>Ga0082335_1002974_pt1 | contig 29383 bp, 30 predicted proteins | sample Subgrocontami58m_FD_72375 | JGI IMG/M metagenome (GOLD analysis project Ga0082335, IMG submission 72375) | Subsurface groundwater microbial communities from S. Glens Falls, New York, USA - GMW37 contaminated, 5.8 m (SPADES assembly) (version 2) ...
TATGTAGTCATGAGACTAATATAGTCTCTTCTGGATAATTTTGGGAACCTATAAATTATCTTGTTAAAATCACTTGGCAAAATCGTTTACTGTCTCATATGTATCTGAACTTCTACACTTAAGAATGTTTGCGATAGAAACGGTCTAGAACCGTTAGGTCATTATAACTAGCAATTTTGGGTCTTTTAACTGCAGAATAACTCAAAATTCTAATATTTAACCCAGTTTTCATAAATATTAGTGAAATTTCAGGGTGTTTAGTGGGTTGAATAGAACATTTAGGGTTATAGTCCGTATTTGCTGAGCATTACGGTCTAGACCCTTTCAATCGCTATAGCCTCTTGTCCTATATTGTCTCACACTGAGCCTAAATGAGACAAATGAGACACTATAAAAGGGAAATGGCTCAACTGCCGACTGATATAGTTTGATATATATCAATAAAATTACTTCTTACTTCACAAGTGATTTCTCTTTATTGATCAATGCCACACATTTATTCAATTCTTCCTTTAAGCTATCGAGTTCTGTTACTAACTCTTGTTTTCCGAAAAAATTGGCTGCCAATTCCATTATTCTGCGTAACATATCAAATGCGCCAATCAAGTTGTTTTCCTGACCCTTTGTTTGTGGACCAGCAGAAAAAGTGGTGACATCATCAACTTTTGCAGACACTAATTGATTCAATACAATTGGCTGTGAATGAGCATGTTGACTGGCTAAGTTGTAGAAAACATCGTATTCCCAACTACACCCAGTCTTCTTACAAAGTTTCTTGAAACTGTAGCCTGACCATTTATATTTATCTGGCCTCTTATACCTCTTATAGAACTGGTTCTTTGCTTTCAGCCTTGCTTGGTAAATATCCCACGGAAACTCTTTCTTAAGCCTTCTTTTATTCTTTGAATACTCGAGCATGAAGAATTGTTGTACTTGGATGTGTTCAATATATCGCCTTGCCCGCGTGTCTCTTTTTGTCTCATTAAGAATGTAGGTTAAATTTACCAAATCCTCAAACATTGAACGAACGATACTGTCCGCCTCCATACCATACCCAGACTTACACAAAATAACAGTAGCAGAATGACTGCGAATAGCTTTAGCAATTAAAGCGAGAAGAATATCAGTTTTGCGTGTTTTTGATGGTGCTGTAAAAGTGTTGAAGTGTTTTCCAACAATCCCCAGCAAATTATCATTGAGTTCAAAGAAACTCAATGGATCTTCAATTACACTTTTTGTCTGGTCGCTATTCATAGGTTAATTTTATTCCCCTTACTATCGGCAATATTCATTTGTATTTTAGACTTTTGCTTAGGGTATTTCTTCAGAAACTCTTTGTTTTCTGAAACTAAATAAACAGTGTAATAAATCTGCCCCTTTTCATTTTTTAACTCTCTACCTTTTAATAATCCTTCTCTTTTTAATTTGCCACGAGTTGCAGAGTGTACTCCGAAGTCGTCTTCTATCTGCCAATCCTGAAAGTAGGTATTATCCTTGTCATATCTGTGTTTTAATCGCGGAATAACCCTTTCTTTAATATTTCTCCAACAGTTTCTGCACCATAGCCCACCTAAAGTCCACCAAATATCTTCTCCATATGCGCCTTGTCCGCAGATTCCACAGGAATATGGTCCCTTACCATCATTCAGGAAAAATCCATCTGGTTCTTTTTCAAGTCTTCTTTTTCTTGTTTCTTCAATACCAGCAAACTCTCCGAGCGCTTTTTGCAGTTGCACTATATTGTGACTCATATATTTAGCTCGTTTTTCAGGGTCAATCTTTAATTGTTTTATCTCTTTTTTCGCTCCGGATAGTTCAAGTAAATCCTCTTCTTGTTCATATGCTTTTAGAGTTCCGGAGAGATACCCAAGACGATAATGTATTCCGTCACTCATCAATCTCCAGTTGGTATCTTCCAATATATTTTTTATGAGCTTTTTAAGTGTGTCCTCGCTTATATTTTGCCTACGGGTTGAATTAGCATCTAAAACACTAAAGGGAATCGTAACAAATCTTCCCATATCAGGTTTATCAAGCGTGAATTTAACATAGGTTTCCTTTTCCAGCTTCTCTGAGAGCAGTTTCTCAACCTCAAGAACCTTCAATCTTTTTAGATTTACAGCTACCTGATAAGCTTTATCATCATATTTTTGCTTTTCTTCTTCATACACCTCATGTCCTACTTCTAATGCCTCAAGTGTTTCAACATACTCTATTCCTTCTTTATTTGACAAACAGTACTCTTTCCGATGTTTTTCTAAAAGCTTTTTGTCTTCCTCTTCTTTTTTCTTCCATTCCGCTTGTTTCTTTTCCCACTCTTCATCCTTTTTGCCAAGATCATCCACCTCAGTTTTTGTGAAGCCACAAGCTTTGCATTTGTAAAAGTGCTGACATGCATCAGTGGGCATTTTAACACTTTGCAATTTATGGCATTTAGGACAAGCTAGGGTAGCAATGGTTTTTACTTGGTTACTCATATTTAATCTCTATTTTATCACCATCTCTCATCAAGTAATTTTCAAAATCTTTATTTTCTTGGCCATTTACAGTCATTTTAACTGTTCCATCAGGACTATTAGTTTTGTCAAACAGCTTATTAGAGCTAAATTCTTTACCCCATGTTTGGAAAAAATGAGCCAGCTTAGTATCCTCCTTTACCACCAAACCCTTCATCTCCATATGTATTACTCCTTCTTTATTATCTGTATCATGGGTGTGGATTTTGCCATGTACAGCACCTAATCCCAAATTAGCAGGGATTTCTTGCCTATCTCCTTTTATGGAAACTGTAACTCTAGGATGCCAATGTAGACCCTTACGAGTAATAATTTGATCCTCTGGGACATCTGCATCCCCTCCTTGGGATAAAAGAAATACTGTTCCTACCACAAACAGAACTGTGATAATTGATCCAATTAAAAGAACTTTCTTTTCCGTATTAAGATGCATCATGATTTACATGGTCTCCTTCTCCACCACAACCATCCGATAAATTCCAAATTTGAGTAACTTGCTCTCCTGTAAAGCCCTTCTCTCTAATAAGTAGTTTACCCAAACCTCCATAAACATACCATCTCCAACACTTACAGCAACAAGGTCCTTTTTCATCAGAATTTTGCATAGCGTAATCATATTCTTTCTGTTCATCTGGAGTTAATTGCAAGTCATAATACGAAAGTAGTTTTTTGGCAAGTCCAGCTTCAATATCATAAGGATCAGCGGGAATTTCAGCAGATCCTTTATACTTTTTTAAACCCTCAACTTGCTCCTGATAACGGTGCATATTCATAGGAGAGCAGCAAGAGCCTTGTAAACGAGAGTCGTCAGGCATAACAGGGATAGAAGTCTGGAATGATTGAGAACATGAAGAGTTGCCATTTTTGCTTAAATAATCAAACTTTGCTGCCAGTGCTTGGTTTACCAAAGGAGAAGTTCCTTTGTTCTTTGAGACTGACCCAAAATAGAAAATAGCTGCTACTACCAATAGTAGAATAGCTGTAATATGAACCTTTTTATTTATCAAGTTTGAGTGCCATATTTTTGAGTGACCTCCTACTCTACAACTCTCGCAGGCATTTAATACTCTTTTGGAAGTAAAATAAAGGGATATTAACATTAGAATAATAGCCCCTGTTGTAATATAGGTTCGGTACTGCAATAGAAACAAAACTCCACCAAATCCTAAAAAACCAAAAATAGAGGCTACACAAGAAGCACAGGTGGCAGTACCAAAAACTGAAGCAATAACTCCGGATAAAAACCCAGTGCCTCCTTGCCCTACCATAGCAACTCCATCCTGAGCAGATCCTCTATTCTTTAAAATATAGATATTCATTACTATAGAGAGTGCAGTCAGAATAGGAAGAATAGTAAACAGAAACCAATCTTTAGGAGTTAAGATACTTATTTGGAAAGCTAAATCATTGCCTGGAATAGTTCTGATTGGAATATAAAGCAGCAGCCAAAACATGGCAAATGCCACACCTACAAACCCCAGGATGTATTTCCTATCACTGAAAACTAGTTTATTAGCAGAGAGAAGATAAAATCCATAGTTTTTCATTTTTCATGATTTTAATAAATCATCAATGGCTATCTTGAATTGGTCAAATGGCACTGCCCCAGGGATTAACTTAGTTTTACCAGTTTTAGTATCAAGTAAGATATTTCCAGGGGTTCCTGTTATACCGGCTTTTATTCCACCCTGATAATCTTCTTCTACATGAGCTGCATATTTACCACTATCTAAACAAGTTTTAAGGGTAGCTGAGTTTAACCCTACCTCCCCAGCCATTTTTGGCAAATCATCAAGATTTAATCCATTATTAGAAGGCGTAACCTCAAATATCTTGTCTGTTAATTTCCAGAATGCATCCTCTCCACCTTGATCTTTGGCACACTCCACAGCTTCTGCTTCTTTGTCTGCTTTGGAATGAATCTGATCTAGAGGAAAGTGTCTGTAAACCCAAGCCACTTGACCTTTGTATTCATCAACAACCTGTTTGGCTGTTGGGTGAAATCTTTTACAGAATGGACATTCTAAATCAGAATATTCAAATAGTAATATTCTGGCATTTCTATCACCTCTGACATGATCCTCAGCTTTTAAAGGCTCAACAGGGCCGGCTTGGGGTTGGGGTGCAGCTTGTGGAGCTGCTGCGGGAGCTTGAGCTGCTTGAGTTGGAGCTGTCCTGGCAGTTGTTATGCCACCAACTTTAATAATTCCACCATGCATTAAAATTGATATAGAGATAATCACAGCACCTATTAAAATTGCTTTAGGTTCAGTCAAAAAAGAATTCTTATCAGGATCGGTCATAGTATCTACTACTTAGTGTAGTAATAAGCTGATGGCTTTGTCAATAGTCAATTATTGGGAGAGTAATTGGCAGGGGTAAAAATTCGATCTTTGCCAAATGGCATTTCACTCATTACGCCTTGCTCGGTGCAAGAAAGCATACATTCCCCACTATAAGGACAGATAAAATATGAATGGGAATCATCATGGTTATTTTCTATTGCATACACAGGCATATTTAAAGCTACAAGGGCTAATACAAATATAGAAAATGACATTATTAGCCTAAGAAACGATATTTTTAGTGACAGCTTTTTAGTTTTGGTTAAGACATTAATTCTTTGCTCCAAATTATCGTTGGCAAATGAAGCTACTCTACTAAGGACAGGGGTGGGACTGCGTAATACCTTAGTCAGTGCAGACTTTAAATCATTAATAGATTTGGACTCAGTAGCCAATTGATCTGCCGCCACCTCTTTTGAAAGAGTATAGTAGCTGTGAATATCTTTTAAGGTTGGTACAAAGAAAAACATTGAGGTAGCAATTTGACTTAGTAGAATTTTTAGGGGGTCTTTACTTTTTAGATGATAACTTTCATGAATTAATACAGCTTTTAATTCTTTTTCACTTAATGTTCTAACTAGATTTAAACTCAAGCAGATTCGGGGTTTAATGAGTCCGTAGCAGAAAGATAAAAGTAACCTATTTTTAACAATATCAATCTTGTCAACAATTTCTAGTTCAAGGACAATTCGATTTACTTTGCTCGGAATGGCTATTTTGTTTTTAATTGTCTTTCTAATAAAAAGATAAGTTTTGAGCAGCTGAATTAGTAGTAAAAATAAACCAATTAAGATTATAGAAGCGAGCACCATCATAAGAATAGAAGGTGTTGAATGAGGTAATGTAAATAAAATATTTGATAAGACCTTTTGGCAATAGTAGATGGTGTGGCTAACTGTCAGAGGAGCAATCTTGTTTATCAAACTAAAAAGAATATACACACCAAGGGCAAAAAATCCAAAAAGAATATAGAATGCCTTGTTAGCACTTATTCTACTTAACATTTGCCCCTTTTAATAATTTGAGCAATTTATGCTTTTTATCTACTGGGATCTTGTCAATCTCTTGGACAAAGCTTGCTATAGCGGCATCACCAAAGCTTGAAACAAAGTTTTTGATTATTTGCTTAGACATTTTAGTCAAGAATTTATCTTTTGAGTACACAGCTTGGTAGAAATATGCTTTGCCCTCTGGGATACGCTTAAGCAGTTTTTTATCAACCAAACGATTCATTATTGTCATTGCTGTGGTATAGGCAATTTTTCTCTTCTTTTTTAGAAGTTCGTATACTAGCCTTACAGTTACCTTTTGGGGATTTCCCCATACTACATCCATTATTTCTTTTTCCAGTTCACCCAGGAATTGACTTGAATTAGTCATATTACATATTGTAGTAGTAAACTATATATTAGTCAACAAAAACAGACATGAAAAAGAAGCTATTTCTTATACTAATAACCTTAATTCTATTTTCTGCCATAGCTTATATCCAGAAAGTCCCACATGTGTTGCTTGGTCAATATCTTTCTCCTTCAGATACTTTAACAAAGGCAGATGCAATAGTTGTAGTGAGTGGTGATGGTGATCGGATGAAACATGCAATTGACCTTTATAAACAAGGCTATGCTACTAAACTTATCCTTTCTGGAGCTGCAAAAGATGGTTTAACCTCAAATGCCTTAGTGATGCAGATGGAGGCATCTCAGTCTGGGATGCCAAACGAAGCTGTAATTATGGAGGAAAAAGCATATAATACTTATGAAAATGCTGTCTTTACAAAAGAGATTGTTACAAAAGAGGGTTTTAAAAATCTCATTTTAGTTACATCTCCTTACCATCAACGCAGGGTTTATGAGACTTTTAGAAGCGTTTTTAGGGGTTCTGGTGTTAAGTTACAAAATAGTCCGTCAATCTACTCCACCTGGAAACCAAATGGATGGTGGCAATCAGATAGAGAACTTCATTTAACTCAAGAAGAAACTGTAAAAGTATTATGGGCAAATATTAGTGGTAATTATAAATAAACTACTCATGTATTACTACTCTGACACCAGGATTGTCAGCAGTTGAATTAAGAGCTCCTACTCCTTCAGGCATAGTAGGCCCTGCCCAATTATATAGAAGTCCTGCTTCTTCAGGCTTTACATTTACACAACCACTGCTTCTGTTTTTGATACCAAAGTCATTATGCCAATATGCTCCATGAATAGCATATCCTTTCCAGTTAGGAACATTTCCACCTCCAAAAAATAGGGAATATGGGACATTTGGTAAGTTGTAATAGGTGCTTGTCCCAGGTGTGCCACCCTTATATCTTTGGGATCTGACTTTTCCCCATACTCTAAATTCACCTGTAGGAGTTTCATATCCTGGCCTGCCTGTTGAGATAGAAAATTCATAAACCTTTCTGTTACCTTCCCAGGCATAAAGTTTAAGATCTGATAAATCTATCTCAATCCATTTTTCAGATCCATCAGGTGCAGTATGCAACCCTAATACTTGGGTATTAGATTGCTTAGCTTGAGCTAGAATACTCTCTGTTTTAAGTTTCGAGATACTTTCTACAGGCTGATTATCAAAAATAGCCTCTCCTGGATTTTCCACAAATTCTCCATTGCTACTTAATAATTGTTTATAGAAAGCATCAGTCCCATCACCCCAGTTGGGCTGATTAGAAAATTGTAGTGCAATAGTTAAGACAGCAAATATTAATACCAGTATAATTGCAGGGAAAAATAATTTTATCATCTACTATTCAGAGTAGTAGATTATATTTAGCAAGTCAATATTATTTTTTAAGGTATTTATCAAAAAAATCTACGGTTCTTGGTGAAATAGTATCCCAACCTAAATTTCTAAAGTTATGATCTTGTCCTTCGTATTCAAAATATTCTACATTTTTTCCTTCTTTTTTTAATGCGTCATTTAAACTTTTGGACCATTCAGGTTTAACCTCAGTATCTGCCAAACCTTGGTGTAAACTAATGGGAGCTTGGATATATTTTAGATAGTTAATAGGAGAGACACTTTCTAGGTTAGGGTTAGATGGAGCAGTAGAGTTTCTTCTGCCACCATAAAAGTTGGCATTATCTGAAGCTCTAGCACTGGTAGGAGCCCAAAGTACTAATGCTTTAACTTTATCTGTGACCTCTACTGTTCTTAAAGAAACTTCTCCTCCCATACTGTGCCCCCACATACCAATTTTGTTTACATCAGCTTTAGGCAAACTTTTTAATGATGCAATTAAATTTAATATGTCTATTGCATAATTGGGATTATGTCCTCGTGATCCTTGGGCATCGTTTTCCGATTTTCCAAACCCTCGATAGTCGGAAGCCAGAGTAAGATAACCCTGCCTTGCTAAAATATCTGCCATAGTTTGTGTGCCATCACCGCTTTGAAAAGATGACTGATTAAAATAGCCATGATTTAAAATAATAACCGGGAATGGCCCATCTCCATCTGGAACATTCATCCTGCCATAGATTTTTAAATTGTCAGAGGGGTAGGAAATAATAAAACTTTCGTAATTACCTTCTTTAGATAGAGTAGATAGAGTTTCCTCTATTTTAATTTCTCCACCTTTATAGTTTCTTTTACGCAAGCTTTCAATAAATGATTCGGTAGCATCCCCATTCGTACTTTCTGGGTTATGAGCCGTTTCTAAGTTATCTTGTGACGGAGATATTCTCTTAAAAATATTGCTCTGCCACAATCCAGCACCTACTAATCCTAGAATAGCAATAATCAATAAACTTTTGACAAGTAATGATTGCATCATAAATTATCTATTGGTTAATCTCCCAATTTTATAGAATTTGCAATTTTATGCTCATCCTCGACAACCAGAATTCTCATGATTCAATATTATACTGAATTTGCTGAGAAATAACTGAAAAGATTCAATAGATAATAAAAAGCTCTTAGTTAATTTATATCTTTTGGGGCTAGACTTCTATAATTTTTTGCGGCATCCTTAGGCCTACAACTAATGGATACTACCAATAGAATTAGTCCTATAATGCCTACCCAAACTCCCATAATTGAGTATTGTTTGTATGCTAGGAAATCTTCGGAATCTGATGAAAGACAAACCATGTCAATTGATAGCCAAGTCAAAGAAATGAAAGATTTGGCTCAGAAAAACAATATTTTAATAAAAGAGATAAGGCAAGAATCTCACTCAGCCAAATCATCAGGACAAAGACCGGTATTTAACCAATTAATTGCTGATATAAAGACAGGGATTTTTAATGGAATTTTAACTTGGGCACCGGACAGATTAAGCAGAAATGCCGGGGATTTGGGAATGCTGGTAGATCTGATGGACCAAGAGAAACTTTTACAAATTAAAACCTTCTCACAGACATTTACCAATAATCCTAATGAGAAGTTCCTTCTAATGATTCTTTGCTCTCAGGCTAAGCTTGAGAATGATCAGAAAGGTATCAATGTAAAAAGAGGGATTAGGGCCAAGTGCGAGCTGGGGTGGAGACCAGGGCCTCCACCAATCGGTTATTTCAACAGATCATTTGCCGGAGTAAAAGATATTGTGGTAGATCCGGATAGAGGAGCTACGATTACTGAGATGTTTAGAAAAGTAGCAGAAGAAAAAGCCAGCGGAAGAACAATCAAAAAATGGCTCGATGATATTAAATTTACTTCCAGATCAGGTAACGAGATACACCTGAGCATGATTTATCTGATGCTTAAGAACCCTTTTTATACAGGAGAATTTGAATATCCTGTTAAAAGTGGAAACTGGTATAAAGGATCATATCCTCCGTTAATTAGTAAAGAAACTTTTAATAAAGTGCAAAAGCAACTAATAACTTGTCCAAAGCCTAAGTGGGGAGAAAAGAAATTTGATTTCAAAGAGTTATTCAGATGTGGTTCATGCGGAGGAGGGATAACTGCAGAGGAAAAATACAGATTTAGAAAATTTAGGGATCCAAAACATCATATCTACTATCACTGCACCAAGAAAGCAAATCCTAACTGTCCTGAACCATATGTCTCAGAGGAGAGGTTAATTAAAGAAATTTTACGCTATATCAACTTTATGGAAATGGCTCACCCCCAAGTTTTTAATATCTCAGAAAAAGTTAAGCATGGAATGGAATCATATAGGAAGATAAGGGATGAGATACTGCTTCAGCAGGATATAGATCCTGATAAGACACCTGTGAATTTGGCTGAGTATGCCAAACATATTACGCAAAACGGCAGTTTGCAGGATAAAAGAGAGATAGTCAGAACTTTAGACAGACAACTCTACATTCACGATAGGACGATCAGCTCTACTCTACTAAGTTAACTTATCCAAGCTAGGTGTCCTATTTGACTAGGGGAAATAAAAATGTTCTCACCGTAGCCTCAACATCAAGGAATTAGAAGATTTTGGACGGTTCGAACCTTTGGGATATAAACAAGAGTTTAGGAAGCCATATCAACCCAATCAGGGGACACGGTCACATGGGGTGCCCTACTTGGCTGCCAGGCATGGATTCGGACCATGATAAACAGGTTCAGAGCCTGTTGTCCTACCGTTAGACGACCTGGCAATATTTCATGAAAATTATATCAATTTTAAACTTGAGATACTAATGAGGAAATTTTTTAAGACCCCAGCCGGAAGCTATGGCCGAGAGAGAAATAATGGAAATCAAAATTGCGGGGTTTCCGGTTTTTGGCAAAACCTGTATCCCTGATTTATTTCTTTCCACTATTCTGGAATAAGCATTGGAAGGAGTTGGTGATGGTTCTACTGCAGTTTGAGCAACTCCCTGAACTTGTTTTTCCGATTTAACTTGCTGTTTAGCGGTTTTATTAGAAGTAAATCTGCCGGAAACTAAAAAATACCCCACTGCCAAAGCAGCCAGCACCAATCCTATTGTAATCAATTTTAACCAGGGTGAACTTTCCACGAAGCAATTCTATCACAAACCTATAACTTGCTTCAAGTTACAAGAAGCAAGATATAATCTTGCGATTATAAGCTATGCAACGCTTCACTAACTCTCTCTAATGTTTCTTCTTCTCCTAAAATCTGAATACTTTCAAAAAGAGGTGGGGTAACCAGCTGTCCAGATACAGCCACCCGGATTAATTGAAATAAATCCCCTGCTTTTTCCCCAAGTTCCTCTGCAAGTTCTCTGAATGTTTTTTCAAAAACATCTGCTTGCCATGGCTTTTCCATACTTTCCATTTTTTCAAGTATTTTTTGCAGTGTTTCTTTTTGATTTTTTATTTTTAATTTTTCAAATTGTGATTTATCGTATTCAGGTTTTTCCCATAAAAAGTCAGTTAAGGGCACAAAATCGGATAACTTTTTGATTCTATTCTTGATTAAAGGCACTGCGGGAGCGATTTTTTCTTTGGCAGGATGGTCTACCAGAAAATCTTGCAATCTTTTCAAAAGTTCCTCATTTGATAATTTTCTAATATATTCTCCATTCATCCATTCCAATTTGGTAATGTCAAAAACAGGATTGGCCAAATTGACATCCCCTAAATCAAATTCTTCAATCATTTCCGTAAGTGTCAATATTTCTTTTCCGGAAGGAGGAGTCCAACCCAAAAATGCCATATAATTTAAAATTGCCTCCGGCAAAAATCCATCCTGACGAAATTCCGAAGCCGCTTTGGCTCCATGTCTTTTGGAAAGTTTAGACTTGTCAGTACCCAGGATAATTGGTAAATGAGCATACTGCGGTACTGTCCATCCAAAAGCTTCAAAAAGCTGAACATGTTTTGGAATTGAGGAAATCCACTCCGCACCTCTTATTACCGGATTTGTCTCCATTAAATGATCGTCAACTACATGTGCCAAGTGATAAGTCGGATAACCGTCGGACTTTAAAATTACAAAATCTTTTTGTGTGGAATTTTCAAATTCAATTTTTCTTGTCCCTACCAAATCAACAATTGAAGTTTTTCCGCTTAAATTAACTTTAAACCACAAAGCTCCGTCTTTTTCATAGGCTTTTTTTTCACTAACTAATTTTTGGGCATATTCCTTATAAACATCCAATCTTTTCGACTGATAAATTATTTCTCCGTCAAATTGCAGTCCCAGCCATTTGAGTATATTTATAATATCTTCTGTCGCTCCCTCTACAAATCTCTCTCTATCAGTATCTTCAATCCGCAAAGAAAAAGCGCCTTTAGCTTTTTTGGCTATCAAGTATGCGTATAAAGCAGTTCTAACTCCACCTATATGCATTAAGCCTGTGGGTGAAGGCGCAAATCTGGTCTTTATTTCCATACGATTGCAGTATAATAGATGTGTGACATTAACTCAAACAGCTATTTTAACAAAAAAGTTTATTTTATTTTCAGCCATAGCTTTGGTTCTGGGAATAGTTAGTTTTATAGGATACAGGCTCTGGCAAAACTGGTATCTTTCCACTTTGCCTATTGTTGAAGAACAACCGGATACCAAATTCGGGATCTTACCAACGCTTGAGTTTCCCCAGAGGCCGGTTTCATCCTCTAATTTTACTTATTCTCTGGACACAACAACAGGAGGATTGCCAAAATTTGACAAAATAATCAAAGTTTTCTTTTTGCCCAAAACTTATGCCACTTTTTTGTCTTCTCAAAAAAGCCAGGATTTGGCGGAAAAATTCAATATTAAAACTGCTCCTCAAATTTTGAGTGAGATAAACTATCTTTACAAAGATGGTGAAAAAACTTTAGAGGTCAATCTGGACAGCGGTAATTTTAGCTTCAAAAAAGAAGCTACCCCTTCTGCCGGCGCTCTTGACAGTGACGATAAGCTGATAGCGGATTTTAAAAGTGTCTTAAGTTCCCTGGGAGTTTTGAAAGATCAGTTAAAAAACGGCCGCGCCAAAGTGGTTGATTCCCAAATTTCCCTCTGGCCGGGGGATTTAGACGGTAAAACTATTTTTACGCCTGAATTTAACAAATCTTTAGTTAATGCCGAAGTTTCCGGATCAGCCAATAATTTAGAAAACTATCTTGCGCTGAACTTTACTTTCTTTTCCATTGATGAGAGTACTTTTGCCACATATCCTTTAAAAAAAGCGGAAGAAGCTTTTGAAGATTTAAAACAGGGCAAAGGAGTAATTATGCTTGAACCACCCAAACCCCAAGTGTCCATTACTTCCGTATATTTGGGTTATTATCTACCTGAAAATTATACTCCCTATTTACAACCAATCTATGTTTTTGAAGGCCCTAATTTTGTAGCATTTGCATCTGCTGTCAGCCGGGAATTTCAGACCAGCGGAAATTAGCATAAACCCAATCTATTAATGATGTTGTTTCCCCGAATCTATCGTCCGAACCCAAAACCACCATCAAAATCCTATGTCCGTCTCTTTCCACCAATGTCACTAAATTTTCTTTGGCAAGGCTGGTATAACCGGTTTTTATTCCCAAAACACCTGTGACAGATGAGAGTAATTTATTTAAATTTAAAAGCTTGTGTTTGTATTTCTTGTCCAGAGACAAAACTTCTGTTTCTTTGGTGGCAAAGATTCGCGAAAGTTGTGAGTTTTTCAAAGCTTCCTCTGTTATCAGCGCCAAATCAGCAGCAGAGGAAAAATGATCAGAAGAGTCAAAACCGGCCGGATTGGTAAAATGGGTATTTTGCAAATTAAGCTTTGCTACCTTCTTATTCATGGCAGACACAAAACCCAACACTCCTCCGGGATAATTTTCCGCAATGACATACGCGGCATCATTACCGGAGTTTAAAAGCATACCGTAAAGAAGGGATCTAAAACTTAAACTTTCGTCCTTAAAAAACCCCACCTTGGCACCGGAAACTGCCGCACCATCTTTTACTGTTAAAGCTGTGTTGGGCTGAAAATATTCGCTGGCTACCAAAGCTGTGGCAATCTTGGTGGTGGAAGCTATCGGCAAAGGAATATTGGCATCTCTTTGATAAAGTATAGTATCCGTTGTTAAATCTTTGATGAAAACCCCTCGGGCGGAAATTTCGGGCACAGGCAAGTTGGCTGAAACCGGAGGGCTTAAATATTTTTGCACCCCTGCTACCTCTGCGTTATTTTGAGGAATCTGTAAACCCAAAAGCGCATTTTCAGTTGAATTAACTAAAATTGGAACTGCTATGGCAGCAACAATAGCCAATAAAATTAAACCTGCAGAAAAAAAATAGTATCTCACTTTTTACTTTTTACTTAATCTAACATCCACTCTTTCCATATCCCTTGGGAAAAGTGAAGCCTCTCTAACGTTAGAAAGGTTTAACATATGCATAGTCATTCTTTCCAAACCAAATGAAAACCCTCCTTCAGGAGGCATTCCATATTTAAAGGCCTGTAGATACATCTCGAAATTTTTTGGATCCATACCTCTTGATTTTATCGAATCAACTAACTGCTGATAATCGTTTATCCGCTGACTACCACTCATGATTTCTACCCCTCTGAATAAAAGGTCATAACTTAGGGAATACTCGGGATTTTTTGGATCAGGCATGGTATAAAAGGGTTTTGATAAAGTTGGAAAATGAGTGATTGTTACAAAATCAGTTTTATTTTTTTCCTTTGCCCAATTACATAAATCAACTTCATCTTGCGGAGTTAAATCTTTTTCTTTTCTATTATCCCGTCCAAACTCTTTTAAAATTAAATCTTGCGCTTCTCTTAAGGTTAATCTTGGAATTTTACCAAATGCAATTTGTTCAACCCCAAAATCCTCTGCAAATTTCAACATCTTAACTGCTACCTCTTCCAAAAAGTCTAATAAATCCTCAAACTTCACAAAGCCAATTTCAATATCCAGTTGCGTGCTTTCAGCCAAATGTCTGGTAGTCACAGAAGGTTCGGCCCGGTAAGCCTTGGCAATGGTAAAAACCCGCTCATATACAGGAATTAACATCTGTTTGTAAAGTTGCGGGCTTTGAGATAAATAGGCTTTATGATCAAAATAATCAATCTTAAAAACCTCTGCTCCCCCCTCTGTTGCCCCGGCAACTATTGTTGGGACTACAATCTCTGTGCAACCCAGATCAGAAGCAGCTTTTCTAAACCCTTCCAAAATTGCAGCCTGCACTTGAAAGATATTCTTTATTTTGGGATGGCGCAAAGTTAAAGAGCGAAAATCCAAAAGAGTGGGGAGCTGCAAATCTAAATCTTTCCCTCCCATATCAAAAGGCAGCTCTGCGGCTTTTGATAAAACCTCTACTTCTTCAGAATAAATTTCTATTTCTCCGGTTGGGAGGTTTTTGTTTATTAAATTTTCAGGCCTTTTCTTAACCTGACCTTTAATACAAACTACATCTTGTGGTCTTAGATCTTTCCCTGCTCCTTTGCCCAAAACAATTTGAATTATTCCACTTCTGTCCAATACATCCAAAAAAATAATTTTGCCGTGATCACGGCGGGTCTGTACCCAACCACAAATAGTAACTTTTTCTCCGCTTTTATTATTACAATCTAAAATTAAACTGCGACCTTCCATGAATGCATCATAACAGTAGAGCTTGAGGCTTGACAAGATCCGAATATTTTGATATAATATTAAATATGGTAAAAGTTAAATCAATTGATTTAAAAAGAGCAGAAATTTTACTTAGCCTCCTTATCTTAGTGGTCGTCTTGACCACTTATCTAGGAGGTCTTTTTAGATAAATTTTTATCTAAAAGAAAGGAAATTAGACCTCCCAAACGGGAGGTTTTTTAATGGAGGAAATATATGCCTGAACAACAAATAGATTCTAAATTGCCAAGATCGCCTATGAAATTTTGCCAAGCCCCAAGCAAAGATTATCTTACGAAGCTTGAAGAATGTGGAGGAGATCCCAGATCAGTTGCGGGTCATCATGCAATGAAAAAAGCAGGTCCGCGAGCTGAAAGAGGGTGGCAACCAGACTATGAAGCACGAGATGCGAGAAAATAATTATGGAGGAAAATAAAATAATGGCAACGCCTGAAATTTTCAGCGATGGCAGACGGTTTCATCAGGCACCTCCTGGTGCAGGGGAGGTTAATGGTACTGCTTTGTCCGGCGAAACCATAGAACCCAGATTTCCCGGAGTAGGAGAAGAATGGGCTTATGACCCAACAGCAAATAATTTTCGGTATGTTGGAAAGGATCCCGAAATCATCCGTCTAAAAAAGGCGTTTCCTTATGGCGTAAATGGGACCGGAAAGTAAATATTATTATTATGACAAAGACTATGACCTTATCTTTAATACAAAACAAATTATTACTTGGCCTTCTTTTGGCTCTCCTTTTGGGAGCCTTTTTAGGGGGGTCTTTTTAAGATAAAATCTTAAAAAAGAAAGGAAATGACCCCGCCTAGGCGGGGTTTTTTAATGGCCCGCCGAAGGCGAGGCAAGGAGAAAATATGACACCAGATAGAATAATTAATAGAGATCCAAATCATGTAAGAATATTTGATACCACCTTAAGGGATGGCTTCCAGTCACCAGGTGTAAATGTAGGACCTGAAAATAGATTTAGAGTTGCACAGTTATTGGCTAATATGCGGGTAGATATTATCGAAGCAGGATTTCCTGCATCGAGCAGGGAAAATTTTGACTCTGTCAGAGCAATAGCTTCGGGGATTGACGGTCCTGTCATATGTGCTTTAGCCCGTGCTAACCCGGAAGACATTGATAGAGCTTGGGAGGCAATTGAGCCTGCACAAGAAAGAGGTGGTGCTCGAATTCACATCTTTATTGCAACCAGTGAAATTCATATGCGGGACAAGCTAAAAATGACACCGGAACAAGTACTGGGTGCAACTAGAGAATCAGTAAGAAGAGCCAAAAAATTAACAAATGACATAGAGTTTTCGCCGGAAGACGCTACAAGATCCGATTTCGATTTCATGATGAGGGTGGTTTTAGAAGCAGTTGATGCGGGAGCTACAACAATTAATATTCCCGATACCGTCGGCTATGCCCAACCTCCTGAGTATGCTGATCGAATTAGAGAAGTAAGATATCGAATTGACCGATATATTGGTAGAGATTTAGTCGTTATTTCGACTCATTGTCATGATGATTTAGGATTAGCAGTAGCTAATACATTAGCTGGTGTGATGGCTGGTGCAAGACAAGTCGAAGTAGCTATAAATGGCATTGGTGAACGAGCAGGAAACACATCCTTTGAAGAAGTCGTAGCCGCTTTGCGATACCGTCCCGATTTTTATATTGTAGGGGGAATCCCTTTATCAACACAGATAGACCCTTTATATGTATATCAAACCAGTGAGTATGTAGAAAAGGTGACTGGTATGATTATCGCACCCAATAAAGCTGTTGTTGGAAGAAACGCATTTGCGCATGAGTCTGGAATTCATGCAGCTGGAGTTATAGCTAATAGCTTAACTTACGAAATTATGACGCCAGAAATATTTGGCAATCGTAAAACAGAAATCGTAATCGGTGCAGAATCTGGACATTCGGCTATTGTGGCTCGAGCAACAAAACTGGGTTTTAAGATTGCGGATCGAACTGGTTTAACAACAAAAGTAAAAGAATATGCAAACAGTACCAGACGATCTGTATCTGATACAGAGCTTGAAAGAATAGCAGCTGCTTTTATTGGCGAAGACTTAACAGATGTGGTTGTATTAGGAGAATTTGAAACTGGGTGGACCGGTCACATTTCTACCAGTACGGTAAACCTTGTAATGAACGGCAACCCTTTATCCGCAGGAGCATGGGGGGAAGATCCGATACAATCTGTTGTTCAGGCTATAAAATATGCAACAGGATTAGAGATAGATCTCACTTATTCTGCGGGTAAATCTTTGGATACTGGTGCAGAAGCAAAAGCAGAGGTAAAATTAACTGTAAAAGACGGAATAGAGGTTACAGCCTATGCAGAAGATAATGACTCTTCTTTAGCTGTAATTAAGGCATACATTGCTGCATTAAATACAATAAGTCGTATAAATACACGGCAGAAAAGCCAAAGCGGCTGGGTTTCTTGATGGGATATGACCCATTTTGTCCCAGTTGACTTAATTTTGAAGAAGATTTTCGGCTTTTTGACAAATATTTAAGTATGATAAGATTAACTCTAGAGTCAATGACATTTGATACGACAGCTCTTAAAAACGATCAACAATCTGCCATCGTAGCTACAAACAAAGTAGATTAATATGTTGAAATTCAAAACTTTTGGAGCAGAGATTGAAAAACCAGTCTCAAATAAAACTACTGCTCAATCTCACCCAGTTTCTCAAAAGTTTTTTAAGAGATTAAAAAACGCTGCTGATAAAAGGGGTGTAGAACCACATTATCATTTTAGTGATAATCAACCAAAAATCATTTTAGGAGTTGTTAGTAGTGATTTAGGCGAACAAGGACTTGATAATGGGTTTAATTTACTCGAATCCTCTTTAAATTATCAATACTCACTTTCAGATCTTCAAAAAGCAGTAGAGATTGATCTTAAATCAACTCAGGAGGCTTTATCCTCTGAAGGAGCAACCATTACAAATATGTCAATTCACCCTTTGTGTAAAAGGGATATAAAAACATACAGAAAATTTGTTGCCCCAAAAGGGATCTATAAATATATTTGGTATAGAGGTTGGGATCATAGCGCCGGAATTGACGCAAGAGCGCAAAACAGTCCAACAACAGGGGTTGATGTATATAAAGCAGCGGATGCAGTATCGGCGATAATTGGAGCCGGTGCTACCATGATTGCTTTATTTGCTAATGGTCCTTTTGAAGAAGGAAGGGTATCTATTTATAGAGATGCCCGATTAAATATGTGGGATAGAATGATGGGTCATTCTAAAGTCAAAGGAGATTTGATGACTGCCAAATTTCCTCCCGAAAGATTTAAAAACTTAGCTCAATATTTCAACTGGATGTTTGGTAAAAATACTCAAATTTATTTTGTACTTGCAAGAAATAACAAATCAAGTGATTTTAACGCAACGCGTTACAAGAAGCGTCACGATGTAATCGCAAACGATTATAAAAGTATTGGGGATAAAATTTTGATCCCAAAAGGCAACTTGTCTGTTTTAGAGTATCTTTCAAAAAAGAAATGGGTCTCACATTGGTTTAAAGAGATAGACAAGAAAAATCCAAAAGAAGAGATGCTTACTCCCAGTATCTCTGACTTGGAGATTTTACAATACACCCAATTTGCTGGAGCTAGAATTAGATTTAAATTAAAAAATCACAACAATTTTCCAATAGATGCTTTCTTAAAAGCTTGCAAAGAAGAATCTAATAAAGTAGAGGAGATCTTTGACGAATTTGGTGAATACTTTTATATCGAAGGCAGAGATCCAGGCGCTAATTTTCCCGATCAAGAAATTTTAGGAGCAGGAGAAAAAATTGCAAAATCAGTAGTTATATCACCTTCTGCTATTCAAGCGGGATTACTTAATAATTTACAAAGGGTAAGCAGATATATAAATCAATTTCCATGGAGTCAGCTTAACAATTTACGGGAAGTTGCAGCAAAAGATGGCCTGCAAGGAAAAGTTGTTGACTTAACTATTGAAGAATTCACAAGAAATATTTTGGATTTAGCATCAGAAGGGTTAAATGCGGAGGAGCAATGGATGCTGGCATATCCAGGATGGGTTCTAGAAACAAAACAAAATGGTGCTGATAGAGCAATAAATTTCGTAAGAAAACACAAAAAAGGTAGTCTAAATGCTATAGTAGATTTAGTAAAACAAAGGGAGATAGTATTATTATAAAAATTAAAAAAATTACAATTTTAAAAGTTGAAATCCCTATGATTACTTCTTTTACCACTAGCTTTGACACGGTTAAATCAAGACCTACCGTAATTGTAAAGGCAGAAACTAAGAATGGAATAGTAGGGTTTGGTGAATCTGCAGCACTCTCCTTTCCCTACTATAAACCAGAAACCACAGATATTTGTATGTTGGTTTTAAAAGATTATATTACTCCTTTGGTTTTAAATAAGGACATTAAGGATGTTGGAGAGTTAATGAATTTATTAAAGCCTATTAAAGGAAATAGTTTTTCTAAAACAGGCCTTGAGACCGCAGTTTGGATGATAACTTCTCTAACAGAAAATAAATCCTTAAAGGAAATTTTAGGGGGAACACAAGATAAGATTGCAGTTGGAGAAAGTATCGGTATTAAAGAAACTAAAGAGGAGACTTTAGAAGAAGTTGCGCTTAGGTTAGAGCAAGGGTTTAGAAGAATAAAGATAAAGATAAAACCAGGGTGGGATATAGATTTAGTAAAAGCAATAAGGGAAAAATTTGGAGATATAGATTTAATGGTTGATGCTAACTCTTCTTATACCTTAGAAGATTTAGAAATTCTTAAGAAATTTGATGAATATAGTTTGACAATGATGGAGCAACCTTTAGCAGATGATGATATTATTGACCATTCTGTTTTGCAAAAACAAATTAAAACTCCTATTTGTTTGGATGAAAGCATCCACAACGCAGATGATGCCAGAAAAGCAATTTCCATAGGCGCTTGCAAAATTATTAATATAAAACCTGGCAGAGTAGGTGGACTATTAGAAAGTAAAAAAATTCATGATATTTGTCAGAAAAATAATGTCGGTGTTTGGTGTGGGGGAATGTTAGAAACTGGAATAGGCAGGGCTTTTAATATTGCTATTGCCTCTCTTCCCAACTATATTTATCCCGCTGATATGTCCCCTACCAATTTTTTTTATGAAGATGATTTAGTAAAGGACAGCTTTTCTGTGGACAAAGGAGGCTATATCCAAGTACCTACTAAGCCGGGATTAGGATTTGAAGTAGACGAGAGAAAAATTGAAAAGTACACAACAGAAAAAGTAGTTTTAGAATAATATGAAACAAGTTTTAAATCTAGCAAAAAAACTTATCGAGAAACCATCAACTTCTGATAATAAAAAAGCCCTAGATGAAGTTTTGAACATTTGTAAAAAAGAGTTATTAGATTTTGATCTCAAAGAATTTGAGGAAGAGAAAGTTAAAAGTTTACTATTTTTTAATACTTCTTCTGAAAAATTCAAAATCATTTTTAATGCTCATTTAGATATAGTTTCTGCAAAGAATGAGCAATACAGACCTTTTGAAAAAAATAATAAATTATACGGCAGAGGATCCTACGATATGAAAACAGCTACAGCTTGTATGATTCTCTTATTTAAAGAACTTGCTAAAAAAGTTAACTATCCGTTTGGATTACAATTAGTTACTGATGAGGAAGTTGGTGGATTTAAAGGAACTAAATATCAAATAGAACGAGGTGTCAGAGCAGATTTTGTGATAGCAGGAGAAAATACTGATTTAAAAATCAATCACAAATCTAAAGGCATTATTTGGTTAAAAGTGAAAACAAAAGGAATTAGCGCTCATGGTGCATATCCTTGGCTGGGAGATAATGCAATTTGGAAAATGCAAAAATTTTTAGCCAAGTTAGAAAAACTTTACCCAATTCCTAATGAGGAAGTCTGGTGCACTACAGTAAATTTATCAATACTAGATACTTCCAATAAAACTTCTAATAAAGTGCCTGATGAATGTAGCGCATTTTTGGATATAAGATATATTCCGGAGGATAAAGATAAGGTTATCGCAAATATAGAAAAGTTAGGAGATGATTTTGAATTAGAAGTGGTTTTAAAAGAGCCCGAACATTCAACAGACGAATCAAATCCATACATCCAAAAACTATCTAATTCTATCAGAGAAGTCACCAATAAAGATGCAGAATTAGTCAGTAAACCTGGAGCATCTGATCTTAGGCATTATAATAGGGTTGGTTGTGATGGCGTAACCTTTGGCATAATTGGAGATGGCCATCATTCAGATAATGAGTGGGCAGATATTAAAAGCGTCGAGCAATATTACAATATTTTAGAAAATTTTTTGACAAAAATTTAAAATTGTGTTAGGATAGAAATAATGTCAAAGCAAGTGGGACAAATTATTATTGCAATTATTGCCTCTCCGAAGGGGGGTCTTTTGCGGTAGTTTTTTAAAAAAATTCCGTAAGAAGAGACCCCGCCACATGCGGGGTTTTTTAATGGAGAAAATATGAAAAATACAAAGATAATTCCTTACGACACAACTCTCCGCGACGGCGCCCAAGATCCGCGCGCCCGGTTATCTGTTGCCAAAAAATTGGCTATTGCAAGACGGCTTGATGAATGGGGCATGCCTTATATTGAGGGCGGCTGGCCCGGGGCAAATGAAATAGATACTAAATTTTTTCAAGAAGCAAGGGGTGTATTGCAAAATAGTCAACTGATAGCTTTTGGCATGACAGCAAGAATTGGAGTTAGACCTGAAAATGATGATGGTCTAAATATGCTTTTAAAAAGCGAAACAAGGGTTGTTACTTTAGTGGGCAAGACATGGCTCCAAAATGTCAAACGGACACTGCGAACTGAAGGCTTGCCAAATCTGGAAACTATTCAAAGAAGCGTAGAATTTCTGACTAAAGAAAGTAGAGAGGTTTTCTTTGATGCCGAACACTGGTTTGACGGATTCGCACAAGATCCGCAATATGCCATGGAGGCGCTGGAGGCAGCACAAGCAGGCGGCGCAAGAGTACTTGCCTTATGCGACACCAGAGGAAGTTGTATTCCGGAATTTATATATAAAGCAACAAGATTGGCTAAAAAAAGATTTCCGGACATGCAACTTGGCATTCACGCGCACAACGACGGCGGGTTAGCAGTAATTAATACTATTAATGCTGTTAAAGCCGGAGCAATGCAAGTGCAGGGAACAATCAATGGAGTTGGAGAGAGAACAGGAAATGTTGATTTATGTGTTGTTCTGCCAACCGCAGAATTTAAATACGGTCTAAATAGCGGTCTTGATATGCAACAAGTCTTTGATGTGGCTCACTTTGTTGCCAGGCAAAACGAAATACCTGTTCCGGATAACAATCCATATACCGGCATAAATGCTTTTCGTCACAAAGCAGGTTTGCATGCTTCCGGACAACAAAGGGACGATGAAGCATACCAGCATATAAACCCGGCATCAGTTGGCAATAGCACTTCTTTTGTACAATCAGAACAAGGAGGAAGTACAAATGTAGAAATTATGGCCAAAAAACATGGATTTGAATTAAATAGAAATGACCCTGCATTTATCCTACTGGTTCAAGAGATGAAAAAACTAAAAGTATTGGGCGATGCGCAGGAATTTTTACTCTTGCACAAATTTTTAGGTTCAGGTGTGGAACCATTTGATGTATTGGATGGAAGCCGCGTGATAGATACCCGCGGACTAACGCCGGAAGCACATGTTCGGGTTCGGGTTAATGGTGATACGCACGAGGAAACAACCCTTGGCGACGGCCCGATTAATGCTTTTGATCTTGCGCTAAAAAAAGCCCTATCGCAAAAATACCCGCAGATAAACAACATAGAAATTGATGATTATACTGTTACTCTCCCCCAGGGAGAAAGCGGATCAGCAGCCGAAGTTGAAGTTTATGTCCGGTTAAAAGCCAATGAAGACACTTGGACATCAACAGTCCGCGGAACCGATCAGCAAAGAACAGGGGAAGACGCGCTTATTCAGGGCTATAATTACTACCTACTGAAACGAACTTAATATCATTTTTCAACTATTCTTAAGCCGATTTTTTTTGCCAAATCTTTATAGAAATCCTTTAAATTCTCTAATTTTAGCGGTACTAACATTTTTGGCAAAGTATCAAATTGCTTAATCTTTAAAAATGCTGTGCCAATTAAAATATGGTCAAACTCCATATTAAACTTTGGTTCTAAACCATAAATCAAATCCCACAGACTAAACTCTTTTAGCAGAAAATAAAGATCCACAAAATCCTTAATTTGTGTACGGGAAACAATGGTTTGTAATTTATTGACTGCTATATCTTGAAGGCTATCTATTGCCACACCATTGATTTTTGTTCCTTTCCTTAACCTTTTATAAGGATAATAATTAAAATCTAGTTTAATAAGCGGCCTTTTTGATCTTACCAGTTGATACATCCTTACTCCTTCCACCTGATTAAACCGGCTTTTGGTTTTTGTAACCTTAGTCAAAACATTAATAAAATCATTTACAGGAGTATTGTTAAAATCAGTTTCACTGAAAAAATCCATATCTTCGGATTCCCTGTGATGTAGGTAAACAGCACTTAAAGCCGTTCCACCTGTAAAATAAAAATGTTTCAGGTTTTTTTTCCTGGAAAATTCATCAAAAATTATCTTTTGTAGCGGAGTAAAAGTCAACTCATCTGCTGATATTTTTATTTTCCCCATATTAAGAATTTAAAAAAGCTTCTTCTTTGCGGATCTATATCAAGCTCCTTCCAATGCTTCTTGACTTGCTTTAAATCTATTTTTTCCCTGCTTGACGGATAAATACCTCTGTTAATTTGTCGCTCTAATATCAGTTTCTTGCCCCATTTGCTTTTTTTAAGCTCATTTATATCATAATCCCACATGAATGGCATGTATTTATTATATCACAATTTGATATCTTTTATTTTAAGCTGTAATTTTTCAGAGCCATTATAATTATCTATTTCCAAGGTATAAGCTAAATCAATCTTTTGGCCATTGCTTAACATATTAGCCAACTCCCCCATGCCAAAAGCAATAAAATCCAGCCCATCTGCCTTTCCTTTTAAGTGCTTTCCTTGCCCTACTGTTCTGACATCAGAAATTTGCATTCCTCTTGTAGTAAAAACAGGTTTCGGATTTCTAAAACCAAATGGCTCAAATTTTTGCAACTCTTCAACCAAGGATTTATTTAATTTTTCTACATTAACCTCTGCATCAATCTCTAAAACTCTCTCCTGTTTTGGTAAATCTATCATGTGTTTTTCCATTCTTTTTTTAAAAATTTCTATGTGTTTGCTTAGAATAGAAAACCCTGCTGCCCCGGGATGTCCACCTACATCAATTAAAATATCAGAATGCTTTCTGATAATCTCAACAATATTTATTCCATTGATAGAACGGGCAGATCCTTTGGAAATTTTCTCTCCAATGGATATGGCAATTGCAGGACAAAAGTATTTTTCGCAAACTTTACCTGCCACCAAACCAATAATTCCGGAAGGCCAATCTTTGCTTGTTAAAACATGAATTTTTTGTTTTTCATCAACCAACAAGATCGCCTGGCCTATGGCATCTGCTGTCATTTTCTGGCGGGAAATATTAGTTTCACTTAAAAGTTTGGCCAGTCTTTTGGCCTTGACAGAATCTTTGGTGCAAAGTAAACGCAAGCTGTCTATGGCATGTTCCAATCTTCCCATGGCATTTATTCTCGGTCCCAAAATATGTCCTACTTCATAAGATCTAATTTTTTCTACTGTTATTGCCGCCTCATCAATTAAAGATTTTAATCCAATATTGGTAGTAGAATTTAAAATTTTTAAACCTTCAAAAACAAAAGCCCTGTTTAAATTAAGAAGCGGCATTAAATCACAAACAGTAGCCAATGCCACAAATTGTAAAAGATCTTTTTTTAGATCTTTTACAATTAAATCCCTTACTAAACACCAGGCCACTGCTGCACCACACATTTTAATTGAATGAACTATAGCAAAAGCATCAGGAATTTCTTTTAAAGGAATATGATGATCGGTAATGATTAAATCCAAACCGATTTCTTTGGCAAATTTTGCTTGACTGATCGCCACAATGCCATTATCAACAGTAATCACTAAAGTTGCACCTGAATCCCTGGCAATTTCCATGCCAAGCTTTGATAAACCATATCCTTCTTTCTCCCGATGAGGAATATATGGCAGGACTTTTGCTCCAAGCGAGGTAAAGGCTTTGTATAAAATAGCGCAGCCGCAAATCCCGTCCACATCATAATCCCCGTAAACAATTATCAGTTCATTGTTTTTTATGGCTTGCAAGATCCGCTTTTGCGCTTTATCAATACCCGGAATGTCCAGATCTTTTTCATATTCGGATATATTGGGATTTAAAAAACTTATCTCTTCTTCTACTTTTCGGTTGATTAAAAGCTGTTTGATTAGATCATCGCTTTTTTTAAGGGCTACTTTCCATTTCATATTATTTTCCACCTCGAAGGTGAAAAAATGCGCTTACACCTTCGAGGTGTAGTACAATTATATTATGAATTATACACTACCTAGTGAAGTAAAAAATATTTTAGATAAGTTTCAAAAAGCCGGCTATCAAATTTATATTGTCGGAGGGGCTGTCCGTGATCTTTTAATGAATAGAAAAGTTAAAGATTGGGATTTTACTACTGATGCCAAACCGGAAGAAATCTTAAAGCTTTTCCCTGAAGGAATTTATGGTAATAAATTTGGAACTGTGATAATTCCAAAAAAAGGACTTAACTACGATAAAGATCGTGACAAATCTCTTTTTGAAATAACCACAATGAGAAAAGAGGGAAGATATGAGGATTTCCGCCACCCGGGGGCAGTTTCCTGGACTAATAAAATTGAGGAGGACCTGGCACGCAGAGATTTCACCGTCAATGCCATAGCATTAAAATCCGGAATTATTGATCCTTTCAATGGACAAGCTGATATTAAAAATAAAATCATTCGATCGGTTGGAGACCCCAATCAAAGATTTCAGGAAGATGCTCTCCGTTTGATACGGGCTGTCCGCATTGCTACAGAACTGGAATTTGATATAGAAACTGATACATTTTCAGCTTTAAAGAAAACTGCTCATCTTATTCAAGAAGTCTCCTGGGAAAGAATTAGAGATGAACTTTTTAAACTTCTTGCATCCATGTATGGATACATGGGTACAATAAAATTGAGGGAGGCGGGGATACTGCAAATAATTTTACCGGAGCTGGAGAGATGTTTTGGAATTGTTCAGGAAGGCCCCAAACATGACCGGGTTTATGACATCGGAGAACACTCTCTGCTTTCTCTTAAACATTGCCCGTCAAAAGATCCTCTGGTTCGCCTTGCTGCTTTACTTCATGATATTGGCAAAGTTGCTACAGTTAAAACAGCACCTGACGGCAATGTTACTTTCTATAATCACGATGTGGTTGGAGGACAGGTTGCACTAAAAATTGCCAGAAGATTTAATCTCTCCAAAAAACAAACCGATAAACTGTTTCGTTTGGTGAGATGGCATTTATTTACAGTTGACGAACGGCAAACCAACTCGGCTATCCGCAGATTTATTACCAATGTTGGGAAAGATTATATTGATGACATAATGGCTGTCCGTATTGGCGACAGACTCGGTGGTGGTACCCAAAAAGCAATTTCCTGGAGGATGGAAAAATTCAGGGAAAGAATTAAAGAAGTCCTGAAAAAACCATTTTCCATTTCTGATTTAAAGATAAATGGTAATGATGTGATGAAAGAACTAAGTATTAAACCCGGACCAAAAATTGGTGAAATTCTAAATAAACTTTTTGACGAAGTCCTTGAAGATTCCTCCAAGAATAACAAGCAATATTTACTAAATAGAATTAAGAATTTAGAATAAAGAATTAAGCATGAATCAATATATTGTAGGCCACAGGGGAGCTATGGGTTTGGCTCCAGAAAATACTTTAAAAGCTTTTAAGATAGGCTGTGAGAGTAATGCTGCTGTAGTTGAGTGCGATATCCATCTAAGCAAGGACAAAAAACTAGTTGTTATTCATGACAATACTTTGGATAGAACAACTAATGGAAAGGGTTGGGTCAGAGATTATACCTTGGAAGAATTAAAAAAACTTGATGCAGGAAAAGGTGAAACAATTCCTACGCTTGATGAAGTAGTAAGTTTAGTAATGAATTATAACAAAAAATTAATTATTGAGATTAAGGGTGAATCGTGGGAAGTTGTAAAAGAGACCGCAGATCACCTATTAGGATATCTTAAAGACAATGAACACTCTAATAAATTTATCATCCACTCTTTTTGGCATGAGGCTGCAAAGTTAGTAAAAGAAAAATATCCCCAAATTAAAACTTCAGTAATAATGATGTTAGGACTGCCTCCCCAAAAAATAATTGATCTTATTGAATCAGCAAATGCAGATGGAGCGGCAATTGCTTATGACTACATTTCTCCGGAACTTGTTAAATTGGCAAGAGAAAAGGATTTATTTTTAGATGCTTGGGTTTTAGATTATGAAACTACTTTCAATAGATTAAAAAACATGAGAGTAAATGGCTTAATCACAAATTATCCCGGAAAGTTTAGTCTATAAATTTTAATAGCTTTTTGATTCATTGATTTAAATCATTAGTCTAAAAATGCTCTAATGTCCTAATTTCTCCTCCCACCAGACAAGTAGGGCTGTGGCGTTGAAAATAGAGGAATAAGTGCCGGAAATTATACCGATCAAAAGCGCTACCACAAACCATTTAATTGTTTCCCCGCCAAAAAGAAGCAGGGCAATTAAAACAAAAATAACAGTCAAAGATGTATTTAGAGATCTACCCAGTGTTTGCACCACTGCCAAATTAGCCACCGCTGTAAACTTTCTGCCAATATTTTTTAAAGAATTTTCTCTGATTCTATCAAACACCACAATAGTATCATGAACCGAAAAACCAATAACAGTTAGTATGGCTGTAACAAACAAACTATCAACTTCCACTTGCAAAAATTTTCCCAGAATGGCAAAAACTCCTACCACCAGCAGCACATCATGTAAAAGCGCTACAACTGCGCAAATACCAAATCTCCAGGGACTGGCCGGCCTGGGACAATTCTTAAAAGAAAAGACGATATACAAAACAATTGCTAAACTGGCAATGGTAAGTGCATAAAAAGCTTTTTGTGAAAGTTCTCTGCCAATGACAGGACCAACAAATTCCTGTCTTCTTTCCTCTACCTTACCAAACTTTGTCTCAAGTTCTTTTTTAATCTTATCTACTTCTTCTTTTGTTTTAAATTGATTTCTTATAATGTAGGTATTATTAAGAGTGGGTGTAATTTGTCCATATTGTTTTAAATCATCCAAAGCAATCTGCTTTTCAAAACGGTATTCCAGTAATGATCCGCCTGTAAAATCAATGCCCAGTTTCAAACCGGAAGTTAATAAAACATATGACCCTGGGATAATCAAGGCTAGCGAAAAAAGAAAGTACCACAATTTGTATTTCATTAAATCCATAAATTATTTTTCCTTTGCTTTCTTCATATCCTGATGCATTTCTTTAACTAAATCATCAGCCGCTTTTTTTATTTTTTCTTCCACCCCTTCAACTTTATCCTTTAAAAAATCCATTAATTTTTCATTTTCCGGATCATCTTTCAAAAATTTCAAAAATAATTTTTTGTCCTGCCCGCTTAAATTAGATAAAATCTCATCCAGTATTGCGTGGTGTAAACTGGAGTCCACCAACAAAGCCAGATGATGTTGTTCGTCTTTTGAAAGATCCATTTGATGAAACTCCTCAATAAGCTTTTCAACAACTATATATTTTGTGTAAAAATAATTCATTTTGGTCCTAAAGATATTTTATTCTCCTTATCGTCAATAAAAAAGTATAACACCGGACCTTTTCTTGGTCCCATAGCCAGACCCAGCGCATCCATCACTTCAGGTGATCCTCCCAAATGTTTACCTGTCCACTCTGCCGGCCCCGCATCCCCCACTACTGCCAC
>Ga0082335_1002975_pt1 | contig 29381 bp, 21 predicted proteins | sample Subgrocontami58m_FD_72375 | JGI IMG/M metagenome (GOLD analysis project Ga0082335, IMG submission 72375) | Subsurface groundwater microbial communities from S. Glens Falls, New York, USA - GMW37 contaminated, 5.8 m (SPADES assembly) (version 2) ...
GGCCGCGAAGAGCGCGAGGCGCGCATTGCGACGTGCACGGACCGTGCGCGCGTAAAGGGAGGCGACCGGCATGGTCGACGGGAGCATCATGCCGGCCATCATCGCGGTCCACCCGGGGATGAAGGCTGCGCGGCCAAGCCCCACCGTCCAGTGCCGCTCGGCCACGACGAATTACTTCGTGAGATGGACGGCGCCGGGGTGGCGCGTTGCGTGCTCGTGCCACCGACCTGGGAAGCAGACCGCAACGACACTTCGCTCGAAGCGGCGCGCTTGCATCCCGACCGTTTCGCGGTGATGGGTAAAATCAAACTTACCGCGCCCGAAAGCCGCGCGTTGATGGCGACCTGGAAAAGCCAGCCCCACATGCTTGGGATACGATTGGTTTTTAACTCTGGCCGCTCGAAGGAATGGCTCGTGGATGGCACCGCCGATTGGTTTTGGGCCGTCGCCGAGCGCTATGACGTCCATTCCAACGAGCACGCTGAAGTTATTGTGCGATGCTGGGAATTCGGTCGCGAGAACGCCTGCGACATGGACACCGTTAGGCAGGCCGAAATTGACCATGTAAGTGTTTCTAGTGCTTTTTCCGTCGCCGTGATGCACCTCTCGTGTCCCGACAGGTTTCAAGCCGAGCGATTGTGCGAAGGCTATCGACACCACGCTTTTCGACGCGCCGGTATCCCAAAGCGCCTTAGTTTTTGTAGCTGGAGGGAGAGAGTCCGGAGGCGACGCAGGATCAAATCCTGGCATTACCTCGATGTCGCTGACGATGCAGTCCACCGTCCCGTTAGCCTTCATGGTGAAGGCCTGAAACATCGGCGCCTTTGCCATTTCGGAGGAACGGTCGGATTACCAGTTCATCGAACTGATAGTCACGGTATAGGCGCGAGGACCCGGTTCGCAGGGTTGAATCATGAACGTGCCAACAGGGAACTGCTTCTGCGCCGACAGATAAGCCTCAAGCGGATTACCGTACGCACCCTCAACCTTCTCGCCGCGAAGCACAAGGGTCTGGCCCCGGTACCGTTGCACCAACTCGTCTTGGTGGGCGATGAAGAATGCGAGTTCTCTGTCAAACATGGTTGATGTCCTCAGAACCATACCATTATCCGACAGGGTAATGATTACACGCAAGCTGAGGCGAACGGAAGCCCTTTCAACAACTACCCAGTCCCGTCAGCGACTGTCGACTTCCGCCCGCGAATCGAAACCAAGGCGCCGAAGCTTCAAGTACAGCCCCCGGCGCGTGAGCCCCAGCGACCGCGCGGTTTCCGAGATGTTGCCGCTGGTCCGGTCGAGCGCCGCCTGAATCATCTCCCGTTCGACCTGCTCGATGGCCGACGCCAGGTTCTCCACCGATTTGGGCTGCCGCGACGGCGCGCCACCCATCATTGGCAGCCGCGGCGTCGTGATTTCCGGCGAGAGGTGGGCCGGCTCGATCGTGCCGCCCGGCGCGCTGAGCGCCACCGCGCGCTGAATCTCGTTCTTCAGCTGCCGCACGTTGCCCGGCCACCAGTACTGCGCGAAGACGTCGAGCGTGTCCGAGCTCAGATGGATGTCGGGTTTGCCGAGCCGTTCGATCGCTTCCCGCAGGAAGAACGTGCTGAGATGCGGAATCTCCTCGCGCCGCTCGCGCAACGGCGGGACGTGGATGCGGATGACGGCGAGGCGATAGTACAAGTCCTCTCGAAACTTGCCTTCGGCCACCCGCTGCTCCAGGTCCGCGTTGGTGGCCGCCAGCACACGCACGTCGACCCGCTGGGGCTTGGTCTCGCCGATCGGCATGATTTCCTGCTGCTCGAGAAACCGCAGGAGCTTCGGCTGGACGTCGATGGGGAGGTCGCCGATTTCGTCGAGAAACAGCGTGCCGCCCGCGGCGGTGCGCACGAGGCCGGGCTGATCGGACACCGCGCCGGTGAAGCTGCCGCGCCGGTGCCCGAACAGCTGACTGTCGGCCAGATCGCGGCCGGTGGTCGTGCAGTTGTACGGCAGGAACGTCGCAGCGCTGCGATGCGATCCGACGTGGATCGCGCGCGCGACGAGCTCCTTGCCGGTCCCGCTCTCGCCCGTGATGAGCACCGTCAGATCGTTTCCCTGCAGGCGCTGGATCTGCTCGACGACACGCGTCATCGCGGCGCTGGCCGACAGGAATCCGGGCAGCAACGGCTCGAGCGACCGATCGAGCACGGTCAGGCCGACGACGGTCGTCTGGCGCTCCCGGGCCGCGCACAACGCAAACCCCTGCTGGGCGACCGCGGCAATCATGCGCAGCCGGCGCGTGACCGGATGGCCGATCGGCCGCGGCGAGGCGACCAGACCGAAGCGCGGCCCTTCCGGATCGCGCCCGAGCGGCTCGACGGCAATCGCGCCGCGGCCGTACGCGAGGCCGTTGACGGCCGATCGCGCCATCGCGCGCGCCGCGTCGGCCTCACAGCCGGCGGCCGCGATCACGCGCACGTCGCCGCCCGCCAGCGACACGAACACGACGCCGCAGTCGGCTGATGCCGCCTCGAGGAGCGCCGCCGCGGTCTCCCGTCCCAGCAGGTCGGGCAGCGCCGCGGCGTCCACGATCCGGCGGACGATCGCATCGTCCGCGTCCGCCGGCGAGATGACGTACTGGCCCGTGCCGACCGTCGTGAGCAGCGCCTGCGCCGCGCGCGTGTCGTCGAGATCGCGGGCGGCGCCGAGCTGCTCGAAGATGGCGCGCGCGTGGTTCAGATGCCGTTCGGCGACCGAGCGCGCCCCGGTTTCGGCCACGAGGCGGCCGAGCGCCAGGTGGCTGAGCCCCGACTGATAGCGCTCGCCGAGCAGATCGAGCAGCGCCGCACTCTGCGAGAAATCGTGGTACGCATCGACGGCGCCGCCGCTTTTTGCGTGCGCGGAGCCGCGCAGCCGCAGGTACTCGCCCCAGGCCGCCGGCGCGATCTTCGGATCGAGCGCTTCGGCGGCGGTGGCGAGGCGCAGTTCGGCTTCGGGGAGCCGCCCCGCGGCGGTCAGCGCTTCGGCAGCGATGAGGGTGGCCTGAAGCGCCTCGATGGGCGGCGCCCCCGCCTGCAGGATCTCGTCGGCGCGAGTCAGGGCGTCCTCGATCGCGCCGCGGCGCAGCGCGAGGCGGGCGCCGAGCGCACGGACCGACCATTCGTACCACTGGCTCGTTTGCCGCCCGTAGGCGCCGTACGCCTCACCGGCCCGTCCGAGCAGGTCGCTGGCCGTGTCGTAGGCGCCGCGGATGAGATGAATCTGCGCGAGCGTGTCGAAGACGGCGCCGGTCGTCTCGTGAAACTGGATCGGGCTGCGGACGTCGAGCGCGCGGTGCAGCGCGTCCTCCGCGCGCACCAGATCGCCGAGACGGACGCAGATCTGGCCGAGCGTGGCGAGCGCGACGGCGAGGCCGTGGCCGGATCCCTGCGCCTCGTGCAGCGACACGCTGCGCTCGGCGAGCGCGAGCGCCTGCTCGTAATGGTGCTGCAGCATCATCACGTTCGCCTGGTTGCCGCACACCGTGGCCAGCACGTCGTCGGCCTCGACGAGCGACGCGAAGCGTTCCGCCTGCCGCAGCGCGGCCATGGCTTCGTCGTGGCGTCCGAGCTGCGCGAGGGAGATGCTCGACAGCGAGTGCACCAGCGCGAGGTGACGCCGATCGCCGGCCGCGTGCAGGGCGGACGCGGCCTTCGTGATGTGCTCGCGCACAATCGCGATGTCGCCGACCTGCCGGTAGCACTGGCCCAGCTCGTAGTGCGCCAGGCCGATGCCGCGCGAGTCGTGCGCGGCCTCCGCCTGCTTCAGCGCGCGTCCGTGCATCGCGATCGCGCGTGACTGATCGCCGCGCGCCGAGGCGAGGCGGCCGTGCAGGCGCCAGAGCGTCGACAGTCGGCGCGATGGCACCGTGTCGCGGAACGTGTCAGGGGGCCGGCCGAGCGCGCTGGCGGCCTGGTCCAGATCGTCCTGGAGCAGCGCGGCCTCCGCGAGCATCGATCGCACCGTCAGCTCTTCGTCGCGCGTCAGCGCCGAGGAGCGCAGGTGGGGCGCGAGCAGCTGCGCGGTTTCCGCTCCGCGGCCGCGCTCGAGCGAGGCACCGGCGCGCATCAGGAGCGCCTGCAGAGAGGAGGAGGGCATGGTACGCGGATTGTAGCGTGCCCTACGGCGCGCGCCACTGCCGTCCTGTCGCGGCCATCAGCGTGTTGGCCTCCGCCGGCCCCCAGCCGCCCGCCGCATACGTCGGCAGCGGCGCGCCGGTCCCGGAGGCCCAGCGCTCCAGAATCGGCATCACCCAGCGCCACGCGGCCTCCACCGCGTCGCGGCGCATGAAGAGCGTCGGGTCGCCGATCATCACGTCGAGCAGCAGGCGCTCGTAGGCGTCCGGTGAGGCGCCGCCGAACAGGCTGCCGTAATGAAAATCCATCTTGACCGGATCGACGTTCACGTGGGGTCCGGGAACCTTCGAGCTGATCTCCAGCGAAAACCCTTCGTCGGGCTGGATGCGGATCGACAGGACATTGGGCGTGAGGGGGTCGCCCGGGCTCGCGTTGAACAGAATCGGCGGCACGTTCTTCAGACACACCGCGATTTCGGTCGCGCGTTTCGGCAACCGTTTGCCCGTGCGCAGGAAGAACGGCACGCCGGCCCACCGCCAGTTGTCGATGAACAGCTGCAGCGCCACGAAGGTCTCGGCGCGCGACTGCGGATCGACGCCGGGCTCCTGCCGGTAGCTCGCGTACTGCGCGCGGACGGCGCACGCATCGACGGTCGGGCCGTCCATCTTTCGCAGCGACAGCAGCACCTCGAGCTTCTCGTCGCGAATGACGTCGGCGTCGAGCGAGTGGGGCGGCTCCATCGCCACGAGCGAGAGGAGCTGCAGCATGTGGTTCTGCACCATGTCGCGCAGCGCGCCGGCCTGCTCGTAGTAGCCGGCGCGCGTCCCGACGCCCTCTTCCTCGGCCACCGTGATCTGCACGTGATCGACGTACTTCTGGTTGAGCAGCGGCTCGAAGATGCTGTTCGCGAAGCGTAGGACCAGGATGTTCTGGACCGTTTCCTTCCCGAGGTAGTGATCGATGCGGTAGATCTGCCGCTCGTCGAAGACCTCGGCGACCGCGTCGTTGATGGCGCAGGCGCTCTCGAGATCGCGGCCGATCGGCTTTTCGGCGATGACGCGCGCGAAGGGCGCGGCCGCCGGCACCGATCCGCTCGCCGGTCGCGTGACCATGCGCGCGCGCGCCAGCCCCTTGACCGTCGGCGCGAACAGCGACGGCGGGACCGCGAGGTAGTAGATACGGTCGCCGGTCAGCCCCTGTTCGTGCTCGATGATGTCGAGCCGCGCGCCGAGAGGCGCGAACGCGCGCTGGTCGTCGATCGACGCGTTGACGAAGAACAGCGAGGCCTCGAACGCGGCCCACGCCGGCGCGTCGATCGGCCGGCGCGAGAAGCGGGTCACGCCGTCCTGTGCGAACGCCCGGTAGGCCTCGTCCGTCATGTTCTTGCGCCCGACGCCGACGATCGCGATGCGCGGCAGCAGACCGTCCACGTGAAGGTTGTAGAGCGCGGGCAGCAGCTTGCGATGCGCCAGATCGCCGGCGCCGCCAAAGATGACGAGGGAGATGGTGGCTTCGGGTGTCACTCCGTTTTCTTTACCGCATGGCCGCCGAATTGGTTGCGCAGGGCGGCGAGAAGGCGGTCGCCGAACGGATTGTCTTCGCGCGACCTGAAGCGCGTGTAGAGCGCGGCCGTCAGGACCGGCAGCGGAACGCCTCGGTCGAGGCCTTCGTGCAGCGTCCAGCGTCCTTCGCCGGAATCCTCGACGTACCCCTGCAGGCCGGACAGGTCGCGGTCCTCCGCCAGCGCTCGCGCCGCCAGCTCGAGCAGCCACGATCGAACGACGCTGCCGTGGTTCCAGAGCGCGGCGACGGCGCCAAGGTCCACGTGGTACGGGCTCTCATGCATCAACTCGAAGCCCTCGGCATAAGCCTGCATCAACCCGTACTCGATGCCGTTGTGGATCATCTTCACGTAATGGCCGGCGCCGTGATCGCCGACGCGCAGATAGCCATCGGTGGGCGCGAGGGTCAGGAAGATCGGCTCGAGCCGCGTGCAGACGTGGGCCTCGCCGCCCACCATCAGGCAATAGCCTTCCTGCAAGCCCCAGATGCCGCCGCTCGTGCCGGCGTCGATGTAGTGAATGCGTTTCGACGCGAGTGTCCGCGCGCGCCGCACGTCGTCGTGGAAGTGCGTGTTCCCGCCATCGATGATCACGTCGTCGGGAGACAGCAGATCGGCCAGGACGCCGATCGTGGATTCTGTCGGATCGCCGGCGGGCACCATCACCCAGACCGCGCGCGGCGGCGCGAGGGCCGCGACGAGCGCGTCGAGCGACGAGGCGCCCTGGGCGCCGGCCGCTTGGGCGCGGGCGACGGCGTCCGCGCTGCGATCGAAGGCGGCGACCTGATGGCCGCCCCGGACGAGTCGCGTGACCATGTTGAGGCCCATCCGCCCGAGACCGACAAAACCAATCTGCATGCGTCCTCTCAGAATTGTAGGACCTTCATGTCCGCCCGACACGACGGGCCCGAACGCCTGACACGGCAGGCCTGAAGGCTTGCGCTACGACTGTGGCAGGCCTGAAGGCCTGCGCTACGACTGTGGCAGGCCTGAAGGCCTGCGCTACGACCGCGGCCGTTCCCACGTCGCCAACAGCGCCTCCGCCACCTGCCGCAGCAGCGCGCGATCGGGCGAGGACAGGTGCACGTGGAGCGCCCGGCGTCCGGCGGCGTCGAGCGATGCGAAGTCGCCGAGCGCTTGCGCCAGCTCCAGCGTGCCGAAGGAAAACGTCTCGCCCGGTATGGGCAGGTCTTCGCGGGGCGTGGCCGAGATCAGCACGAACACGCCGGTGTTGGGTCCGCCCTTGTGAAGCTGACCCGTGGAATGCAGGTACCGCGGTCCGTAGCCGAACATCGTCGCGGCGCGCGTGCGGTCGCGAACGGCGCGACGAAGGGTTCGCAGCTCCTCCGCCAGTTCCTCATCGGGACCCACATACGCGAGCAGCGCGAAATAATCGCCCGGGCGCAGCAGCCTCAGAATCGCTTCGGCGCCGGCATCCCGGAGCTCCGTGCGCGCGGCGGTCGTCAGCGTCAGCGCGAGGCCGCCGTCGAGCGTGCGGTCCGCGGCGCCGATCGGCAGCCGACCGGTGGTCTTGTATTGACCCAGCAGCGTGTTCGTACCGTCCTTGGCCTGCTGCACGTTCGGCTGGTCGAACGGGTTGATGCGGAGGATCGCGCCGGCAACCGCCGTGGCCACTTCCCAGCGCACGAATTCGGCGCCGAGCGCCGTCGGCTCCGGCCAGTCGATCTCGACGATGGGCGCGTGGAGGGATTTGAGGGCGCGCACGGTCGCGTCACGTTTCGCCTCACCGTCGGAGGCGTGGGCGCGGATGCGGACAAAGAGGCGGTCGCGACCGTACGCGGCCGGGTCGGCCAGCCCTTCGCCGGACACTGGTACGACGCCGACGCCGTCCTTTCCCGTGCTCTCGGCGATCAGCTGTTCGACCCACAGGCCGAACGCGTCGAGGCTGTCCGGCGCGACGAGCGTCAGCTTGTCGCGACCGGTGCGCGCCGCTTCGCCGATGGCGAGCCCGAGACCGACGGCCGGGTTGTCCTTCGCGGAAGCGGCGCCCGGATGGCACGCCGCGAGCATCGCGAGACCCCAGCCGATGATCGCGTCCACGTCCTGCCCCATGAGGGCCGCCGGGACGAGGCCGAAGAAGGACAACGCGGAGTAGCGGCCGCCGATGTCCGACGGGTTGATGAAGAGGTCGCGGAACTGCTCGGCGCGTGCGCGGCAGGCGAGCTCGGTGTCCTCGTCGGTGATGGCGACGAAATGATCGGCCCATCGCGCGATGCCGGCGTCCTGCAGCCGCTGGCGGAAGTGCGCGGCCAGCGAGCTCGACTCGATCGTCGTGCCCGACTTGCTCGACAGGAGGTAGAACGTGTGTGCGGGAGGCGTGGCCGCCGCGCGAACCGCGGCCGGATCGGTCGAGTCGAGCATGTGGAACCGAGGCCAGCCTGGCGCGACGCCGAGCACCGCATGCAGGACTTCGGGCGCGAGGCTCGAGCCGCCCATGCCGAGCAACACCACGTCGGTGACGCCGTCGCGCCTGACGGCCGCCGCGAAGGTCAGCAGCCGATCGATCGATTCGGCCATGAGGGACGGCGAGCTCATCCATCCCAGCCGATCGCTGATGGCGTGCTGCACCGCTCCCTCCGCGCTCCAGGCCGACGGGTCGCGGCTCCACAGTGCCGCCGCGGCCCGTTCGGCCGTGGCGGCGGCGCCGCTCAGCGTTCCCACGAGCGCGCCAGCAGACAGATGCAGAGAATGCTGAAGGCGGGCACGCTTGGCCGCCACGTCGAGCGCCGGCCAGCGCGTGAGCAGGTCGTGCGCACTGTACATGTCAGTAGGATACTGTAGACAGAGCGATGGCCAGAGGCTTCGAAAGCAAGGACGTCGAGGGGTGATGAAAGTTCACGTGCGGCCGCTCGCCGTGCTCGTCGCCGCGACGGTTGTCCTGTCGGTCGCCGCGTGCGGATCGCGCGCCGACGATCGCGAGGATGCCAGAGCGCACGCGTCAGCGCCGTCGTCCGCGTCCGCTGCGCCCGACACCTCCACCGCGGCGGCCTCGCCCACCACGCCGGCCACCGACGCCAGACCGCGCATCGTGGTGCTCGGCGACAGCCTGACGGCCGGCCTGGGTCTGCGGGTGAGCGACTCGTACCCCTCACTGCTGCAGGAGCGTCTGGAAGCGGAGGGGCTGGATTTCGCGGTGGTGAACGCCGGCGTGTCAGGCGATACGTCAGCCGGCGGTCTGGCGAGGCTGGACTGGGCGCTGCACGGCGACGTGCGCGTGCTCGTCGTCGCACTCGGCGCCAACGACGGACTTCGCGGCCTGCCGGCCGAGGAGCTCCAGGACAACCTGGCGCACATCATCGAGCGCGCGCAGGCGCGCGGCATCCGCGTGATTCTCGCGGGGATGGAGGCGCCGCCGAACTACGGGCGCGACTACATCGTATCGTTCCACAGGGTGTATCCCGCGCTCGCCGCGACGTATCACGTCGCGCTCGTGCCGTTCCTGTTGCAGGGCGTCGCGGGCAGCGAGACGCTCAACCAGCGGGATGGCATCCACCCGACGGCCGCTGGCGCGCGCATCGTCGCCGACAATGTCTGGGCGGTGCTCAAGCCCATCATCGAACGCTCCGGATCATGATCGAGCTGCGCGACGTGTCCAAAACCGTGATGAGCGGCGCCGAGCCGCTCACCATTCTTCATCCGCTGACCCTGCAGATTCCTCACGGCCACTTCGTGGCCATCGTCGGGCCGTCGGGCAGCGGCAAATCGACGCTGCTCGGGTTGATCGCGGGACTCGACGCGCCGACCTCCGGGCAGGTGCTCATCGACAACGTGGACATCACACGGCTCGACGAGGACGCGCTCGCGCGGCTGCGCGGCGAGAAAGTCGGCTTCGTCTTCCAGTTCTTCCACCTCATTCCGTCGCTGACCGCCTACGAGAACGTCGCGGTGCCGATGGAGATTGCGGGCGCCGCCGACGTGCGCACGCGGGCCGAGCGGCTGCTCGAAGAAGTCGGGCTGACCGGCCGGTCGCATCACTATCCGTCGCAGCTGTCGGGCGGGGAGCAGCAGCGCGTCGCGCTGGCGCGCGCGCTCGCCAACGATCCGCCGATCGTGCTCGCGGATGAACCGACCGGCAATCTGGACAGCGCCAACGGCCGCCATATCATGGACCTGCTGCGCCAGATTCACGCGGACCGCGGCACGACGGTCGTCCTCGTGACGCACGACGCCGAATTGGCGGCCATGGCGGACGCGCGGCTGGTCCTCCGAGACGGCCGCGTGACCGAGAACACGCTGCAGCCGCAGGCCGATCGGATCCGCGCATGATGTTCGTCCTGAGGATGGCAGCGCGTGAAACACGGTCGTCGTGGCGGCGTCTCCTGTTCTTCTTCGTCTGCATCAGTGTCGGCGTGGCCGCGATCGTCACGCTCCGGTCGGTGATCCAGAACGTCCGCGGCGTCTTCGGCGCAGAGGCGAAGTCGCTGATTGCCGCCGACGTGCTGATGTCGACCAACCGCGACTGGACATCCGAGGCTCGGGACACGATCGCGCGCCGGCTGCGCGACGCCGGAGCCGCCCAACGCACTGAAATGGTCGAGATGGCCACGATGGTGCGTCCGGGCGACAACTCGCGGCCGGTCGCGAAAATGGCGGAGTTGCGCGCCGTCCAACCGGCGTTTCCGCTGTACGGCACGGTCGATCTCGAGGGCGGGCAGCCGTACTCGCACGCGCTGCTCGAGCATCGGGGCGCCCTGGTCCGGCCGGAGCTGCTGACCTCGCTCAATGTGAAGGTCGGCGACGAGATTGCGATCGGGCAGGTGCTGTTCACGATTCGCGGCCTCGTGACCCGCGAGCCCGGGCGCGGGATGGGGGGGTTCAGCCTCGGCCCGCGCGTGATCATCGACTTCGACGACCTGCCCGCGACCGGCCTGCTCAGCTTCGGCAGCCGCGCGCGTCACGTGATGCTGGTGAAGCTGCCCGACGACCGCATCGAGCCGCTGGTGCGCGCGCTTCGCGCCGACTTCAGGGACGAGTTCATCAACACGCGGTCGTACCGCTCGACCGAAGACCAGGTCGGCCGCAACTTCGATCGCGCCGAGAACTATCTCAGCCTCGTGGGGCTCGTCATCGTGATTCTCGGCGGCATCGCGGTCTCGAGCGTCACGCGGGTGTTCATCCTGCAGAAGATCCGCAGCATCGCCGTGCTGAAATGCGTCGGCGCCCGCAGCGCGCAAATCATCGCGGTGTACATCCTCCAGGTGCTGACGCTCGGCCTCGCGGGCAGCCTGCTCGGCATCGGGATGGCGCGGGCGCTCATCAGTGCCATCCCGATGGCGCTTGGCTCGTCGACGTCGATCCTGGCCGAGGCGCACTACGGCGTCACGGGGAGCGCCGCCGTGCAGGGCATCGGCATCGGCGTGCTCGTCTCGCTGCTGTTTTCCGTCGTGCCGTTGCTGCAGGTGCGATTCATCAAGCCGTCGCTGCTGCTGCGCGATGAAACCGTGCGGCGCCGGACGGACTGGACGGGTCTGGCGGTGCTCGTCGCCGTGACGGCCGCGCTCGTCGCGCTGACCGCGTGGCAGGCCGCCTCGCTCAAGGTCGGGGTGGTCGTGTGCGTGGGGTTTGCGGGTCTGGCGCTGGTGCTGCAGCTGGCCGGTCGCGCGCTCATCGCGCTCATCGCGCCGCTGGCGAGCTCGCGGTCGTTCCCGCTGCGGCATGCCGTGCTGCACCTGTCGCGCCCGGGCAACCAGACGCGCGTCATCCTGCTCGCGGTCGGCCTCGGCGCCTTCTTCATCGTCGGCGTCCGATCGCTGCAGGCGAGCCTGCTGAGCGAGTTCTCGATTCAGGTGGACGCGAATGCGCCCGACATGTTCCTGCTCGACATCCAGAAGGGCCAGGCCGATGGCGTACGGGCCTTTCTGGGCGACCCCGGGCACGGCGCCGCGGAGTTCCAGCTGATTCCGGTCCTGCGTGCGCGCGTCGTGGGCGTCTCGGGACGTGAGACGAACCTCGAGGGCGCCGACGAGGTGCGCCAGGGGGGCAGGGCGCTCGGCCGCGAGTTCACGCTCACCTACCGCGACCATCTCGAAGCGAACGAGCGCGTGATCGACGGCGCGTTCTGGAACGGACCGTCGGCGGAACCCGAGGTCTCCGTCGAGCGGCAGATCGCGGAGCGGGCGCACCTGCACGTGGGCGACACGATGCGGTTCGACATTCTCGGACAGATCGTCAGCCCCCGCGTGACGAGCATCCGGGACGTCGAGTGGCGCCAATCGCGAAACGGCGGATTCGTCTTCCTGTTCCGCCCAGGCGTCCTGGATCAGGCGCCGCAGATGTTCGTCGCGCCTCTCAAGGGGCCGGGTACGCCGGCCGAGCGCGCCCGCTTCCAGCACGATCTCGTCGAGCGGTTTCCGAACGTGTCGGTGATCGACTTTCACGACGTGCTCGAGACGATTCGCGACGTCATGTCGAAGGTCACGCTCGCGATCACGGTCGTCGGGGGCCTCGTCCTGTTCAGCGGCGGGCTGATTCTGGTTGGCGCCGTCGCGATGACCAAGTTTCAGCGGGTCTATGAGGCTGCAGTGTTCAAGACGCTCGGGGCCAACACGCGGACGATCGCGCGCATGCTGCTCATCGAGTACGGCGTCCTGGGGTCGCTCGCCGGGCTCATCGGATCGCTCGGCGCCATTGTGCTCACGTGGGGCGTGAGCCGCTGGGCGCTTGACATTCCCTGGCGCGTGTTCGCCGGCGAGCACGTCGCCGGCGTGATACTGACCGCCGTGCTCGTCGGCGTCATCGGCGTCGCCTCCAGCCTGGACGTGCTGAGAAACAAGCCGCTCGCGACGCTGCGCGCCGAATAGCGCGTCCTTCACGTCACGCGGCGATCCGGTCCACGGGGTTGTGACCACGGAGGACACGGAGGCACGGAGGTCGGAGCGCACGCTGCAGACAGCAACGCGACGCACGCCGCCGCGATGCGGCGTGCGTCGCGTGCAGCTCTGGGTCTCCGTGTCTCTGTGGTTTAGAATCCCTCCACGTGCGCTTCCTGGATCATCGATTCGCCCTCGCCGCCAACGGCACGACCGTCAGGACCGAGATCGTCGCCGGCGTCACGACGTTCCTGACGATGGCGTACATCATCTTCGTGCAGCCGGCCGTCCTGAGCGCCGCGGGCATGGATTTCGGCGCCGTGCTCGCGGCGACCTGTCTGGCGACGGCGCTCGCGACCGCGCTGATGGCGCTCCTGGCCAACTATCCCATCGCGGTCGCGCCGGCGATGGGTCACAACTTCTTCTTCGCCTACTCGGTCGTCGTCGGGATGAACGTGCCCTGGCGCGTCGCGCTCGGCGGCGTCGCCATTGCCGGGATCGTCTTCGTCCTGACCGCCGGCGTCGGCCTGCGGGAGCGGCTGATCACCGCCATTCCCACCTCGATCAAGCACGCGATCGCGGCCGGCATCGGCCTCCTGATCGCCGCCATCGGGCTGCAGTGGGCGGGCCTCATCAAAGCGTCGCCGGGCACGCTGGTCACGCTGGGCAACGTCCACAGCCCGCCGGTGCTGCTCGCGGTCGGCGGGCTGACGCTGACCGCGATTCTGGTGGCGCGTCGAGTGCCAGGGGCCTTCCTGTGGGGCATGCTCGCGAGCACCGCTCTCGGCCTGCCGTTCGGGCTCCCCCAGTATCACGGCCTGGCGGGACGCCCGCCGTCGCTTGCGCCCACCTTCCTGCAGCTCGACATCGTCGGCGCGTTCGCGCCGGGGATGGTGGCGGTGATCTTCGTGTTCTTCTTTCTCGCGCTGTTCGACTCGGTGGGCACGCTCGTCGGCGTCGGCGAGCAGGCCGGGCTGATGCGGGACGGCGTGCTGCCGCGCGCGCGGCAGGCCCTGCTGGCTGACGCCATCGGCACGGGCGCGGGCGCCGCGCTCGGGACCTCCCCCGTGGCGGCGTACATCGAGAGCGGGGGCGGCGGGGGGGGGGGGGGGGGGGGGGGGGGGCAGGGGGGGGGGGGGGGGGCGGGCACAGGTCGCGCGCGACTCGGCGCGGCGGCGGTACCGGAACGCCATGTAGCGCGACCCTTCAGGCGAGCGTCAGCCGTGTACCTTGGAAAGCGCGCGGATGATCGCTGCGCTGAACACCGGCACATCGTCCGGCTTGCGCGAGGTGATGAGGTTGCCGTCTTCGACGACCGGCTTGTCGACGTAGAGTCCGCCGGCGTTCTTGACGTCGATGGCGATCGACGGCCAGCAGGTGAGGGTCCGCCCGCGCAGCGCGTTGGCGGAGATGAGCAGCTGCGGACCGTGACAGATCGTCGCGACCGGCTTGCCGGCCTCCATCGCGTCGCGGGCGAGGTCGACCATCGCGTGGCGCATGCGCATCTTGTCCGGCGCGTGGCCGCCGGGAATCACCAGCGCGTCGAAGTCCTTCATGCGCGCCGCGCCGGCCGCCATATCCGACGTGACGACCGCCAGCCCGCGCTTGCCCTTGAACTCCGCACCGGCCGCCGGACCGACGATCGTGACCGTGGCGCCGGCCGCGCGCAGCGCGTCGAGCGGACCGGTGAGCTCGCGATCTTCGAACTCGTCCTCGACGAGCATCGCGACGCGTTTGCCCGCCAGCGCCGCTCGGTCACTCATGCCGCGATTGTACTCCAATGCCATAATGGCCCGATGAACCGCCTCGCGCGCGAGCGCAGCCCGTACCTTCTGCAGCACGCGCAGAATCCCGTCGACTGGTTTCCCTGGGGAGACGAGGCGTTCGCCGCGGCGCGCGCCGGCGACAAACCGATCTTTCTGTCGATCGGCTATTCCACCTGTCACTGGTGCCACGTGATGGAGCACGAGTCGTTCGAGAACGACGAGCTGGCGGCGGTGCTCAACGAGCACTTCGTGTCGATCAAGGTGGATCGCGAAGAGCGGCCCGACGTGGATCGCGTCTACATGACGTTCGTGCAGGCGACGACGGGATCGGGCGGGTGGCCGATGAGCGTCTGGCTGACGCCGGAGCTGAAGCCGTTCTACGGCGGCACCTACTTCCCGCCGTCGTCCAAGTGGGGCCGCCCGGGGTTCATCGACATCCTGCAGGAAATCGCCCGGGCCTGGAAAGCGGAGCGGACCAAGGTCGTCGAGTCGGCGGAGGCGCTGACGGCGCGGCTCAAGACGATCGAGCACGCGGCGCCGGCGGCGATGGCGCCGAATGCCGAGGCGCTGGCCCGGGCGGTCATGCAGTTTCGCGAGGCGTTCGATCCGCGGCTTGGCGGGTTTGGCGACGCGCCGAAATTTCCGCGGCCGTCCGAGCTCCTGTTCCTCCTCCGCGAGCACGCGCGGACGGGCGACGTCGACGCACGCGACATGGTGCTGCGCACGCTGCGAGCGATGGCGCTCGGCGGCATGCGCGATCACATCGGGGGCGGCTTCCATCGCTATTCCGTGGACGCCAGCTGGCGCGTCCCGCACTTCGAGAAGATGCTCTACGATCAGGCGCAGCTCGTGCTCGCCTTCGTCGAAGCGGCCCAGGTGTCAGGCGATCCGTTCTACTCGGAGGTGGCGGAAGACACGCTGCTCTATGTGCTTCGCGAGATGACGGACGAGGGCGGCGGGTTCTATTCCGCCGAGGATGCCGACAGCGTGCCGCCGGAAACACCCGACGCCCACAAGAAGGAAGGGGCGTACTACCTCTGGCGCGCGGACGAGGTCGACGCGCTGCTCGGCGACGAGGCGCAGGTGGTCACGCTCCGGTTCGGTATCGAGCCCGCCGGCAACGCGCCGCAGGACCCGCAGCAGGAGTTCACGGGGAAGAACCTGCTGTTCGTCGCACGGTCGATCGACGAGATCGCGGGGCAGACCGGACGGTCCCCTGCCGAGGTGGTCGAGATCCTCAACCGCACGCGCCTGCGGATGTTCCAGGAGCGGCTCGGACGTCCGCGGCCCCAGCGCGACGACAAGATCCTCACCGCGTGGAACGGCCTGATGATCGCCGCGTTCGCGCGCATGGCGCGCGCGCTTGCCGGACTCGGCGACGATGGCCGCAGCGTGGCCGCGCCCTACCTCGAAGCCGCGCGGCGGGCGGCCGGGTTCCTTCGCGAGCGGATGTGGCACGCCGGCTCGCGGACGCTGTTGCGCCGCTACCGCGACGGCCACGCGGAAATCGACGGCTACGCCGAGGACTACGCGTACCTCATCGCCGGGCTGCTGGAGCTGTTTCAGGCCGACACCGATCCCGTGTGGCTGGAGTGGGCGATTGCCCTGCAGCATCGGCAGGACGAGGTGTTCTGGGACGAAGCCGCCGGCGGCTGGTTCAGCACGACCGGTCGCGATCCGAGCGTCCTCCTGCGCATGAAAGAGGATTACGACGGCGCCGAGCCGACCGCCAGCTCCGTGTCGGTGCTGAACCTGCTGACGCTGTCGCATCTCGTGCACGACGCGGCGTGGGCCGATCGCATCGAGCGGACGCTGCGGCTGTTCGGCTCGCGTCTCGAGCAGATGGGCCGCGGCGTGCCGATGATGGCTGCGGCGCTCTCGACCTCCATCGCCGGCATCCAGCAGATCGTTCTCGTCGAGGGGAAGCCAGGAGACCACACGCTCGAGCGCGCGCTGGCGCAGCAGTACCTGCCCTTTGCGATTCAGCTGCGCGTGTCCGCCGACCGTCAGCGCGCGCTGGCTGGCAGTCTGCCGTTCGTCGAAGCGATGCGGCCCGTGGAGGGGGCCGCCGCCGCCTACGTGTGCCGCGAATTCACCTGCCGTCAGAGGGTGACGACGGTCGAAGACCTGCAGAACGCCTTGAGGATTCCTTCATGAACATGTCCGTGGACATCTGGCTGAGAGGCCGAAACGACGCCACGACGGTGACGATCGACGACCTGCCGCGCCCGCCGGGCGCCTGGACCGACGACGACGTGCGCCTCGTGCTCGAAGCGATGCTGCGCGCGATGGATCGCCTGAAGCGCCCCGGCGAGGACGAGCGCGTCGTCGCGCTGCGCGGGCTCAGCTGGATCGTCAATCCCTTCGAGGACGGTGGCGTGGTGATCGCGATTGAAATCACGCTCGGCGCGGCCGTGGCCGGGCCATTCGACATCGACAAGGCGCGGCTCGAAGCGATGATCACGCGCGTCCTCGAGGCGCCGGAGCGGCCGCCGTCGACGACGGTGCACTAGAAGGGCTTAGGGCTGAGGGCTGAAGGCTAAGGGCTTAGGGCTTAGGGCTTAGGGCTTAGAACGAAGAGCGCAGCTCGACGGCGTCGCCGATGCTGACCAGGCCGCCGGTGAGGACGCGGAGCGACGTCGGGGCGCTGACGGCGGCCGGGGTCTCGTGGGAGTCGCTCTGAAACGAGCCCGGGAAAGCCCCATTTTGAGGGCTGATATAGGCGCAGCGTGGCCCGCAGATGGCCCGCGGCTGATGAACGTGATCGCGACGATGACGACGGTAAGTGCGTGCGCGTGTAATACTTAGCACTCCATGCCGGGGTGGCGGAACTGGCAGACGCACAGGACTTAAAATCCTGGGTCTCGCAAGAGGCGTGCGGGTTCGATTCCCGCCCCCGGCACCATGAACAATGTCGATTCGCTGTTCCGTGCCGTCCTCGAAGCGCAGGTCGAGCATGTAGGCAACGTCTGCGCGATTCTCCTCATGGCGTTTGCCTGACCGCCTCGCGAATCAATCCGGCAGCGGGAACCTGTGAGCTGTGCGGCGTCACGAACAGGATGGTGAACGTCTCCCAGGCGCCTCGAGACGCGCTCGTCACGTTCACGCTTCCTCCGCCGCCGCTGTCCGCCACGACGTACCACGAGCTGTCCCCCGCGCGGAGCGCGATCGAGTCCCCGTGATGGATGAGGCCACCCCCGAGTTTTTCGATCGTGAAGGTTTCCCAGGCACCGGCATTCTGGCTCGACGCACGCAATGGCCCTCCACCGCCGTTGGCCGCCTGCAGATAGTGAATCCCGTCGCTGGTGGTGAACGCCACACGATCACCGGAAATCAGCGGTCCCCCTGACAAGGCGGAAACGCCCAGGATCTCCCAGCCGCCGGGGCCGGCCGCCGCGCGATCGGCGCGCACGCCGCCGCCGCCGCCACCCTCCGCGACCACGTAGCTCACGCCGTTGTTCGCTCGGAGGACGACGCGAGCCTTGAGCGAGCTCACGAAGGCCCATTCGGGCTCCGGATAGGCTCGAAGCCGATCCTCGAACGACGGGGGGCCGTCGCGGAAGTCAACGCCGAGTCTCGTGTGAAAGCACCAGGCCGCCGCCCCCGACAGCTTGGCATTGGCGATCGCCTGCCGAAAATATTCCGCCCGGTCGCTTGACGGATAGCGGGAGAGCCTGTCGCGCGTCGCCATCGGCTCCTGCAAGTACGCCGGCCGGCCGTTCGCCTTGAGCGCGCGGACCACGGACTGAATCACGCCGAGCTCGTACCAGTTCGCCGGCCGCGCCTCATGGTACGCGGTGACGTCGAGGCCAAGCCCCGCCGTGAACTGCGCAGCGTATTCCGGTGAGTCCACCGGACCGTTGTCGGCCGTCGCAATCCGCGCCGGATCGATTGCCTTGATGCCGGCGAAAATACTCCCCACCTCAGATCCGCTCATGAACCTGCGGTCCCGGACGTTGCGTTCGTTCTGGATGTCAAAGAGGAGATTGTCGTACGAGCGCAAGGCGCTCGTTGCCGCGAGAATGCCGATCCGGGCGGTGGCCGGAGTCATTCGAGCGATGTGCTCGTACGTGAACGTCACATCGACGACGAGGTGTTCCACGCGAGCCTGGTCGAGAATGAACAACAGTCGCTTCAGCTCATCCGGACGCAGCGTTCCGTCGCGGTTCATCAGTTGCGGACCGGTGTCCAGGTTCGGCCAGATCCGTATGCCATCGAAGCCGAGGCTTCGAATCAGGTGCAGGTCGTTGATGGTGTCAGGGGCACCCATCGCGCCGAAATATGTGATGAACGTCAGAAACCTGGGCGTCCCGTCGACGGCGAAGCGATCGCCTTGAATGGACAGCTTCTGCGCCTGGGCCTCGGTGGCACAGAGACAAAGGAGGATGAGCACCACGAGACGGCGTAGGAAACGCCCGAACTCGCGAACATATGCTTCACCTGTCATGATTCCCGGCCCCGTGGATCGACCCTAGCCCAACTCTGACGAGTACACAAATCGTGCGGGATACGTTCCCGCTCGAGCTGACTACGGATGGGCGAGCGGTCGCGCTCGACCGCGACGGCGTTCGGCTGTACACGCGCGCGTACCGGGATGGCGACGCGCTCGTCTTCGATACCCGGCTGGGTCGGGCAGGCGAGGAAGCGACCAACGTCGTGCGCCGCCGCGGCGCCTCGCGCCGGGCAGCTGAGGTAAGATGCCGCCGTGCATCCGCACAGAGGAGGGGGCCGAACATGTCCATGACCGCCGCGATCCTGCAGGAATTCGACACCGAAGCCGGTACCACGCGCCGCGTGCTCGAGCGCGTGCCGGCGGACAAGCTCGGATGGAAGCCGCACGTGAAGTCGATGTCGCTCGGCGAGCTCGCGATGCACACGGCGATGATTCCCGGCGTCATCTGCGGGTGGGCGACCGAAGACGAGTTTGTCTTCAAGGGCGACAAGACACCGACGCCGACGTCGACGGCGGACGTCCTGGCCGCGCATGACGCGAGCGTGAAGACCGTGAAGGACATCCTGGGGCGCCTCGGCGACGCGGGGCTGATGGCGAACTGGAAAGCGAGCGCGAACGGCAAGCTGCTCTTCGCGATGCCGAAGGCCGCGCTCGTTCGCGCGATCGCGCTCAATCACTGGTATCACCATCGCGGTCAGCTGTCCGTCTATCTGCGCCTCCTCGACGTCCCTGTGCCGTCGATCTACGGTCCGAGCGCGGACGAGAACCCGTTCGCCTGAGGATCGCGACGTTGATGAGCCGGAACGCGTCGATGGCGAACCGTCGCAGCGCGGACGGTGTGCGCCGCGCGTGGATCACCACGCAGGCTTACTGACGCTGGAGGATGAGGATGTGGGCCGCGGTGTTCGGGGATTGAATGAGCACGATGAGCACCGATGTTCGACCGCCGAGGACGCTCGCTTGAAACGCGTCCCAGGATGCAGCGGCTCGTCCTCGTGCTCCATCACGAACGACAGCAGGTAGTCGGGCTGGACCGTGTCGATGAGGCGCGTGAGGTGGTCGAGCACCCACTGCCGCGCTGCCGCGCTCGCAAGGCAGATTTGCGCGGCCTGCGAGGATCCGTACTTGCCGCCGGCCTTGGCGAGCCAGGTTTCCTGCGCGAGCCCGCTGCTGGAGGGTGAAGGCCGCGTCGCGCGGCATCTTCGGGTCGTTGCCCTGCAGGCCGTTGAGCCAGCGCAATGTGCCGGCCGGCACCGTGAGCCGGAATCCGTTCAAGTCCGAGAGAGATACGGCGCCTGCAGTTGGTGTGAAGGTCGTCCACGTTTCGAAGGTCGGCGACCCGCTGGTCGCGGCATAATGGCGCGTCGCGCGCAGGCGGGCTGCCGGCACCTCGAACACCGCATCGAGCTGGACCGTCAGGCCCTTCACCGTCGTCGTCACGGTCTGGTAGACGAAGCCGGCCGCGCGGTTCCCAAAGGGCAGCGTCTGCCCGCCGACTTTGAGAAACGTGTCGGGCAGATTGCCGATCGTCCACGGCTGGTTCGATAATGAGGAGAGGCGCAGGATTTCGAAGTCGCGAGTGGCACCGAGCGCCAGCACCAGCGACGTGCCTGAAGACGCAATGGTCCAGGTGCCGGCGTCCGGGTCGTTCGCAATAGTCGCGAAGCCTGCGCGTGCCACGGTGTCGGCCGTCGCGACCCGCGTCAGCGCGAGGATCGCGTACAGGAAGACGAATGCAGACAACATGCCATGAATCGAACGCCGCATCTCTAGTCAATACGCTTGACCGGCAGGGAACGTTTGCCCCCATGCGGCTCTTGATGTTCGCGGTCGTCGTTTCTCTGGTCGGTGTCTCCTCTCGTCTCCAGGCCGAGACACACCGCTTCATTCCCGAGAGGTTCTACAACACGTATTCATTCGCGCATCCGCCGGCCCTCCGGATCAAGCCGGGCGACCGCGTGGTGACGAAGACGATCGATGCCGCGGGCGTCGATTGGACGGGGAAGTCGGTCGCCAGCGGGCCGAATCCACAGACCGGTCCCTTCTACATCGAGGGCGCCGAGCCCGGCGACATGATCGTCGTCACGGTCGAGAAGCTCGAGACGAACCGCGCGATGGCGTACTCGGGCAGCCTGCTCGCGCCCTACACCGTGGATCCGACGGCGATCGCGGCGCGCGTGGACCGCGACGCGAAGCGGCTCACCTGGACGATCGACAAGGCCCGCGGCGTCGCGCGGCTGGATCAGCTCGACGTGCAGCCGGGCGGACTGGAATTGCCGCTGCACCCGATGCTCGGCTGCATCGGCGTCGCGCCGGCGCGGAAGGAGGCGATCTCGTCGGCGGCGCCAGGTGCCTTCGGCGGCAACATGGACTACGCCTCGATGGGCGCGGGCGTGAAGCTGATGCTGCCGGTCAACGAACCGGGCGCGCTGCTCTTCCTCGGGGATGGTCACGCGCGACAGGGCGAAGGCGAGGTGGCGGGCACGGGACTCGAGACCTCGCTGGACGTCGAGCTCAGCGTCGAGCTGGTGAAGCAGAAGGCGATCGGATGGCCACGCCTTGAAACCGAAACGCACGTGATGGTTCTCGGCAGCGCGCGTCCGCTGCTCCAGGCGTTCCAGCACGCGACGACGGAGTTGCAGCGGTGGCTGATGGCGGACCATGGTCTGACGGAGCGCGGAGCGCAGACGCTGATGGGGCAGACCGCCGAGTACGAGATTGCCAACGTCGTGGACCCGAACTTCACCGTCGTGGCGAAGATCCGCAAGGCGCTGCTGCCAAGGCGCTGATGGAGGTCCGCGCGGTCGCCGTCAACGGTCGAACCTATCGCTGGCCCACGCGCCCGCTCGCGGTCGTCTGCCTCGACGGCTCGTCATTCGCCTACATCGACCGGGCGATTGCCGCAGGCGTGGCGCCCTACCTGCAGTCGCTCGTCGGCCTGCAGTTCTTCCGGCTCGTCGAGTCGGCGCTCCCGAGCTTCACGAACCCGAACAACGTGTCGATCGTGACGGGCGTGCCGCCGTCGGTCCACGGCATCAGCGGCAACTTCTTTCTCGATCGCCGGACGGGCTCGGCGGTGATGATGAACGACGAGTCGTTCCTTCGCGTCGAGACGGTCCTGTCGGCCTTCTCGCGCGCGGGCGCGCGCGTGGCGGTCGTGACGGCCAAGGACAAGCTGCGTGGCCTGCTGTGTCACGGCGTCAGCGGCACGTGCACCTCGATCGAGGCGACGGGCGTGGAGGTGTACTCGGCCGCGCTCAGCGAGCAGGCCCTCGCCGAAGGCGCGCGGCTCCTCGAGTCCGACGCGCCGGACATCATGTACGTGTCCACGAGCGACTACGTGCAGCACAAGCATGCCCCGGGCGAGGACGCCGCGAACCGCTTCTACGCGGCCATCGATCGCTCCCTCGCCGCGATCGATCGTCTGGGCGCGACGCTCGTCGTCACGGCGGACCACGGCATGCGCGCCAAAACCGACGCGGCGGGCCGCGTGCGCGCCGTGTATCTGCAGGACGTCCTCGACCTCTGGCTGGGCGTCGGCGCCGCACGCGTCGTGCTGCCGATCACCGATCCCTACGTGCGGCACCACGGCGCGCTCGGATCGTGTGCGATGGTGTACCTCGCCACGCCCGCCGACGATGCTCCGGCGCTCGCGGGACGGATTGGCGCCGTCCCCGGCATCGACGTCGCGGTCGCGAATGATGAGGCCAGCCACCGTTTCGATCTTCCCGCCGACCGCATCGGCGACATCGTGGTGTTCGCCGACGCAGAGACGGTGATTGGCACCCGACCCGCGGACCACGATCTGTCCGCGCTCGACGCGCCGCTTCGCTCACACGGCGGACGCGCGGAGCAGCAGGTGCCGTTGTTCGCCAACCGGACGGTCGCGGCGGACGCCCGTCCGCGGCACAACTACGACGCGTTCAGCGTGGGCCTGAACGGATCGGCCTGACGCTCGCAGGGATCAGGGCGAGGCTTCGACCGGCAGGTGCGCGGTCTCCCACGCGGTGATGCCGCCGGCGATTTCCGACACCGCCTGGAATCCGTGCTGCTGCAGCAGGCTGGCGGCAATCGACGACCGGTACCCGCCCGCGCAGTACACGAGCAGCGGACGGTCTTTCGGTAATTCCTGCAGGCGCTCGGTCAGATGGTTCAGCGGGATGCCCACGCTCCCGATGACGAATGTCTGCGCGCGTTCGCCCGGCGTCCGCACGTCGATCGCGAGCGGCGCACCCGTCGCCAGGCGCTCGGCCGCGAGCCGCGCGCTGATCCGCTCGGTGGTGCTGGTCAGGTCCGGCCGCGACTCGAGGCTGCGCATCCCGTCCTGCAGATACCCGACGATGTGATCGAAGCCGATCCGGCCGAGACGGACGGCGGCTTCGTTCTCCCGGCCCGGGTCCGCGATGATCACGATCGGATGCTCGCGGTTCAGGAGCGTGCCCGCCCACGTGGCGTACTGGCCGCCGAGCCCGATGTTGAGGCTGCCGGCAAGATGCGCCGCCGCGAACTCGCTGGGGTCGCGCGTGTCGAGGATCTGGCCGCCGGTGCGCTGCCGCGCCAGCACCAGCTCCAGGGTCATCGGGTTCAGGCCGCGCGCGAGCGCCTGGTCGAGCGTTGGCCGCTCCTTGCTGTTCAGGACGGCGTCGTAGGTGAAGTAGGCCGGCGCCTCAGGCTGATCGGCGGTCACGAGATCGACGAAAGCCGCCTTCGACATCGGCTGCAGCGCGTAGTTCGAGCGGCGCTGCTCGCCGATGGTCGACACCGTCTCCTTGCCGAGCGCCTTGCCGCACAACGATCCGGCGCCGTGGGCCGGGTAGACGAGGCTCGCATCGGGCAGCGTCAGCAGTTTCGTGCGCAGCGATTCGTAGAGCAGCCCGCCCAGGTCCGTGGCCGACCAGCCGAGCGAGGCACGCAGATCCGGACGGCCGACGTCGCCGACGAACAGGGTGTCGCCGGTCAGCACCGCCTGCGGCGCCGTGTCGCTGCGATCGAGGTCGTAGACCGCGAGCGACACCGACTCCGGCGTGTGGCCGGGCGTTTCAATCGCTTGAAGCCGCACGCGCCCGAGCTCCACGCGGTCGCCGTCGTGGAGCGGCGTGAAGGGGTATTCGGCCTCCGCGGCGGCCCCGAGATAAATTGTCGCGCCGACACGGTCGCGCAGCTCGAGATGGCCGGCGATGAAGTCCGCGTGCAAATGGGTGAGGAAGACGTGGGCGATGCGCAGCCCGTGCCGCTCGGCGAACGCCAGGTACTGGCCGATGTCGCGCTGCGGATCGACCACGGCGGCGGTGTGCGTCTGCTCGTCGCCGATGAGATACGACGCGTGCGCCAGACAGTTCAGGTAAAACTGATGGAGGATCATGAGTTAGAATCCGCGCACTATGAGCAAGTATACACGCGGGGAATTTCTCGGATTCGGCGCGGCGCTCGCGGGCGCGTTCAGCCTGGGCCGGCTTCCTGTCGTGGAGCAGTCCGCCTCCGCCCAGCCTGCCGCCTCCGGCACTGAACCGGATCTCATCGTCGTCAACGCGCGGGTGCTGACGAGCGATCCGTCGGTGCCGCGAGCCGAAGCGTTCGCCGTCAAGAACGGGCGCTTCATCGCGGTGGGTTCGACGAGCGACGTGCGCAACCTGGCCACCAGCCGCACGCAGATGATCGACGCCCGGCGCATGACCGTGACGCCCGGCTTCATCGACGCGCACTGCCATCCAAACGGCGTCGAGGAGCTGTACGGCGTCAACACCAACCTCCGCACCGTGCGCGAGATCCAGGCCGCGATTCGTCAGAAGGTCGAGACCACGGCGCCCGAAGTCTGGATCACCGGCTTCATGTTCGACGACACGAAGCTGGATCGCCCGCTGACGCGCAAGGATCTGGACGAGGCGACCACCGAGCATCCGGTGTCGGTCGCCCATCGCGGCGGCCATACGAATTTCTACAACTCGAAGGCGTTCGAGCTCGCCGGCATCACGGCCCAGACGCCCGATCCGCCCGACGGCCGCTTCTTCAAGGAGGATGGCGAGCTGAACGGCCGCGTCGCGGAAAACGCGCGCGGCGTGTTCAACCGCGTCGGCAAGCGCGAAACCTTCACGCCCGAACAGCGCCGCGATCGCGCGCGCACGGGCATGGCGCACATGTCGAAGCTGTTCAACGCCGCCGGCCTCACGAGCGTGCACAACGCCGGCACCTCGCAGGATCACATCCTCGCCTACGAAGACTGCCGGCGGAACGGCGAGCTGACGCACCGCGCCTACCTGATGATCCGCTCGCCGCAGGCGTTCAGCGGCCTGAAGGCGGCGAACATCCACACCGGGTTCGGCGACGAGTGGATCCGCGTCGGCGGCGTGAAGTTCGTCGCCGACGGCTCCGCCAGCGAGCGCACGATGCGCATGAGCACGCCCTACGTCGGCACGAACGACTACGGCATCCTCACGCTGACGCAGGAACAGCTCTACGACGCCGTCGACGATGCGCACAGTCATGATTTCCAGGTGGGGGTGCACGCCAACGGCGACGTGACGATCGACATGGTGCTGAAGGCGTACGAGCGCGCGCTGCAGAAGTGGCCCGACAGCAACCGCCGCCACCGCATCGAGCACTGCACGCTCGTGAACCCGGATCTCGTCCGCCGCATCAAGGCGAGCGGCGTGATCCCGACGCCGTTCTGGACCTACGTCCACTACCACGGCGAGAAATGGAAGGAGTACGGCGACGGGAAGATTGCGTGGATGTTCGCGCACCGGTCGTTTCTCGACGCCGGCATCCGCGTGCCGGGCGCGTCCGACTACATGCCGGGACCGTTCGAGCCGCTGATGGCGATCCAGAGCATGGTCACGCGCAAGGACTCCAAAGGGCGCGTCTGGGGTCCGAACCAGAAGGTGACCGTCGACGAGGCGCTGACCATCGCGACCATCAACGGCGCGTATGCCTCGTCTGAGGAGACCCTGAAGGGATCGATTGCCGCGGGGAAGCTGGCCGACTTCGTCGTGCTCGAACAGGATCCGCACGACGTCGATCCGGACGAGATCATGAACATCAAAGTGAATCGGACGGTGGTCGGCGGAAAGACGGTCTACGGAGGGTGAATCGGGTCACCGGGAAATCTGGTGATTGGATGATTGATTAAGGGATTGCCAGTCACTGGGGCTTCGCGCCGCTTCTTCCCCTTCCGCGAAGGCGTCGCTTCTGAGACACAGGCCGAGCGCGCTGCGCGGCCAGCGCCGTTCTGCTAGCATGCGGATCATGGTGCGCTACTCATCGCTCTTGCCCGGTCTCGCGCTCGTCACCGCCGTCACGTGTCTGGCCGCCGCACCCTTCGCGCAACGCGCGCGCTTCGACGTGCTCATCACCAACGGGCGGATTGTCGACGGCACGGGGGCGCCCTGGTTCCGCGGCGACATCGGCCTGGTCGGCGACCGGATCACGGCCATCGGCGCGCTTGGTGACGCCACGGCCGTCACGAGAGTGGACGCCACCAATCTGGTCGTAGCGCCTGGGTTCATCGATCTGCTCGGCCAGTCCGAGTTCAACCTCCTCGTGGATGGCCGCGCCGCGAGCAAGATCCTGCAGGGCGTGACAACCGAGATCACCGGCGAAGGCTCCTCGATCGCGCCGGTGAACGACCGGCTGATCCAGGAAGGCGCGGCCAACGCCGCCCATTTCGGCGTCGTGCAGGACTGGCGCACGCTGGCCGACTATTTCCGGCGGCTCGACGAGCGGTCGCGGCCCGCGATCAACGTCGGCACCTTCGTCGGCGCCGGCGGGCTCCGCAACTTCGTCATCGGCAAGGACGATCGCCCGGCGACCGCCGCCGAGCTCGATCGCATGAAGCAGCTCGTGGCCGAGGCGATGGCGCAGGGCGCGCTGGGACTCAGCACCTCGCTGCAGTACGTGCCGGACCGCTTCGCCTCGACGGACGAAATCGTCGAGCTCGCCAGGGTCGCGGCCCGCGCCGGCGGGGTGTACTTCACCCACCAGCGGTCCGAGAGCTCCCGCATTTTCGAGTCGCTCGACGAGGTGTTCGCCATCGCCGAGCGCGCGAACATCCCGGCCGAAATCTGGCACCTGAAGACGGCCTACAAGGCCACCTTCGGGAAGATGCCGGAGGTGCTGCGGCGGATCGACGCGGCGCGCGCCCGCGGCCTCGACATCACCGCGAATCAGTATCCCTACACCCGCGCGTCGAACGGGCTCGACTCGTGCCTGCCGCTGTGGTCGCGCGAAGGCGGCCTCGAGAGAACGCTCGCGCGCCTCGCGGACCCCGCGACGCGCGAGCGCATCAAGAACGACATGGACGATGCGAACGCGACGACGTGGGAGAACCAGTGGTACGGTGCGAACGGCGGCGACGGCGTGATGCTGTCGACGGTCCTCAATGACGATTTGCGCAAGTACGAAGGCATGACCCTCACGGCCATCGGCAAACTGATGGGCAAGGACCCGCGCGATGCCGTGATCGATCTCGTCATCGCCGATCGCGGCGAAAGCTCGGTGATCACATCGATCATGGACGAGAACGACGTGCGGACGGCGCTGGGGCACCCGCTGGTCGGCATCGGCACCGACTCCGGCGCCCGGGCCGAGGACGGCAGGCTGGCCGAGTCCAAGTCGCACCCGCGCGGCTGGGGTTCGTTTCCGCGCATCCTCGGCCACTACGTGCGCGACGAGCATCTGCTGACGCTCGAGGAGGCCGTCCGCAAGATGACGTCGAAAGCGGCGGCGCGCGTGCACCTCGACGATCGCGGCGTGCTGCGGCCGGGGCTGATGGCCGACATCACGATCTTCGACCCGGTCAGGATCCGCGACGTGGCGACGTTCACCGATCCGAACCACTACGCGGTCGGCGTGATGCACGTGTTCGTCAACGGCACGCGGGTCGTCGCCGACGGCGCGATCACCAGCGAACGGCCGGGCCGGCCGCTCCGGGGACCAGGCACGCGGTAGCTGACAGCTGAAGCGTCGTACGCGCACGAGGGAATCGTCAGCCATGATCACGCTTGCGTCCGGTCTGTCCTATTTCGATCTGCAGTTCCTCGGCACACGGCGGATCATCGCGACCGTCGTGCTGCACGGCCCGGGCGGAGTCGCGATCATCGATCCGGGTCCGTCGAGCACGCTGCCCGCGCTGCGGGCCGGGCTCGCGCAGGCCGGCATGGCGATCGCGGACGTACGGACCATCCTGCTGACGCACATTCATCTCGATCACGCCGGCGCGACGGGCACGCTCGTCGGCGAGAACCCGGCGCTGCGCGTGCACGTGCACGAGAAGGGGGCGCCGCATCTGGCCGATCCGAGCAAACTGGTCGCGAGCGCGACGCGCTTGTGGGGCGACGAGATGGATCGGCTCTGGGGCGAGATGCGGCCGGTGCCCTCCGCCGCGATGGTGGTGCTGGAGGGCGGCGAGCGCCTCGCGGCCGGTGGCCGCGAGCTCGACGTCGCCTACACGCCGGGCCATGCCTCGCATCACGTCAGCTACTTCAGCGCCGACACCGGCGTGGCGTTCGTGGGCGACACGGCCGGCGTCCGGATCCACGACGGCGGCTTCGTCATGCCGCCGACGCCGCCCCCCGACATCGACCTGGAGGCGTGGCGCGCGAGCCTGGATCGCATCGCCGACTGGAAGCCGGAGACGCTGTTCGTCACGCACTTCGGGCCGTCTGCTCCGGTCGGCGCGCATCTCGCCGAGATGGCGGAGCATCTCGAGCTGACGAGCAGGCTGGTCGAGGCCTCGCTGGCCAGACCCGGCAGCGATGACACGCGCGAGGAGTGGTTCATGCAGGAGATCCGCCGCGAGCTGCGGCGGCGCATGGGCGAAAGCGACGCGCAGGCGTACGAGGTGGCGGGACGTTTCGATTTGAGCTGGCGCGGGTTGGCGAGATACTGGAGAAAAAGCGCGTCGTCGACAGCCGAGCGTCGGTAGTCGTTCGTCAGGCGGTCGCGCGAGTTTGTACCGCGACCATGGCCCGGCGCGGATCCACCATCAGGCGCAGCGCCAGCCCCTGCGGCTTCGACGGCGAGGGGGGCGACACGCGATACACCGCGGACAGCACGCGTCCCTGCTGCAGGGCGCCGGGCAGCGCGTCCGATTCGCGGACCTCACGTTCCAGCTGCAACTGCACGAGGCGATAGAGCGGAATCGAGATCGGCGCTGCGGACTCCACGTACACCCCGAAATCGCTGACGTTGCGTGTGATGACCGTGGCGAAGCGCGTCGCGCCGCGCTGGTCCTTCCACGTCAGACGCGCCGGCAGCGTGATGATGCGGCGCTCGCCGGCGCGCTTGTTGGGGTCCGGACGTTTCGGCAGGTTGTCGGTCCAGATGTGCTTCATGGAGCCCCCAGGAATCAGTTGCCCTCGCCAGAGTTATGTATCAAACTCCGCGCCCAGTGCAATCCTGTGCACTCGCCATGACGTCATGACATAGAAACTATTTATTTTCAGTGACTTACAGAATTGTTCGGAAGTCGAAGTCTCCGTGCAGTGCGACTACTTAGTATCCAATCTAGCTGGGAAACGGATACATAGTATTCAGTCAGCGACCGGGACTAGGTAGTTGTTGAAATGACTACGTATCAAGAAATCTGGCGACTCGGCGGTGTGATTACGCCGTCAGTTGGTGGGCTTCTTCAGGAGCTTATCGAGCGCGGCCTGCGCGTCGGTGATGATCAACCGTGCCTCT
>Ga0082335_1002976_pt1 | contig 29379 bp, 30 predicted proteins | sample Subgrocontami58m_FD_72375 | JGI IMG/M metagenome (GOLD analysis project Ga0082335, IMG submission 72375) | Subsurface groundwater microbial communities from S. Glens Falls, New York, USA - GMW37 contaminated, 5.8 m (SPADES assembly) (version 2) ...
CTGTTCGCCCGCGCTCTGGACCCCCATCAGCTCGGCTTTGCCTTCGGCGAAGTGCTGGCGCATGTGAACTACATGCTACGGCAGGAGGAACTGCGGCCGGAGGTCGATCATCACGGTGTGCATCGATATCGAGCCGCGTAGTTGCCGGGCGGCCCTTGGGGTGCGATCACGCTGGGCGAAACGCAACAGCGCGTGACTCTGCGACAAGACAAAGAGCCAGAACGGTTTGCCGTTTCCAGTCTTGGTGGAACCGCTCTGGCGGCAGCCCCTAGGTCAGATACCGCTCTGTTAGATGCGCCTGGAACGCCGATGGGTCCAACGGCTTGCCGGTCGCTTCCCGCAGCAGATCGTTGAACCCAAGCAGACTGCCCCGACCGTGCACATGGGTGCGCAGCCAGCCCAGCAGCGGCGACAGGTCCCCCTGTGCCAAGGCAGGGTCGACCCCGGGCACCGCACTCCGGGCCGCTTGCATCAACTGCGCGGCGGCCATGGCGCCCAGCGTGTAGCTTGGGAAGTAGCCGAACGCGCCGTCATACCAATGGATGTCCTGCAGGCAGCCCGACGAGTCGTCGGGCGGGGCGATCCCCAGTAGAGAGCGGAATCCGTCGTTCCAGGCGCCGGGCAGGTCCTTAACCGAGAGATCGTCGGCAATCAGGGCCTGCTCCAAGCGAAAACGCAGGATGACATGGGCTGGGTAGGTCATCTCATCCGCATCGACGCGGATGAAGCCGCGGCGCACATGCCGCCAGAGGCGACCCAGATTGTCCGGCTCATAGGGCGCCGGATCGCCGCCAAACGTCGTCAGCAGTTCCGGGCCCAGCCAGCTCAGGAACGCGTCGGTCCGGCAGGCCTGCATCTCCACGATCAGCGACTGGCTCTCATGGGTGGCCATGCCGGCAGCTTCGCCCACCGGCTGCCGGGCATGCGCCGCGGGGAGTCCATGCTCGTACAGGGCATGGCCGGTTTCGTGCACGACGGCGAGCACGGCCTTGGTGAAATCGGTCTCGTCATAGCGGGTGGTGATGCGAACATCGGTGGGCGTCCCGCCAGAGAACGGGTGTGCGGATCGGTCCAAGCGGGCATTGTCAAAATTCAGGCCGAGACGTTCCGACAGGCGGCGGCACAACGCTTCCTGCGCATCGACCGGAAATGGTCCTCGCGGTACTGTGGGGGCTGAACGCTGCCGCTGGCGTTCCTCGGCCAACGGCAGGGCGGTTGCCAGGAACGCGGTGTAGTCGGCGAAGATCGGCACCACGTCCGCGGCCGTCACCCCGCGTTGGTAGCCGTCCATCAGGGCGTCATACGGCGACAGACCGACAGCGGGAGCCAATGCCTGGGCGGCGTGACGTGTCAGGTTGATGACCTCGGTCAGGGACGGCCGCACGGCGGCGAAGTCCGAGTCGCGGCGGGCGGTGCGCCAGACTTTCTCGCACGCCGAATTCGCGCGCGCCTGCGCCTCCACCAGATCGGCCGGCAGAGCGGTGGCGCGACGGTGCGTATGGCGCATTAGGGCCAGGTTGGCAGCATGCCATGGGTCTGACGGCGGCGGCTCCGACTCGGCTGCGTCCAGGATGTCGGCGGTTTCCGGCGCGGTGAGTTGGCCATGCGCGATCCCGGCCAGCACGGCGAGTTGATCGCCGCGGGCGGCGCCTCCACCAGCGGGCATCATGGCCGCGGCGTCCCAACCGAGCATCGCGGCGCATTCCCCGATCGTTGCGATGCGGGCGAAACGCTCGGTCAAACGGTGATAGGCCGTGTTCATGGTTGCGGTTCCTTTCGCGCCCAGATCACGAACACGATCAGCAGGGTCATGGCAAGCCCGTACCAGGTGATGGCGTAGACCAGGTGGTTGTTCGGCGGCCGCGGCAGGGTCTGGGCCGGGGCGGGCCATTGTCCGTTGGTTGGGTAACCCAGCGCCACGAGAACATAGGGGGCAACAGGCTGGACACCCAAAGCGACCCCGATTCGCGCGGGGTCGAGGGTATAGAAATGCCGGCCAGGCAGGTCGTCTGTCGCGCTGAACCAGGACGCGGTGGCGCCGGGATGGACGAAACCTTCGATCGTCGTGGGGCCAGTGGGTTGATCGAGCGGGCGGGTGCGGTTCAACGGCACCCAGCCACGATCGACCAGGACCGTCATGCTGTCATCGCGGCGCAAGGGGACAATCAGATGCGCGCCCATCAACGGCCCGGTCGGGGTTTCCCGGACCTCGGCGCCGTACAGGGCCATGGTATCCGGATCGAACCGGCCGGAGACCGCGATCTTCATGAAGGGCAGAGGTCGGTCGGGCAGGGGGGCGGGAGGACTGTGTTCCGCGCTTTCGATCCGGTCGAGCATGGCGCGTTTCCAATGCAGCCGGTTAACCTGCCAGGTTCCCAGGCCGATTGTCACGAGCAGCATGGCCAGCGTCATGGCGCCGGGGACGACCAGACGCCGCCAGCGTGCGCTCATGCTGGCCGGTTCGTCCATCGACCGAGGCGGGCAGACGTCACTATCACCGCGGTATTCCACCTGGCCATCGGCGCGATTCTCGTGCTGCAAATTCAGCTTGCCGCCACGACGGGACGGGGGAGGCGCGGCATGCCCGCGCCACGACGGCGGGGCAACACATCTCCGCCGTCGGCGCGCTGGCCGGCGCGAACGGTATCACAACCCCATCTCGCCCGAGCGGTGGCGGTATTGCAGACCGATCAGCGCGGCCTTGGCAGGGCGCATCAGCAGCACGGCGACCGGGATGGTGAAGGCCGGCCATAGGATCGCATGCAGCCAGAGGGGTGGTTCAAACCGGAATTCTACCCAGAACGCCAAGCCGACCACGATCGCACCCAGTACCAGAATCACCCCAACCACCGCCCCGTCCCCCGCGTCGCTGCCGCGCAGGTCGAGGCCACAGACCTCACAGCTGTCACGCACTTCCAGCAGGTTGCGGAACAACCTGCCGCGCCCGCATCGGGGGCAGCGGCAGGTCAGGGCGGCTCGGAGTGTGGACGCCGAACCGGATGGCGGAGTGTCCGCGGTCAGTGTCCGGTGGCGATGGTACCGGCGCCATACCAGTAGATGCAGACGAACAGGAACAACCAGACCACGTCCACGAAATGCCAGTACCAGGCGGCGGCCTCGAACCCGAAATGGCGGGCCGGGGTGAAGTGGTTGGCGCGGGCGCGGAACCAGCAGACGATCAGGAAGATCGTGCCGACCATCACGTGGAACCCATGGAACCCGGTCGCCAGGAAGAAGGTGGAGGGATAAACGCCGCCACCGACGAACTTAAAGGGAGCTTGCGCATACTCGACGGCCTGGAGCGCGGTGAACGAAAGGCCGAGCAGGATGGTGAGGCCGAGGCCGGTGATCAAACCCTTGCGATTACCTTCCAACAGGCAGTGATGCGCCCAGGTCACGGTGGTACCGGACAGCAGCAGGATCATCGTGTTGAGGAACGGCAGGTGGAACGGGTCGAAGGTGTGGATCGTGGACGGTGGCCAGATCGTCTCCCCGTTACCTTGCGTCTCGGGGAAGATCAGGAAGTTGAAATAGGCCCAGAAGAAGCCGACGAAGAACATGACCTCACTGCTGATGAACAAGGTCATGCCGTAGCGCAGGCCAAGTCGGACGATGGGGCCATGCGCGCCCGGGGTGCGGGCTTCCTTGATGACGTCGCGCCACCACATGAAGGCGACGAAGAGCGTCAACAGCGCGCCGACGGTCACCATCAGATAGCTATGGTAATGGGCGGCCAGGATGATGCCGAAGACGATCAGGAACCCGCCCAGGGCACCGAGGATCGGCCAGGGGCTTGGGTCCGGCAGATGATAGGGATGTTTCATCCCGGAAGATGTTGGCACCGTGGCGCCGTGCGCGTCGTTGCTCATGACGTACCCAATACGACTCCGCCGGGGGATCCGCCCCGACACGGCTGCGGCATCATCGCCAATTCGCGAGCCAGTTCAAGAGGCCCGCCACGGTCCATGGCCGCGCTCAATTTGTTTTCGCATCTTGTGGTACCCGATCCGAGGCCAGGGGATCGAGCAGGGGACCGATATGCGGGCCCGCCTTGGCAAGTGCTCCGGTTTTCTCGGCCTCGGTCAACGACAGGTAGAACGTATAGGACAGGGTGATGGTCCGCACGTCCCGGGTCCCTGGATCGGTGGCGATCTTGGGATCGACCCAGTAGCTGACCGGGAACTCCATCGTCTGACCGCCGTCCAGGGTCTGGCGGTCGAAACAGAAGCAGGCGGTCTTGTGGAAATATTTCGCGGCTTTCTCCGGGGTGACATTGTAGAGCGCCATGCCGGTGACGGGGCTACGGGCCAAGTTGTGGGCTGTGTAGAAGGCGATCTGGTCCTCGCCCAGGGGTAGTGTCACCTCGGTCCGCTCCGGTTTGAATTTCCACGGCAGTCCCGGATTGGTGTCGGCGTTGAAGCGGACTTTGATGGTCTGCCCGGTGCCGCCCGGCGCGGCGGCCTGACCGATATTGGGGGTGCCGCCGAAGCCGGTGGCGGCGCAGAACAGGCGGTAGAGCGGGATCGCCGCGAAGGACAGCCCACCCATGAACAGGGCCACGCCGACGAACCCGGCGGCGATCAGGCGGTTGCCGCGACGCGTGTCGTGGGAGGTGCCCTGAGGCGGACGCATGTCAGGCCTTGGTCATTTTGACGATGGTGATGGCATAGAACAGGGCGCACAGCACCACGAGGACCAGCATGATGGTCCAGTTCATGCCACGGCGACGCCGGCGGAATTCCTCGGCATCGGGTGGTTTGGGTGATGGCGGTTGGTCTTGCATGTGTCCGATCCTGTGTCGCGGCGGTCAGCCAACAAGCCGGTCGACGGCCAGGGCGCCGAATAGCACGAACAGGTACAGGATGGAGAATTTGAACGCGGCGCGCGCCGGGGCGTCGTTGGTCAGGCTGACACCTGTCGAATCCTGGCGATCGGTCGCGACTCGCCCGACGCTGATCAGAAAGCCGAGACCCAGGACAAGCGCCGTCAACCCATAGATCGGGCCGGAGAAGCCCAGCCACCACGGGACCAAAGTCAGTGGAACCAGGACCAGGGTGTAGAGCACGATCTGGCGGCGCGTGACTCGCGCTCCGGCAACCACGGGCAGCATCGGCACGCCGGCGCGCCGGTAGTCGTCGTTGGCCCACAGGGCCAGGGACCAGAAATGCGGCGGCGTCCAGATGAAGATGATCCCGAACAGCACCAGCGGGATCAGGTCGACCGATCCGGTCACGGCGGCCCAGCCAATCACCGGAGGGAAGGCGCCGGCGGCCCCGCCGATGACGATGTTCTGTGGCGTGCGGCGCTTCAGCCACATTGTGTAGACGAAGACATAGAACCCGATCGACAATGCCAGGACGGCGGCCGCGATCAGGTTCACCGCCAGTCCCATGATGATGACCGAGCCCACCGCCAAGGTCACGCCATAACCCAACGCGGCCCCGGGTTCGATCCGACCGGCGGGGATTGGGCGATTGCGGGTGCGCAGCATGATCGCGTCGATATCCCGGTCGTACCACATATTGATGGCGCCACACGCACCGGCGGCAACGGCGATGCACAGCACCGCGGTGAAACCCAGCACGGGATGCAGATGCCCCGGCGCAACCAGCAGCCCGATCAGCCCTGTGAACACAACCAGGGTCATGACCCGCGGCTTCAGCAGGGCAAACCAGTCCTTGGCCTCCGCTGCCATGGGCAGGGACGATGCACTGCCGTCGTCGAGACGGGGCTCATTACGCAACAGGGGGGACTGCTCCCCCCTGTCGCTGCCGGCCGTCGGGATGGTTGCGTCGCTCACGGGGTCACGGGATCCTTGGCAGTTCCGTGAAGGAGTGGAACGCGGGCGGAGAGGTCTGCGTCCATTCCAGGGTAGTGGCGCCTTCGCCCCAGTAGTTGTCTGCGACATGCGCTTTCGAGGTGAAGGTGCGATAGCAGACATAGAGGAACACGCAGAGCGCGATGCCGCTGATATAGGCGCCGATCGACGATACGTAGTTCCAGCCGGAGAAGGCAGCCGGATAGTCGGGGTAACGCCGCGGCATGCCGGCCAGACCGAGGAAATGCTGCGGGAAGAAGGTCAGGTTGACCCCGATGAAGGTCAGCCAGAAATGCACCCGCCCCCAAAACTCCGGATACTGGTGCCCGGACATCTTGCCGATCCAGTAATAGAAGCCGCAGAAGATGCCGAACACGGCGCCCAGCGACAGCACATAGTGGAAATGGGCCACCACGTAGTACGTGTTGTGAACCATCGCGTCGATGCCGGCATTGGCCAGCACTACACCAGTGACACCGCCGATCGTGAACACGAACAGGAAGCCAATGGCCCATAGCATCGGGGTTGTGAACTGGATGGAGCCGCCCCACATCGTGGCGATCCAGGAGAAGATCTTCACGCCGGTCGGAACGGCGATGACCAGGGTCGCCGCCATGAAATAGGCGCGGGTGTCGACGTCCATGCCCGACAGATACATGTGGTGCGCCCACACAACGAAGCCGACCACGCCGATGGCAACCATGGCATAGACCATGCCCAGATAGCCAAAGATCGGCTTGCGGCTGAAGGTCGAGATGACGTGGCTGATGATCCCGAACGCGGGCAGGATCATGATGTAAACCTCGGGGTGGCCGAAGAACCAGAACAGATGCTGGAACAGCACCGGGTCGCCGCCGCCCGTGGGATCAAAGAAGGCAGTGCCGAAATTGCGGTCGAAGATCAGCATGGTGATCGCGCCCGCCAGGACCGGCACAGACAGCACCAGCAGGAACGCAGTCACCAACTCCGACCAGATGAACAGCGGCATCTTGTGCAGGGTCATGCCCGGAGCGCGCATGTTGAAGATGGTCGTGATGAAGTTCATCGACCCGAGCAGGGAACTGGCGCCGGCGAGATGGAGCGCGAACAGGGTGCAATCCATCCCCATCCCGGGTTCGTAGGTCTGGTTTGATAGCGGTGGATACAGGGTCCAGCCGGAGCCGGATTCGTTCATGAACAGCCCGATGCAGATCAGCACCAGCGCCGGGGGCAGCAGCCAGAAGCTGATATTGTTCAGGCGCGGGAACGCCATGTCCGGCGCGCCGATCATCAACGGGATGAACCAGTTGCCGAAGCCGCCAATCAGCGCGGGCATGACCGAGAAGAAGATCATCAGCAAGCCGTGCGTGGTGACCATCGTATTCCACGTCTGGCCGTCGGCGACGACCGTGCTGCCGGGGAACTGCAATTGCGCCCGCATCATCATGGACAGGACGCCGCCCACGATTCCGCCGATCACGGCGAAGATCAGATAGAGCGTGCCGATGTCCTTGTGGTTCGTGCTGAACAGCCAGCGTGTCACGAAACCTGGCTTGTGGTCGTGATGATCGTCATGCCCATGCGCGTCATGGCCGTGCGCGTGGTCGTCCGTCGTTGCCGCCATCGTCTGTCTCCTTCACGCGCCAACCTGGCGGGTTAGCGCTGAACACCTTGCGGCTCGGTCTTGCTCGCCGCGGCCATCATCTGCGTCGCTGCCTCGGCCATCCGTGTCCCGGTGGCCGGACCCGCATCGGCGGACTTCTTCGCCTGAGCGACCCAGGTCTTATAGTCCTGTTCGGAGACGGCCTTGATCGCGATCGGCATCCGGCTGTGGTCCGTGCCGCAGATCTGGTTGCATTGCCCATAATATACACCAGGCTTGTCCGCGGACAGCCAGGTTTCAATCGTCCGTCCGGGAATGGCATAACGTTGCACGCCCAGCGCCGGTATGAAGAAGCTGTGGATCACGTCGGTGCTGCCGGTCAGAATCCGGATCTTCTTGCCGATCGGGATGACCATCTGGTTATCCACGTCGAGCAACCGGAGCTGACCAGGCTTCAGATCCTCATCGCGGATGTAGCGACTCTCGATCGAGATGTCGCCGTCGTCCGGATAGGTGTATTCCCAATACCATTGGTGCGCGGTCACTTTGATTGTCAGGTCCGGGTCCGGCGTGCGGTCCTGGTAGTAGATCAGCCGGAAGGACGGGATCGCCATCACCACCAGGATCAACACCGGAATCACCGTCCACGCCACCTCAATCAGCGTATTGTGGCTCGTCTGGCTCGGCACCGGGTTCTTGGCGGCATTGTAGCGATACATCACCCAAATGAGCAGGGCACCCACGAAGATAGTAATCAGGGTGATGATGACCAGCACCATGTTGTGCAGGTCGATGATCCGCTCCTTCAAGGAGTTGAACGCCGGCTGCATGGCCATTTCCCATGGCTTGGGCGCCTGCGCCATCGCGGATCCGCCGCCTGGCAAAACCAGGGGCGCCATCATCAGGAAAGTCAGCGCGGCGAAAAGCCGCCTCGGAAGCTGCATCGGCCGGGCACCTCGTTTCGTCGCCTGGCCGCCGCAAGGCGTCCCGCCCCTGGCCAGGCTGTCAATCATTCGCCTACCGGACCCCGTGCATGAGATCAAGGTGCCGACCGAAAACAGTGGCACCGGTTGGCATTTTTGCGACCGGGCGTTGCCCGGAAACCCGGATCGGGGAACGGCTCAAGGGCGCCTTCATCCACAAATTGGCGCATGTGTGGGGCTCCATGCATCGGATGATATTTCACATGGCCGCAAAGCCCTGCCGCCTGGCCACACGCGGGCCAGGACTGCCCCAGAATCGCGGAAATGACCAATTTCGGTTCAGTTCGGCAGGCGCACCAGGGTGAAAATGCCGAGTGGCGGCACGCTGCGTACTTCCATGCTGAGCATGTCATCGGCTGACAGCAGGGCTTCCATGACAAAATCCGGATGCCACCCCAAAGCCCTGGATGCCGGCGCCATTGCCCGCTCGATCCACCAGCGCGGCCCACGTTCCGCCGCGAAATGGTTCACGAACAGGATGTTGCCGCCCGGCTTTACGACCCGCCGCATTTCAGCGAGCAGACGCCTTGCATTGGGCACCACCGAGGCAACGAACATCGCAACCGCGGTGTCGAACGACGCATCGTCGAAATTCGTCGCCTCCGCGTCCATCTCATAGAGGGCGCTGACATTGCGCAGCCCTTCTTCGGCCACACGCTCACGTGCGCGGCCGAGCATGTCGACCGAGAGGTCGATCCCGGTAATACGCTTGTCTTTGTTGTAGTGAGGTAGCGCCAAGCCGGTTCCGACGCCGACTTCCAACACGTCTCGGCCCGGAAGGGCATTGACCGCGGCCACAGCGCGCTTACGTCCGACAGAGGAGACGCCGCCAAAAACAGCGTCATACACGCCTGCCCATCGCCGATACGCATCAACGATTGACGCCGTGTCCAGCGCCACCGCGGGGTCCGTGCCGCGCCGCCGTCCCGACCCGTGGCGATCTTCCAGGGTATGAGTCATTGGTGCGTGTCATCCTTTCGTCACCTGCGTAAGTGACACATCTGTTTCACGCAAGCGGCCACTAGCCGGGGGCGCGATCTGGAAAGTCTTGTCCGCCGAATTGACCTTCCGAGGCAAGGCCCGCCAGCGGCCGGAAACCTATGGTTACCGAGCTTTGGCCTCATAGTAACGTCGCCAGATGCAAGCCGGCAACAGTTTGCCAAAAAATTGTGCGCCATCCCGCCATCGGCCGTATCCCGGCTCCGGCCTCTCGACCAGAGCCGGTGGCGCCCGATGACGTCAGTCGGTTGGCGACAGGTTGATGGCGGCGGAGCGGCCGTTCTGCTGCTCCTCGACATCGAAGCCCACTTTCTGGCCTTCGTTCAAAGCGCGCAGGCCGGCCTTCTGGACGGCGCTGATATGCACAAAGATGTCCTTGCCTCCGGTGTCGGGGGCGATAAACCCATAACCCTTGGTCGGGTTGAACCATTTCACGGTGCCGATCGTCATGGACGTAGCCTTTCTGCCTGGGCAACCGGCCGCGACTCGGCTGCCGGGCTGCCCTGTTGAACAGGGGCGCGACGGACCATATCCGTGACGCCCATCCCCTCGGCAGATGGGTGGGGCGTCGTTTTCGCGCGCTCCCGATTTCATCTGTCGAACCGCAACGCTACTCCGCAAACGGACTTCCGGCAACGAAAGCGATGTCCGTCCAGGCGGATTTTCGCGGATCCATGCCGCTTGGCATCGGATGGACGAACGACGGCTCGATTCACGCCGAAGCGAGGAAACGTCGCTTGCATCCGAGCGTTGCCCACGCCATTTCGTTGGCACGTTCGACGCAAACGGGTAAACGACCAACGCGGCATCTCGGTCGGGGCCGGGCGGTAACCAAGGCCTAGGCGCGATCGACGCCGAGCATGGAGGTTTCATTGGGTAGCTTCAGCATCTGGCATTGGCTGGTCGTGCTGCTGGTCGTTCTGCTGCTGTTTGGTGGCGGCAAGGTCAGCAGCCTGATGGGCGATTTCGCCAAGGGTATAAAATCTTTCAAGAAAAACATGGCAGAAGGCGATGACGCCTCTATGGAGGCAACCGCGGAGAAGCCGTCCGGCACGATTTCCGGGCCGGGGGCCGGAGCCACAACCGGCGGCGCCCAAGCCGCGACGCCGCAGCGGGAATCCTCCGCCAGCCGTTGATCGATCGCCCTGGCGGGCATGGTCTTCGCCAGGGCGGTCGCCTTCCAGTTTCCGTTCGGCCGCGGCCGGTGGCGCGGCGGTCATCCGATGATCGTGGCAGACGGCAAGGCGGACAGCGTGGCGCATTGCATTGCCCGCGATGCTCTCCCTACTCACCTTCCAAGCCCAAGTGTTCCGACTGAGACGGATGATACCGTCGAGCCAGTGTTCCTATCCACCCACCTGGTGGGCATCGCATGTCGCGATCTGACCACTAGCCCTTGTGGTGTGACGCAAGGTTGTCCACAACTTTTTGGGGTGCGGGCGTTCTCTTGCATTGAGCTGGGGCCGAGTCACCGATACCATATCTTGTGGCCGAGTAGGGAAGGGGATCCACAAGATGGAGTGGAATGAGGAGACGATTCTTCGCCTGAGGACACTTTGGGCGGAAGGTCACTCAACGGCGGAAATTGGACGGCGCCTGAGTGTTTCGAAGAATGCCGTGGTCGGCAAGGCCCATCGCCTGGAGCTTGAGGCACGTCCGTCTCCTATTCGGCGAGAGCCCCCCCCGGCTCCTCCGTCGTGCTTCCGAGCTGACGGCACAACCTTGCCGCCATTGCCCAGCACCGATGAGCCGGTGGCAGTGACGCCGACAGTGGAACCCGCACCGATGGTGGCAACCCCGGCTCCGCAGCCGCCGGCCCCTGCACGCACTGTTGCACCCGCGCCACTTCCCAGGCTGGCGCCAGTCGCGGCGCGTCCCTATGGACGTGTCATCACCTGCTGCTGGCCGATCGGCGAGCCTGGTACCAAGAGCTTCCACTTCTGCGATTCACCGTCGGAGCCCGGCAAGCCCTATTGCGGCGACCACGCCAAGCTGGCTTATGTGAAGGTCCGGGACCGGCGTGAGGACGCTGCCTGATTGGCCCGAGGCTGGCGCGGTCAGCAGTCAGCCTCAATCCCAGATCGGCATGGCGATGGTAGCGGTTGTGTCCGCAGACGGGGTGAGCGGGGCTATCCGGGTGCCCCAGACGGCATCATTATAGGCCTCAGGGTGACTCAAGGAGCCGTCCCGATCGCGCATGATGGGCGGTGATCCCGACCTTGTGCCTGTGGCGACCTCGGCGTATGCGTCCGGCCGCCCACGGACGACGGGCTATCGTTACGAGACGAGGCAATTCATGACCGAGGCTGATTGGCTGCCACCAGGACGCGGCTCGTGCAAGACCGTGGATGGGCAGGCCAGTCGGCCCGCGGTCTCGACCCAGCCATGACGATCGCGACAGCCAACGAACGTGGCGCGAAACCGTCGGTCGGCAAGCTGCTGGCGGTTCTCGGCGTCGTGTACGGCGATATTGGCACCAGCCCACTCTATGCTTTCAAGGCCAGCCTCCAACTTTTCTCCGAAGGCGGCGTCGCGCATTCCGAGATTCTGGGCATTCTGTCCATGATCTTCTGGTCGATGGTGCTGATCGTCACCGTCAAATACGTGATCCTGATCATGCGTGCGGACAACCGGGGGGAAGGGGGGACCCTGGCCCTGATGGTCCTCGCCCAGCGCCTGTGCACCGGCGTGCATTCCCGCAAGATCGTCGGTCTGGTCGGCATTGGCGGCGCCTGCCTGTTTTTCGGCGACGGCGTGATCACGCCGGCCATTTCGGTGCTGTCGGCGGTGGAGGGACTGGAAGTCGCGGCTCCGGCCTTCAGGACCTATGTCGTACCGATCTCGGCGGTGATCATCGTGGCGCTGTTTGCCGTGCAGTCGCATGGGACCGGCACGGTTGGCCGGCTGTTCGGTCCGGTCATGCTGGTATGGTTCGTCGTGCTGGGTATCCTGGGCGTGTTCCAGATCGTGCGCCATCCGTCCGTATTGCTGGCGCTATCCCCCACCTATGCGATGGAATTGTGCATCGAGCACAAAGGGTTCGCCTTTATTGTGTTGGGCGCGGTGGTGCTGTGCGTCACCGGCGCGGAGGCGCTGTATGCCGATATGGGGCATTTTGGCCGCCCGCCGATCCGCCGCACCTGGATCATGTTCGTGCTGCCCTGCCTGACCCTGAACTATATGGGCCAGGGGGCGTTGGTGATGTCTCACCCGGAGGCGATCGAAAACCCGTTCTTTCTGCTCAGCCCGGAATGGTTGCGTTTGCCGATGGTGATCCTGGCGACCTTGGCCACGGTGATTGCCAGCCAGGCGCTGATATCGGGTGCCTTCTCGGTCACGCGCCAATGCATGCAGCTTGGATTCTTCCCGCGAATGACGGTTCGCCATACCTCGAACACCGAGGAAGGGCAGATCTACATTCCGCAAGTGAACACGTTCCTGGCCGTCGGCGTGCTCATTCTGGTTTTGTCTTTTCGTTCCAGTGAGCACCTGGCATCGGCCTACGGCATTGCGGTGACGGGCACGTTCATGTGCGATTGTGTCCTGGCGACGGTGGTATTTCGGCGGCAATTCCAATGGCCTCGCTGGGCCGCGGTCGGTCTGTTTGGTGGCTTCTTCATGGTTGATGCGACCTTCTTCGCGTCCAACGCGATGAAGGTGCCGGAAGGTGGGTGGGTGCCGCTGGTCATGGCCTTGGCATTGATCGGTCTGATGACGTCCTGGCGTCGTGGTCGGGATCTGATGCTGGCGCGGTGGCAGCAGGACAGCATGCCGTTGCCGCCATTCCTGGCGCGCCTGCCGCAATCGCGAACCATCCGCGTGCCGGGCATGGCGGTGTTCCTGACCGGCAACCCCGATTATGTGCCGACCGCCCTGTTGCATAACCTGAAGCACAACAAGGTCCTGCATGAGCGGGTTCTGTTCGTCACGGTGCAGAACACAGACGACCCCGAGGTGCCTCGGTCCCGTCGTAGCGAAGTCTCTGAGTTCGGCCCCGGCATCCACCGGGTTGTCCTGCGCTACGGGTTCATGGAAAGCCCGAACATCCCGCGGGAATTGGAGGAACTGGGCGACGCTATCCGGTTCGATCCGATGCAGGCCAGCTATTTCCTGGGTCGTGAAGTGCTGGTGCCGGGCATGGAGCCCAAACTGTCCTGGTGGCGGCGCTGGTTGTTCCTGGTGATGGCCCGCAACGCGGTGTCGGCGACCGAGTTCTTCCGGATCCCAAGCGATCGGGTCGTCGAACTCGGTGTTCGCGTCGCGATCTGATCGACCAGAGTTAGGGAACTGCGGACCGGCACGCGTCGCCTACCCGCGGGATTGAGCCGCGATGATCACCGGGTCGTGCCCCTGGTCACACGCAAATGCCGGAACCTGTTTCCTCGAACCGGACAGGCCCGCGCGTCGCGTTATGTGACGACGCTCTGATGGCAGTCATGCCCACCACAAAAGACGGCCGACCCGATTGCGACGGCCATCGCGCAAATCGCCCCCGACGAAGCCGACGGAACCCGCGTAGCGACCGAGGTCGGCTTTCCGAGGACTCCATAAGCCGCATGCAAGGCAACGCCCCGGATAGGCCATGAACCTTGGCTCATTGACCGATCGGCACCGTTCCGCCCCGACCGGAAACGGAAAACCGGTCTGGCACCTTGTTTTGTCGTATGATCTACACGCTATCACACTTCGCTCGGCGTCATCACGCTCTAGAGCGCTTTGCCGTTCCCGGTTAGGGTGGAAGCGCTCTAGTGTCTTGTTTTATCGAATGGTTCGTACGCCAGTACGTTCTGCTCAGCGAGACCATGCTCTCAAGGGTCACCGGGCGTCATCCACAAAAGGTTGCAGACGCACCCTCACTGGGGAACACCGGTCATGGCAATAAAGGCGAGGGCCGATGCCAGGAAAATGACGACCCCAACCATGAACGGCATAAAATGACCGTCTGTACGTTCGGTCACTTCAACCGTGGGATGGGCACCGGTGGTCATGAACATGGTCGTCATTGGTTCTCTCCTGTGGCGCGTGAACCTTTGCCCACTGCGCGGCAAATTTCCCTCGCGAACTTCGGGCTCGCATTGCGGTAGATCAAATGTCTCGGTACCGGATCAATGTGAGTGACTGCGCACACCGGTATTCGTCTCTATGTCAACAACGCTTTGCTGCCTTTTTCTGGTACCTCGACGCGGCTTGCATGCCCGGCCGCGGTCAGCAGCCGGCCCGGAAGGCGCGTCTGAAAAACTGAACGAAACCCGGTTTCGGATGCTCCACGGCCGCATCGTCAAAAAATCGTGTAATGATTTGACAATCTCGGTGCCAGTACAAATATGCTACCTTACTCACCCGATCAGCGGACGGGCCAGCGGCTCGAACAGGGGCGTGAAGCCCCCAGATGACAATCGGAGAAGGTAGGGACACATGACCACACACGACGCAAGCGACGAACTGGCCGACATCCTTCGATCCGCGATCGTCGAACTGGTGCGCCACGAGGGACCGGATTTGTCTGCTCGCCAGCTTGGTGTGATCCTGACCTGTTATCTCGAGCCGGATGCGCAGACGGTCCGCGGTCTGGCTGCCCGATTGGACGTCTCGAAGCCCGCGATCACCCGCGCGCTGGACCGTCTGGCAGATTTTGAGTTGGTGCGACGCAAGATCGATCCGGAGGACAGGCGCAGCGTGTTGATCCAACGGACGCCGGCAGGGACGGCCTATATGCGTCAATTGCGCACTTTCCTACGCAAGGCCGCGGCGCAACCGGCCCCTCCCCGCACCCCGCCCAAGGGTGGCCGGGGCGCCCGTGCAAAAGCCTGAGCCGTAGGGCAATCGGGGGACTGAATGAAGGCCTTGCGGCACTGCCCTTTTCAACCGGCCACATAGCTAACACTTTAGACTGGGCACATGGGTAACAGTTGCCCCCATTTGTTCACGGTGTCCGCTGCCACGCTGAACCCGCCGGTGCGACGCAGGCGGAAAAATAAGCTCTGGCACCATCACGCGGCTATCCGGATCGGCCGGGTCAGACCGGTCCGGCGCAGATCGTGGTCCGCATCGCCCAGGGTTGCCAGATCGAAGCCGCGGAAGCGGACGGTCCAGTCGCCGTCATCGCGCCTCGCCAGAGCGACGGTTTCGCCGCGCAGGGCTTCGGACAGATACAATTGACCGTCTCGCCATTTGATGAAGCCGTGCGTCCAACGCGACGTTCTTCGGACAGATGGCGCCAGGCTCCCGCGCGACCCGTGTCCGGGGCAGAGACTTCCCTTCCCGGCGCAACAGATCGCCCACCGTGCTCGCCGCCGGCCAGTCCTGCCCGGGATGATCCAACGCCAGACGCGCCAAAATCTTCCGTGGTCCCCCACCCGGGACGCTTCTCACGCAGCGCCAGAATGAGCTCCGACGTGGCCCAATCGATGCTCAGGGTCCGCGTGCGCCGCGCACGGCTGAGCTCTGCCAGACCAGCGGCGCCACATCGCGGTACCGCTTGAGCCATTTATAGCCCGTCCTGCGGCTGATCCCGAAGCGCGCGCACAGCGCACTCATAGGCTCGTCGGCATGAAGCTGGGCGGTAATCAAACACACGCGTTCGTCCATTATCGTTCTCTCGGTCCAGGGCATGACAAACCTCCAGAACGGATATGGGAGTGTTACCCGTGTGCACGGTCTGTACCGGCTGGACCCCGCGCCACCTTGAGCCCCACCGCTGCCCGTGCAGTAATCCCCCCAACAAACCTGGAGAAACGCCCATGAGCGCCACCACCACCAAAACCGCCTTCGGGCGCATCTACCCCATTCGCGACGCCTGGCTAGCCAACGCGGCCCCCGAGCCGATCATCGATCCGGACCTGGAGATCATCGACACCCATCATCACCTGTGGCAACGCCGGAACGGCGGGGCTCGCGGCGAATCATGGGAAGTGCCGGAATTCCGCTACCTGATCGAGGAATTCCTGGCCGATTGCGCCACCGGCCACAACGTGGTGGGCAGCGTCTTTCTGCAATGCCACTCCATGTATCGCGCGTCCGGTCCGGTCCAGATGCGCCCGGTCGGAGAGACCGAATTTGTCGCCGGCATCGCCGCCATGAGCGAGTCGGGCGGCTACGGCAAGACCAAGGTTGCCGCCGGGATTGTTGGATATGCCGACCTGACCGCGGGAGACTGGGTGACCCCGGTGCTGGAGGCCCAGATCCGCGCCGGCGGCGGACGGTTCCGCGGCGTGCGCCATTCCTGTGGCTATGATCCCGATCCGATCATCGGCAACAGCGCGCCCGATATCCAACCGGGTCTCTACCTGCGCGACGATTTCCGCCAGGGCATGAAGCGACTATCCGCATTGGGCCTGTCGTTGGATGCATGGGGCTTTCATCCGCAGATGCCGGACATCACCGACCTGGCACGCGCCTTCCCCGGCACCAACATCATCATGGGCCATTGCGGCGGGCCGCTGGGCTATGGCCGCCACGCCGGCAAGAAGGACGAGGTCTTCGCCGACTGGAAAAAAACCGTCACCGAACTGGCGAAATGCCAGAACGTGACGATGAAGCTGGGCGGCATGATGATGCGGCTGGCGGCGTTCGACTACATGGCGATGGACGCGCCGCCGACCTCCCAGCAACTCGCCGATGCCTGGCGTCCCTACATCGAAACCTGCATCGAACTGTTTGGCGCTGATCGTTGCATAGCAGAAAGTAACTTCCCGGTCGAGAAGATGGGCATCAGTTTCGCCGCGCTGTTCAACGCGCTGAAGCGGATCGCGTCGGGCTGTTCCGCTGATGAAAAGAAGGCGATTTTCGCCGGCACCGCGCGCCGGGTCTATCGCCTGGATTGCTGAGCGGGACCCCGCCGGATCGGGGATGGCCTCTTGCAGCGCCATCCCCGGACTGTGTCGCCCGCTATCCGGTGTTTCCCGCTCGCCGCCCGCCCATTGCCGGGGACCGGGCTCGGCCCATATCTGGTCAAAGCGCGAACGAACCATCAGATCGGGGACCGGCAGTGCGACTGCGACCAGTAGCGATTGCCGCCACCAGCGGAATTGCGGCCTTCCTATGCGACCCCTCAGCCGCGCTGGCCGCGGCGGGTTCGACAGCGGGGCCGTCCGAAGCGCTTTTCATCACGCAGATCATCATCCTGCTGATCGTGGGGCGGTCGCTCGGAGAGTTGATGCAGCGACTCGGCCAACCCGCGATCATGGGCCAGTTGCTCGCCGGAATCGTGCTGGGGCCCGCGTTGCTCGGCTTCGTGTTGCCCGATCTGCAACATGCCATGTTTCCGAGCGATCCCCGGCAAAAGATCATGATCGACGCGGTCTCACAAATCGGCGTTCTGCTGCTGTTGCTGTTGACCGGCATGGAAACCGACCTGGCCCTGATCCGCCCCGTCCGGCGAGCAGCGGCGTCGATTTCGGTGACGGGGATCCTGGTGCCGTTCGGGTGCGGCGTGCTGCTGGGTGAGCTGATTCCCGCCTCGATGCTGCCAAATCCGGATCTGCGACTGATCACCTCGCTGTTCCTGGGAACCGCCCTGTCCATTTCGTCGGTCAAGATCGTGGCGGCGGTGATTCGGGAGATGGACTTCATGCGAAGAACCATCGGACAGTTGATCGTCGCCTCGGCCATCATCGATGACACGATCGGTTGGATCATCATTGCCGTCATCTTCGGCATCGCGCTGCGCGGAGGGGTGGAGGTCGTCCCGGTCGCCCTGACCATCGGTGGGACCATTCTGTTCATGGCCGCGAGCCTGACCGTCGGGCAGCGACTCGTTTCGGCCATCATCCGCTGGACCAACGATAATTTTGTCAGTGAGTTGCCGGTGATCACCGCGATCATCGTCATCATGGGCGTCATGGCACTTATCACCCATATGATCGGCGTCCACACCGTGCTTGGCGCGTTCGTCGCGGGCATTCTGGTCGGCCGCTCGCCAATCCTGACCCAGCATGTTCGCGATCAACTCCGAGGCACCATCGTGGCCCTGTTCATGCCGGTGTTCTTCGGCATCGCCGGTCTCAGCGCCGATCTGACCGTACTGGCGGACCCGACGCTGCTGTTGGTCGCCACCGGGCTGATCGTGATTGCGTCGATCGGCAAGTTCGGCGGCGCCTTCCTTGGCGGTTCCCTGGCAGGGTTGTCCTGGCGGGAATCGCTGGCGATCGGCTGCGGCATGAATGCCCGCGGGTCGACCGAAGTCATCGTGGCGACCATCGGGCTTTCCATGGGCGCGCTGAACCAGTCGCTCTACAGCATGATCGTCGCAATGGCCTTCGTCACCACCATGGCAATGCCGCCTCTCCTCCGCTGGGCGCTCGCTCGCCTGCCGATCGGGACTGAAGAAGCCGAGCGGTTGGTACGCGAAGAGATTGATGCAAAAGGATTTCTCGGTAGCCTGGAACGCATCCTGCTTGCCGTCGATGACACGCCCAACGGCCGCTTCGCTGCTCGCCTAGGTGGCATCCTGTCAGCCTGGCGACGCATTCCGACGACCGTGGTGGAACTGACCGACCACCCGATTGCCGAGGTCACCTCTCCCGCGACGGTCGTGATCGACGCCGCCGCGACCACCCCGACGGCAAGCGGCGAGAAGGAGCCAGCGGCGGCAGACGTTACGATCCGCCGCCAGGACGTTACAGATGCGAACCCCGTCGCGAAAGAGGCCCGCAAGGGATATGGCCTGCTGATGATTGGCATCGATGAGGTATCGGTTCGCGGCGGTGGCTTCGGCGCGCAGGTCACAAAACTGGCGGCGGAGTTCGACGGTCCAGTGGTGCTGGTCGAAGCGCGCGGCGCGAATCAGCAGGATCCCGTGGGCAGCGGTTTGGACATTCTCGTACCCATCACAGGCACGCAAGACTCCCGGCGTGCATTGGAAGTTGCCATCGCGCTGGCCCGTGCGGACACCGGCTCGCTAACCTTGATCAACGTCACCTTGCGAGGTGCATCCCGGCAGCGCGGTGTCGCCGCGCAATTGCGGAGCGCCGACAATGAAATCATGAAGGACGCTGTCACCCTCGCCGAGCATTACCAGATTCAGTGCCGTACGGTGGTGCGTCAGGATGTGTCCGCGGCAGAGGCAATCCTGAAGCAGCTCCGGCGGGGCCGGCATGACCTTGTGGTTGTCGGGGTTCGGCCGCGCGCAGGAGAGGCGTTGTTCTTTGGCGAGGTCGCGGACGAGTTGATGCTGCACGCTCCCGCCTCGGTCGTTCTGGTCTCGGCCTGAACCGGGGCGCGCGAGCCGCATCGCTGGCGCGCTTCCCGGTGTTTGCTCACCCCACCCCCGCCATCGGCTCCACTGGTAGTCTGGCGGCGAACACGAACCGAATAGTGTCAAGCACCGGGGCGCAGTTGGCTTTCGCGGTGCTGACGACGGCGCGGAAAGCGGCATAGGTCTCGACGCCCCACTCGGAGCGAACGCCATTGGTTACCTTGCGGAAGATGATGCTGGGTCGGAGATGCCGCTCGGAGACATTGTGGGTGTATGGCACATCGCGATCGGTCATGAACGCGAACAGATGGGCTCGATTGGCGGCCATGCGCTTGCGGCGCTTGCGCCAGATTCACCTATCGGGACCTCGGAAGCATGGCCGCAGGGCGGCGCAAAATGTCCTTGACCGGCAGAGGGCGCGACCTTTCTTCGATCCCTGCAAGCCGGACCAGCTGGGTTCCATCAGTCCAACCGGGTCGTTACCACTCACACCGCACAGCAAAGAACCTAGGAATCTTGGGTTCCCCGGGGTTGCTGTGCGGCATCGTGAATATTTGCTCAGGCTCTGTAGATTTTCATTAGGTCGTCGTGCGCCGCTTTCACCGATTCCTCGGCGCCCATACCCTGGATTGCCTTCGCATACATGTCGATGATGATGTATTTTGTCTGTACCTCGGCCGCCTTCTGGTTCGGCGCACCGGCATAACCGACCAAGCGCCCAGTCACCGGAACGTCTTTGAACGGGGCGAGGACCGGGTCGAGGTTCCACACCGCGTGGTTCTCCCACATCTTGGTCGGGCCGCAGGTATAGCCCTGCTGCGAAACGAACCACTTCTCGAAGACGTCCTTCGACGACATCCAGCGGATGAACTGCTTGGCGGCGTCCTGATTTTTCGAGTACTTCATGATCAGATTGGTGAATGGCGTGGGCAGGTTATACTGGCCGCCAGCACCGGCAGGAATACCGGCGTGAAGGATGTCGTCCTTCATGGGTATGCCTTTCTCGGTCATGTAAGAGGTAGGTTTCTTCTTCGCCTCCAGATAGATCGATGCACCATTATTGGTAGCGCTAACCGTGCCAGACAGAAAAGCGCGGTTGTTGTTGGTGTCGTCCCAGGCGAGCCCGCCCTCGTCCATCGTCTCTTTCCACAAGGCGACGGCGAACTTCACCGACTCGATGGTCTCCTTGCTGTTGAGAACCACGGTCTTGCCGTCCGCCTCGACCTCCTTGCCGCCCCACGACCATAGGTACGGGTACCACCAGCCTGGCGCGTCGCCGAATGTATGGCCGGCGGTCTGGCCATAGGGACGACCCGTGGCTTTCAGCTTTTTGCCAACGGTGCGGTACTCGTCCCAGGTTTTCGGAAATGCCGTCGCCCCAGCTTCAGCGAGCCAGGACTTCCGGTAGGCGATGAGACCACCGCCAGTGCACCATGGCACCCCAATCCACTTGCCGCCGACGGTCCCGACCACCTTACTGATGTCGTAGAAGCCACCCTGTGCCTTGGCCAGGTCGTCAGCCACGTCGCTGACGTCGCTGCAACTGTCAGCGTAAAGCTGCGGCCAGTTATTGAGGGTCATGAAGATATCGGGGCCGGACCTCGATTGGATCGCAGCAGTGATGCGCGCCTGAATATCGTTGGCGTTGATCATTTCGACGTTGAGCTTCATGCCCAGGTCTTTTTCGCACTGCTTGACGATTTCGCCCTTGAGAAGCTGATCGGAAGAGGGAACGAAATCGGCCCATCGGAGCCAGTGCATCGTCTGGGTCTGGGCGTAGGCGGGAGCTCTTCCGCTGGCCAGGATTCCCGCGAGGCCGCCGGTAGCTGCGGTTAGGGTGCCGGCGGCCGATAACTGTAACGCCTTTCGTCGACGGATTTTGGTCATGGTTTCCTCCACCTTGACATTGGAGCGCCCCCAGGGTCGCTCATGCGATAATCACGCACTGTTGCAGCGCCTTGATTCGCCGAAACGGTCGAGTTGTCGAACCGTTTGATCCGCTCAAGATTAGTCCCGACGCCCATTTTTTGCAGGCACCCTGGCGCTAATCCTGGCCTCTGTCAACGCCCAGGACAAAAACATGTGCGCGAGGAAGTCAAAGCGGAAGATTGCCTCGACACCCAGGAGCGCTCGTTGCGCGCCGTCGACGACAGGCCCAGCGGCCGCTCTGGTTCCCGCCTTGGTGGACCTGATCGACCGTCCAGGGTTGCGGAGATCGCCTCTCCCGCGACGGCCGGGATTGACGCCACGGCGACCACGACGACGGCAGGCGGGGAGAAAAAACGCCGGGCCCGAGGCGTCACGGACGCGGATAGGTCTATGCTCGACGTGCCTGCCTCGGTCGTTCTGGTTGCGGCCTGAACTAGCGGGCCGACCGTGTTGGTGGGCCAGCGCGCAGAGTGACGCGCAGCCGAATATCAGCCCGCGGCGACCTGCGCGGCAAGTCGCTTCGGAGCGGTCATGCGATAGCTGCGGTTGATGAGATGGGACATCTCGTCCCAATCCGGCTCGGGAACCATGCGAATGCCGATCCATCCCTTGTGACCGACATAGGGTGGCACGAAAAACCGTTCCGGCGCCGCGTTGACCAGGATTACCTGGGCCCCGGATGGCGCCTTGCACCAGCAGGAAGGCGCGCCATCCTGGCGGTGTACCATGGCAAAGATCTTATCCCGTACCCGGAAGGTTGGCGCCTCCCACGTTTCTTTCTCCACCGCTTCTGGCAAAGCGAGGCAAATCGCGCGCAGGCGGTCGAGCGTGGGATCGTTCGCCATCAAAATAACGAATAGCCACCGTCGATGACGAATGTATCGCCGGTATGGTAGCGGGACGCCGAACTCATGAGATAGACCGCGATGCCGCCGAAATCCTCGCCGTCGCCCCAGCGACGCATGGGCACACGCGGGAACACCTTCTTCTGAAACCCGTCGGTGGCGAACCATTTCGCGGTCATGTCGGTCTCGATCCAGCCGGGCAGGATCGAGTGCGCGCGGATGCCGCACCGTGCGAACTCCACCGCCAGCGACCGGGTCATCGAGATCATGCCCCCCTTTGTCGCGGCGTAATGCTCGCTGCGCGGGGAGGCCTCGATCGCCGCCAGGGATGCGGTGCCGGCCAGCACGCCCCCCTGCCCGTGTTTGACCATGTGACGGGCGGCGGCCCGGAACGTGTAGAAGGCGCCATCGAGATTGATGCGCGTCACGCGGTGCCATTCCTCGCTGGTCATATCCAGGAAGGTGGTGACACCACGACCGGACACGCCGGCATTGGCGAAACAGCCGTCGACCTGGCCGAACAGGTCCAGGGTGCGAGCGAAGGCGGCGTCCACCGCGGCTTCGTCGCCGACATCGCATTCCAGTGCCATAACCTTGCGCCCGGTCGTCTCGAGATCCGCGCGGGCGGCGGCATTCTTCGCGGGATTGGTACCCCAGATACAGATATCGGCGCCTGCCTGCGCCATCGCGCGGGCCATGCCGAGGCCGATGCCGCTGTTGCCACCGGTCACGAGGGCGACCTTGCCGGTCAGGTCGAAGGGGCTATAGGCCACGGATCGTCTCCTCAAGAAGTGCCGATCAGGTTCTCTACCATCCCCACCGCCGGGAGCAACCGATGCCGCGCACCACCATCACCGGTAGCCAGCCGAGACCCGCCTGGCTCCCCGAAACCGGCAAACCATGGTTTGCCGGGCGTGCAACCCGTCCTGCGCCGGCCGATGCCAAGCGCGACGCGACAATCCTGGCGATCAAGCCGCGGGAAGACGCCGAGGCCGCCATCGTCATCGCGGGCGCACAATCTTGCCACCATTTCGCCCGCGACTTCCTGGAACCGATCGAGGGAATCGACGTTGCCAACTAGGTCAGGGTGGGAATCCACGACCACCCGTACAGGATAACGGTGCCAACCGTGACCTGCGCGTTCGCCTGACCGACCGCGCGCATCAGATGGAGGCCGCCATCGCTCGCGGGCACATCACACGCCGACTCAAATTCACCCTGCCGGGCCCGCTGACGATCGTCGATCCCATCTCTGACCGTTACCATGGCGACAAGGTGCAGCCGGCGATGGCTCTGGCCGATCTGCTGAACCAGGAAGCCCGCGCGTTGCAGGCCGACGGCGTCGATGTCATTCAGTTCGATGAGCCTGCCGTCAACGAGGACGTCGCCGCAACGATCGAGGCCGCCACGGCCTTCGTGCGGCCCTGAAGGCTGTTTTCGTGCACCAATTCCGGCATGGCCCCGATGTCCCGCCCGATCGCCGACGCCAAACGCGCTGCACTCGGCCGGGGGCTATGCCGGAGTTGACACCCCATCAATTGCGTCCGACGATCACCGCTAACGAGAAAAAGACTGCGTGCCTTTCGACCGCTGCTTTGCGACAGAGTGTCCTGACAAGTTGAATTTGTCGGAATCCCGGCATGCACTGGCGGTCGGCGGCATGAGGACGGCAGCGGGTTCCGATCGATGTCCATCTTGACAAAGGTGGCATAGCAGGCGTTCGCTGTGTTTGCGGCCCGTGTGGCCTCCGTGACAGCGCATATCGGTGCTTCGGTACTTGCTGTCCCGACTGAACGACGGCGGGCCACTCCCCGAGCCCCGCTGCCGCTCCTTGCAAGGGGAGAAGGCGCGCCGGGGGAAAGTGCCGCGTCCATCGATTGCGTGAAGCCAGATAACCAGAACATCACCGCACGAAACGGAGAGTTCGCACCCTAACGGAGAGTCCCACCATGCAACAGCGCATCCAGTTTGCCGAATCCATAGAACCTTTGGTCCAGTTCATCGAGGAAACGCCCGCGAGCGAGATCATCGATCAAGCCCTCGCCAAGTTGCGCGCCGGGGTTCCGATGCAGACCATGCTGACAGCGTCGGCACTCGCGGTGACGCGCTCCTCCGACCTCCCGCCCGGCCATCACGGCGGACCGCTCCACCCGGTGGCCGGTGTGCATGCGATCTCCAACCTGGTCACGCGTCTGGAAGGCGAGCAGCGCTTCGTGCCCATCTTGCAGCACGTGGCGCTGTCCAACCGGCACATCAACCACCCGGAAATGGGCCCCTATACGCTGCTGGAATTCAAACCTCTCGATGCCGGCGGCGTGGAAGCGACCAAGGCCGCATTCCTGCATTCCTGCACCCGCGGAGAAAGCAACAAGGCTGACCATTTCTTCCTGTGGCTGTGGCAGAATATTCCCCCGATCGAGGCGCTGGATCTGCTGCTGACCGTGGCCATCCCGAAGAATATCCTGGACGACCACTACTTCATCTACCCGGCGTTCGCCTGGCGGGCCATCGAGACCCTCGGTCCGGAATATCTGGACATCCTGATGCGGCCAGCGGTGCGCTACGTGGCCCGTTTCCCCAAGGCGCCAGCGATCCCGGAAGTCGAGAACCTGCTCAGCGAGTATGACCTGCTGACTCGGGTCACCCGCATGAAGACCAGCGACGACGAAACCGCCGCGATCGGCGCGTTGGGCGAGGCGATCCGCGCAACCGACAACTACAACGACATCCCGGTGATGATGGCCAAGGCCCTGGCCGAGGGCCTGTCCCTAGAAGGCACCGGAGAGGCTCTGTCCATCGGCGCCGCCGGCCTGTTCCTGCGCTCCCTGACCGGCAACCCGATGGATGTGCATCTGCACACCAGCGCCAACCTCCGCCGGTATCTGATCGGGCTCGACGGCCTGAGCCTGCGCAACAAGATCCTGACCCTGCTGCTGTGGCATACCGGTCCGGAAGTAAAGTCGACCCAACGTCGGATGGAGCCGGCGCCGCAGCCGGATCCGGCCAAGGTCGCCGCCCTGCCGCACCGCTCCCAGGCCGATCTGCTGGAGGCGATTTCCCAGAGCATCTACGACCAGCCGCCGACCGACTGGTCCAAGGTCACCAATCTGGGCCTGATGCGGGCGGTGCCGGAAGTGAAGATTACGGTCAATCTGGCGCAGCAATACGTGAACCTCGGCTATGACCCGGAAGTGCTCATGAAGCGTCTGGGGGAGATCGTTTGCCGCGATAACTTCACCGAAATGCACGCCTACAAGCACCACCAGGCGATCGTTGAGGAATTCTACGCAACGCGTGCGCCCTGGCGCGGGATGCATCTGGTCGCCGGCGCCCAGGCCGCGGCGATTTCGCATGGCAAGAGCATGGAAACCTACGAAGGCGCCCTGGAACTGCTGCACGACTGAGACGGACCAGACAACCGGAGGGCCTCGTGCCCTCCGGACGACCGGATGGGGAACCCGGGGACGGACCCGCCTGGACCAACCGTGGGGCGAGAATCCCCGCACATGTCCTGACGATCTCTAAGACACCCATGACAGGGCTTGACCCGAGACCCGGTGGTGGCGCACGTACGGGGCATGCTTGGTCATCTCCCCACAGCGCCTCCTTCCCGCCCCATGAAGACCCAGAGGAACCGGCGCACCCAACACAGCCATGATCGCTGAACTCGGCCATTTTGCGCTGATTTTGGCGCTATTCATCGCGCTGGTGCAGTCAACCATCCCGATGATTGGGGCCGCGCGCGGCAACACGGCCTGGATGGGCGTCGGACGGTCCTGCGCACTGACGGGGTTGTTGCTGGTCGGGCTCTCCATGGCGGCCCTGGTGTACGCCTATGTCACCTCCGATTTCTCCCTGTTGAACGTCTATCAGAACAGTCACAGCGACAAACCGCTGCTCTACAAACTCACCGGCGCCTGGAGCAACCACGAGGGCTCCATGCTGCTCTGGGTGTTCACCCTCGCAGTCTGTGCGGCCGCGGTGGCGCTGTTCAGCGGCAATTTACCCCCGGTGCTGCAAGCCCGGGTGCTGGCGGTGCAGGGCATGATCGGGTCGGGGTTCCTGCTGTTCATCCTGTTCACCTCCAACCCGTTCGCACGGAATTTTCCGGTCCCTCTGAACGGACGCGGCCTGAACCCGGTGTTGCAAGACCCCGGCCTCGCCTTCCATCCACCATTTCTCTATTTGGGCTATGTCGGGTTTTCCGTCGCCTTCGCCTTTGCCGTCGCCGCCTTGATCGAAGGCAAGGTTGATGCCGCCTGGGCCCGCTGGGTGCGCCCCTGGACCCTGGCATCGTGGTGTGCGCTGACCATCGGCATTGCGATGGGAAGCTGGTGGGCCTATTACACCCTGGGATGGGGCGGCTGGTGGTTCTGGGACCCCGTCGAGAACGCATCCTTCATGCCCTGGCTGCTCGGCACCGCCCTGATTCACTCGTCCATTGTCGTGGAAAAGCGGGACACGCTGAAGGCCTGGACCGTACTGCTGGCGATCCTGACTTTCTCCCTCTCCCTGGTTGGCACGTTTCTGGTGCGGTCCGGCGTGCTGACGTCCGTGCATGCTTTCGCCACCGACCCGGCGCGCGGGATGTTCATCCTTCTGCTGCTGATCGTGGCCATAGGCGGATCGCTGGTCCTGTTCGCCATTCGAGCCCCAGCGCTCCGCGGCGGCGGCCTGTTCGCGCCGCTATCGCGTGAGGGATCGTTGGTGCTCAACAACCTGCTGCTGTCCTGCGGCTGCGCGACCGTGTTCCTGGGCACGTTGTATCCGCTGTTTCTGGACGCAGTGGGCGGGCCGAAGCTGTCCGTCGGCTTTCCGTTTTTCAACGCCACTTTTACACCCCTGATGGTGCCCCTGGTCATCGCGGTCGGGGTCGGGCCGATGTTGGCCTGGAAACGCGGTGACCTGTGGGGCGCCCTGCAGCGGCTCTGGGTTGCCTACATCACGACCGGCCTCGTGATTCTGACCATGCTCACCATCACCCAGGGCGGCCCCATCCTCGCGATCCTCGGTCTCGGACTATCCACATGGCTGTTCACCGCAGTCCTCATCGAGTTGGCCGAACGCATTCGCCTGTTCCGCATCCCGCTCGGCCAGAGCCTGAGGCGTACCATTCAACTGCCTCGGTCGGCCTATGGCATGACGCTGGCGCATCTCGGCCTGGCGGTTTCGGTCGCGGGTTTCGCTGCCTCCGCCTTTGACCAGGAGGCGATCGAGGTTCTGCGGCCAGGCGGGTCCATGCCGCTTGCCGGCTACACGATCCAGTTGGAGCGTGTCGAACGGCGGTCGGGCGCCAATTTCACCGCCGATGAGGCCGTGATCCGCGTTACCGACAGGGGCAATTTCGTGGCCGAACTGCGCCCGCAGCGTAAATTCTTCCCGGTCCAGCAGCAAACCACCGCCGACACCGCGATCCGCACCAACTTCCTTGCCGATCTCTATGTTGCGCTGGGGGACGCGGACGGTGCGGGCAACTGGACCATCCGTGCCTACTGGAAACCGCTGGTCCCATGGATATGGATCGGCGCCGTCATCATGGCGTTCGGTGGTGTCGTCAGCCTGAGTGACCGGCGTTGGCGCATCGGGATCGCCCAGCGGGCCCGACCGGCACTGGCTCAGCAGGCTGTCGGGGACTGAGATGCGCCGCCTGGTTTATCTGCTTCCGGCGGGCCTGTTCCTGCTGCTGGCGCTCTACTTCGCGCTGGCTCTGCGCCCCGGCTACGACCCACATGTCCTGCCGTCAGCGCTGATCGACAAGGAGGCACCCGCCTTCGAACTGACGGCGCTGACCGGCACAGGCACACTCTCCCGCAACGGGCTGCTTGGCCAACCCGTCGTCATCAACTTCTTCGCCTCCTGGTGCGCGCCCTGTCGAATCGAGCATCCGGTACTGATGCGCCTCGCCAGACAGGAGAAAATCCCGCTCTACGGTATCGCCTACAAGGACAAGCCTGAGGACTCAGCCCGCTTTCTGAGCCAGTTCGGCGACCCGTATCGAGCCATCGGAGTGGATCGGGATGGGCGCACCGGGTTGGATTTCGGTGCCTATGGCGTGCCGGAGACCTATGTGCTCGACGCGAACGGACGGGTCCGCAAACGCTTTGTCGGGCCTCTGAGCGTCGAGTCGGTGGAGCGCGAATTGCTGCCGTTGCTGCGGAAGCTGGCTGGGTCATGAGCAGGGTGCAGCAGCGCGGGGCTCCGCCCCGGACCCCGCCAGGGGCTTTGCCCCTTGGATCCCCACCAAGGGCGACGGCCCTTGGAACCGAAACATTGTCGTTTGAATCCCTGGGGCCTACCCGGACCTATCCACGTCCGGGTAGGCCCCAGGGATTCAAACGACAAAAGAATCGCATTCCAAAGGCCGCGCCTTTGGCGGGGTCCAGGGGCAGAGCCCCTGGCGGGGGCCGGGGCGGAGCCCCGCTCTGCCGCGCCCTGCTCACAGCCTGCCTACTCCTACTGTCACCCCACGCCATCGCCGTCGACCCACACGAACGCCTGACCGACCCCGCCCTGGAATCTCGCGCCCGCGCGATCAGCGCCGAACTGCGCTGCCTGGTCTGCCAGAACGAGTCGATCGACGAATCCCATGCCGGCCTGGCCCGTGACATCCGCGTCCTGGTGCGGGAACGGCTGACCGCGGGCGACAGCGATTCGAAGACAATCCAGACCATCGTGGATCGCTATGGCGATTTCGTGCTGCTCCGTCCGCCGGTAAAACCGGCGACTTGGTTGCTGTGGTTCGGTCCGGCCGCCCTGTTGGCGATGGGCCTGGCCGGCACCGTGCTTTGGCTGCGGCGCCGATCGGTGGAGCCGGATGCATCGAAGGCACTGACCCAGGACGAGCAACAAAGACTGGAACGCCTGCTGCAGGACGGCGGTCCATGATCCTGCCATTCCTACTGGCATTGCTGGCATTTGTCGCTCTGGTCGTCCTCGTTCGGCCCCTCCTCCGCCCTTCACCCCCGGGGAGATCGGCGCGGCGTTCGATCGGGCCGTTTATCGCGACCAGTTGCGGGAACTCCATCGCG
>Ga0082335_1002977_pt1 | contig 29379 bp, 32 predicted proteins | sample Subgrocontami58m_FD_72375 | JGI IMG/M metagenome (GOLD analysis project Ga0082335, IMG submission 72375) | Subsurface groundwater microbial communities from S. Glens Falls, New York, USA - GMW37 contaminated, 5.8 m (SPADES assembly) (version 2) ...
AGCGTGGCTATTATCCGGGTTTGCCGCCCATCGTATTCGGCGAGTTGCTGCTGACGGCGTTGGCGTTTGGATTGAAAATGGTCTTTCGTTTTTAATTTTTCCATCGAGTTTTTTTTTTCTTGGATTGATTGGGTTATGGACGCGGTTTCGTTTATCTCGGTTTTTCTGATTTCCTTCATTGCCGCGTCGGTGGACGTCATGGTCGGAGGCGGTGGGCTCATCACAATCCCCGCCCTGGGTTCGCTTGGGTTTGCGTTGCGTTCCGTCATTGCGACCAACCGGTTGTTCGTCGTTTTTTTCACGTTGGCCGCTTTGGCGAACTATTGGCACCAAAAAATCCGAGTCGACGTCAAGCCCCTCGTCGTCTTGTTGGTGGCACGTTCGGCCGGAGCGTACGTGGGTGCCAACGCCGTTTTGACCGTGGCGACAACCGAGTTGAAGTTTTTGGTGGCCGGTTTCATGGTGGCGGCCATCGCCGCCATACTGGTTCTGGATCGTCAAAAAGGTCGAACCCTTGACTTTTTGCCGAAAGGCCCGGTGCGGTTGGCGTTGGTCGCGGCTTTGTTCGCGGTTTTGGGTTACTACGAAGGCTTCGTAGGCGGAGGCGGCGGCACCATTTCGCGCGTGTTGTTGATGCTCTTCCTGGGCTTGCCGTTGTTGGAAGCCGGCGTGGCGGAGTTGGTCATGACGGTGGCCACGAGCTTGACGGCTTCAACCGTTTTCGTGTCGCAAGGGGCCGTTGACTATGTGCTGTTGGTTCCCATGTTGGCCGGGGGCGTCATCGGCGCATTGGCCGGCTCGCATCTGGCCGTCAAGAAAGGCGAGGCGTGGCTTCGGCCGTTGTTGTTCGTGGTCGTGGGCGCGTTGTTGGTCAAGCTGGTTTTCTTCTGATTTTGGAAAAGTATTTCGCGACGGAGTTCCGCCGGCTTAATAAAGGCGAGTTGGCTAAATGCTATTCCGCATCCGGATGGCGTCGCCATTAAAATGCGTTTTTCCGTTTTGGTTTTTCATGTTCAGGGCCAATGCGGATTGATATTGGATTGAGGAATTCGCGATAATGGTTTTGGAATACAATCAGATGTTGGACAACTTGTTCGTCAAACTGCCGCCCAAGAAAAGCACGGGCGAGCGGTTCGAGCCGCCGGTGGCGGACATCTTGATGCAGGGCAACAAGACGGTCATCCGTAATTTCGATGTTATCTGCCAAAAATTGCGGCGCAAACCCGAGGAAATGTCCAAATTTTTGTTCAAGGAACTGGCCACGCGTGGAAACGTCGCCTCGGGCCGCCTGACGTTGGACACGAAAGTACCGCTTCGCGTCCTCAACGAAAAACTCACTTATTATTTAGACCAATGCGTGCTGTGCCGCGAATGCGGAAAACCCGACACGCACATCGTCTACGCCGCGCCCGTCAACACCTTGGTGTGTGAAGCGTGCGGTGCTTCGAGGCCGATCCGCGCATGAGCTACGGAAGGCCCAGCGGCAACGTCGATCCCAACGCGCCCATCCGCGTGCGGGCCCCCAGGCCGGGTGAGATCATCGGCATCGTGACTGAAATGGTCGGCGGTGCGCGCATGCGCGTGCAGTGCAGCGACGGCAAAGAGCGGCTGTGCCGTGTGCCGGGCAAGATCCGTCGGCGCATCTGGGTCCGATCGGGCGACTACGTCATCGTCAACCCGTGGTCGGTGGAAGGCGACGAGAAAGCCGACATCGCGTTCCGTTACACGAAAGTGCAGTCCGAAGCCCTCAAGGCCCGCGGATTCCTGAAGATGTAAGGGGCCGTTTAATTTTCCAGTGTTTGGTGTCCAGCGTAAGCATTGGCGATAAGTGCTTTAAGTCGAATTGGCCTAATCAGACGTGATGGCCCTACGTTGGAGCAAGAAAAAGCGCCCGGCATTCGAGGACAAGCAGGTGACCTCGCGGAACCTCATCGCCCACCGCGTATTCGATGATAAGACGCTGCGGGTGTTGGTGCACTTTTTGGACAAGGGCTTGTTCAAATCGTTCGATTACCCCATTTCGTCCGGTAAGGAAAGCATCGTTTTTAGGGCAACTCAGGCCGATGGCGGGTATGCTGCGGTCAAAGTCTTCAAGTACGAGACGTCGGCGTTCCGAAAGTTCGGCGAATACATCGAGGGCGATCCCCGTTTCGAGATCAAGAACACGCTTCGCGCCCGCGTGCACGTTTGGGCGCAAAAAGAGTACGCTAACCTCAAGGCGGCTTTTGCCGTCGGCGTCAACGTGCCGGAACCATTGGCGTTCAAGGACAACGTCGTCGTGATGCGCTTCATCGGCGAAGACGGCATCGCGTATCCCCTGCTGGAACAAGCAACGCTTGATAATCCCCAGGCGGTGTTGGACTCCGTGGTGGGCGACATGCGCAAGACGTATCGCGATGCGAAATTGGTGCACGCTGACTTGAGCGGTTTCAACGTCTTGGGCTCGACGCCTCCGGTCCTCATCGATTGGGCGCAAGCTGTTCTCAGACGCCACCCGCGCTCCGAAGAGTTTTTGCTGCGTGACGCGCACAACGTGGCGCGTTTTTTCCAGCGCCGCGGCCTGGGCGTGACGGAAGAACAGATACTCAAACAGGTCCAATGACGGTCCACTTGGCGCCTCGGTCGTTGTTGGACAAATGAAAAAAAAAAACAAAAAAGAGAGGAACGGAAAAAAAAAAAGCTTTTTGCCGGGAACTAAAAAAAAAAAGAGGTAAAAAAAACTAGAAACAAAAAAAACGCTGCACGCTTTCAACGGCATAAGGCAAAACGGTTGCAATTGCGGGGCAACACGAAGCCAGCGGTCGGGTGGCGTGCAGGTTGCGGCAAAGGAAAACGGCTTGGGTTTCGTTTTTTGCCGTTCCATTGGTTTTCGTCGTTGTTTTTTTTTTGCCTTCTTTGCGGTTTTCTTTTTTTACTTCCCTTGGCCTGGTTGCGTCGTTTTCGTTCCATTTTCTGCTTGCGTTGTTTTTGGGTTGGTTTGGCTTTCTCTACGGGTCTGCCCATTGCTTGGGTATTTAAATTTGGCCGCCCTTAGCACACGCATGCGTTTGTTGGTATTCACCGTATTGTTCGCAGGCGTATTGCTTGCCGGTTTTCCCGCTTTGGTGCAGGCCGAACTGGATTGCACCGACTTTTTGACGTTCACCGATCCGGGCAACACCAAACTGCCGGCCGATGCGTTTGACTACAACACGTCCATCCGCGTGCTGCGGGTATCGTCCGGCCGCGTCGACGGATTTTTGTTGAATGAATCCAGCAAGGGTTACTTTTTCGTGGCACTGGCCCCGTACGTTCCGCGTAACGTGACGGAAGGAAACGTCTTGTACCAGTACACGCCGGGCGTTTCCGAGTATTATTACCGCGTCCTCAAAGACACGACCATTCCTTGGTCTTGTGGGCCGGACAAGATGGCGGATTTGACCGTCACGCACCAGGTGCTTTCCGGAAAATTCTACTCCGCCAGCGGTGAACTCCTGTTCATCTCCCGCGTACCGGTCGTAGCGTTGGATGCCGGCATCGAAGACGGTTTCTTGGTTCCGGGATTCGGAACGGCGCGAAAGATTTACATCGCGGCGCCGGACAACGTCACTGAAATCAGCACGGGTTACTTGGTGTATGACGCGGGCAACGGCACGTACGTGGCGACCGATTACAAGCAAGCGCGTTTCCACGTTCCGACCACGAAGACGCCGTTTTGCAACGACTGGGGCTTTTTGTGCCTTGACGCGTTCGGCACCCACGTCCCGGCGTGCCGGGGCGCCGGTTTCCATTCGTATTTCTGCAGCGGTAATGTGTGCGTGACGAACCTCACGGCGTGCCCCTTCGGCTGCGAAAAAGCCGCTTGTCTGGAGTCCAAAGCAACGGCGTCTCCGACACCCACTGCTTCCGGCACGGTTTCAACCACGCCGATTGCAGCCACGCCGTCATCCACCGTCGTTGCCAGTGCGACGTCTACCGTCGTTGCTCCGTCTGCAACGGCGGTGCCTGCCGCTTCGGGTTCGACCGGTTTTGAAACGGCATTGTTTTCCATCGTAGTCCTGGCGTTGCTTGCCGGGGCGTATTACTTTTTCGTCGCCAAACGCCGTCCCAAGGGCTTGTGATTTTTTCCCATGGCGTTCGTCCTATTCAACTTGAAGACGTATGCGGAAAGTTTCCAGCGAAACGCCTTGGCTCTTCTGAAGGCCGTCGAATCCGCCGCTGAAAACACCGAACACCAACTGGTTTTCTGCCCGTCCACGTTGGATGCGGGTTGGATGGCGTCCGAACGCAAGAAAAGCAAGCCTCTTTTGTTTGCCCAGCATGCGGATGGTTCCGGTTTTGGCGCCTTTACCGGTTCGGTGCCGCTGTCCGGATTGAAGCAACTGGGCTTCGAAGGCACGCTGTTGAACCATTCGGAAAAGAAACTGCCTCACGCAACGTTAAAGCAAACGGTGGAGGCCGCCCGTGAACTCGGTTTGAAGACCGTGGTGTGCGCCGATTCCATCGATGAAGCCCGCAAAGTCGCCGCTTTCTCGCCTTGGGCGGTGGCCATTGAGCCTCCCGAGTTGATTGGATCCGGCGTGTCAGTGTCCAGCGCGCAGCCGGATTTGGTCAAGAAAGGCGTCGAAGCCATCCGCTCGGTCAACCGCAACGTGTTGCCGTTGGTGGGTGCCGGTGTCTCTACACGCAACGACTTCCAACTCTCCTTGAAATTGGGCGCGGAAGGCGTGTTGTTGGCAAGCGCTTTTGCCAAGTCGAAGAATCCGCAGAAATGGTTGGACGAGTTTTTGGGTTGACCGCCGTTATTCTTCTCGGCCAAATTCTTTCATAGCTTCACGGCATTTTTCAACAAAACGGCCGTAGCTTTCCTTTTTCAGCTTCTCTGGAATTTTTGCTTTATCCTGATTTTGCTTGATAGACTCGATCTCATCCAAATGTTCGCGTCGGGCAACTCGGATGTCTCGAAAAAATGGGGTAGACCGGTTCAAGAGTGCTTCAAATGCCTGCTCGTGAACGTTTGAACCTTCCGTCAAGCGTTGTGTCTTTTGCACGTCTCGAACCGCTCGAATGGCGTTGTGGATGTAGTGGCTCACGAAGGCGCCGTGTAATTCTTCTGGAAGTTCTTGGGTCGCTTGGGAAAAGAACTCGATTTCAGGGCCGGTGGCTTTTTCTTCGATGAATTTGTGAAAACCAGTTACCAGCGCGGTTAACCGGAAGCGGGGTTTTACGCTGTCGACGATATCTTCCAAATGGTCGAAGTCTTCCTCGCCCGCCATGATGCCCCGCGCATGGACGTGGCCCAGATAGGCTGGAAAGAAGGAATCATACTCATCGCGGTCATATTCGGGAATTTTTCCACGAACGCGCCACAACACCCGCTTGATTCGATCAGGGACTTCCAAACGGTCGATGATATGTTCCAAAGGCATTGCAATCACCTACATCTTTTCCAACGCTTTTATTCCCAACGTTTTGGGGAACAATTTCCAAAGGGTTAATGCGGCTTTGTTTGTTCCAGTTTGGAGAATCGTTTCAATGCGTTGCCGCAACCGTTTATGAACCATTCCGGTTGCATCGGCTTTTCCGGGCTTCGGTAGTTCGCTACGCAACGATCAATTTCATGGTGCAAATTATTTATCCGGTGCTCAAAGTCGTCGTGCTTTCGGCTGGCTCGGATGGCTTCAGGAAATTCTCTGGCCAACAACCCGGCGCGTTTGGAAGGATGGATTCGCTCGTTGATGCGGTGCAACGCGGCCCATTGTTCTGGCTTGAGTTTCAATTTCGATAATTCTATGAGCGCGTAGCGGGCCGAAATCATGCGGTCGCGTTCCGGTAGCATCGAAAGCGCCTGGCCATATTGGATAACGTCACTGGCGCGCGTCCGCGTTGTGATTATGCCGGGTAGCACGTCACTGAAGAAAAAATCCAGGTCCTTGGCCTGAAGGTGTGGCACGATGTTCTCGTGTATGACTCTCCGGATAGCCGGACGGGTCGGGAATTTTTCAAGCTCCGAATGCATTGGAATCGATTGCACTTACATCTTCTCCAGCGCTTTTATTCCCAATGTCTCAAGCGCGAGGCGGAGGACGTTCTTCGTCGAGGCCGTGATGTGGAGGCGTTGGGCTTTGAGGGAGTCGGACGCGGTGAGGACGGGTGAAGCAGCGTAGAACGACGTGAATGCTTTGGCCACTTGGAGGACGTATTCGCATAAGGCGTGGGGTTGCATGGTGGATGCGACGTAGTCGAGGACGTCGGGAAATTCGGCGAGTTTTTTGAGGAGGAGGCGTTCGGATTCGTTTAAATCCAGTTTTGGGGGCAAGGAAAGCAAAGAAAGCGAGGCATTTGACGCGCCTGCTTTGACGGTTTCTTTCTTTTTCTTGTTTTTTTCTTTTCCGGCATTTGCGGCACCTTTTCCTTTTTCCCCTTTACCGGTTGCGTTTTGGACCGCGCGGGGGCCGTCGTTGACGCTTGCGTTTTGTCCGGCGTATTTTTCGAGGATGGCGCAGGCGCGGACGTGGGCGTATTGGATGTAGGCCGACGTGTCGCCTTCGTACTTTACTTCCGCCGCCGGGTCGAACGTGATGTCTTTTTCAAGCCGGACTTTCAGCACGCCGTACTTGAGGGCGCCGATGCCCACGGCTTTGGCGACGTCCGGAGACGGCGGTTGGTCGGGGTTGCGGGCGGCCATTTGCGTTTTGGCTTCTTCGACAACGGCTTTGAGGATGTCCTCCAGCAGGATGACGCGGCCAAGGCGGGTGCTGAGTTTTCCATCCGTCAGGCGGATGAGGCCGTGGCCTTTGTGGCCGTAATGGGTGGCGTAGGGCCGGCCAAGTTTCCCAAGAAGAAGTTGGAGTTGCTTGAAGTGGAGGTTTTGTTCGGACGCGGTGAAAATCCAGCTTTGGCCGAACGCGTATTTTTGCCATTTCCAGTCGGCCAGCGCCAAATCCGAGGTGAAGTAAAGGGGCGTGCCGTTGCTTCGCAGCAGGACGGTGTTGGGCAGGCCGTGCGGCTCTAAAAGCGCGATGATGGTGCCGTCGGGTTCTTTTTGGGCCAAGCCTTTCTGTAGGCATTCCTGGACGCGTTGATGGGCGTCGTCTTCAAGCATTGTTTCAAGCGGGATGTCGTCGAAGCGCACGCCGAGGGCGTCGTAGTTGCGTGCAAAAGCGGTCCAGCTCATGTCGCGGATTTTTTCGAGCTGTTCTTGGTGGTCGTTGAGGTGTTCCAAGACCTGGCGGGTTTTTTCCTTCAAGGTGGGGTTGGAGTCGATTTCCGACTTGATTTTGACGTAGTATGCCAAAAGGCTTTTTTCATCGGTGACTTTCGGTAGGTCTTTGAATTCCTCCATGGCGGTGATGAGTTCGGCGATGTGTGCGCCTCGGTCGTTGAGGTAGTTGAGCCGGACGACGGGTTTTCCCAACATTTGCAGGACGTTGGCGCACACGTCGCCGATGATGGTCGAGCGGATGTGGCCCAAATGCATGGGTTTGCCGGGGTTGGGTTGCGAGTATTCCAGCACGGAGGGTCCGGGCTCCGTTTTGGAATCCCTGCGGCCGTAATCGGGGTTGGTCGTCTCCTGTAGGACGCGGCGGAATAAAGTCTCGGAGAAAAAGTAGTTGACGTAAGGTCCGGTGGCGACGGCGCGCTCGAACCCGTGTGGCGGCTTTTTTTCGGCCAGTTTTTGGGCAAAGTCCGCCGGGTTTTTTCCCTGCTCTTTCGCGGCGGCAAAGCATGGCACGCACAAGTCGGCCGCTTTGGGGTCTTTCGGGCTTTGCACGGGGCGTTGGGTTGATTTTTCCAAGTCTTTTTTGGCGGTTTGGAGGGCGTACATGCGTGAAATTCACGAGGGTTTTTATTCGTTGAATGGGTTAGGGAAGTATGCTGGGGGAGCTCTTAAAACCAATACTACAGGCGTATTTCCTGGTGGAGGAGCAATACTACAAGTTGCTCGACGTCTTGGAAGAGCGTTTTGCCGTTCCAGTGTACGATTACTTCGTCGACCCCATCGAGTCCCGCGGCATTCCCTCGTTTTTGGTCGCGTTGCTGCTGTTTTTGCTGTTGGTAGGCGGCTCGCTGCTGGTGTTGACGGCGGTTCAAGCGCCCAACCTGCAAGTCACGGTGTACGGCAAGCTGGATGCGACGCATTCGGTGTTGTTGGACGGCGCCGAAGTGGAGTTGTCGGACGGCGTGACGGTCCTGTCCACGCAGAAGACGAAAAAAGGCCGGGTTACCTTCCAGAATGTGCCGCTTGTGACGCTGACGGTGCGGGCGCACAAAGACGGCTACACGCCATCCGATAGTTCGGTCAACGTCGCCGAAAAAGCCACCATCCGCCTGGAGTTGGCCTGCACCGATGCAAAGACTTGTGCCAAAGACTTGTCTGACCCAATTGACAATCCGGATGACATCCCGTACAAAAACCCGAATAACCCCTACTTGCCCCCGGAAGTAGAACCGCCTTACCCGGGTCCTGAAAAAAACCAGACTATCATCGAATTTTGCGATTTGGACGACGAGTGCGACCCCAACTCGCCCACGGGCCGATTGTTGATCATCGCGCGCGACAAGGATGGAAACCCGGTAGATGGACGGGCGACGGTGTACGACGCGAAGACCAACGGCATCATCGAAAACGTGGATTTGGTGCAAGGCAACGGGTTGGTGCCCAGCCTCGCCGTTGGCCGGCAAGTTTACGTCAACGTGTTTGCCAGCGGTTTCGAGCCGTATTTTGGCAACAGCACGATCATTCCCATCCGTCCGGCCACCAATAAAATAACCATCACGCTCAAAGCGGGCAATGGTATCGGGCCATGTCCGTTGTGCAACGAGACGCTGAAGCCCAACCAGGTCCGCATCCGCGTCGTGGAATTGAACGGCTCGGCCATCGCAGACGCCGAGGTGGCAATCCATGTCCCGGACCGTGAGGACGTGTTGTATACCGATTATTCAAATTCGCAGGGCTTGGTGTTGTTGACCATTGGCACCGGATCCTATTATGCGGTCGGGCAAAAATACGACCACCTCACCAACCAGACCGGCCTATTCCAAGGCGGCCGGGAAGTCGTACTGGTTTTGCCGGCGATTGATCCCGGGGTTTGCACGGGCTCGAACTGTTGTACCGGCTCGGCCTGCTGCCGGGGTTCCAATTGTTGCACCGGTGCCGCTTGCCAGACGCTATGCGAGCAGGATCCAACCCAGTGCCCGAATCCTGGCCGCAATGAAGCGCAGTTGTTGGTCCACGCAGTGGATGAATCCGGTGGAAACGCGTCGTATGCCGACGTGGTGCTGCACATGCAGAGCCCGGAGGGCTTCTGGTTCGTGCTGGACCAGCTATCGGCCACGAACAAAGGCGAGGCCATGTTCACGCGTTTGGCCATCAACAGCACGGTCAAAGCCAAAGTCAGCCTGTACGACGAAAGCGGTGAAGCCAATGCCACGTTGGTGCAAGGCGTGAACCGCTTGCAGGTGAATTTGTCCAAGACGCCGTTTTTGGTCAAGGCCTTTGCCTATGACCCATTGGCGCGTCAATTCGTTCCAACGGCGCGGTTCGTATCGTTCATCGGCAACAAGACGGTGGGTCAGTGCCAGGGCAACGGTTGCATGCTCAAGATGGTGTCCGGTGAGGACACGTGGGTCAACGCCTCGGCAGAGGGTTACGTCGGGTCACAAAGCTCGTTTTACTTGTACGAAGGAATCGAGCGGAACGTCACGCTATACTTGGTGAACGAATCGGTGTTGGCGGATACGTTCGTCCAATGGCAGGGTTTGTTCACGTCACAGAACCGGCCTGTGAGCGGCTCGCTCAAGCCGGGTTATTCTTACCTTGCCAAAGTCCAACTGTTTTCCAAAAACGCTGACCAATCCGGCGTGGTGTTGGACACGCAGAATGACGACGTGACCATATCCGGGTTGGACCCGTCCGGCTTTGACGTCAAAGGCACGTATGCGGAAAGTTGCTATTCGACGGCCATTTCCGACTTTGAACGCAGCCGCGCCTCGTGGGCGGACACGCGATACAACGGAGCGGCCAACGGAGCGGTGACGTTCAACATCACGTTGGAATCGTCCATGGCGTTGGATGCGCGGACAAAAACCAAAGCGCTATCCTTGGCGTACCGCAGTTACATTGTGCGCGGTTCAGACTACATCCGTCATCCCTACGATGCGGCGTTGACCACCCGGCCCGCGTCCCCGCATGCCTCGGGTTGCCCGGATACCCTTTCGCTTCACAAAAACTACACGGTCAAAAGCCTCAGCACTACTTGCGACGGCCAGGCGTGTGTATCGCTCAAATTCGCCCAAGGCCGCGAACAAGGCAGCGACGGGTTTTCGGCGCAAAGCCAAGTGTTGGTCAATGGCCGGAAGTTGGATCCGTTTTTCATCTACTACACGGTTGAACTGTTCTCGCGGCCCACGCCCAATACCCGATTGGTACTCCAAGCCCCGTCAAGCGGACTGGTATTGTTTAATGCCACCACGCCGATCATCGGCCCGGCCACGCTGGGAACCGGCAAGCGGTGTGATTTCCTGCGCGGAAAGCCGTTCGACGTGTGGAACGCCTCGTTCGGCTTGAACTTGAGTGATTTTACGGCGTGTACCAACTTCGGGCTTCCCCTGCGGTTTGAAGGCGTGGCCAAAGGACGCGTCCTGGAAGCCGGTTCGGTCAACGTATCGTTGGTGTTGCGCGGCTTGAACGAAACGCCCCTCATGCACTCCGCGGCCGTAGCTGTATCCGGATTCGGCGTCAGCGCTAACGAGTACGGCATCGTCGAAGCACAGTTGGGACAGTTGGAAAACCAGTTGGCTGACGCCAACCCGTATTCCGCGCTTTCCAGCGGCAACTGCACGGCAAGCCAGGTGCTCAACGCGCAGTGCGACGTGGGTTTCGTCAACGCAACGTTTCGCATCACCGCGTTTTCGGGCAACACTTTGTCCGCCAGTGTCGTGGCCGGCGCAGGCTTGGAATTGTACGACGTCCAACCCGCATTGAGCATTCCCGTGACGCAGAAAGGCCAGTCCATGCTAGGCGTGGCTCGCTTTTTGTCTCCGGAAAAAACCGGCACGTCGTCCATCACCATCCGCCGCGAAATAGCCGGAGCCTCAACGACGTTGGTCCGCAACGTCGCGCTAGGTGGTGCCGGTGTTTCCTTCAACTCGTCCAACCCGTTCCCGTCGGGTTGGGATACGTGCAACGGTTACGTCGGCATCCGTTACGATCCGGGAATCAATCCGCCCTTCACGTTGGGTCAGGGCTGCACAGACTTGGCTTTCCGCGTTTCGCCCATTTTTCCGGCCGACGCCATATTGTTGAACGTTTCCATTCCGGATTTCGGCCAGGTTTTGACGCGTGCTACGCAGACGGATGGTTCGGATAAATGCTATGAAGTGTGTGAATTCGACGAAAGTGGAACGGTGTTCGGCTGCAGCGATCTGGGCAAGACGTTGTATAACGACCAGCCGTATTTGTTGCGGTACAACCCCGAACTGCGCTCCACATGTCCGCAAAAATACAAGGTCAACGGCAACGCGTTGAAAGGCTCGGAAGTGACGTTGGAATTCACGTTTACCGGCGATCAGACGTCGCGGCGGAACGTGACGCTGCACGTGCTGAACGACGCGTCCGACTCTAACTTGTACATCTCGCCGATTTACACGTTTTATGCAAGCGGAGCGGCCGGCGTCTCACGTATGTATCCCCAGTTGTGGGCGGTGACGAACCTCAAGCAGTTGGGAAAGCGTTCCATCGTCTTTACCCGCCCGTCTAACTTCGCCTTGAATTTTGACGGCCCGGGCACCAAAATCTTTGCCGTCAATCCGGGTTTGGCCGGCTCCATCATGGCCTTTGACGCGTCGGACTTGGACACGCCGATTTTTGATTCATCAAACCCGCAAAGTCCGATCGGGCCGGTTTCGCGTTACGGCGTGGCGTTGGCCACCGAGCGTTTTACGTTCGATTTGTCCACTCCCTACGCACAGGTGATGGCACAATTGTTGACGGAATCGATTTCGGAAAATGCTTTCCTGCGTACCGACGTGGCGGAAAAACTTAGCGCATCGGTTCCGGTCCTCGCGGCCCGGACCGCGTATTGGCGGAGCAACAAAGCCGTCCATTACTGCCAACAGACCCAGGCGTGCCTCGCTTCGTACAATACGTTGAACGGGTGTTGCAAGGAGTCACTGGACGCGTGGATGAACTACTCCATCGCCGTCACCTACCGCCAAGAAGCCTGCACGTTCTGCAGCAACACGTTCAACCCGGATTGTTCGAACACGCAGCCCGAACACATCCGCAAGTACCGGCAGTGCACGAACGACCCGGCAGCTCGTAAGTACGATTGCGACCAGCGCTGCACTGCGCGTTCGATTTTGCCGGCGGACTACCAGGCTCGACTTTCGCAGATGAACTTGCCGGGAACCGGAGTCACCTTGGATACGCTCAGCGGGCAGTGGGTACGGTATGGAGATTCCATCGACGGACGCACGTGCGAGATGATTTTCTCGTCACTTAATGCGTTCGTTGAATTCACGCCGAACACCTATACTTATTACGTTCCCAGCCAACCGCAGACCCGAATCACCGATGACGCGGTGAACCGATGCTCGGCCAATGGTCAATGTCCGTTGGTGTTTGCCTCTGCGTCTGAAGTGTTCGTGGGCGGGACTACGTCGACGCCCAAATGCATGACTGACGCCAACGGCGACGGGCTCTGGCAAGCCTCTGAAGCCATGACCGTTTCGACGCACCAAGCGGCCATCAACTGCAACAACCAGTTTGGCCAAAATCAGTTCGGCTGCCAACCGGTGCGCGCCCAATTCTCGTGTCCTTTTGGCCAGGTCCTGGCCGTGAATGAGTCGCTTTTCTTCCAGCCCGCACGCGTCAATGGCGTCATCCCGCCCCGCAGCATCGCGACGGTCGCAGACCTCCAGAAGTGCCGGGGCAGTTTGTGTCCGCTGAAGGTCAATCCAAGCACGGCGCTAAATGATGCCAACGTGCCTCTGTGCTTCCGCGATAACGATGGCAACGGACTTTTAGATGACTTGTCGAACGCGGAAGTCAGCAGCACGCTTTTTGCGGAGGCCACCGGTTTCGGTGGATTCCAATGCGAACCCGGATTCCAACTGGCGATTTCCAATTCATGCCGCTCGTCGTGCGAAAATTACTGCTCGCAACCCAATTGCGACCCGTCCTTATTGTGCGAATCGTCCGGCATCAAACGGATTCCGACGGGGCAGACCCGCACGTTTTCGGGTTGGCTGAATTCAAGTCCGGTAGTGCCGGTGGAAATCACCGTTCCACATCTTTCGCGGGGAAAGCCCTTTTTGCCGGCGGCGTTGTTTTCCGACGCCTACGTCAGCAACGACGGCCGCCCCGAATTCATCCACTCGTATGTCGTTAATTCCAAACTCCACCCGGGCGCTTTGCAATCGTTGAGTAAAGTGTTGTCTGTGACCGGCTGCGGTCCGGGTGGGGACTATCCGTACGACGCGACGCTGTTTCCGGATCAGGGCATTTATGAAATCCGGGATTCCAATTCCATCGAGCGTGGACGCGAAGTGTGGTCCGCCTCCGCTTCGGCCATGGAATTGGCGCAGTCCAGTTATCTAGGCGCCCGGCCGGATTTGTGCCGCAAGAACAATTGGAACGTCAAATTGTGCGAGTTGGTTTACGTGGACGTTTCTCCGGCGTTCGGCGCGTGTTTCAACTCCATCCTTAAGTTCAGTCCGGCGTCCAAGCGCTTGGGCGTGGATGGCGACGTTCCTTTGTTGGGTGGTTTCGGTTACGGCGTAAAAAATGGCTTGGGTTGGGGGGTGTCGCCCGGCGGTGAAGTATTTGCCCAGCTGGAGCCGGGTAACTTCCAAGAAGTGTGTGAAGGCGATCGCAAAGTCCATTACGACTACCAGACGTTGGAGCATTGGAGCCCCATGGGCCAGCACACGGGCCAGCAGAAGTTCACGTGGCGCAAGGACTTGGGTTGCCACAAGGACTGTGGATGCAAGAAGAAAAAAGGATACGGTTTATTTGATTGGTTCCTCAACCTTTTTGGCTTGGGCAATACCGATGATGGCGGCGGGAGCTATTTTGCGGGTTTGGAAGGCCTCAGTGAGGTGGGCGGCGGCGTCGGAGCCAGTTCGGAAGAACTTCGGTCCAACTTGATTCGAACCAGCGGCGGAGGGATTCCGTGTTCGGATTCCAAGTCGTGGCGTGTCGGCGACGCGACGGCTTACGGGTGCAAAAACACGTTGTGGTCCATCAGTCCATGACCTTTGATGCGCGCGGCAATACCCGTGGCGGTGTTGGACGGTTGCCTCGGGGGCGGCCTTCCGGGATGACGCGTGGTTTTTTCCGCTGGCTCGTGTTTTTTGACGACGTGCAGCGGCTCAGGATCAGGTCCTTGCAATTAGCCGGCGTCTTGGTAGCGGTACTTTTCGTACGCATCATGCTGGAGTGGGCGTTGGAAGCGCAGAAGGTGATTGAACCGCCGGCATCTTTGTTTTTGTTACTGGCATACTTTGCGTCCGCGTTGGCCGGATTGTTTTTGATCCTCTGGGTGGCGTCGGGCAAACCCGCTTTGGCGGTGGCCAAAGTCGTGACGGTTTTTTCGCCCATCCTTTGGATTCCGCCCATTTGGGATTTCATGGTTTCCGGCGGCCAAGGCTTTACGCTGCAGTTCGTCTTTGTGCCTCCGCCTTACGCGTCCGCTTTGGCCAATGCGTGCGCCGAGTGCATCGGCGTGTCATCCGGGCTCCGCGTCGAGGTGCTGGTGGCAGCCCTGGCATCGTTTGCCTTCGTGTTGTGGGCCACGGGACATTGGTGGAAAGGCCTTTTAGCGGCGTTAGCCGTCTACGCATTCGTCGTATTCCAAGCATTGTGGCCGGCGTATCTGATGGCCGCATTGGCGCATCCGTATCCGGACGTCTTTTTCATGCGTGAGTTGCTGTCCAGCTATGCGTTGCTAGTGTGCGCGGTCGTGCTGGCCGCGTGGCAGGCGTCGGTGCCGTCGATGGCGGCGCGCATGCGGTGGGCGCGGGTCCTGCATTACGCGGGGTTGACCATTTTGGGAGTCCTCGTCGGCGTTTCGCAATGGGTGCATTCGTGGCCCGGTGTGCTGTTGCCGGTGGCGGCATTGGTCGTATCCGTGGCTTTGGCGTTCCAAGCCGCGGTGCGTATCAACGATTGGTCGGATTGGCGCATTGATGGTTCGGGAAATCGGAGTGCGCGAACGCAGGAATCGTTCCCAATGGCTGCCGTCGTCGGCTTGGTGGTGCTAAGCTCGTTGGCCGGTCTTTCCGCCGGCTACGCTACCTGGGTGTGGATAGTGTTCGCATTCGCCTTGTCGGTCGCCTACTCCGTGCCGCCCCTCCGGTTGCGTCGCCATGTCTTTAGCGCGTCGTTGGTGTTAGCGGCCTGTGCGCTGGCGGTGGTCGCCGCCGGTTTCGGAGTCGGTTTGACCACGCCTGATGCGGTTCCTACTGCGTTGCCGTCCAGCGTAGCGTTATTGGTTTTTGGTTTTGTCTTTTTGGCCGCGCCTTTTAAAGATCTCAAGGATGCAAAAGGCGATCGGAAAGACGGCATATTCACGTTGGCGACGTGGCTTGACCTGCAAACGGCGCGTCGGGCGTCCGCCGTACTGGTGTTAGCCGCCGTATTGTGGGCAACGGCCATTTCCGGGTTTTTTTGGCCCTTGGGGTTGCTGTTCGGATTGGCAGCATCGAGCGTCATCCTTTTCGTTAAGGACTGGATGCGGATGGAGCGCGTGGTATTCGCGCTGGATTACGTGTTTTTAGCCGTTTTGGCCGCTCATTTGTCCGGCTTGTACGTGTTGGGTTAAAGGCGTTTTGGGCAACGGTTTGTCGAAAAAGAAGAAAAAAAACTATGAGGCAGTGCAAACCTGGAAAGCCATACGCGCAACCGCGCCATGAAAATAAAAAATGAAAACGATGCGGTCTCGCCTTTACCGTTGCTCCACGCGCCACGCCTTTTTTTTTGTTTCCAGCCAAACCTCCTTTTTTTCCCTTTTCCGCTAGTCTGTCAACGAAGCCGGTTTGGCCGAATGTTTAAAAGCCTGGTTTTCGTCATGGACTTCAAGCGAGGCTTTTTTGAATGGACATCAAATCGATCATCCGCGAAATGGTGAACTCCGGCATGAGCGCGCAGCAGATCAAGGACAACCTCAAGGAGTTGGGCATCGAAAACCCGGATGCCGTGTTCGCCGACGCCGTGGACCAGATGACGCCCACGAGCCCCGGCACGCCCGCTCCGAAGACAATCGATCGGCTGCAACCGGAAAAAGAAGGAGAAAAAGAGCTCTTTGGGTCCGAACCTTTCGGCGGCAACGAACCGACGGAGCCATCGAAGCCGGGTTTTTCGTTCACGCGGGTATCGGAAGCCGGGGAAAACGAGGAAAGAGTCAGCGACCGGAAAGAACTGGCGGCCAGTGCGACGGAATTGATGCGGTCCGTGTCCAAGACGTCTTTGTCCGACTTGGATACCGTCGAGCAGAAACTGGACCAGACCATTGCCCTGCTTAAGGCGTTGCAGGACATCAACCAGAAAATCCTGCAGTCCCAACGCGACGTGTTGCTTCGGCTGAAATAGTACGGAAAAGCAACGACGCGTGAAACAAAAAAAAATTAAAGTATCACTTTTCCGTTTTTTTTTATAGGACGCTTTTTTTTAAAAAAGCTATGGCGTTGACGAATTCAGTGGCCGCCTTGGCTGTCCTTGAGATGCTTCTCGATGTGGTCCAGCTTATGCTCGATGTCGTGCAGGTGTTTGAGCTTCTTGTCCAGAGCCGTAAGTTTCTTGTCCAGGCTTCCTTGCATTTTCTTGAACGGCGAGTGCGGGCTTTTGTCATAAGAGCTTTCCTGGACCAAGTTGCTGATCATGTCCATCATCATCGTGTTGGCGGGATTGTGCGCGGAAGATTGGATGACGATGGGCTGCTGCGATCCGATCGCTTCAGCGGAACCGGACCATGCCGCGCCTTGGAACGACGGTTGGGGGGAACTGAACCGCTCTGCCAGGAAAAGTCCGCCGGCTAATAGCACGAACGTTAAAAAGAGCCATTCGAAATTGAGCAACAAACCCAATGCGGCTACGCCCAATAATGCGCCATATACGTTTCGTTCCATGTCCCAGTCCTTAGTGCCCGTCGTCGTCATTTTTTGGACGGTGTCCGGTAATCAGCTGGTAGAGGAAGTGGCCTACGTTGTGCGCGGCCGAGCCGAAATTCATGAACGAGTATTCGAATTGCCGGTAATCGTGCCAGTCGTGTTTAAGTTTCAGCATGAGCGGGTACGGCACGTCGGGCACCTTGTTTTCCACTATGATGGGCCCCTCGGGTCCGTACGGTTCGGTGATGTTGACGTTCGGATGGGCGTTGCCATCCGCGCCGGAACGGCCGCCGCCGGTAAAAAGCACCAATGCGGCCATCAATACTAGCAGCACGGCAACGAACGTGAGGCCCATTTGCTCGGTGATGAATGCTCCGGCAATCAGGGCCGCTATCAAGATGAGGTTCATGGCTCAATGAGCACCCATGATTTTTCCGGGCTTGCCGGTGATAATCCGGGATAGGACTCGGAAGGGCCATTGGACCGCTCCGCCCATGTAAAGCAAGAAGTCCGAATAGGCGTCGGAGCCGTCCCAAGTGTGTTTGACGGCAATTTTCATGGGGTTATGCATGCCGCCACCGGACGTCGTCACGATGACGGGCCGCTGCTTGGTTGGTCCTGCCGGTGCGCCGCCGTGGACCAGGTGTCTTGCAGGGCCGCCTCGTCCCCTTGACGTCAACGCGTGCAGGATGGCGACCAAAAAGGCGATGAGGGCGAAGAACGCCAAGCCGGATTCCAGCAAAATGTACGCAATGCCTAGCAAGGCTGCGACAATCAGGAGGCTCATATTAGGTTCTTATCGGTCCGGACTATAAAAAGGCCTACATCATGCCGCCTTGGCCCGGGTAATAGCCTTGGGGGCTTGGGCTTTCCGAATCGTTCCGTGCCAACAAAAGCAGTATCACGAACAAACCACCCAGGACGGCAAGCGTGACGGGGTCGCTCAGTGAGGAACTGATGCCGGTGAAGCTGACGACGACTACCAACGCGCCGCCGATGAGGGTGGCGATCAGAAGCCACTTATTTTTCGACGTGAACAGGAGGATGACGAACAAACCTACGGCCACGATGTCCAGTCCGCTTTTGAGGGCCAAAAGCATCAGGATGATGATGAACAAAAAAGTGAAATCCATGCAGCCGTAAGGAGTTTTTAGCTTTTTATAGGCCATTGAAAAACCGGCTTTTGTTGGAAACGGAGGCAAGGGATGGAAAAAAAAGAGGAAGTGCCGTAAACAAGAAAAGGCAAGGCGACGCCGGCGGCAAAGAAAAAACGTTTTAAAAAAAAAGACAGCCGACGGGGGCAGCGGCAGGAGGGCAAAACGGTTTTATTTTCGTTTTTTCCTTTGTTTGCGGTTTTTCTTGCCATCGCATTTTCAGGTTTTTTTTGACTTTTTCAACAGAGCCATCCTCGTTTTTTCTTCCTTAGCCTGGTTGCGTTTCTTTCGCATCGTTTGGCGTCTTCAGCAAAGGATCGGGTTTTCCGTCTTACAAATCGTGATCGTGGGCGACGTAGGGCTGGCCGAAACCGCCTTTGGAATCCGTAATCTCGCTGAAGCCCGTGAAGCCCCATTCCCATGGCCGGAATCCCCAGAAAAAGCCGTAACTGAACAGGCCTACGAACATGATCCATTTCACGATGGGAAACGGTATGACCAATACGAACATCACGATGAACGTGACTAACAAGGCCACGACTTTGTTGTTGATGACTTCCGGATAGAACAGCCGTGAATACGTCATGAAAAAGACGATGAGCGTGGCGATGAAATCGAACGCCTCGAAGAACTCGGACATCTACTCGTTATCGCGAAAAACCCTCTTAAAGTATATGTTACTACTCTGGAGTGGCAATGTATATATATTCCGTTTTTCCCAACTAATCCGTGGTTCATGCCGATCGGGCCCCAAGAAGTCCAATCGCCTGACTACGGATTTGCAAAAAACATGCAGACTACTACCGAAATGACGTGGATCCTCATCACGTTCGTCTTATTGATCAGCTTTGTCAACCATAGCCTCATCAGCGAAGTACCCCTCGTCTGGGGCTCCGCGATGCTAGTGGACATCCCGTTCAGCCTCATGAACGCCTTGATCGACGGATTTCCGCTTTTAGCCCCCCTGTTCGTCCTCGCACTATTGTATTACTTCAACACATTGCTTCCCTCGGCCGTGGGCGAAGGGTTCACGTGGTTCGTCGTCGCCGCCGTCATCATCCTGATGGCCGGAGTCTAAACGGAATTCACCTATGCAAACCGACACGGAATTCACCTGGATTCTCATGGCGTTCGTACTGTTAGTGGCCTTCATGAACCACAGCGCCATCGGCGAGGTGAACTTGCTGTGGGGCCTCGGGATGTTGGTCCAAATCCCGCTGAAAGTCGCCATCGCATTGATGAACTCGTTTCCCCTGCTGGCACCGCTGTTCATCCTGGGCACGATGTACTACATCCGCATCGTAATCCCGGCTGCCGGCGGCGAAGGCATCTACGTATTCGTATTAGGCGCGCTAATGGTACTGATTTTGGGAATTTGAACGGCCGGTTTTGTTAAAAATCGCGTCATGGGCTAATGCGGGCAGTTGGGTTAGAACAAAAACAACCGTTTGCTTTAAATAAAAAAGAAGAAGCAATACCCACCTTCCCCCGGAGTGCCAACGATTGACGGCACTGGCTTTTTGCGGGGGCCTAGGTCGTATTTTCCTTTGTTTCAGAATCGTGGATTTTGCAGTCCCTTTGCTTTTCTTCGGAGTTGGCCTTTCTTTTTTTCAATGGTCTTGTTTTTCCGCCCCCTCCGTTTCTCCTTCCGATTCGCCTCCACGCTCCAACCGATCCCTGGACGTCCGGTTCATTTATCAACACTTACTCAATAATGCGTAGCATGAAGTCCACGTGGTTGCATGCCTTGCTGGAACTCCGTGGACATTCGGCCCATTCATCGGATGAACTGGCCGGCCGCCTCCGCGTATCGCAACAGACGGCCGCGCGTTGGCTCATCCAGATGCGCAAAGACGGCCTGGTGTCCAAAACCAAAGACTACGACGTAAGCCCATCGGGCAAAACCTATTTGTCCAGCCTCTTTCTTGCCGACTCCGGAAGCATCGAAGGCCGCGTGTTCAGCGGCGTCGGCGAAGGCAAATATTACTTGTCCAAAGACGGCTACCAGCGCCAATTCGCCTCCCTACTAGGATTCAAGCCTTATCCGGGCACCTTGAACCTACGCGTGTCCGCACCCCGTAGCCTGGACGCGAACCGGCAACTACGCCAACGGTCCGGACGTCGCCTGGACGGGTTCAAGGAAAAGGACCGCACCTTCGGCGGCGCGCGCTGCTATCCGTGCCAAATCGACGGCAAAAACGCCGGCGCCATCATCGTACCGGAGCGGACCCATTACCCCGAAGATGTGGTCGAATTGCTGGCCCCCGTTTTCTTGCGCAAGGTCCTGCACGTCAGGGACGGCGACGTCGTACGACTGGACCTGCGTTGACTCAAACTACGCATAACTGAGTATCTACTCATTATTTGGGAAACGTTAAAATACGTCGCGCCCCCCGTTACATCGGTATGGAAAACAGGCCCTCAACCCGACGTCCGTTGGTCGCCGTGGTGGATACGACCTTTGCGCGCGTTGACATGGGAACCGCCGCCATAAAGGAGCTTTCCGCGTTTCCGGTCCGGGTGGTCCGCCGTACGGTGCCCGGCATCAAGGACTTAGCCGTCGAATGCAAACGCTTGCTTGACGCCGGAGCGGACATCGCGCTGGCATTGGGAATGGTCGGTGGTGCTGACATCGATCGACAGTGCGCCCACGAAGCAAGCTTAGGCATCCAGCTTGCTAAACTCATGACCAACAAGCACATCATTGAAGTCTTCGTGCACGAAAACGAAGCCCGGAACCAAAAAGACTTAGCCGTGTTGTTTGACGACCGGACGCGCAAACACGCCCGGAATGCGGCCCGACTAGTGCTGGACCCGGATTGGCTCATCGAGCGCGCAGGCTCGGGACTGCGGCAAGGACGACGCGACGTCGGAGGATTACGCCCGTGAGCATCAACGAATTTGAAGTCGTCGGAAACCAGGTCCAGAACCTGGCGAAAGCCAATGGTTTGCGCATCGGAATCGTCCGCAGCCTCTTCCGATCAAGCCTGACTGAGCAGATGCAGGCCGTGGTCGAAAAACGGGCAGACTTTCTGGGCGCCAAAATTACGGACGTCGCCTTGGCCCGGGGGGTATTGGAAACCCCGCTGGTGACGCAACGGCTACTGCAGCAAAAGAACGTCGACTGCGTCGTCATTCTGGCGGCGGTAATCCAAGGCAAGACGCGCCATGACGACGTGGTGGTGACGACGGCCACGCGCGCGTTGGTGGAGTTGTCCCTGCATTTTGACAAATCCGTCGGCATTGGCATCATCGGACCCGGCGTGACGCTGGAGCAGGCGCATGAACGCGTGACGGAATACGCCCAAGGCGCATTGGACGCCGTCGTGCTCAGTGCAAGTCAACGTAAGAAAAGATGATACCGCCATGGACGATTTGGAGCCCATTTTCAAAGACTTGCACGACGGAAAAGCCGTAATCCTGCTGGATGAACACCGCGAAGGCGAAGGCGACTTGATGGTGGCCGCCGAAAAAATCACGGAAAAACACGTGGCCTTCATGCTCAACGACGCCCGTGGATTCGTGTGTCTTTCCATCCGCGACTCCCTGCGTAAACACCTCGGCATCCCCATGATGGTCCAACAGAACACCGAAGCGTTCCAGACGCCTTTTTGCGTCAACGTCAGCGCCAAAAACGGGGGATCTGGCACCTCGGCGCACGACCGCGTCGCCGCCATCCGCCTTATCCTGGATCCGGCCACCAAGCCGGAAGACATCGCCCAGCCCGGCCACCTCCATGTTCTATCGGCCCGCAACGACGGCGTCCTGGAACGCATGGGCCAAACCGAAGCCAGTGCGGACTTAGCCGAATTGGCCGGGCTGCAACCGGCGGCCGTCATATGCGAAATCATGAATCCGGACGGCACCATGGCATCCGTGGCCCAACTCAAGCGCTATGGCCAAAAACACCGGTTGAAGACCGTGACGGTCGAACAAGTCCTGGATTACCGCCGGGTGCACCAAAAACTCGTCCAACCCACGGCATCGGCCCGCCTACCGACCGCGTCGGGTGAATTCCGCATCCACACCTACCGCGCGCTGGGTGACAAGACTGAAACAGTCGTGTTGGTCAAAGGTCGGCCCAATGGGAACGCGCCGTTGGTCCGCGTGCATTCCGAATGCCTCACCGGCGAAAGTTTCCATTCCCAACGCTGTGACTGCGATGCCCAACTGGACGAAAGCCTTGCCCGCATCCAGGATGACGCGTACGGCATCCTCATCTACTTGCGCCAGGAAGGCCGCGGCATCGGCTTGGAAAACAAGATCAAGGCCTACGTGTTGCAGGATGCCGGCCGCGACACGGTTGAAGCCAACGTCGAACTGGGCTTTGCCCCCGATTTGCGGGAGTACTGGGTCGCCGCCCAAATCCTGAAAGACCTCGGTGCAAGACGCGTGCGACTGATGACGAACAACCCCGAAAAAATAAAAGGCCTCAAACGTCATGGTATCAGCGTGGTCCGACGTGTTTCCATCGAGACGCCCATAACGCCCCACAACGCCGCGTACCTGGAAACCAAGAAACGCAAGATGAAACACGTATTGCACGGCCAGGCACCGGCATCTCGGTCGGACTCTCTATGCCCCAGCGACTAAACGCCCGACGCGGCAAGCAACCCGGCCGCAAAGCCGACGAAGCCTGGATGACCCGCGCCTTTCACCTGGCTGAATGCTCCAGCCTCTACCGCACCGCGCCCAACCCCCGCGTGGCCTGTATCTTGGTCAAACACAACCGCGTAGTAGCACAAGCTGTCCATGAACGATTCGGCGGACTCCACGCCGAAGCGCTGGCTCTTGCCAAGGCCAAAACCGCCGCCCGCGGCGCCACGGCCTACATCACGTTGGAGCCTTGTTGCCACACCGACAAAAAAACGCCGCCGTGCGTCCAAGCCCTTAAACATGCCGGCATCCGCCGCGTGGTCGTCGCTTGCCGCGATGAAAACCCGCGCGTTTTAGGCCGCGGCATCCGCGAATTGAAGAAGGCGGGAATCCGCGTGACACAAAACGTGCTTCAAGAACGCGCACGCAACCTGTACCGGTTTTTCTTCCATTGGATCAAGACCGCTCGGCCTTTCGTCACGCTCAAGATGGCCATTTCCATCGACGGCAAAATCACGTCGTCCCGCCGGTGGTTATCCAACCCCACTGCATTGGAGGACGTGCAACGCATACGGGCGCAGCACGACGCCATCTTGGTGGGCCAAAACACCATCCGAACGGACGACCCGCGGCTGACCGTCCGTAAATATGGCAAAGACACGTCATCCCAGCCGCTGCGCGTAATCCTGGATTCCAAACTCGCGCTAAATCCGCATTTCCGTGTTTTTCACAACGGCCCCGTCTTGGTGGCGTGTACGAACGCCGCTTCAAAAAAGAGAAAAGAAGCATTCATGAACGCCGGAATCGCACGCTGGATCAGCCCGATTTCCGAAAAAGGTCGCGTACCGTTTCACGAATTGTTCGCTGAATTGGGCCGCCGCGGCATCCGCAGCGTGCTGGTAGAAGGCGGTGCGAGCGTGGCCACAAATTTGCTGGAGGAAAAACGCGTCAACGAAGCGTATTTCAACGTCACGCCGGGGCTATCCGGTCCGCGCGCCGTCTCACTCTACACCGGACGCCCCATGCATTTGCGCAACGCACAGGTCACCGTTTTGGGCGATAACGCCGTTTTCCACGTGCGGTTCCGTCGGCCCCGTTGAAAAAGTCAGGCAAATCCAAACGGCAACGCAAGCAGCTGAAGGGAGAAAAAAATCGAAAAGAAGCCGTCTTGCCTAAATTGCCGCTTCAATTTTGCTGCCTTAGTTCGTGTTGCGACCCGCCGCATTTTTTTTGCAGTTCCACGATTTCCAACAACGCCGTTTGCCAAGGCGCCGACCTCTAGCTGCCGCCTTTGAACCAGTAAAACAAGGCAGCGACCAACAGAAACGGGAACAGCCGCCAGAAGACTTCTTCCGGCTGCTTTTGAATCAGGTGTTGGAATCGGGAGAACAAGCCGGCCATTCAATCCCCGTACGTTTGCGCTCAACGTTTCTTAGCGGCGTTAGCCTGGTGCGCCGTTTTTTTCAGCGGCGTCCGGGTGGAGCGGTTTTTGGCGCGCCGGACCCATTCCCTCGTCTGTCCTTCGAAGTGGTGCACCAACTTGCGCACCCCGAAGATGAATTCGCCTTCGTACATGATGGCCAACGAGACGACGCCGAAAATCACGCCGATGGAAAACCACTCGAAGATGCGCTCCGACAGCAAAAACTTGACGCCCTTGATGGCGTCGTAAACGCCGTATGGATAGCGTCCCTGCAAATACTCGTAAACCAGCACCATAGCGGATGCCGTCAGGAGGATGAAGAACAACCGCCACTTGAGATGATACAACTGCACGCGGCGGTGATGCGCAATGCGGTAAAACGACGCATATTTTTTGACTCGGTCCATCATCGGTTGACCAACTCCTCAAACGCGGGCGTACCCGGCCTTGGTGGCATCGGCCGCGGAAACAACGTGTTCCACACTAAGCTGAATGACGGGAGCATGAATAAGATGCCGCTGGTCATCAAAATCCAACCAAACACGCCGATGCTTCCGACAATGGGATGTTCGATGACCAGATAATACACGACCAACCCGGCCACGACCAGCGTCAACAAAGGCGAGAACGCCAGTTTTTCGCGGACCCAGTTGTACCACCACCAGCCCACGAAAAACAATACCAGCCATTTGGCGATTTCCAACCAAATCCCGAGTTCCCCAAAGCTCATGATTCATCCCGTCACTGCAAGCCCGCATTGCGCATCATTTGCATATTTTGGGCGGCTTGGTTCTGCCCACCGGACATCTGGTTCATCGCGCCGTGACGCTCCAGGAATTGCATCTCGTCGGCCGACGCCAAGCCCCGTTCCGCCCGCTCGTTGTAAAGCGCCATCGTTGATTGCAGCCTTGTTTGGTCCATCTCGTCGGATGAAATCAAGTGGTCGCCCGCCACGTGGTATCCCAACAACGGGAACAGGCCGAACCACAACATCTGTTGGATCTGCATGCCGAACAACACCAAGAACACGAACGCCGCGACCAGGACGGTGACCGAAACGCCGTGGATGAAGACCAGGAAGCCGACGGCGACCGAACTGATGCCGAACATGAGCGGCAAATCGCGGAACGTCAAATACAACCAAAAAAGGCAATACGTAAACACCAAAAGCTGGATGACAAAACCCAACTCGCCCAACGTCTCCAACAATTCCAAAGCCATATCTGACAAAACCAAATACGCTAACACCCGTGCCGCTTAAATACGTTGCATCATCTGCACAAGACCAAAGCGGCATTGTTGAAAATCCCGAAAATGGAAAAAGTGCGAGTCACCGGAAACAAAACAAAAAATGAAACAACGGGGCAGCTGCATAAAAAAACGTCGTCTTTTTCTTTTTTTTTTCCCCTTGACTTTTTTGGTTCCGCCTTGGCAAATTAATGTCCTCAATAAGGCCATCGAAACGTAACCGACCCAAAGCAAAATGATTACTAAGCCGCTGCCGTCAATAGTTCGGAGCACCATGGACCGCTGGCATAAACTGGTCACACGCCGCATCGGAGTGCAAGTCGCCCACCAGTGGAACCACTCATTCTGGCGCATGCGCAAACCCTACGGCATCGGCATCGACAGCACCCGCATCGTTTTCGACGGCCAAAAGACGCAATACTTCGTAGACGCCGCCCAATGGGGCCGATTCAAACAAGGCCTACGGAAAAAACTCAAAAACAAGGCATTCATCCATAACTTTGCCCGCGACGCGGAACGATTTCTAGAAAAGCAAAGCCTCCGGATCCGCATTGCCTGCAATGCCGATTTCTCCAGCTGCACCGACGGCCAATTACAGCAAGAGTTTAACCACGTTATCACAATGGCCGACGACTACTACACCCGCATGTGGATGGTCTTTCTCATCAACGAACCTCTCGCCCAAACTATCTACCCCCCCCTCAAAGCCAAAGCGCCCGATTACGCCGACGAAATGATCCTCGCCTTTTCTTCGCCTCTGACGCCCAACGATGCCATCCGCGAACGTCAAAGCCTGCTGCGCATCGCGATGGAAAAAAACCAGCGCCGCCGCGAAACATTGCTTGAACGGCACGCCCGACGATTCGCCCACATCCCGGTTTTCGATTTCAACCACGCCCCCTACGCGCTGGACCACTTCCAAAAAGAACTCACAATCATCCAAAACCCGCAAAACGAACTGGACCGTTTGCAAGACCAATTCCGAAAACGCCGGCGCGACGTTCCGTGGCTCCTGTCCAAACTCAAATTGCCCAAAAACGGCCTGGAACACGCCCAAATCCGGATGCTGTCCACCTTAGCCCACCTCCGCGACTACCGCGACACGCTCCGCCAAAAAATGAACCTCAGCCTTCGCAACCTCTACGGCGAAATCGCGCGCCGCGCCCGCATGACCCTTTCGGACGTTTCGTTTTTGTCCAACGACGAAATCCGGACCCTCCTGTCGGAACCATCATCACGGACGGCACTCCGCCAAATCGCGCAAGCTCGCAAAAAAGGCTTCCGAATGTTGGAGACTCCTCACGGCGTGACCATTTCAAGCGGAAAACAAAAATCGACAACACGAAAAAATAAGTCCATCGGACCCATCCGCGGCATCTGCGCCAACCCCGGAGAAGCGACCGGTCCGGCCCGCATCGTCCTGACCAACCTCGACTTGCCCAAAATCAGGCTCGGCGACGTGATGGTGGCCCCCATGACGCGCCAGGATTTCGTTCCCTACATCCGCCGCTGCGCCGCGTTGGTGACGGACGAAGGCGGCGTCACGTGCCATGCCGCCATCATCGCCCGCGAGCTTGACCTTCCCTGCATCGTTGGCACGAACGTCGCAACGCGCGTGATGAAAAACGGCCAAAAAGTCAATGTGGATGCAACGCGTGGATGCGTCATCTTCCAAGGCCATAAAAATCCGAAGAAACAGTAACTCCTGATGAAACCTGAAACGATTTTTCCCGGCGTGTACCGGATCCACGGCCAGCCTTACACCCGCAGCCTCACGCCGGGATTCAAAGTCCACGGCGAAAAAACGACGAAAGCCGACGGATTCGAGTACCGCCACTGGGCGCCGCAACACAGCAAGTTGTCCGCCGCTATTGTCCAAGGACTCAAGACCTTTCCCTTCCAAGCCGGATCCAAAATCCTCTACCTCGGCGCGGCGCAAGGCGTTACCTGTTCTTTTATTTCCGATGTGATTGGCCCCCGAGGTGAAATCTTCGCCGTCGAAATCTCGAAGCGCGCCTTGCGTGACCTGATTTTCGTTTGCGAAAAACGCGCCAACATCTACCCCATCTTAACCGACGCGAGCCAACCGCAGGAATACGCCTCCGACGTGGGCCAAGTCGACGTGGTGTTCGAAGACGTCGCCGCCCGCGAACAGGACGACATCCTGGCACGCAACGCCGCCTCGTGCCTCAAAACCGGCGGCTACGCCATGATTGCCATCAAGGCGCGCTCCATCGACTCGGCGGCCAATCCGGACACGATTTACGAAAAAGTCATCGCCAAAATCCAGAACGATCCGCACGCCCACCTCGAACTCGTCGAAAAAATCCGACTTGACCCGTATGAAGCCGACCACATGTTCGCGGTTTTCCGAAAGACAGCGAATAACCTGGTAAAAGCAATTGGAATGCTTGGAACCGCGAGTGACGCACAGATGAAAGAAGAAAGGCAAACGTTTCGGGAAATAAGAAAAGAGCTGAATCGTGGCTTTGAAGAACGCCAAAAACAATTTCAACAATGACGGCGATGCCCTTTAGCGCAACATTTCACTTCGGGCCTGTTCCACTTGTCCCCGAATCATGTCGCGGCCGGACCACAGGGTGTTCCACCCCTTATAGTCCCGGGTGCCCCCGAACCACCGAATTTTCTTGCGAATCGATTAGCGCAACATTTCACTACGAGCTTGTTCCACCTGCCCGCGAATCATGTCTTGTTTTCGCTTGAGCGGCCCCACGATTGAAGACGAATACTTCAACACCATCAAATTATCGTATATGTAATTCATTTTTTTAAACAAGTATTCCGCGTCTTTCTTCTTGCCGGCCTTCAACGCCAACTGCAAGGACCGCCGCAACTCGCCCACACAATCGGCTAAACCGGCCAAGTATGAAAGCGGGTCAATGCCTAAATCCGACGGCGTCGGCAAGTCTTTTTTCTCAAGCAAAGCCAACAGGCACTTGATTTCCGCGTATTCTTGGTACGCCGACGTGGCGATGTGCGCAAAATCCTCGCCAGCGGCCTTCTGCAACTTCGTCACATCGGAATCCAACGTCTGAATGACGGCGTGCGCGTCGTCCGCATGTCCGGTGTGCAAGTGGCGGATGGCTTTGGCGCAATCCCGGATGACCAAGCGGCTCTGGGAAAGCGCGGCATCTTGCGCTTTTTCCTGTTGGGCGAATTTTTTGTCCAACGCGTCAACGGTTTTTTCAAGGGTCATTGCAATGCATCTCCAAAAATAGGCCCAATAAAACCATCCCTTTGATTCGCAAACATCAATGAGGGGGGTTCCGGAGGACCATCAAACTGAGGGGGGACGCTCCCCCCGCGGTTCTGAGGGCGAAGGCGGGGATTTGGAACGGTCGCCCCAGGGGAAGCGTTCCCCTTGGCGCGGCCTGCGCCTCGACCCCTTCATTATTGATTCGCGAACTAAAACCTTTTCTTTTTGCACGACCGGTTTTTCTTTTGGAAAAGAAAAACGGGTCAGGGCGAAGGCGGGGATTTGAACCCCGGTCAGGGGATGTCTGCTTACCAACACGCCACTAAGCCGTTGGAAAACCACAGTCCCCTATCCTAACCAGGCTAGACGACCATCGCCACTAAGTCGATAACGCAAGGAATTGGGACGAAGCGGGTTTTTCAAGGTTTTGCACCGGCGGTATTGGTTCCGTTTAGCGTTGGTAGATAACCAACCGAAAATTTTATGCCTAGCGCAGGCGTATCAGAGATTATAATTTCTGTGCAGAAGTTTCACCCACCCAAACGCCGGCGCATCTTAGGCGAAAAAAATGACGATGTCTAATTTAAAGAAGAATAGCCCACGCCATCAAAAACCCACGCGGACCTGCCCGCACTGCAGCCCGCAGGCCG
>Ga0082335_1002979_pt1 | contig 29374 bp, 25 predicted proteins | sample Subgrocontami58m_FD_72375 | JGI IMG/M metagenome (GOLD analysis project Ga0082335, IMG submission 72375) | Subsurface groundwater microbial communities from S. Glens Falls, New York, USA - GMW37 contaminated, 5.8 m (SPADES assembly) (version 2) ...
GGAAGCTTCGATCGAAGCATTCATCGAAACGGTCTACAATCGCCAACGGCTCCATTCGGCGTTGTCGTATCAGGCGCCGGAGGATTTCGAGGCGGGCCAGTCACACCTATTGCCAGCGGTTTGAACCGACCGGGTGGCTCGGTCCACGCCGGATCGTCTGGGTTTGTGAGACATGGCAGGCCACGGAGACGCTTTCTGGCCTGGCGGTTGGCCGCGATCGAGTCGGTTCGCCCGGCTGTCCTGAGCCTGGCAAGGCGGGTGACCGCCCTCAAGGACGCTTCGCGCCGCCTTAGGCGGTGGCCTCACGAAGAGGCGAGGCCATCCTTGACTGTGGTCACCCGCCTTGCCTTCGCGTGTTCAGGCCGGGACGGGAAAACGGCGCTCCAGCCGAACCGGAAAACCGCGATCGGCGCGCCAGATGATCGGCCCATGACCCGATACGCCCCCTATGCTTCGGCATCTTGTCCGAATGCCAGATTTATTGGTTGCGGGGGATCAGACGAGCGACACAAACTCGGTGTGTGCTCTATTTCTGTGTCTCATGTATGGGGGTCACTGCCGACCCGTGTCGAGTGTCGTGAAGGCAGAAAAAGAAAATTCAACCACAGATGAACACAGATAAGAAAGAATGCATCGCGCCTCCTCGGCCGGGCCGGGCCGGGTCGAGCCGGGGACGGCCGATCGGGGTTCGGCTGTTCGGCCAGCGCCCCGAGACACGGATAATGCGGGGCGCCCCTGACCGCTGCGTGTCGAGCCGAAGGCGGCTGCGACTACCAGTCCGCAAAATCAACGACGTGGCGCACTAGGCGGCTGGCACGGCGATCTTTTGCAGGATGGCGCGGGCTTCATCCGGGATCGGCACCGGGCGCTGCGAGCCGCGTTCGACGAATACGTGCACGAAATGACCCTCGGCCGCGGCGGTGTCGTCATCGTTGCGGAACACGCCGATCTCATACCGCACCGAGCTGCGCCCGATATGCGCCACCCTCAGGCCGACCGCGACCCGGTCCGGGAAGGCGAGCGAGCTGTGGTAGCGGCACGCGACCTCCGCCACCACGCAATGCGTCGGGCCGTCCAGCAGGCCGACCACATGCTCGGTCATTTCGTAGTAGGTGACGGCAGTGTCGAAGTAAGAGAAGTAATTGACGTTGTTGACGTGCTGGAACACATCGTTGTCCATCCACCGCGTCGTGATCGCGTGGTAGTAATGGTACTCGGTTCGGCGGCCTGGCGGTTGGCGGCTCATGACGCTGTGAGTCTCCTGTGGGTGCGAAGGATGTTGAAGCCGATCCGGGGGGCGGCGTCTATTGGGGGGTGTTGAACCGGTTCCATCCCGTGCCGCCGCCGGCTATGCTTGCGGCAATCGCTCAAGGGCACATGATCCATGGCCGTTTCCGGCGTTCTGCTAGCGGCATTCGGGGCCAAGGAAGCGCTGGGCTGGTCCGCCGATCTGGTGGAATCCGCCGCCGATCTGCTGTTCGACGGCGCCGGCAGGTCCGTGCTGGACGGCGTGCAGGGCCGACTGCGGGGTTATCTCGGCCATATCCCAGCGAACCACGATCTGGAAAACGCCCTGCGGTTGGTGGCGCTGACCAGCACCGTCGTGGTGCTGAAATGCTACAGCCGAGCGGAGGAGGCGGATCGCTTCGACAATCGCGCGTCGCAACCGCCGCCGTTCATCGGTGCCGCCGAAACCTGGCTGCGGCAGGCGTTGGGCATTGGCGGCACGCTGAAGATCAAGACCAATGCCGATCTGGTCAGGGACCTGGAAGCCGAACTCGACACCGCACTGACCACCCATAACGTCGACGCCCTGCGCACCGCGTTGCAAGCGTCCGAGACCGAGATGTGGCGTGAACTGACGGAAGGCGCCACCGCGCATGGCGGCGGCACCGCGCCTGCCGACTTCGCCGCGCTGTTCCGGGGGGAGATCGTCGGTAAACCGGGGTGGTCCCTCATCGTCCAGGCTTTCATGCGGGAGGCGATGAAGAAAAATCCCCGCGCGCTGGTTGCCTTCGTCACCTCGCGGTTGGCCTATCTGCGGAACGATCTGGCCGGGCTGTCCACCAAACTCGATGCGACCTTGGATGGGATCGGCGCCTTGCGCCAGGGGCAGGAGACGCTGCTGCTAGGTCAGGAGGCGATGGCGCGAGACACTGCCGCCGCCCAGGCGGAAGCCGAACGCCGCCACGCGGAGGCAATGGCCGCCACCGCCGCCAACCAGGCCCAATTGGACCGCATGGCCGCGGCCATCGAACGGGAAAAGGGCGTCCCCCTGCCGGTGATCGAGGCGATCCTGACCGGGTTCGGCCATACCGAGGCCCTGGCCGACCCGCCCCGCGCCGAGCAGGTGCTGCGCGCCAAGGCCGACGAGTATATCGCGCTGCGGGACCGGTTGAACCGTCTGACCAACGACGATCCTAAGGTCCAGGCGTTGCGGCAGCGGGCCGCCGCCGCTCTGGCCGCCGGTGGATTTGCGGAGGCCGACCAGTTCCTGGCCGAAGCCGAGCGGCGCGACCTGGACGTGGTGGAGGAACTGGAAACCCTGGCCATCCGCCGCCGCCTGAGCGCCGCGGAAAGCCGGGCCGAACGCGGCGCCGCCGCTCGGTTGCAATTGGACTATCGCGGCGCGGCGTCCCATTACGCGGAAGCCGCCGCCATCGTGCCGGCAACGCACGCGGCGGAGCGGTGGCGCTATACCGTGTATCGGGCTCTCGCCCTGTACGTGCAAGGCCGCGAATTTGGCGACAACCCGGCCCTGCTCGACGGCATCGCCGCCTTCCAAACCGCGCTCGGCCTCGCCCCACGCGATCGCGTGCCGCTGGACTGGGCGACGACGCAGAACAACCTCGGCATCGCGCTTGCTACACTCGGGGCGCGGGAGAGCGGAACGGCGCGGCTGGATCAGGCGGTGGGGGCCTATCGCGCCGCCCTGCTGGAATGGACCCGCGATCGCGTGCCGCTGGACTGGGCGGCGACGCAGAACAACCTCGGCAACGCGCTTGCGACACTCGGGGCGCGGGAGAGCGGGACGGCGCGGCTGAATCAGGCGGTCGAGGCCTATCGCGCCGCCCTGCTGGAACGGACCCGCGATCGCGTACCGCTGGACTGGGCGATGACGCAGAACAATCTCGGTCTCGCGCTTCAGACACTCGGGGCGCGGGAGAGCGGGACGGCGCGGCTGGATCAGGCGGTCGAGGCCTATCGCGCCGCCCTGCTGGAATGGACCCGCGATCGCGTGCCGCTGGACTGGGCGATGACGCAGAACAACCTCGGCGGCGCGCTTGCGACACTCGGGGAGCGGGAGAGCGGAACGGCGCGGCTGGATCAGGCGGTCGAGGCCTATCGCGCCGCCCTGTTGGAACGGACCCGCGATCGCGTGCCGTTGGACTGGGCGCATTCGCAGTACAACCTGGCAAACACCCTGGCCCTGCTGGCCGAGCGGTCGGGGGATCGGGGAACCTTGGAGGAAGCGATCGCCTGCATGCGCGACGCGGCGGAGGTCTATCGGCAGGGCAACGTGACCTATTGGCTGCCGATAGCCGAGCGGCGGGTGCGGGAGATGGAAGCGGCGCTGGCGGCGATGCCGCGATAGGGGGCGGGGCGGCGGGCGGCTTCGGGTGCCTGGTCCTCTCGGCGAGGATGGGCATCCAGGGCCGGGCGCGCATCGCTGATGGCGCCGATCGTTGCGGTCCTGTCGGACAGCGGTCCTGGCGTTGTCCGTTGGTTGCGTCAAATCGGGGGCTGACCATGCTGCCCCTGATCGGTCGACGGGGGCGTATGGAGCCCTCGGTACGGGCGCGCCGCGCGTCTCGATGCAGCTCTGTGTGCACTCGGTGATATCGGTGTCCCTTGCTTGCTGATTGACTGACGACACCATGATCCGGTGCCACGGTCGGCGTGGTGTCCGGCCTGTCCTTGCGCCCGATTCGCTGCCGCGTTTGGATCGCGAAAGCGAGGGACACAGGGATCACCGCGTGCACACAGAGTTGCACAGAGAAGTTCGGGTGGAATGCCTCGCCATGGACCAGAAGATGCGTCTAAGAAACGGAATGGGAATCATTCTGAAGCGACGCGGCGAACGGTCGTGGCATCGTGGTTGCTCCGCACAGGCCCCACGGATGTCTCATATCAACCGGCGGAACGATGGACTCTCCCGTCTGCGCGTGCCCGTCATGTCGAGGCGGGCCGGCATCCATGACTTTGCCGCGCTGCATCCTCGGACGTTATGGATAGTGGCCCCGCGGCCGCCGTGACCGTGTTGTGTTGGTAGTGGGTGTGTTTCCGACGGTTGGTGTCAGGGCAATCCATGACCGGAACGGTTGGTGCCCGTCAGCCCTGGGAACACGCGGCAATGACGCTGATCCGGTCCGGTGTCTTCGTGATCTTCGTGCCTTCGTGGTGGAAAATCGCGGACTCGCGGCCCATGCAGGCCTGTCCGGTGGGACTCCCTCGGACAGACAAGGTGTCCTTGGTGACGTCCGCGATTTTCCACCACGAAGGCACGAAGATCACGAAGAAGTAATGGTGTTGTGGCGCCGCCGGTGGGCATGGTCCGCGACCCGGCGGAAACCGTCCACTGCCAACCGGGCGGCGCCATGGCGGAAGGTGTTTCCCCTCACTCTTGCGCGATTGGCCGGCCTCGCGGTCCGGGACCGGAAGGGGAAGGGGGTGCTCTCCGCCGCGGCGATGGGTGAATGCCGTCCGGACTGGCGCGCGCATGATTGTTGGGCGGCCTGTCGCCGGAGCGCCGATGGTTCCGGGTGGCGGGATAGCCCTCCACGGTCGCTCGGTTCTCCCGGGCCGGGGGAGAGGTCCTGTCCGGTGCGAGCGGTCGGGCGCCCCAAGCCAGATTGGGGCACCGCAATCGGGTTGTGTCACGGATGCCAGCCATGCGGCGGCTGGTCGCTTGGCGAGAGCGGTGTCCTCGGCTTTCCCCCGGGCTACGGCGGGATTCTGCCCCGGGGGCGACCAATTGCCCAAGATCGGGTCATGTATGAATGACAGGTTAACCGCACGGAAAAGCAACGATACCCCCCGTTTCCGGCGCCTGTTCGTAACGAATACCCCCGTTATCCGCAGGGTTCCGCAATGACATCCGGAAGCGCCGAAGTTAAAGTGATCTCTCAAGAGCGCCGAAATTTCCATGCCGGTTCAATCCAGTGCAGGCCAGTCCTGCACCAAGATCTGAGATATCGCCACAATCGCCGAACACCGATTTTCGCGGCGATTCATAATTCAGGGTGTCCCTGTTAACCAATGCCTGAAATCCAGGCAAAACACCCCCAAACCCTCCATTCGGAGGGAATTTTTGGTGTTCCAGTGACCCAAATTCACATTGTTCTTGCCATTCCCCGCGCCGGCGCACTAGAACAAAAAGCAAACACTGAAGCGATTTCGATGCCAGAAAATCCCCGTCCGGACTGCCCCGCCCCCGCTACCAATGCTCCAGCGGTTGATTTTACCCCGAAATTCGCACGCTTGTGTCTGTTTTCCCGACCCGACCATTGCCGATCGGACCACAATGGCGGCCTGATCAATCGTCGCTCGTGTCCACCTGCGCTTTGAACCGAGCAATCGCCGGCACCAGGGTCTCCACAAGTTGGGCCGCGGCTTTGATCGCCCCATCCGCCTCATCTGGCTCGAATTGGTCATAGGTCCGGACCGCCACGTGTCGGAACCGCCGTGTCCGATCGGCGGATCGGGCAACATCTGGGGGCAGGATGGCCGGCCGGTGTCCGGTTGCGGTGGTGGCGCGCCGGATCAGGTCCGGGTGCCAATAGTCTCCGGTGGGTCTTTCCTCGCCGAGCATGTCGAGGATTCGCAGAAGGGCTGTCTCAAGCGAGGTGTGGCCGGCCTGCATGGCATGCATAAGACCCATCCGGGTCTTATAGCCTTCCCAGTCCTCGGTGCGGAGATCGGGATCGGCGAACAACCGGACGGCGCCGGCAAAATGTCTGACCGCCGCTTCCATGTCGCGGTCGACTTCAATCCATCGTTCGTCGCTCATGCCACGACCTCGATATCCCGGTCGATATGGTCCAGGAATGCCGGACCGCACCAGGACCGAGGCCTTATATCCGGGATCAAACGATGCCGCCGGCAGGCATCTTCCGCGAACACCCAGGCGTGGTCGGTCGCATCCTTCGGAAAATCCAACAGGATATCGACATCGCTGTTATGGCGCATATGCCCGCGCGCGGCCGAACCGTACAGCAGAAACCGGCCGCCATGCGCCCTTGCATACGCCGACAACTCACCCTTCAGCGCCTCCACAGCCTGACAGCGCCGTTCCCGCTCGGCTGCCTCTTGTTCCCGCAGGGTGACGAAGGAGGACATGGCGGCACTATTCGTCGGTGCTCGCCCCAACACAAGCAAACAGTGTCGCCGGCCGCTGTCAGGTGGCGTCTTCCAGAATATCGGAAATCGCCCGCTCCAGATGCCGCAAGGTGTTGCACACCGTCACCAGGTTGCAGAACGGCGCATACCGGTACATGTCCGAATCGCCGGTGCCCCAGGCCGACCGGAACTCCGGGTTCAGCCAGATGATGCGCTTGGATCGGCTGGACAGTTCCGACATGATCTCGGTCCGAGGATCGGTGCGGTTGCCGCGGGCGTCGCCCAGGATGATCACCGTCGTCTTGTTGGTGACGTGCTTCATCCAGCCATCGGCAAAATCCGCGAGGGAATTGCCGTAGTTGGATGACCCGAAGCCGATCAGTTCCATGATCTTGGTGATCGCCTGCTCGACCGGTTCGCGTTCCAGGATTTCGCTGACCTCGATCAGCGATCCGGCGAAGGCGAACGAACGAATATCCTTCAGCGCCTCGTTCAGGGCGTACAGGAACATCAGCAGGAACTGCGACATCGCGGACACCGAGCCGGACACGTCGCACAGCACCATCACGCGCGGCTTTTCGATGCGCTTCTGTTTCCAGACTGTGATGAACGGGATGCCGCCCCAGCCCATGTTGCGGCGCATGGTGCGGCGGATATCCAACTGCCCGCGCAGTCGGCGGCGGCGGGTCTTCGCGTATCTTGCGGCGAGTTTCTTCGCCATCTGGCGGACCAGGACCCGCATCCGGTCCATGTCCCGCCGTTCCAGGTTGGACAGGCGGGCGGATTTCAGCAGTTCCTCGCGGAATTTCTCGGTCTCGCCCTTGGCGAACAGGATCAGGTTGCGTTCGACGAAATCGCGCACGGAATCGCGGAGTTGATCGACCTTGCCTTCCAGGAACTGGCCGCGTCCCAGGCCTTCCGGCGTGCCGGTCTGGCGCAACGCCTCGATGTCGCGCTCGACCTGGCGCAATCCCATGCGGTCCAGGATGCGGCGGGCATAGAGGTTTTTCTGGGTGAAGAAGCGGATGTTTTCGATGCCGGCCTCGCGGGCGGCGGCTTCCATGGCGGTGGCCATGGCGACCCGGTCGTCGCTTTCCAGCAACTGGCCCAGGGACTGACCGCCGGACCCGCCCATGCCCTCGCCGCCCTGCTGGTTCTGGCCGGGGCCGGCGCGCTCGCCGGGCCCGCGCTGCTCGTCTTCGTCGTCTTTCGCGGCGAATTCGTCACGCTTGAAATACAGATCGAAGGCTTCTTCGTAGATGTCCTTTTCCTCGGGGGTCTTGGCGAGGATCAGGCCGAGGGTGTCTTTGAGGATGGCGCGGTCGGCGTAGCCGACGATGTCGACGGCACGGGCGGCGTCGATGCCCTCGGCCGCCGAGACGCGCAATCCCGCCCCGCGCGCCACTTGCAGGAAGCGGCGCAGCGGTTCGGTGGCGGTGGCGGCCGGGCGCAGCGCGGTGACGCTGGCAGACACTACGCCGCGATCCCCGCGTCCTGGCGCGCCTTGTGCGTCAGGCCGGCGATCTGCTTGTTCGCGGCCTCGATATCGGCCTCGAATTTCAGCAGCACGTTCAGGGTGTCGCGGACCAGGTCGACCTCAAGGACTGATGTGTGCATCAGCACCATGACCTTGGCCCAGTCGATCGTCTCACTGACCGAGGGCAGTTTCTTCAGGTCCATGCCGCGCAATTGCTGCACGAAGCTGACCAGTTGCTTGAGCAACCGCGCATCGATCCCCGGCACGCGGGAGGCGATAATGCGGGCTTCCAGTTTCTCGTCCGGGAAGCCGATATGCAGATGCAGGCAGCGGCGTTTCAGTGCGTCACCCAGATCGCGGGTGGAGTTCGACGTCAGCAGCACGATCGGCGGGGTGATGGCGCTGACGGTGCCGATTTCCGGGATGGTGACCTGGAAGTCGGACAGGATTTCCAGCAGGAAGGCTTCGAATTCCTGGTCGGATTTGTCGATCTCATCGATCAGCAGGACGGCGCCGCCGGGCTCTTCCAGGGCGCGCAGCAGCGGCCGCGGTTCCAGGAAGTTCTTCGAGAAGAAGATGTCGCCGAAATCGTGCAGCTTGTTCAGCGCCTCGGCCAGGTTGTCGGTGTCGCTGATGACCGAGCCGATCTTGTCCTTCAGGATCTGGGTGTAGAGGAGTTGCTTGCCGTATTTCCACTCATACAAGGCCTTGGATTCGTCGAGGCCCTCGTAGCACTGCATGCGGATCAGCGGCAGTTTCATCCAGGTCGCGACGGATTTGGCGAGTTCGGTCTTGCCGACGCCGGCTGGGCCTTCCACCAGGATCGGCTTCTGAAGGTGGTGCGCCATATAGATGGCGGTCGAAATTTGGCTGTTGGAAATATATCCGGCTGCCCCAAGCCCCGCGTCGACCTCGGCGATCGACAACAGGGGGGACTGCCCCATCGGAAGCACGTCGTTCACGTCCTGCTGCTCCAGCTACTGTTCAGTAGGTCCCTGGCATCGGGGCGGCGGAATGTCAAACGCCCAGATCGATGGTCAGGTGGGGGGTCGGGTGGGGGGAGGGGGGTCTGGTGTGGGCTCGGTCGGGGGTTACATCTCGACGACGACGTATTGCTCTTCGATCGTCACGGGGAGAGTCTCGGCGACATAGGGGCCTTTCACGACGGTCTGGCCTGCCGCGACCTCCATCGGATAGCTGCGGACCGAGATTTTCGAGGGGTCGCAGAAGCTCTGCCCGGTGCGGACGTCGAATTCCCAGCCATGCCAGGGGCAGCGCAGGATTTCGCCCTTGCGGGAATACTCGTAATGGCCGGGCTCGTTGGATTCGATGAGGCCGGTCAGGATGCCTTCGCACATCGGGCCGCCCTGGTGCGGGCAGCGGTTGAACAGGCCGAAATACTCGCCCTCCAGGTTGAATACCGCGATCTGGCGTCCGCGTACCGTTACCAGCTTGCGCGCGCCCGGTGGAATTTCGCTCACCGTTGCGACCACGTGTTTGCTCATCGAACCAGTTTCCCGTCCTGCGTTTCCGTTGCCGGAAATCCTACACCGGCGGGGCGCGGTGGCGGAAGGGCTGGAACCGGTTTGCGCAGGGCAATTGGGGGAAGGAAGCAGAGCCTCGGGGCTCCGCCCCGGACCCCGCGAGGGGCGTTGCCCCCTCGACCCCCACCAAGGCTGGGCCTTGGATCCCAACCGATCGCGGTCCAGGGGCCGTGCCCCTGGTGGGTTCGAAGGGCAAAGCCCTCGCGGGGTTTGGGGCAGCGCCCCAAGGCTTGCTCTCTTCACCCGATTGCCTTGGGCCGGAGCCCGGCTTGCCGGTTGGCTTCCAGCCCCGTACCATCCGGGCTCAAACAACCCCCGGACCTTATCTCATGTCCCAACAAGTCGTATCCGAACTCGCCCCGCACGGCGTCCTGCGCGCGGCGATCAATATGGGCAATTTCCTGCTGGTCACCGGCCGCACGGCGTCCGGCGATCCCGACGGGTGCTCGCCCGACATGGCGCGGGCTATTGCCGAACGCCTGGGCGTGCCGGTGAAATTCGTCCCCTTCGCCAAGCCGGGCGACCTGGCAGATGCCGCTGGCACCGATGTCTGGGATATCGGCCTGGTGGGCGCCGAACCGGCGCGCGCGGCAAAGATCGACTTTACCGCGGCCTATGTGGAGATCGAGGCGACCTATATGGTCCCCGCCGGCTCTCCGATCACCTCGATTGATCAGGTGGACAAGCCGGGCATCCGCATCGCGGTGGCGGCTCGCAGCGCCTACGACCTTTGGCTGGAGCGCAACATCAAGAACGCGACCTTGGTGCGCGGCAATGGCGGGCCGGAGACTTTGGCCATGTTCGTGAAGGACAAGCTGGACGCGATGGCTGGGTTGCGCCCGGGCCTGATCACCGATGTGCAGAAGGTCCCCGGCGCGAAGATCCTGGACGGGCAGTTCACCGCAGTGCAGCAGGCGATCGGGACGCTCAAGACCAACACCGCCGGTTCGGCGTTCCTGAAGGCCTTCGTCGAGGAAGCCAAGGCGTCCGGTCTGGTCGCGAAGCTGATCGAGAAACATGGTGTTGTTGGCCGTTTGTCGGTCGCTCCTCCGGCGTAACGGGCTCCCGGGCGTCCGGGGGCCTGGGGCCGTCGGACGATCGGGACCGCGAGCGACCTTCCATACGTTGCCGCATGTGGCGAGCGGCAAGGGCGTAGGATGGCCGCGGGCTGGCGGTCGCAATCGATTCCGACATCTGGAGGGGGCATCGGTCATGCCTATGTCCTTGCATCGGATCGGCCTTGCGACGCTTGGCGTGCTGGCCGGTCTGGCGGTGGTTCGGCCCGCGCTGGCGGAGTGCGATCGTCCGGTCGCCGTCCGGTTCGCAGCCGGCGCCTTCGCCTCCGAGTTGACCGGGGGCATTCCGCGCGGCGAGCTGGCGTGTTTCACCATCGGCGCCGGAGCCGGCCAAACACTGTCCGTGACCCAGAAACCCGGCCCGGACAACAACATCGTGTTCCAGATCTATCAGCCGGGCTGGAAGATAACGCGGGATCGGGACGGCATCTACGACATGGCAGGCGCCGCATTGCGCGGGGCGGGTCCAGGCGAAGATACGCGGGCTTGGTCCGGAACCCTGCCCGCCAAGGGCACCTATCTGATCGTCGTCGGCACGACCCGCGGTGGTGGTGGATATCAGCTTCGGGTGGAAATCCGCTGATATCGGCCGGTTGCCCGGGCGGTTGGTGTTGGCGATAGCGGGTCTTCCGAAACCCGCCTTCCAGCGGAGCGGCTTCAGCCGATGCGACGACGGCCCGATGCCATGTCGGCGGATGCCAGTCGTTCGGTTTCGACCGCCGCCAGGGTATGGTTGGACCGGTCGCTCTTGGAACGTTCGTCCCGAACCAACCGACCCCGATCCGAACGCCCGCTCGACGCCACGTGCCGCGATCGAACCGCTACCCCATCACGTAATCGTTGCGGTCCAGGGTCGCGGTCATGCCGCGATAATCGACCAGCCGGAACGGCGAGTTCGTCACCACGCGACCGTGCTTGTTCTTGTACCAGTTGCCGACCCCGCGATGCGCCCAGACCATCTTCTCGTGAGTCGCATCCAGCAAGGAGTTGAACGCGTCGTGCGGTTCCTGGCGGCATTCCATCCAGGACGCCCGCGTCTCGATCATCTCCCGCAGGCACTGCATGATGTAGCGAACCTGACATTCGGTGTGGAAGATCGCGCTGCCGCCATGCGCCAGGTTGGTCCCTGGGCCATACAGCATGAACATGTTCGGGAACCCAGGCACCGTGATCCCCAGATAGGCGCGGGGATCGTCATCGCCCCACAGGCCGCGGATCGTCTGGCCGTCACGCCCGACGATGTCCATCGGCGCCAGCATGCGCTGGGCCTGGAACCCGGTGGCGAGCACCAGGACGTCCGCCGGGTATTCCGTGCCGTCCTGCGTGATCACCGCGTTCTCGGTTATCCGCGCGATGGGCGTGTTCACCAGGTCCACGTTCGGCCGGGTCAGGGTCTCGTACCAATGGTTGTCGCGCAGCATCCGCTTCCCATAAGGCGGGTAGGGCGGCACCACCTTGGCCAGCAGCTCCGGATCGTCGCCGATCTGGGTCTTGATGTAGGCGATCAGATCCTCGCGGAATTTCTGGTTCGCCGCGTTCAGCGACTGGTCCGGAGTCGGCCACGCGGGGTCCGCGTGCAGGGAGGCATGCAACCCGTCGGCCGAGGCCCACAGCAACTGGAACCGATACCACTTCGCATAGAACGGGATGTGCTTCAGGGCGGCCATTTTCCCGGTGCTGACCGCAGCATGGTAGTTCGGGTTGGCGACCGCCCAATGGGCCGAACGCTGGAAGATCGTCAGATGCGCGACATCCGGCGCGATCGTCGGGCCGACCTGCATCCCGCTCGCGCCGGTGCCGATCATGGCCACGCGCTTGCCCGTCAGGTCCTGCGTCGCGTCCCAACGCGCGGTATGGAACGCGGGGCCGGCAAAATCGTCCAGCCCGGGAATCGCCGGAATCGATGGCCGGTTCAACTGCCCGACCGCGGTGATCAGGGCATTCGCGTCGTGCGTTTCCTCCCGCCCATCCGCCCCGCGCGTCGTCACCACCCAAACGGCACGGGCCTCATCATAGCGGGCCGCCGTCACCTCGGTTTCAAACCTTATATGCCGGCGAAGATCATAGGTGTCCGCCAGGCGCTCCATATAGGCCCAGAGCTGGTCGCGCTTGGAGAAATGCTCCGGCCAGTCATGGTTCGGCTCGAACGACAGGGAGTAGAAATGGTTGGGCGTATCGACGCCGCAGCCAGGGTAGCCGTTCTCGAACCAGGTGCCGCCGACGGTGCGGTTGCGCTCGTAGATCACGAACGGAATGCCGGCCTCTTGCATCTTGATCGCCATGCAGAGGCCGGATACCCCGGCGCCGATGATCACCGCGCGGAAGCCGGCCAGGGTCTCGGGCGCGGGTTCGGTGCGCCAGGACACGGTTTTCGGGTCTCGGTCGTCCAGCATCATCTCTTCCAGGATCAGCGGGATATATTCGGCCGGCACCGCCTGCCCGACACCGGCGCTCAGCATCCGGTGCAGCAAGTCCGGCGGCGGTTCGGTCGGCAGAGGCCGATTGCTGGCGGCATAGTCCAGCAGCACCGCGCGCAGCCGATCCCGAAGCCTCTGTTTCAGCGCGGGAGGGGCGTTCTCGTGGAAATTCCAGGGGCCGGTGATATGCGGCCCGACTTCGTCCAGCCAGGCGGCGTCTCCGGTCAGATGCACCAGCACCATCAGCATCGGGGCCAGGTCGGCGCCGTCCAGCGCCTGGGTCAGCAGGGCCTCGTCACGGGTCAGTACCCGGAGATCGACGGTCATCGCGGCATGTCCTCGTCATTGCGTGCTTCCCCAATAGCCCAACCAGGCGCAGTCTTTGTCAAGCCATTCGCGTTGCAGGGTATTCCCCTTCAGGGTTTGATATGGCTAACATGTTGCATTGCAGCAGGGAGCGCCGGATGCCTCTAATCGCGGGCAGCCAGACACAGAGCCAGTCGCAGGGCCAGATGGTGGGGCCGATTGGCGGGCAGACGCAGAGTCAAACGCTCGTCCAGCCGCATGGGGTACTGCAAGGATACGATCCGGGTTCCTGGTTCTGCGAGATGCTGCGACCTGGCCATCCACCGCATCCCGGATTGTCGCTGCTGCTGTCGCGTCTGGCCGCGATGCCGATCGAATCCCTGCGCCGGCGGGCGGCGGATGCCGAACGCGACCTGCTGGAACGCGGCATCACCTTCACGGTCTATTCCGACGCGACCGCGATCGATCGCATCCTGCCGTTCGACCTGATCCCGCGGGTGTTGACCCCGCCGGAATGGCATCAGATCGAAACTGGCGTGGTGCAGCGGGTGCGCGCGCTGAACATGTTCCTGCATGACATCTACCACGACCGGAAGATCCTGGCCGACAAGATCGTTCCCGCGGAACTCGTCCTTGGCAACAGCGGCTATTGCCAGGCCATGGTCGGCTTCGACGTGCCCTTCGGCACCTATGTGCATGTGTGCGGCACTGACATCGTGCGCGACAATGCCGGGCGCTTCATGGTGCTGGAAGACAACGCCCGCACTCCCTCGGGCGTCGCCTATGTCGTCGAGAACCGGCACATGACCGCCCGCGTCCTGTCCGACCTGATGACCGGGCTGTCGGTGCGCAGTGTCGACGAATACGGGCTGCGCCTGCACAACGCGATGGCGGAAATCGCGCCCGCCGCGGTGTCCGATCCGCAGGTCGTGCTGCTCTCGCCCGGCATCTTCAACTCCGCCTATTTCGAGCATGTGTTCCTGGCGCGCGAGATGGGCGTGCCCCTGGTCGAAGGCCGCGATCTGACGGTGGAGGACGGCAAGGTCTGGATGCGCACCACGGCCGGACTGGCACCTGTCCATACGATCTACCGGCGTATCGGCGACGACTTCCTGGACCCGGATGCGTTCAACCCCGACAGCATGCTGGGGGTGCGTGGTCTGATCGAGGCGTGGCGGCGTGGCACCGTTGCCATTGCCAACGCGGTCGGCACCGGGGTCGCAGACGACAAGGCGGTCTATGCCTATATGCCGCGCATCATCCGCTACTACCTGTCGGAAGACCCGATCCTGCCGAATGTCGAGACCCGGATCTGCGCCGAACCCGACGCGCTGGCCTACACCTTGGATCATTTGCCGGAACTGGTTGTCAAACCGGTCGCGGAATCCGGCGGCTACGGGCTGTTGATCGGCCCGCATGCCACCCAGGCCGAACTCGCCGAATTCCGGACCCGGCTGAAGGCGAATCCTGCCAATTACATCAGCCAGCCCACCCTCGCGTTGTCCGTGTCCCCCACCTTGAGCGAGGAGGGCGTGCGTCCCCGCCATATCGACCTGCGCCCCTTCGCGGTAACCGGACGGGAGACCTGGGTGCTGCCCGGCGGGCTGACACGGGTGGCACTGCGGGAGGGCTCTCTGGTGGTGAACTCCTCCCAGGGCGGCGGGTCCAAGGACACCTGGGTGCTCGCATGAGCGACACCGAACCCCTGATCCCACGTGTCCATCACCTGATCGCGCGCCATGCCGAGAGCACCCTGTGGCTGGCACGTTATATCGAGCGGGTGGAAAACCTCGCCCGCCTGCTTGATGTGACGAACACCTTTGCCCGTGACGCGGACGACACCCGGAACTGGCTGTCGATCCTGCGGATCAACGGCGATCAGGTGGAGTTCTACAAGCGGCACCAGGAAGCCAACCAGGCCACCGTCGCGGATTTCTACGTGTTGGATGCCGACAATCCGACCTCGGTGCAGACGGCCATGGCGGCGGCGCGGGAGAATGCCCGCACCCTGCGCGCATTGATCTCCACCGAGATGTGGTTGCAGATCAATGTCTTTCATGGCCGTATCAAGGCCCTGACTGCGGCCGACCTGACGGCGGATCATTTCACCGCCGTCTGCGCCATGCTAAAGGAGGCCGCCCAGGCTCATAACGGCATCACCGAGGGCACCTTCTACCGCGACCAAGCCTGGCACTTCTACATGCTCGGCCGCTACCTGGAACGTGCCGACCAGACCACGCGCCTGTTGGACACCCGGTTCCATGCCCTGGCGCCGAGGATGGCCGCCAGCGACGGGGAGATCGACGCCGGCCAGTGGAACTCCCTGCTGCGCGCCGCCGCCGGATACCATGCCTATCGCCGGGAACATCCGAGCGGCTACCGCCCTCGGGAGGTTGCCGGGTTCCTGCTGGTGAACACAGCCTTCCCGCGCTCGGTCGGGCTGAATCTGGCGCAGTTGGAGTGGCACCTAACCCAGTTGCGCACGCGCTACAACCTGCGCGGCGGCGCCAAGGCGCTGGAGCGGGTCGACACCCTGAACGGCGCGCTGACGCGCCAGACGGTGAGCGATCTGGTCGACGGGCGGCTGTCTCCTTTCCTGGATTGGATGCAGCGTGAGATTGCCGCGCTGCATGCCGATATCGTCGAGGGGTTTTGCGGGGGCGGGTAGCAGCGATAGCCACACACCCCCGCAACGGAGAAAATTCTCCCCCTCCCCTTGCGAGAGGGGGGTGGGGGGAGGGGTTTCACGCCGTTTCCGTGTGCGATCGCCCCTCCCTCCGGCCCCCTCCCGCAAGGGGAGGGGGAGATCTTTCTCCGCAGGTATCAGTGCCCCGCCCTATCGCCCTCGCGCCGGCAATTCGACGACCGCCGAACCCAGCACCGACAATTCATCGGTCTGGTTGCTGGCTTCCTGGCTGATCTCCACCAGATGCCGGCCCTCCTCGACGAATTTGCGGGTGACCTTGCCAGAGAAGAACAACGTGTCGCCTTCCGGGTTGTGGCGGCGGATCTTGCAGCTTGCCTGGCGCAGGAACCCGTCATCTCCCATCCAGTTGGTCACGTGGTGGGTCAGCCAGGAGCAGCGTTCGGGGCCGTAATCATAGGCGCCGGGCGCGCCGACCATCAGGGCGAACTCCGGCTCCCAATGCACCCGCTCCGGACAGTCGGGGATGCCAAAGCGGTTGGGGATGCCCAGGCCCGGATGCGCGTGGATCTGTTTCCAGGCCAGTTTGTTGGCGCGGATATACAGACCGCCCCAGCCCTGCGCATAGGCGATGAAGCCGGTGACCGTCATCGGACCCTTGACCATCGGCGGCAGGGCCTCGCCCTCCGTCACGTCGTCCCAGTAACGCGGGGTGGCGCCACGGATTTCCTCGTCGTGGTAGAGTTTGTAGATCCGTGCAAGTTGTTCTTCCGTGTAGGTCTGCTCGCCGCGGGATTTCACCTCGGTGTATTTGGTGCCGGTCTCGCGGGCCTGGTCGCGATCGGTGCGGAAGCACCAACTGTCGGCGCCAGCGACCAGATCTCCGTGCTGGTTGTGGAAGTCGACGTGATAGATCTGCTGGACAGCGCGGCCGGCGAACTTCGTCTCGTGCTCGATCAACTCCTTCAGCCAGGCCGTGGTGGTGATCTCATCGTTGCGATGTACCGGCTTGTGCCAGGTCCAGTCGGCGCCGGCCCACATCGCGTGCACGCCGGGCAGGCCGCCGACATAGCCGGACACGATGCGGCTGGTCGCGAACAGGAAGCTGGGCAGGGCAACGATGCCGCCGAACCGGGACTTCGCCGCATAGGTTGGGTCGCACCACAGCGGATTGTCGTCGCCGATGCCGTGCGCGTAGTGGCGGATGTTGTCGCGGGTCGCCTCGTGGCACCACGGTTCCAACGTGTTCTCGATTCGCACGCCGATGCGCCCGCGCAAGGCGTCCATCGCCTGGTCGGTGATCTTGGGAAAGCGGCGTTCTGGTTCGGCGTTCATGCGGTCCTCGATCGTTCTGCCGCATCGCGGTCGCGCAACACCTTGCGATTGACCTTGCCGGCGGGGGTTTTGGGCAGTTCGGGCACGAATTCGATCTGTCGTGGGTATTCGTGCTGGCTGAGCCGGGAGCGGACGAAATCCTGCAACGCGGTCGTCAATGCCTCGGTTTGTGGCCGGTCGGAGACGATGAACGCCTTCACCACCTGCCCGCGCAGCTCATCCGGGACGCCGATCACCGCGGCCTCACGGACGGCCTCGTGCTTCAACAGCGCGTCCTCGACCTCGGTTGCGCCGATGGTCCAACCGGCCGAGATGATCACATCGTCCGCCCGCCCGCCATGCCAGAAATACCCGTCGGCATCGATTTGGCCGCGATCCTTGGTGGGGAACCAGGCGCCACGGCGCCAGACCTTGATCTCCCCCATCCGTTCAGGCGGGCAGGGGGACCCGTCGGGCGCCTGCACCTCCACCCGGACGCCCGGCACCGGGCGGCCGAGGGAGCCGGGTTTGCCGGCAAAATCCGGCGCTCCGGGGTAATCGGCCAGGATGACGCCGATTTCCGTGGTTCCATACATGCTGCACATGCGGGTGCCGAACAAAGCTTCGGCAAAGACCCGGGTCTCGGTGTCGATCGGCTCGCCGGTGAAGCTCATTTTCCGGATGGCATAGCGGAAATCCGCGGCCGCCCCGCAGTTGCGCATCATCCGGTAATGCGTCGCCGCCGCCGACAGATTGGTGATGCCGAAATCGGACAGCGCCCGCAGTAGCACGACAGGATCGAAGCGGCCGGAATAGGTCCCGGTCTCCACCCCCAGAGCCAGCGGCGCCAAGGTGCCATGCCACAAACCATGTCCCCAGGCCGGGGAGGACGGGCAGAAGAACCGATCGCCCGGGCGGATGCCGGTGCCGTACAGCGCGGCGTTGGTGACAACGACGACCGCGCGATGGGTGTGGCGGATCGCCTCTGGCACATCGCGAGTCGTGCCGGAGGTATATTGGTACATCGCCATGTCATCAGTTCGCGTATCAGGCTCATACCAATCGGGGAGTTGGTCCAACCCAAGCATGAAATCCGCGTCGGCGACGACAGTCCGCACGGACGGCAGCTCGCCGAGTTCTTCCGCCTTGTCGGCGTTGGTGAGCAACAGCCGCGGCTGGCAGTCATCCACCCGCAACCGCACGCCATCCGGGCCGAACAGGGTAAACAGCGGCACCGCCACCGCCCCGGCCTTCATCGTGCCGAACAGCGCCGCGTAGAACGGCGCCGACGGTTCCAGCATGATCGCAACCCGCTCCCCCGCCTCGATGCCCTGAGCGCGCAGCCAATGCGCGAAGCGGGAGGCGCCGGCGGACAGGGCGGTGAAGGTAATTGTCTCTGCCGTTCCATCGGCATGCGCGATGCGCAACGCGACCCGCGCGGGGTCCTTCGCCCAACGATCCACGCATTCATGGGCGATGTTCAGCCGCTCCCGGTCGCCATCGAACAGCGCCCACAGGCCTGCGCCGATGAAATGGCGCTGCGCATCGTCATAGCGCGTATAGTCGGTCAGCCTTGTCATCTCGTCTCGACCCTGGTGTCCCGACAGCATGTGGCACAGAGGCATGCGGCAGGGATGCGCGTGCCTGCGCCGCGTGCCCTAACCCGATCCCCCACCCGATGCCCCATCGGATACTCTGCCGGATGCCCGTGGCGAAGCCGAGTGGATCATCCGGCTTCGCCACGGATTGTCAAACTGGCCGCCAGCCAACATGATCCGTCGTCTCAATCAGGGAAACCAACGCCCCATGCCGGTTCGTGCTGTCTGTTTCGATGTGGGCGAGACCCTGATCGACGAAACCCGCCACTGGGTGGAATGGGCGAAATTTCTGGGCGTGCCGGCCCTGACCTTCTTCACTGCGATCGGGGTGACGATGGAGCGCGGCCAATCGCTGCGGCGGGTGTTCGAAATCTTCCGCCCCGACATGGATGTCGCCACCGCCCGGAAACTGCGCGCCGAACAGGGCTGGCGCTACGACTTCCTCGCCGAGGACCTCTACCCCGACGCCATGACCTGCCTCTCTGCCCTCCGCAAGCAGGGTTACAAGGTCCTGATCGCTGGCAACCAGCCGGTCGAATCGGAGGGTGCGCTGTCTCGCCTGGGTCTGCCATTCGATTTCATCGCCAGTTCGGCCGGCTGGGGCGTCTCCAAGCCGGATCCCCGATTTTTCGACAAGGTTGTGGAAGCCGCCGGAGTGCCCGCGCATGAGATCGCCTATGTCGGGGATCGGCTGGACAATGACGTTGTGCCATCACGGGCCGCGGGTATGGTTGCCGTGTTCGTTCGGCGCGGCCCGTGGGGCTGGATGCATGCTGAACAGGAGGGCATCGACCAGGCCCATCTGCGGCTGGACAGCCTGGATCAGTTGCCCGACGCACTGGCTGGTCTGACCGCATGAGCTTCGATCCGGCGGCGGACGGTTGGCGGGCGATGCCGCGTGCGCCGCTGCCCGGCGTCCTGGGCGTTCCGTGGTCGAAGCGGATCGGTGAACGCTGGCAGTACGGGCTGCAAACGACCGAGGCGCATGCCAACCCGCAAGGCGTGCTGCATGGTGGCGTCCTGATGATGCTGGCCGACCATTGCCTCAGTTTGTTTGCGTGGGAGGCGGCCGAACGTGCCCCGTGTACGACGATCCAGATGAATACGCACTTCCTGGCGGCGGTGCAGCCGGGGGAGTTTGTCTGGGTCACCGGTGAGGTCACGCGTCGGACCCGAGGACTGGTGTTCGTGCGCGGCATCCTGAGCGCGCCGGATCGTGATGTCGGGGCGGTGGACGGAATCTGGCGGATCCTGCGGGCGTCGTAGGGGGGGAAGGCGGGGCTTCCGCTCCGATCCCCGCCAAAGGGGCTTTGCCCCCCATGGTCCCTTGGGACCCCGCCAAGGGCCGGCCTTTGGTGGGGATCCAGGGGGCAAAGCCCCCTGGTCGGGGTTCCGGGGCGGAAGCCCCGCCTTCCCCCCGGAACACCACCCCGAGCCCTCTCTTGCCTTTACCCAACCAAAGGAGCCCAAACATCATGACAAGCGGCTTGGATGGCATCGTCGCGGCCGAAACAATCCTCAGTCACACCGACCGTGCTCGAGGCATGGTTTGGGTCCGCGGCCACGACATCCCCACACTCGTCGTGGATTACGGGTTCGAGGGGCTGGTCGCCCTGCTCTGGGAAGATTTCGCCGGCACCGGCCTGACCCGGAACGCCATGTACCGCGCCCTGGGTGACGCCCGCCAGGCAGCCTACGCCGGCATGCCTGAATGGATCGGCCAGGCATGCGGCCGGCCGCTCTATGAGGGGATTAGGATCGCCTTGGCGGCCCAGTCCGATGATCTTGCTCCAACGGAACTGGCATCGGTATTGGCTGTCGCGGTCCCGGCCCTGCTGCGCGCTGAACGCGGCCAGGCCCCGGTTGCGCCAGATCCCTCGCTGTCTGTGGCAGGCGATGTGCTGCGCATGCTGAACGATGCCCCGGCTGAACCGGCGTTGGTCGCGGCGCTGGACACCTATTTCACCGTCATGGCCGAAAGCGGTCTCAGCGGGTCCAGCTTTACCGCCAGGGTGATCGCCTCCACGCGCGCGTCGGTGACATGCGCGGTGGTCGGTGCCTGGTGCGCCTTCACCGGACCGCTGCATGGTGGCGCGCCCGGCCCGACCCTGGACCTGTTGGACGCGGCGGAGACCGAGACCGATCTGGCCGGCTGGCTGGAAACCAAGCTGCGGGCCGGGGAGCGGCTGATGGGCTTCGGCCATCGCGTGTTCCATGGCAACGATCCGCGCGCCGAGGCAATGCGCCGCTCCCTGCGGGAGATGGGGCCGATGGCGGGACGCCTGTCGCTGGCGATGAAGCTGGAGACCGCGGTCGCCGAGGCTGTCGAACGCGTCAAACCCGGCCGGAAACTGCCGGCAAACGTGGAGATCATGGCGGCCCTGCTGCTGGATGCGGTTAGCATCCCGCGCCATGGGTTCACGCCGGTCTTCGCCATCGGGCGCAGCGTCGGTTGGATCGCGCACGCACTGGAGCAGCAGAAGACCGGCCGCATGATCCGGCCGACCTCGGCCTATATCGGGCCACCCATTGAGTATTGAACGCAAGAAACCAGGGAAACGGACATGAGCAACAACAGGCATTGGGTCGGCACCTGGACCTCCACACCAGCCCCGGCCGACGGAGTCGCGCTGAGCAGCCCGACCATCCGCATGTTCCCGCGGATCAGTATTGGTGGCGATACGATCCGGGTGCGGATGTCCAACGCGCACGGCAACGACAAGCTGACCATCGGGGCGGCGCGTGTGGCACTGCGGGCCGGGGGCGCTGGAACGGGCACCGCGATCCGGCCGGACACCGATCGGGTGCTGACCTTCGGCGGCGAGGCCTCGGCCGTGATCCCGACCGGGGCGTTCCTGATCAGCGATCCGGTGTCGCTGACCGTGACGCCGCTGGCCGACCTGGCGGTCAGCATCTACGTGCCCGGGGAAATCACGCCGGCCTTCGGGGTGACCGGGCGCTACGCCCGTCAAACCAACTACCTGTCGCCGCCGGGGGATTTCACCGGCGATACGACCATCCCCGCCAGCCGCATCACCGATGACTTGTATTTCCTGTCCGGGATCGATGTGGTGGCGGGGCGCGAGGTTGGCGGGATCGTCGCGGTGGGTGATTCGATCACCGACGGCAACATCTCGACCCATGATGCCTATTGCCGCTGGCCGGACCAGTTGGCGCGTCGGCTGGTCGCGCGCGGCGGGCGGCAATTCGGGGTGATGAACCAGGGCCTGGGCGGCAACCGTATCCTGAACGACATCCGCGGCCATTGCGGCGTGCGCCGGTTTGAGCGGGACGTCATCGCGATGCCGGGCGTGACGCATGTGATCGTGGTGCTGGGCATCAACGATATTCGCAACCGGCGCGGCCTGGCGTCGGAGAACGTCACGGCCGAGGGCATGATTGCCGGCCTGAAGCAGATGGCCCTGCGCGCGCATGCCAGCGGCATCAGGATTTTCGGCGGCACCCTGGGCCCGTTCGAGAACGAGACCTTCCTGATGGGCGCCTACACCCTGGAAGGCGAGGCGAAACGTCAGGCGGTCAACGAATGGATCCGGACCGGCGGCGCGTTCGACGCGGTGATCGATTTCGACCGGGAATTGCGCGATCCCAGCCACCCGGCCCGGATGCTACCGGTTTATGATTGCGGCGATCATCTGCATCCCGGTGATATCGGCTACAACCGGATGGGCGATGTCATTGATCTGTCGCTGTTCGACTGAGCCTCGGCCGCCAGCAGGATCGCTGCCCGAACGCCGGTGCGCTGCGATTGCCGTCGTTCGGGTACCCATGCCGGACCGAGCACCTGGCCCACGGGATTGGGCTGTGACCAGACCTGTGGACCGTTGCCCGAACGCCTGTGCGCGGCGATTGCCGCCACTCGGGTACCCGAGCCTGGGCGAGCGTCGGGCCCACGGGATTCGGCTGTTGACCGGACCTGTTGCTGATGGCGTTGGCGGGCACTCAGGCCAGCAGCACCACCGATCCGGTGGTCCGGCGCGCCTCCAGGTCACGATGCGCCGCGGCGACGTCGGCCAGATCGTAAGTCTGGATCGGGCCGGCCGTCAGGATGCCGTCCGCCAGGGCCGTGAAGAAGCCGGCGGCCATGTCTTCAAGGGCTGGTCGGTCGGCAATGTAATGGAACAGCATGGGGCGGGAGACGCTGTTGGATTTCGCGCTGAGCGCGGCAATCCGGAACGGTTCCACCGGGCCGGACGACTGGCCGAAATTGACCAGATGGCCGAGCAGGGCGAGGGAGTCGAGGGAGCCTTGGAATGTGTCGTGGCCGACGGAGTCGTAGGCGACGTCCACCCCGCGCCCTTTGGTGATGGCTCGAACGCGGGCGACGAAATCCTCCTGACGGTACAGGATCACGTGATGCGCGCCGCACCGGGTCGCTTCCTCGGCCTTGGCTTCGGAGCCGACGGTGCCGATGACGGTGGCTCCGAGATGCCTGGCCCATTGCACCAGCAGACGTCCGACCCCGCCGGCCGCGGCATGCACCAGTACGATGTCACCCGCGACAACCCGGTGGACTCGATGCAGGAGCATGCGCGCTGTCAGCCCCTTCAGGATCAGCGCCGCGGCGGTTCGTTCGTCGACCTTGTCCGGCAGACGCAGCGCGAGGTCGGCCGGCAGCAGGCGCTCCTGGGCATAGGCTCCGTAGGCGCCGGTGACATAGGCGACCCGGTCGCCCTGGCGCAGATGGGTGACATCCGCCCCGATTGCCTCGACGATGCCGGCGGCCTCGATGCCCGGGATGCCCGGCAGGGTGAGGGAGGCGTAGAGGCCGGAGCGGACATAGATGTCGTGGAAATTCACCCCGATCGCCGTCTGGCGCAGGCGGATTTCCCCGCGGCCGGGCGCGCCGATGGTGATCGGCTCGGTGCGCAGGGTTTCCGGTCCGCCATGCTGACGAAGGACGATGGCATTCGGCATGGACGGTGGCTCCCGCGTTACGCCGCCGCAGGGAACGGGATGCCGGCCGGCCGGTCAATCCCTGCAGCATTCGCACCGCTCGACAGCGGAGAAAATTCTCCTCCTCCCCCTGCGGGAGGGGGCGGGGGGAGGGGGCAGGCGGCGCGTATGTTGCGAGAAACACCTCCCCCCGGCCCCCTTCCGCAAGAAGGGGGGAATTTTCGCCGGCCGGCATCTGATCCCGAGATGTGTGAATGCCGCAGCGGTCAATCCGGGATGTTCGGCCTGGGATCGCCTGGTCGCTTGCTGCCCTTTCCGTGGCCGAACCGCCGATCGCGGCTACCGTCTTATCGAAGCATAACCTCCCGCACGCCGGTCAGGATCGCCTGGACCGCGAGCGACGACAGGATAAGCCCCAGGATCCGGCTGATGACGTTGATACCAGTCCGCCCCAGCATTCGATTCAGGCCGTTTGCGCCCAGAAGGCAGCCCAAGGTCACGATCAGGACGATCAGCGTGGCGAGCGAGGTCTCCGCCTGATCGCGCAAGGTGTAGAGATTGTCGTCGGTCAGCACCATGACGGACATGATGGCGCCTGGTCCGGCGATGAATGGCATGGCCAGGGGGAAGACGGCGATGTCGTCCGACGCGGGACTGCTTGGCGGGTCCCGCGCATCCTCCAGCACCATGCGCAAGCCGATGATCAGCAGGATCAAGCCACCGGCGATCTGAACCGACGCCAGGTTGATCCCCAGATAGTTCAACGCAACCTGACCACAGACCAGGAAGAACAGCAGGACGATCGCGGCAATGGTCACCGCGCGGACCGCGATTCGCTTCTGGCGGTCGGCGGGCAGGTGGCCGGCGAGGACGATAAACAGCGGAACCTTGCTGATGGGGTTGATGACGACCAACAGCGTCACCAAGTCTTGCAGGACGTCGTGGTTCATGACGTCTATCTTATCCATGCAGACCCGGTTTGCCAGCTTTCGAGCCCGTGATGGGAGCGGTTTCGGCACCATCGGGCGACGCCCACGCTTCTGTCGTCAGCGCCACGAACAGACGTAGGGTGGGGCGTGGACAGCTACGGCACAGAGCGTGCAAGATTGTGGCATGCATCGCATCTTGGTTCTGAGTCTGGCATTATGGCTGAACGCTTGTGGGAGCGACCCGGCGGCGTTCGGCATCACCGGACCGAGTGAGCCGGCTCCGCCACCCGTGGTGGACCCCACACAAAGCGTCTTCGGGACGCCGGATACGGGGTTCTCGAACACGCCGGATCCGCGGCCTTCGGCAGTCGGGAGCCGGTACTGGGGCTATAACTGACGCCATTATCGTTGAACGGACCATATCAGCATGTGATTCACGCGATGAGCCCGCAACCGGAACCGGCATCACGGTTCCACGCCGCCTGAACTGCCCCCAGGGTCCGGGTTTCCCCCGGCCGCGCTGCGGTTCCGGACGGCGGCCCGCATCGTCGGCGACAGCGTCGCCGATGTCGCCCGCATTTTACCCAGGGCTGGCTTCGCTCGGCGAACCAGCGTAGACCCTGCCCACAAGGCGCCCAAGCGTCCTCTAACGTGCGCGCCACCCACGGAACGGCCAGCACTGGCGCGACGGACTCGCAGCAAAGGAACCGGTCGGATGGCGTTCAAACCAAATTATGCCCAGGCCCGGGCCGGTAGGAACCGCGCGAAGCAGGAGAAGCTGGAAGAGAAACTGCGGGAACAGCAGGAAGCCAAGGCGGCTCGCCGCCGGCAAGCGCAGGACGGAGACGAAGCACACGCGAGCGCGGCGCCGCCACCCAAGGACACCCAGCAACAATAGAGCGAACTCGAACCATGCCCCCCAAAAAGCGGATTCTCAGTAGTTTCGTGTCGTTCGATGTGACCTATGTCGACGGCAGCCGCACCTCCAACCGCAAGGTGCCGATGTCGATCCTCGGCGGGTTGGACGGCGATGAACCGGCCCGAGCCATTATCGAGGCGCAGGACAAGCAGATCGGTGAGGCGTCCGGCCGACCGCGCGCCGACATCAAGTCACTGTCCCGCTCACCCGCCTGACCGCGTCCCCGGTTGGTCCGCAGCGGGCGATGCCCGCCGGGATTTTGCTTCCGACTTCAAACTGCCTTGCCTGACCGCGGCCTTTGGGTCGCGCTCGATTGGCTCAGGGTCAGTGTTCCGATCGTGACACAGGGGACGCCGCACGTCGCGTGAATCGGAACACCAGCCCAAAGAGCTGGTGTTTGCGCCGGCCGTCGTTGGCGACCCGGTCAGGCCGCGTATTTCTGCTTCTTGTCGCGCTTCTGTTTCGCTGGCCGCAATTGGCTGGGGGCGGCACTGCCCTTGGCGCGTTCCAGCACCAGGCGCGCGTAATCGTCCATGTCGCCGTTGAACGGTACCACCGTGCCATCCGCCGCGAGCCACAGTCGGTCCGCGACCAGTTCCATCAAGGAGCGGTCATGGGTGATCAGGATGACCGCGCCCTGATAGTCGTTCAGCGCATCTAGCAGCGCGCGCCGGCTGTCGATGTCCAGATGGTTGGTCGGCTCATCCAGGATCAGCAGATGCGGCGCCGCCATGGCGACCAGGTTCAGCAACAGGCGAGCGCGCTCGCCACCCGAGAGGTTCTCGACGGTGGTGGATTGCTTGTCGAAACCGAGGCCGAATTGCGCCAGGCGGGAGCGGTAGGACGTTTCGCTGTCGTCCGGACGCGCTCGCCTGATGATATCCAGGGGCGTGTCGGCGGGGTCCAACGCCTCGATCTGATGCTGATGGAACCAGCCCACCTGGATCCGACGCTCCCGCTGCATCAGGCCGGATTGCAGGCCCAGTGCACCGGCGGCCATCTTGGCAAAGGTGGACTTGCCGGCGCCGTTGACGCCCAGAAGACCGATCCGGTCGTCGACGTCCAGGCGCAGGTTCAGGTTGCGTAGAACCGGCACGCCATCATAGCCGACGCTCGCCGCTTCCAGCCGCATCAGGGGCGGCGCCAGCGGACGCGGCGGGGAGGGCAGGGTGAAAGGCGCCACCCGCTCCTCGATCACTGCGGCGATCGGTTCCAGCTTGGCCAGGCGTTTCATCCGCGATTGCGCCTGTGCCGCCTTGCTGGCTTTCGCCTTGAACCGGTCCACGAAGCTTTGCAGATGCGCCCGTTCAGCCTCCTGCTTGGCGCGTGACGCCGATTGCAGGCGCGCTTTCTCCGCCCGCCGCCGCTCGAAGTCGTCATAGCCGCCCGTGTAGAGGTCGAGCTTGCCTTCGCGCAGATGCAGGATGGCATCGACGGAGTTGTTCAACAATTCGCGATCATGGCTGATGATGATGGCGGCGGCGGGATACTTGCGCAGGCGCGCCTCCAGCCACATCGCACCCTCGAGGTCGAGGTAGTTGGTCGGTTCGTCGAGCAGAAGCAGGTCGGGTTCGGCAAACAGCGCCGCCGCCAGGGCAACCCGCATGCGCCAGCCGCCGGAGAACTCGGCCATCGGGCGCGCGAGATCTGCGGTCGAGAAGCCCAGGCCGGCCAGGATTTCGCTGGCCCGCGCCGGGGCACGATCGGCGTCGATCTCAGCCAGACGGTTGTAGATGTCGGCCATGCGCTCGGGTTCGGCGGTTTCCAGCTCCTCGTGCAGGGCATGGCGGAGCGTGTCGGCGGCCAGAATCGTGTCGAGCAGGCTGACGGGCGTCGCCGGATGCTCCTGGTCCACACTGGCGACCCGTGCGCCCTTGGGCAGCTTGATGTCTCCGCCGTCGGCCATCAGATCGCCCAGGATCAGCCGGAACAGCGTGGTCTTGCCAACGCCGTTGCGCCCGACCAGCCCCACCTTGGCGTTGGGCGGCAGGTTGAGACTGGCATGGTCGAAGAAACGCCGTCCCCAGGCGTTGAACACCAGGTCGTCAATCTGCAACATTTTTCTGCGTGCCGTTCGGTCAGGAGGGGGGGAGCGCTCGCCCTTTACCCCGGTGGCGCACGGATTGCGAGATCATATTGCGCTGCACCATCGGGTGAAGGAAAGCACGCCTTGGGGCTCCGCCCCGAACCCCGCAAGGGGCTTTGCCCCCTCGACCCCCACCAAGGCTGGGCCTTGGATGCGATTTATTGGGTCGGGGAAGAAAGGGGGCCAACCATGGCGTCTCGAAGTCCGTGTTGGCCCCCTTTCCTCCCTGATCCAACCGATCGCCGTCCAGGGGCCGTGCCCCTGGTGGGTTCGAAGGGCGAAGCCCTCGCGGGGTTTGGGGCGGAGCCCCAAGGCTTGCTTTCCGGCACCCGAGCGGCTTGCGCGGTGACCTCTCAGGCGGCGCGACGTCGTTCCAGCGGGACGATCGCCATCAGGGCCTCGATCAGCGAGTCCATCATGGCGTCCGTGTGCAGAGGTGTGGGGGTGAAGCGCAACCGTTCTTCCCCGCGCGGCACCGTCGGGTAGTTGATCGGGGTCGCATACATGGCGAAATCCTGCATCAGGCGCTGACTGATTTCGGTGCAGAGCGCGGCATCGCCCACGTGCAGGGGCACGATATGGCTGGCCGAGTCGATGCGCGGCAGGCCGACGGCATCGAAGCGGGCCTTCAGGGCGGCGGCACGCTCAAACAGCCGGGCGCGTCTGGCGTGGTCCTGGCGGATATGGCGAACGCTGGCCAAGGCCGCGGCAGCGGTCATCGGCGGCAGGGATGTGGTGAAGATGAAGCCGGGCGCGGTAGAGCGGATGAAATCTACCACCTCGGCGTCGCCGGTGATGTAGCCGCCGTGGCAGCCAAAGGCTTTGGCCAAGGTGCCTTCTATGATGTCGACCTGCTGCGCGACGCCGTCCCGTTCCGACACGCCGCCGCCATTCGGCCCATACATGCCGACGGCGTGGACCTCATCGAGGTAGGTCAGGGCGCCGAAGCGCTTGGCCAGCGCGCAGATCGCGGCGATCGGCGCGATGTCGGCATCCATGGAATAGACCGACTCGAAGGCGATCAGCTTCGGCGCGGTGTCCGGGGTGGCGCGCAACAGGGCTTCCAGATGCGTCGTGTCGTTGTGGCGGAAGATATTGCAGACCGCCCGCGATCCCTTGATCCCGGCGATCATCGAGGCGTGGTTCTTCGCGTCCGAGAACACCTGCCAGGGCTGGTCCGGTCCGTTCGGCAGGCTGTTGAGGATTGTGGACAGCGCGGCCTGGTTCGACACGAAGCCCGAGGTGAAGATCAGCCCGGCCTGCTTGCCATGCAGGGACGCCAGTTCCGCCTCCAACGCATCATGCACCGGACTGGTGCCGCTGATATTGCGGGTGCCGCCGGCTCCAACACCCATGGTGCGCGCAGCTTCGCATGCGGCGTCGATCAGGATCGGGTGGCCGCCCATGGCCAGATAGTCGTTCGACGACCAAACCAGCACGCGGCGGCCATCCGGGCGGCGGTACCAGGGGAATTCGTCCGCGCGTTTTTGCAGGGCGGTGAAATTGCGGTAGCGTCCTTGAGCCCGGATGTCGTCGAGGGACCGTCGGCAGAAGGCGTGAAACGAAGTCATTCCGGCAGCGCCCTTCGGTGTCGGTGTTGCCAGGCAACCATCCTGGCTGGTGATGGGACGTTCCCTATAGCCGTTTTCATCCCTGGGAGCGAGCGGTAACCTGAGGTTGTATTTCTAATAAACAAGCTCGGGCCGGTGGCCCGCCTGGGGCGGTAGAAACGGTTGGTGCTATGTTCGGCCCGAGGGGAGCGGCCGGAAAGTTTTTGGTGGATGTGACCCCGTAAAAAAACGTGGCCCATG
>Ga0082335_1002981_pt1 | contig 29358 bp, 21 predicted proteins | sample Subgrocontami58m_FD_72375 | JGI IMG/M metagenome (GOLD analysis project Ga0082335, IMG submission 72375) | Subsurface groundwater microbial communities from S. Glens Falls, New York, USA - GMW37 contaminated, 5.8 m (SPADES assembly) (version 2) ...
GTCGATTCCATGGGCGTCGGCCCCGGCGTCTACGGGGCCCCCGGCGGAGGCGGCCGCCGCTACCTCCGCACCGCCGCGGGACGCGCCGGCGCGCGGAGCACCCGCGCCGTCGACGAGGGCCTCTCCTGGCTCGCGCGTCACCAGTCGCGCGCAGGGGACTGGTCGCGCCACACCGACCAGTGCGAGAAGGGCGCGACCTGCTGCGACAACCTCGCGGGGAATGGCAGCCGCAAGATGGCCATCACCTGCCTCGCTCTTCTCTCGTTCCTCGCGAACGGCGAGGCCCCAGGCCAGAAGCCCCACGGCGACGTCGTGAAGCGCGGCCTCGAGTGGGTCGCCTCCCACGAGGCGAAGAACGGACAGTTCGAGGGGAGCTACCCCGGCGACGACTACTACTTCCTCTGCGAGCAGTCGATCGCGACCTGGATGATGGCCGAGGCCTCCGCCGCGACCGGCGACCCGCGGTGGAAGGACTGCGCGGCGCGCGGCATCGCCTGGCTCGATCGCCGCTACCGCATGAGCATCGACACCTCCGTGATGGGGTTCGTCGTCATGGCCGTGAAGTCGGCCGAGTGCGCAGGAATCGCCGTCCCCGAGCGCCTGCGCGCGTGGGGGCCGAAGTACTTCCAGCTCCTCGTCGAACGGAAGGGGAGGTTCGCCTATCGAATCGAGGAAGACGGCAAGGGGCCGATGCCCGACATCGGCGTCTACGCAAGCCTCCTCTTCAAGCTGCCCGACGCGAGCAAGGCCGTCGCGAGGGCCGTCGAGGAGGGGCTCGCCCAGGGGCCGCTCCGCGACCGCGCGCTCGCGATGAACCTCTACCACGTCTACTACTGGACGCTTTCATACCTCCACGCGGGAGGCGTCGAATGGACGCGATGGAACGCCGAGGTCCGCGAGCGGCTCGCCGCCACGCAGATCCGCGACGGCTGCGCGCGCGGGAGCTGGGCGCCGAACGACGAGCGGGTCTCGAACCGCGTCCTCGCGACCGCGTTCGCGATCCTCACGATCCACGTCTGCGACCGGAAGCTCCTGCTGCACCGCGTCGACTCGGCGCAGGCGACCTCGACCCGCGTCACCAAGGAGTCGATGGAGTACGGCGAGCTGCTGCGCGACGAGGCGATCCGCGGGTGCGCAGGCGTGAAGGCGATGCGCGCGACGGCGGAGGAGGCGTACGCGGCCGTGCAGGTGTTCCTCGACTGGACGGCGACCGCCGACGCGAAGACCTCCGACGACCGGCGCGCGATCGACGAGTGGACGCGCGAGGCCACCGAGGCCGCCGCGGCGGTCGCGATGGCGACCGGGGACTACGACGGGGCGCTCGTCCGGCTGTCGGGCTCCAAGCGCCTGACCCCCGGCGGTCTCGTGCTGCGGGCGATGATCCGCGTGAAGCGACTCGCCACGTTGAAGGAGGCGGCCGCGGAGGCGGAGCGGCTCGCGGCGGTGCAGGACCTCGCCGCGGCGCTCGAGACCGCCCCGGGGCAGGAGGAGCTCTACCGGTTGATCGCGTGCCTCGTGAGGGACCTCGCGATGGCGCCGGCGACTGGCAAGGCCAGCTTGCTGGTCGACGCGCCCGCGGGCTCGCTCGTGAGGCTCGCAATCGATCAGGGGAACCTCGCGCGCGACGTCCGAGCGGCGATCGAGGCGAAGAAGGCCCCCGAGGGGATCGACGAGCGCCTGGCCGCGACGAGGCGCGCGATCCAGGCCGCGCGGGCGAGGAACGCGGGGCTCTCCGCCCTGCTCGACGGGTGGGAGGAGGAGGCGATCCTCTCGTACGGACGGATTGCGCTCGTCGTGGGGCGGCCGGAGGTCGCGGAGGAGGCCGCGCGAGAGGCGGGACGTGTGAGCGCACACGCGGCGGCCGACCCGGAGGTCGCCCTCCTCCTCGGCGGCGCCGCGCTGCAGGTCGCGACGACGCTCTGGAACGCGGGGGAGTGCGAGGAGGCGGCCCCGCACGCGGCGGCGGGGGCGGCCGCGTACGCGTGGATCGGATCGCGCGACGCGGCGCAGGGGAAGGCGCTCGCGCTCGCGACGGCGGACCTCTTCACCATGGCGGGGGAGTTCGCCGAGGCGGCGCGGCGGTATCGGCAGGTGATTCGGGAGAGGCCCAAGGAGGCCTCGGCGGTGCGCGAGAGGCTCATCGCGGCGCTGGAGGGAGAGGGGGACTTCGTCGCGGCCGTGGGCGTGTACAACGAGCAGCATCCGTTCGCGACGCTCGCGCTGTCGGCCTACCTCGATCGGTACGAGGGGATCGCCGACAAGCTGTCGCACGACGCGGGGAGGCTGAAGGAGGCGATCGCGCGGTACCGGACTGCGGCGGGATTCCTCTCGAGGAAGTCGACGATCTCGGACCGCGAGGCTCGGCTGCGGCACGCGGAGGTGCGGCTCGCGACGCTCGAGATCGCGGCCTCGCGGTTCGGCGACGCGGCGAAGACGATCGCCCTGCTGCGGGCGACGCGACTGCCCGACGATGCGGAGACGGCGGTGCTGCGGCTGGAGGCGCTCCTCGCGCGCGGGGAGAAGCGCTGGAAGGACGCGGCCCGCATCGGACAGGCGTGGCTGGAGAGGCTCCCCCCCCGGGCGGCCCCGCGGGGGGGGGGGGGGGGGGTGCCGGGGGGCGAAGGCCCGCGGAGACTCGAGGCACGATCTGGGAGGGAGCCCGCGAAGCGGGCGACAGCGCGCACGAGGCGCGCCCCCGCAGTAGAAGTCATGCGCCCTCCCGCCACGAACCGCTGGCAGCCTGCGCCTCCCGTGCTAGAATCCCGCCCGTATGCAATCCCTGATTCAACTCCAGAACGTCTCCAAGCACCACGGCGCGAAGGTCATCTTCGAGTCGGCGTCCGTCACCCTGCATGACGGCCAGAAGATCGGCGTCATCGGCCCCAACGGCTCCGGGAAATCGACGCTCGCCCGGCTCATCACCGGCGAAGAGGAGATCGACAGCGGGCGCATCATCCACACCCACGCCCTGCGGCTGAGCTACCTCGAGCAGCAGGACCCCTTCCGCAAGGACGAGACCGCCCTCGCCTTCCTCGAACGGTACACGCAACAGGAGGAGTGGCGCTGCGGCGAGGTCGCAGGACGGTTCCAGCTCCGTCCGTCGCACCTCGACACGCCGATGGGCCAGCTCTCGGGCGGCTTCCAGACCCGCATCAAACTCGCGGCCATGCTCCTGCGCGATCCCAACTTCCTCATCCTCGACGAGCCCACGAACTACCTCGACCTCTCCACCCTCCTCCTCCTCGAGACCTTCCTGAGCGACTTCCGCGGCGGGTACCTGATCATCTCCCACGACCGCGAGTTCCTCCTGCGCACCTGCGAGCAGACGCTGGAGTGCGGGCGCGGCGAGCTGACCTTCTACCCGGGAAACGTCGAGGCGTACCTCGCCTACAAGGACGAGCAGCTCGACCTGGCCCTCAAGAACAACAAGGTGATCGACGCCAAGGCCCGGCAGCTCCAGACCTTCATCGACAAGCACCGGGTCCGCGCCGGCACCGCGGCGCAGGCGCAGGCGAAGATCAAGCAGCTCGACCGCCTCAACCAGGGCAAGATCTCCATCGCCCACACCGAACGGACGGTCCGGATCAAGCTCCCGGCCGTGGAGGCCCGCACCGGGACGGCGGTGACCTGCGACGGCCTCGCGATCGGCTACCCCGAAAAAGAGGTCGCCCGCGACATCCACTTCGTGATCGAGCGTGGGGAGCGGATCGCGATCCTCGGCGACAACGGCCAGGGGAAGACGACGCTGATGCGCACGCTGGCCGGCGACCTTCCGGCGCGCGCGGGGCACTGCGCGTGGGCCCCCAACCTCCGCCTCGCCTACTACGCCCAGCACGTCTACGGCGCCCTCGACCCGAAGTACGATGTCTTCCAGCACCTCCAGAAGGTGGCGGACAGGAACGTCCCCACCCAGTCGATCCTGGACCTGGCGGGGAGCTTTCTGTTCTCCGGCGACGACGTGGAGAAGAAGGTCGGCGTCCTGAGCGGAGGCGAGCGGGCGCGGCTCTGCCTGATGGGGCTGCTGCTGTCGCGCGCGCCGGTCCTCCTCCTCGACGAGCCGACGAACCACCTCGACTTCGAGACGGTGGAGGCGCTGGCGGAGGCGCTCCAGGCCTACCAGGGGACGGTCTTCTTCATCAGCCACGACCGGACGTTCGTCAACGTCCTGGCCACGGGGATCCTGGACGTGAAGGGCGGGGCGGTGAAGCGGTACCCGGGGACGTACCAGGAGTACGTGGAACATCTGAGCGCCGAGCTGGAGAGGAACGAGGAGGAGGACGAGGCGCCGGTGAAGACGCCCAGCGCCCCGACGCCCCCTCCCCGCAAGCACGATCAGGCGGAGCTCAAGCGCATCCGCAAGCAGGTGCAGGCGGTCGAGTCGGAGATGGAGGCGGCCGAGCGGGAGCGCGCCGCGCTCCTGGAGTCGTTCGAGCGGGAGCCTGCGAAAGAGGTGCGCGAGCGGAAGCACAGGCTGGACGAGCTGACGCGTGTGCTCCAGGAGGCGGAGGCGGTCTGGCTGGACCTCCAGCAGAAGATCGAGGAGATGGGAGACGGACGCGGGAGGGGATAGAATGGGCCTTCGGGCATGGTTTCGTCGGAGGGGACACACGCGCCGGCGTCCGCCGAACTCCAACTTCAAGCCCCAACTCCAACGAACTCCAAGTCCGATTCCAAGTCAAGCCCCTTTGGCCGGGATGGTTGGGATTCGACAGGAACCCGCCGACAGGAGGCCCGCATGATCGCGTTCACCCGATTCCTCGCGGCGTTCCTTCTCCTCCTTGCCACGGTCGCTCGGGCGGAGGACCAGCCTCCTCCCCCGAAGGACGAGGCGGGGACGGCGGCTCGATCCGCCTCCGCCCCTCGAAGGCCCCGCTCTCGGGCGCGATCCCGGGACGGCGCTGCCCCGAGTTCTCCTGCAAGACCGAGGACGGCCGCACGCTCACGCCGAAGGACTTCGCGGGCAGGGCCTTCCTCATCGACATCTGGAGCGTCACCTGACACGTCTGCATCGAGGAGATTCCCCTGGTCCAGGGGATGCAGGTCGATCTGGGAAAGGACCGGCTCGACGTGCTGATGGTGAGCGTCGATCGGAGCTACGGGGACCTGGCGAAGGCGCGCGAGAAGGCGGTCCGGATCTTCGAGAAGCAGAAGGTGACCTGGTCGAGCTCGTTCGACCCGGACGGGTGGGCGGGGGTCAGCCGGACGCTGAACGGCGCGGGGTACGGCCTCATTCTCGTCGGGCCCGACGGGATCGTGCGGGGCGTGGGGATCCGCCAGGCGGAGGCGAAGAAGCTGCTCGAAGGGATCTTCCCAGAGGGGAAGTGAGCCCGCGGCAGCGCCGGTCGCTCGGATGCTCGTTGTTTGTCCGCCGAGGACGCCGAGGACGCCGAGCGGCCTGCTCGAGAGTTGAGAGCGAGTCTCAGCGTCGTGCCGAGGGTAAGCGCCCTCCGGAAGCCAACCCCACCGTCTCGGCGTCGTCGGCGTCGTCGGCGGACTGAGTCCGTCACCTGGAGCTCGGAGTGCGCGAGGAGGACTCCGTCAGGCTCCGACCCGAACGACCTCGCTGCGGCGGCGAGGGGCGGCCCTGGACATCCCACGCCCCGTCCGCCAGAATGCATCGTCGCCATGCGCAATGGAGGGGAACCATGTCCGTACGAATCGCCCTGATCCTGGCCCTGGTGGCGGGCGCCGCCTTCGGGCAGGACGACAAGTCGAAGCAGGAATACGCGACGAAGCTCGACGGGCTCCGGAAGAAGTGCGCCCGGAGCGTCGCGGACGTCGGGACGTGGGTCGCGGGGAAGAAGATGTACAACCTCGCGATTCCATGCTGGGAGAAGGCGATCGGGCTCGAGCCGGACAACGCCGGCGCGCGCAAGGGCCTCGGCTTCAAGAAGCAGGGGAACGACTGGGTCCCGGACCCGAGCATCACCGTGAAGCGCGGGAAGGAGGCGCCCGACGCGCAGCAGGCGGCCATCGTGGAGGAGTGCGAGAAGCGCCTCGCGAAGATCGACAAGACGGCCGGCGAGGACTTCTACCAGCTCGGGAAGTGGGCGAAGGGCAAGAAGATGGCGGCCGAGACGGAGGAGAGCTTCCGCAACGCGATCAGTTGGGACGGCGAGCACGAGGCGGCGCGGAAGGAGCTCGGGTTCGCGAAGGAGAACGGCGTCTGGGTGTCCGCGGACGACAAGGCGCAGCGGGAGGCGGCGAAGAAAAACCTCGCAGGCGCCGGCGAGGGGGAGGAGTGGACCGAGGAGACGGACGTCGAGAAGGAGCTCGGCGTGAAGCTGAACAAGCGGAAGTCCGCACGGTTCCGGATCTGGGGGCCCTACGATCAGAAGGACCTGAAGGAAACGATGCGGCTGGCGGAGACGACCTGGGTCGAGTTCCACAAGCTGATGGAGATTCCCGACGGGCAGGACGCCGCGCCTCCGCCGCTCGACCTCGTGCTCCTCGACACGCTGGCGCTGCACGAGGCCTACGTCGACAAGCTCTCGGGGTACCCGGAAGGCCAGAAGGCGTGGGGCAAGAAGATGGGCGGGATGATGTCGATCACGCCGCCCCGGTGCGAGGCGCTGTGCCTGAACCGCGGGGTCGAGTACGGGAAGGACTTCGCGATCCACGCCACGACGCACATGCTCTGGGGGACCTGGGTCGGCGGAGCGGTGATGAACAAGTTCGCGTGGCTCTACGAGGCGCTGGCCTACTACATGTCGGCGAAGATCCACAACTCCGCATCGACGGAGTGCATCGCGCAGGGGACGGGCGGCGGGCCGGGGGCGAAGAGCTTCGGCCTCCCCGTGGGGTGGAAGGACATCACGAAGAAGGCGATCAAGGACGGGACCGACCCGGACATCCGCGCCACGCTGAACGCCTCGGTGAACACGCTCAACATGGAGAGGACGGTGAAGGCGTGGAGCCTGCTCGACTGGATCTTCACGACGAGGAAGAAGGAGTTCTTCAAGTTCCTCGCTGCGCTCCAGGCGGGGACCGATCAGGAGAAGGCGCTGAAGGAGTCGTTCGGGATGGACATGGGGGCGATGCAGGGCGAGTGGGCGAAGTGGGCCCTGGCGACGTACTAGCGGGAGACCTGCGCCCGATGACGCGAGGAACGGTGTGAGAATTCCCGCGCTTCTTCCTTCAAGATCTCGGCTCGGGGGGAGCTGTCCCCTCGGGCCGCGGGTCCTGCGTCATGGCTCCTCCTTGTTGGCGGTCCCCCGCCGAGCGGGAGGAACGGTTTCCCCGCTGAATTCAGGCTGCAAATGGCTGGCGACTTCGGGGAGTAGGACAGTGGAGCCCCTTGCAGGTGGTGGGGACACTGTGCCGCGCTCTGGCAGCCGCCAGGGACCAGCGCCGCCGCCACGAGCCTCGATGCCGACGTGTTGATCGCTCTCGATTGCGCACTGTTGGGAAGGAAGTCATGGCCCGCTTCAACTTGCTCCTGTTGCTCCTCGTCGTTCTGCCGTGCCTCGCGGAGGACACCCCGCACGCAGTCGTCTCCGTCGAGATCGTCGGACCCGATGGCCTCCCCGCTTTCGCGCGCGTGCTCGCCCACCCTGCGGGGCCCCTCGGGGAAGGGACCGATCAGAAGGTACAGGAGGTTGACAAGTCTGCCACCCTCTCGCTGACCCCAGGCCAGTGGGTGCTCTCGGCCTCGGTACAAGGGCTGGCGAGCGAGCCTGCTGTCCTTCGGCTGAACCACGGGGAGGTCGTATGGGTGACCCTCACCCTCGCGCCCGCAGGCACGGTGGAGGGGCGGGTAACTCGTCCCGACGGCACGCCCGCCTCGGGCGCGCTCGTGCGGTGCGTCATCGTCACGGCGGAACTGATTGTATGCGCCGCCGCGACCGCGGATGCCGACGGCAGATACGAGCTGCTCGTACCGCCCGGTCCCGTGTACCCGTACGCAGAGTCAGGCGGGCTCCTATCCCTGTGCGGCCGCGTGGAGGCGGCCAGGGAGAGCAAGACCCAATGCGACCTCGCGCTGCTGGCGGGGAAGTCGATTTCGGGCCGCATCCTCGACAAGGGGGGGAAGGGCATCCCTGGCGCCGAGGTTGATGCGTTCCCTCTAGACCATCCGCCCAGTGGGCGGACTCCGTACTTCCGTCGCTCGACCGTCTCCGGGGCGGACGGAGGCTTGGGTTTCGCCCACCTTCCCGAGGGCGACTACCTGGTCTGCGTGAACGAGAAGGGGCACGTCAGCGAATCTCGTGATCGGGTGGCCGCCGGCACGGCCAACCTGGACATCACGCTGAAGGATGGGGGGAGGATCGAAGGGAAGGTCATCCTGCCCGAGGGAGTTGCTGGCTGTAGTGTCATGGTGGGCGTCTTGGGGGTGGGTGGGACGATGGGCGGAAGGAAGGCGAATCCGGTCCGCGACGACGGGACCTTCGTGATCGAGTTGCTTCTCCAGGGGCTGTACTCGGTCGTCGCGCAGGCGAAGGGGTACGCGCCCGCCTTCAGCAACTCCGTCGACGTTCAGGAAGGCGGTACGACCGGAGGCGTCTCGCTCGAGCTGTCGCCCGGGGGCGCCCTGCGCGGACACGTCGTCGCGCCGAAGGACGGCAAGCCCGTCTACGGCGCGAGGGTCTCCATCGGGACAGACGTACACAATGCGTTTCACTTCTCGCTGATCGACCACCTCCTCGACTCCGTGACGACGGACGCAGACGGCGCCTTCCACTGGGAAGACCTCCCGCCCGGGGAGTACGATCTCGCGGTGAGGCACCCGGATTTCGGCCCGCAGGAGCGAAGCGTCCGGATCGAGAAGGAGAAGACGACGGAAATCGAGGTCGAGCTCCTCTCTCCCGCGCGGGTTTTCGGTCGAGTCGTGGACGCGGAAGGCAAGCCGAAGGAGGGGGCCATCGTGGAGGTTGAGGGCCAAGGCTGCGTGGATACGGACAAGGAAGGGCGATACGAGCACGCCGGGCTCACGCCTGGTGACGTGATCGTCGAGTGCAGGGATGGGGGTACAGGGCTTCAATTCTTCGACTGCCAGAACTCGATGTCGCAGAGGGTCCATCTCGACCCCGTCCAGTCGCTCGAGGTGAACTTCCCGCCCGAGAGCGGCGTCCGGGTCTTCGGCAAGGTTCGCTGTGGTGAGAAGGTCCTGTCTGACGCCATGGTCAGGATGAACCCGTCCATCGGGGTTTACGGAATGACACACACGAACGCGAACGGGGAATACGAAATCCGGGGACTTTCGCCGGGGAATCGAGATTGCTACGCCTGGATCGCCGGGGGTAGGGAACTGCGGTTCGCAATCCCCGAGGGGGTGAAGGAGTTCAGGAAGGACTTCGATCTGCCGACCGGGACGATCTCGGGCCGCGTGTGTGAGGCCGCAACGGGGAAGCCGCCGGAGACTGTTGGCGTCACGGTGTTCGCCGAGTGCGACCAGACCGAGGGGCCTTCCATGAGGGAGGCGGGGTCAGCCGAGGTGAAGCAGGACGGGACGTTCGAAGTGATCGGCCTCAAGGCGGGGAAGTACACCGTCATCGTGCGAAGCTCTCCCCTCGCCACGGAGATCGTGCGGAACGTCGAGGTGCCTGAGACCGGGGCGGCGAAGCCGCTCGAGATCGACCTCATTCCTGGTGGCCGCATGCGCCTCTGCGTGTCCGACGAGAACGGCAAGGCAATTGACAGCGTATTCCTCTACGTCTGGGAGATGCCCTCGAAGATAGCCATTGAGACGGTCGATCCGGCCACGCGGACAGACGGCCAGGCCGGCGTGTACGAGATCCATGTGTCGCTCCGCCCCGGGGACTACGTCGTAGGCGTGCTTGATCGCGCGCATATGCCGATCGGCGTCCCGGTGCACGTCACAGCCGGAGAGCAGAGTCTAGTCAAGGTTACTCTCAGGCGTGGCAGCATGGTGAATCTGACGGTCAAGGACGCTGAGGCGAGGCCCGTGGAAGACGCCGCCGTAGTAGTCTTCGACGCGGACGGGAATCCGATCGACCTGAGCCTGGGGTTACCCGATACGAATCTGCTCCGCAACCCGGGCGGCAAGATTGGAGTCCCGCTCCCCGTAGGCAGGTACCGCGGCGAGGTGACCTCCGGCGACCGGAAGGGGACCTTCGAGGTGACCGTCAAGGAGCAAGAGCGCGCGGAGGTCGAGGTCGTTGTGCGCGCGAAGTAGGTATGCCGGCCCAAACTGACGGGGCGGGGCCTGCGATAGAGGAGGTCTGCTCTCGGCACCCGTGATTCAACGGGCGGCGGGATAGAAGGACAAGCTGTACTACGCTCGCGGGCAGACGACGGCGGGACGCTACCTGACGGTCGTTTTCCGGCATCTGGGAGGGACGGAAGCTCGCGTCGTCACCGCCCGCGACATGTCCGACGCTGAACGTCGTCGATACCGAGAGAGGAGGCCGCGATGAAGGTGACGAGGAAGCGAGTCCCCGACTTTAAGAACGACAAGGAAGTCGCGAGCTTCTGGGACAAGCACGACCTGGAAGACTTCGACCTCGAAGAGGTGGACGGCATCTACTTCGACCGTCCGCGGAAGCGGGTCCTCTCCATCCGCCTCGACGATCCCACGATCCGGATGGTCAAGGCCCTCGCTCTGCGCAAGGGCGTTTCCTACTCGACCCTCATCCGAATGTGGGTCGTCCAGAACTGCAAGCGGCAAGCCAAGGCGTAGCCGCAAGGGGAGGGACCGGCGCCGCCGGCGAACCGGCGGCGCCCGAGTGCCCTTCGACTACGCGCCCGGGGTTGCGGGCGCCGCAGGAGCCGACGTCGGCGCCTGCTCCTCCGGCAGGTGGCCGGGGATCACGTCCGCGAACAGCTTCGCGATCGCAAGCTGCCCGCGGAAGGCCAGCCCCGCCGCCCCGACGACGCGCCACACCGCCTTCTGCACGCGGCGCTGCGCCTCGTCCCGAGCCGACGTCGCCATCTTCGCGGAGACCGTCTGCCCCTCCTGCGTCGACTCCGCCGAGGTCAGCGCCTCCTTCACGCGCCGCACCTCGTCGAGGTCCTCAGGCAGGATCCCCACCCCCCTCGTCCTCTCGGCGTCCGCCTCCGCCGCCTTCAGGATCGCGGAGAGCGCCGAGTCGACCGAGGAGACCTTCGCGGCCACCACCGTCACCCCGACGCCGAACGCCTTCTGGAAGGCCTCGTCGTCGGGCTCCCCGCGGCGCACCGCCGAGCGGATCGCGAGCGCCAGGTCGTGCCCCGCACGCTTCGCCTCCCCCTGCGTGAGCGTCGCCGTGCGCTTCCCCACGCGCGCCACCTGCGCCCCCGACCCCGCGTCCTTCAGCGACGCGACGTCGGCCCCCAGCCCGTCGATCATCCCCGCCGGGAGCCTCGGGTCGAGCCCCGCGCGGTGCTCCACGGCCAGCTTCCAGGCCGTTTCACCCACCCGAATCGCCACCCACAGTGCCCAGGCCAGACTCTTCGCCTGCCTCATGGTGTCCTCCTGCCCCAGTGGGGCGTACGACGTTTCCCGTTCGTCTGCCGAGGTCACACGACCCCGACACTACCTACAGGCACTTCCGGCGATTTTGGCGAGCACATTCCGGATCGAATTCCATTTTTCCAGGAGGGGGGCCACCCCTACGATGTCCCCATGTCGCAGAAGAAGACCTGGTACTGGGTCTCCCTGGGGGACGACTCCTACTTCGCGCTTGCGACCCCGATCGAGGTCGTGCAGCTCGCGAAGACGCCGGGCCCCGCAGGCTCCCCCGCGCGCCGCCAGATCGTCGAGCTCTACCGGAAGGACATCTATGAGATTGCGTGGCACGAGTCGGGCAGCGCCGAGGACGCAAAGGACCTGACGCAGGACTTCTGCCTCCAGTACCTGGACGAGAAGGCGTACGAGGCGATCGACCCCGCCAGGCCCGGCTTCCGCACGTACCTCAAGGGCTGGGTCAGGTTCGCCGCGCGCACCATGAAGAAGAAGCGCGGTCGCCGCCACGAGGTGTCCTACGAGGAGTCCGCGGCGGCGGAGCGGGTCGCCGATCGCCGCAGGTCCCCCGGCGAGATGGTCGACCTGCTCCTGACCCGCTCCCGCATCTCCCGCGTCCTCGAGATGATGGAAAAGGAACTGGGGAGCCAGGCCTGGGAGGTCTTCGACGCGGTGCACCTGCAGCGGGAGGGAGAGGACGAGGCGACGCAGGACGAGCTCGCGGCGAGGCTCGGAGCCACCCGGGCGCACGTCCGCGCGCTCCTCGAGGTCGCGCGACGCGTCTTCATCCGCTATTTCGTGAAGCTCGTCGCCCCAGAGTTGCATGTGCCGGAGCAGATGGACGAGGAGCTGGCGGTCGCCAGACGGCTCCTGGAGGGGCCGATCTCGCGCTATTGGGTGCGCCCAGGGCGGCAGCGCAAGGCGAACCCCTCGTAGGCGGCGGCGCGCGGGCGCGGGGACACGACCCCCGACGGATGGGACACCTCCGCCGAGGGATGCCACCAGGGCGCCGATCGAGTGGACCTCTCGTACGGACGACTTCAGCCGTGGTACGAACGACTCTACCCACGGTACGAACGGGTTCACCTGCGGTACGAACGACTTCACTCGTGGGACGAGCGAGTTCACCAGCGGTGCGAACGGGTTCAGCCGCGGTACGGGCGAGGTCACGCACGGTGCGAACGAGTTCGCCCGCGGCACGAACGGGTTCACTCGAGTTGCGAACGCGGTCACCCGCGGTGCGAACGAGTTCACTCGCGTTGCGAACGAGTGTACCCGCCGTACGGCCGAGTTCAGCCGCGGTGTAGACGAGTTCACCTCTCGGGAGTTCGACTCGCCGCGCTTCAGGCGGGGACGGATCAGGAGAAGGCGCTGAAGGAGTCGTTCGGGATGGACATGGGCGCTGCAGGGCGAGTGGGCGAAGTGGGTCCTCGCGACGTATCAGGGCCTTTTTGACGAGGTCCTGCGACAGTTGCAGCCGACTGACACCCTCGCGGGTGTCAGTCCACAGCGCCCTTGCGGGCGCTACTCCAGGAACGCCCTTGGAGTAGCGCCCGCAAGGGCGCTGTGGAGTAACTCCCGCAAGGGAGTCACGACGGTCGAAATCGTCGCGGAACTTCGTCAACGGCGAACTGGCCGAACGACCTCTCCACGCCACCGAGGGGCAGCGGGGGCCGTCCCCGGATTGACGCAGGACGAGCAGCGGGCTACCATCCCCTCCTGCCCCCGCGAACACGGTGCTGCCATGCGTCGGACGCTCCCCCTCCTCGCCTGCCTGTTCCTGGCCTCGTGCGGGAAGGACGACTCCGCCTCCAAGGGACAGACCCTGCTCGTCGGGTACACCGCCTCGCTCACCGGGAAGCTGAGCGTCGAGTCGACGCGCCAGACGCAAGGCCTCTCCCTCTGGGTCGAGCGGGTCAACGCGGCGGGCGGGATCAAGCTCGCCGACGGCCGCGTCCTCAAGGTCGCCTCCAAGTTCTACGACGACGAGTCGAACCAGGACCGCGTCCAGGAGCTGTACACCCGCCTCGTGAACGACGACCACGCCGACTTCCTCGTGAGTCCCTACTCGAGCGGCCTCACCTCCTCCGCCTCCGTGATCGCGGAGCAGTACGGCAAGGTCATGATCAGCGCGGGCGCGGCCTCCGACAGCAACTACGCGCAGGGGTTCCAGCACGTCTTCCAGGTCTACACCCCCGCGAGCCGCTACCTCGTCGGCGCCCTCGACCTCGTCTCCGCGACCGCGCCGGACGCGAAGAAGATCGCCATCGTCCACGAGAACGACAAGTTCTCCAGCGACGTGGCGAAGGCCCTCGATGCCTACGCGCGCGCCAAGGGGTTCTCCGTCGTCCTCGACGAGGGGTACGACTCCAGCACGACCGACTTCGCCCCCTTCCTCAACAAGGTCCAGCAGTCGGGCGCGGACGCGATCCTGGGCGGAGGCCACTTCCAGGACGGGAGCACGTTCGCGCGGCAGCTCGCGGAGAAGGGCGTGAAGGCGCGTTTCCTCGCCCTCCTCGTCGCGCCCCCCGAGCCGGGCTTCGGGGAGCTGGGGACCGCGGCGCTGGGCGTCCTGGGGCCGAGCCAGTGGGAGCCGCAGGTCTCGTTCACCGCGGAGGCCGCGAAGGCGGCCGGCGTCGCCTGGTTCGGGCCGACGGCGGCCGAGTTCGTGGAGGCCTACAAGGCAGCGCACAAGGAGGAGCCCTCCTACCACGCCGCCGGCGGGTACGTCGCCGGGCTGCTGCTCGAGGAGGCGATCGCGCGCGCCGGCACGATCGACGGCGAGGCGGTGCGAAAGGCCCTGGAGTCGACCGACCTGTTCACCTTCTTCGGCCGCTCGAAGTTCGACGCGTCGGAGGCGGCCCACGGCCTCCAGGTCGGCCACGAGATGGTCCTCGTCCAGTGGCAGAAGGGCCCCGCCGGGAAGCTCCTGAAGCAGGTCGTCTGGCCGCCGCAGGGGCGGACCGCGGAGCCGCTCGTGCGATGATCGCGCGCCTCCTCCCATCACTCGTGGACGGCGTCCTCATCGGCGTCATCTACGGCCTCGCCGCGATGGGGCTCACGTTGATCTTCGGCGTGATGAACGTGATCAACCTGTCGCACGGGTCGATGATCGCGATGGGAATGTTCGGCGTGTACGCCCTCTTCACCGGCGCGGGGCTCAACCCGTTCGTCGGCGTCGCGGCCGTGGCGGCGCTTGGCCTTGTCGCGGGGGTCCTCGTCTACGCCGTCGCCGTGCATCGCGTGAGGAACGCGCCTCACCTCTCGGGCCTCCTCGCGACGTTCGCCGTGAACATGATCCTGATGGGGCTGGGGACGCGGTTCCTCAGCACCAACTTCCGCAACGTCGACTTCTCCCTCGGGTCGTTCGCGCTCGGCCCCGTGACGGTGACCGGGACGCGGCTCGCCGCCTGCGGCTGCGCGGCCCTGGTGACTGGCCTGCTCTACGGGTTCCTGTACCGCACGCGGGCGGGCAAGGAGATCCGCGCCGTGGCGAACGACCGCGCGGCCGCGGAGCTGGTCGGCATCCGCTCCACACGCGTGCTCGCCCTGAGCTTCGGCCTCGGGACGTCGCTCGCGGCGGTCGCGGGAGGCCTCATCGCGACGCTCTTCCCCTTCACGGTCCTCTCGGGAGGGACGTACGAGCTGAAGAGCTTCGTCATCGTCGTCCTCGGGGGGCTGGGAAACCCGCTCGGGGCGCTGATCGGAGGCGTCCTCCTCGGCCTGGTCGAGGGGGCGGTGCCGATCTTCCTGGAGGCGAGCTGGGTGCCGGTCATCGAGTTCGCGCTGTTCGTGCTGGTCCTCCTCGTGCGACCGCAGGGGCTGCTGGGGGCGCGTCGATGAGGTGGTGGTCGCGCTTCGGCCTCTGGCTCTCGCTCGCGATCGTCGTCGGCGCGGCGCTCCTGCCCGCGATCTCGGGGAGCGCGAGCACGCGCGAGGCCGTCTTTACGGTGCTCGTCTCCGTCGCGCTCGCCTCGTCGCTCAACATGCTGCTGGGGTACGCGGGGTACGTGAGTTTCGGCCACATCGTCTTCTTCGGGCTTGGGGGATACATCGGGTTCTACGCCGTGTCGGTCCTCGGCTGGCACCTCTCCGCGGCGGTCCTCGCGGGGGCGGCGGCCTCGGGTCTCCTCGCCCTGCTCCTCGGGATGTCGATCCTGCGCCTGCGCGGGTCCTACTTCGCGCTCGCGACGATCGGGATCAACGAGGCGATGAAGGCGCTGGCCACGAACCTGAAGGCGTTCGGCGGGTCGACGGGGATGGAGATGCACCTGCGCGCGTACCAGCCGTACGGAGGGGCCGCGCGCGCCCTGTGGATCACCTACTGGGCGCTCTGCGGCGTCACGGTCCTCGCAGTGGTCGCGAGCTTCCTGGTGAAGCGGTCGCGCTTCGGTCTCGCGCTCCTGACGATCCGCGAGGACGAGGACGCCGCGGCGGTCCTCGGCGTCGACGCGACGAGGGCGAAGACGCTCGCGTATGTCCTCTCCGCCGTCTTCCCGGGCGCCGTGGGGGCCCTCTACTTCTTCAAGAGCGCGAGCATCGAGCCCGGAGGCGCCTTCCGCCTGCACTTCTCGATCGAGCTCCTCGTCATGATCATGCTCGGCGGACAGGGAACCCTCCTCGGGCCGATCCTGGGCGCGGTGGCGTACCAGAAGCTGCGCAGCGCGCTCCTGACGAGCGCGGCGTTCCGCGACGTGCAACTCGTCGTCGCGGGAGTCCTCCTCCTCGCGATCGTGCTCTTCGTCCCCGCGGGGGCCGTGGGCTGGCTGCGTTCCCGATCGCGGACCCTGCACAGGGCGCTCGAATGATCCTCGACGTCGATCAGATGACGATGCGCTTCGGCGGCCTGACGGCCGTGAAAAAGGTCAGCTTCGGCCTCCGCGAGGGGGAGATCCTCGGCCTGATCGGCCCGAACGGCGCGGGGAAGACGACGCTCTTCAACGGCATCAACGGCGTCTATCCTGTGACGAGCGGGAGCGTGACGTTCCGCGGGGGGGCGATCCACGGCCTCCCGACGTGGCAGATCGCGAGGCTGGGGCTGGCGCGGACGCACCAGATCGTCCGTCCGCTCGCGGAGCTGACCGTGCGGGAGAACGTCGTCGCGGGGGCGTGCTTCGGGCGCGAGCGGCTGGGGCTCCGGGACGCGGCGCGCGTCGCGGACGAGGTGCTGGAGCGGGTGGAGCTCGCCTCGAAGGCGGACCTGCCGGCGGGGAAGCTGAACCTCGCGCAGAAGAAGCGCCTCGAGCTCGCGAGGGCGCTCGCCTCGCGGCCATACCTGCTGCTGCTCGACGAGGTCCTCGCGGGGCTCAACCCGTCGGAGGTCTCGACGATGCTCGAGACCCTGCGCGAGGTCCGCTCACGCGGCGTGACGCTGATCCTGATCGAGCACATCATGCACGCGGTAATGAGCCTCTCGGACCGCGTGCTGGTCCTCCACTGCGGGGAGCGGATTGCGGAGGGGACGCCGGAGCAGGTCACGAGGGACCCTCGGGTCGTGGAGGCCTACCTGGGGGACCCGGCCTCGATCGGCCGCGCGGCGGGGGAGGCGTAGGATGGCGCTCCTGGAGGCGGCCGGCCTGGAGGCGGGGTACGGGGAGGTGCAGGTCCTGTGGGGGGTGGGGCTGTCGCTCGAGCGGGGCAGGCTGACGACGCTGGTGGGCGCGAACGGGGCGGGGAAGACGACGCTGCTTCGGACGCTGGTCGGGCAGGTGAGCCCGTGGAAGGGGACGGTACGGTTCGACGGAGTGGACGTCACGCGCGCGCGTCCGTACGACAAGGCGGAGCTGGGGCTGGTGTTGGTCCCCGAGGGGAGGCAGCTCTTCACGGGGATGACGGTGATGGAGAACCTGGAGCTGGGGGCGACGCCGCGGCGGGCGCGGGGCCGGATGCGGGCGAACCTCGAGCGCGTCTTCGCGCTCTTCCCGCGTCTTGCGGAGAGGCGCACGCAGAAGGCGGGGACGATGAGCGGCGGGGAGCAGCAGATGCTGGCGGTCGCGCGCGGCCTGATGGCGGAGCCGACGGCGCTGCTGATCGACGAGCTCTCGCTGGGGCTCGCGCCGGTGGTGGCGCAGCAGCTCTTCCGCATCTTGCAGAAGCTGCGCGACGAGGGGCTGACGATCCTGCTCGTCGAGCAGAACGTCCCGATGGCGCTCGCGGCGAGCGACGACGCCTACGTCCTCGGCGAGGGGCGGATGGCGCTCTCGGGTCCCTCGCGCGAGGTCCAGCGCGACGAAGGGGTGCGCCGCGCGTTCCTGGGGATGTAGCGCGGAGGGGCGATAAGTGCGGCATCCTGGACTTCGGGCTTGCGCGGGTGGAGGCGCATGCACACTTCTCCCGGCTTGACCCCAATCACTGTTCACCGGTACGGTCCACAGGGAGTCGTGGTCGATCTGAACGACAAGTCCGGTACGTATCAGACTCCAGGGGTTTGCCTCACAGAGGAAGCTGGTCGATGCCCTCCTGGCCGCATTGGACCTGGCTGGGGTACCGGTCGCCCCGACCCTCCGCTCGCGCCTGATCGATGAGGCAATCGCATGATGATCCTCGAATTGAAGGTGAATGATCTGCTGGACCGCGACCGGGACGACGTGGTCGACTGGGCGTGGCGACTTTCGCGCGAGGAGCGCGCGCAGGCCCTTGACGGACTCCTCGAGGTCATCCGACGCGAGGATCAGGTCAATCGTCGCAGGATGCACGCAGCCGCTGCGATCCAAGCGATGGCCCCACGCGGGAGCGCAATGCCGGAGGACTGGTGGGCGGTTGAGGAGACGCGAAAGACCCTCCAGGTCCTCCTGGACGTCGTCTCATCGACGGCAGGCTGGGACGTGCGCAAGGCCTGCGCTCTGGCGACGCTCGCGGTGTGCACCAAGGGGACCGTCCCCGAGGCCGTGCTCCAGCGAGGGCTGGAGGTGCTCGGCGCACTCAGGGGGGGAGGGAACACGGCCGATGCATCGTTCTCCCAGGAGGCGCTCCAGCACCTCAAGACGATCGCGGGGCGAGCGAGATCCGTCGCTGCAGCGGGCTCCCCCTCCCCCGGCCGTGGCGCGCCAGGCACGATCGACATCACCCTCCTGGCGGACAGGTGCGGACTCTCTGTCGCTGACGCCACACGGCTCCTGCAGGGGACCTTCGACTCCATCGCGGACGTCCTTGTGGTGAAGGGACGGATCGAACTGCTGAACTTCGGCGTTCTCGAGGTGAGGGTCGCGAAGCCTCGTGCCGTCAAGTCGACGAAAGGGAAGGTCCTGATGAAGTCCGGCAAGCGCATCGTGGTCTTCACCCCCAGTCGGCAGCTCGAGAAGCGACTTCCGTAGTCCGACATCGCTAGTCTAGGTCGCAGCCCCGAAGGGGCGACAAGAATGTAGCCAGGGCCGAAGGCCCTGGAACCACCGGGCCAAGCCCCGGGCGGAGCCCCGAAGGGGCGACAGAACTCGCCTTCTGTCGCCCCTTCGGGGCTCCGGGTCCTTTCTGGACGTCGGTCCAGGGCCTTCGGCCCTGGCTACATTCTTCCGCGCCTTCGGCGCTGACCGCGAGAGTAGCGTTGTAGGAGTAGACTCAGCTTCACTTCTCTTGAAGTAGACGAGGAGCCTCGCAGGACTCAACCCGTCCGAGGTTTCGAGGATGCTCGATACCCTCCGCGAGGTCCGCTCGCGGGGCGTGACGCTGATCCTGATCGAGCAGATCATGCACGCGGTGATGAGCCTCTCGGACGGCGTCCTGGTCCTACACTGCGGGGAGCGGATCGCGGAGGAGACGCCGGAGCAGGTCACGAAGAACCCGCGGGTCGTGGAGGCCTATCTGGGGGACCCAGCCTGGGTCGGCCGCGCCGCGGGGAAGACGGCGCTGCGCAGGGAGAGGGTGCGATAGCGCGGCACGTGCAGCCCTCGAATCTTCACCCTCCCCTTGGCCCGCCTCTCTCGTGCGTGGCCCGCGTTGCCCAGACCGTGTACATTGAAGGGGCGTGGCGGGCGCGGAAGCCCGCTCCAAGGAGACCTCCACCATGCACGGTCACCCTCTCCGGCCTCTCCTCTGCCTCGTCCTGCTCGCCGCGTGCGTCGCGGCGCAGGCCGGGGACGACGACGCGAAGGGAACCTACGCGCTCTTCTTCGGCGCGCCCGGAGGAACCGTCACCGTGCCGGCCCCCGGCATCGCCGATGACTGCCCCGCGATCACCGTGGAGCTGCGCTTCAAGTCCCTCGCGAAGCTCCCCGGGTCGACACCGGTCGTCGCCCGCTGGGCCGCTGGGGCGAAAGACCCGGACCGAGGGACCTTCTCCCTCTCCGTCGGGCCGGGGGAGGTGACGTTCGACCTGTGGAGCGCCGCTGGGAAGTTGAAGACGATCCGCGCGCACGCGAGCTGCAAGGACGGCGCATGGCATCACGTGGCCGCTGTGTGGGACGGCAAGGAGGCGACCGTCTACCTCGACGGCAAGCGCACGGGCGGCGAGAAGCTCCAGGGATTCGGGCCGCTCGCCTCGTCGAAGCTCCCGCTGGTGATCGGCGCGTCGCCCGACCCGAAGAAGCGTCCCAAGGGGTGCTTCGAGGGGTTCCTCTCCGACGTCGCGATCTGGAACGTGGCGCGGGACGCCGACGCCATCGCGGCCTCAGCGAAGGCCCCCCTCGCGGGGAACGAGGCGGGGCTCGCCGCCTTCTTCCCGTTGCGCGAGCATGCCTCCGCCTCCACCGTGAAGAGCCTCGTCGGGGCCGCGTGCGAAGGGGAACTCACCCCCGCCCTCGCGCGCGTCGGCTGGTGCCGCACCCCCTGGTGGTTCGAGGAGCGGCCCGACCGCCCGTGGGTCCATCTCTTCGCCTACGACCTCTCCGCCGATCCGGGCGTCGGGCGCGCCTCGCGGCGGATCCTCGTGGGCAACGAGTCGCACGGCGAGCCGGGGGTGCTCTGGCAGGACGAATCCACGCACAAGGTCCACGTGACCTGGGTGGACGCCTCGCTGGAGTCGTGCCGCACGGTCGACCTGGGAGGCATGGAGGGAGGCACGCTCGCGGCGGGCACGGCCGACCCGAAGGGCAACCTCTACTACCTGATGATTGAGTCGCGCGCCCGAGGCGGAGACGACGACGCCTCGCTGCGCGCCTCCCTCTACCTCGCCGCGGCGGACGGCAAGCCGCTCCGCGAGACCGCGCTCGACACCTCCAAGGAAAAGGTGAACATGATCGGCTACGCCGGGCGCTGGAGCGGCAGCATGGCCGTTTCCAAGGGCACCGGCTGCATGATCCTCCCGCGCCAGATGCACCGGAGCCAGGACGGCCTCCAGCACCAGAGCGCGATCGCCGCGAGCTTCGGGCCGGACCTCTCCGGGTTCCAGGTGATCGGCCCGACCAGCAGCCACTCGTTCGGGAACCTCCTGACCGTGAATTCGACGGGCGAGTTCATCGGCCTGGACCTGGGCGACAATTTTCCGCGCGGCCTGCACCTGCACCGCCTGAGCCGAGGGAGCCTCGAATCGAGCGTGATCTTCACCTACAAGACCGCGCATTCGATGGACCCCGGCAACGGCTACCCCGCCTACCCGGAGATCAGCGGTAAGGGGCGGACCTTCTACAAGTGGTCGAACGACAACGAGACCTACACCGAGCTCGGCGGCGTCGTCGAGACGAAGTCGTCCTATGAGGTGGTCTTCGCGACCGATCGCTCGCCGGACGGCAAGGTGCTCGACTGCAGCCGCATCGGTGTGGCCGGCGAGCCGCGCGACCTGGCAATGCTGAAGGTCGTGAAGGAGTTCGGGCGTGGAGGGGACAGCACGCAGGTGGACGACTCCCTCATGTCGGGTCTCCCCCGGGGCTCGACGTCGGAGTCGGGAGGTTACTTCAACTTCGTCGGCAAGTGGGTCCCGCAGCGGATCACGGGGGTCCAGTGGCTGACCCACCACGCGGTCGGAGAGGCGGCCCACGCCCCGCAGCCGGTCCGAAGGAAGGACGGCTCGCTCCTCATCCTCTGGGAGAAGTCGGGGCCGGGAGGGGAGTCCCTCTGGGCCACGACAGTGGACGAGAGCGGCAAGAAGCCCGCCGAGTCGGTCGACCTCGGGATCGAGCTGCGCCTCGTCCCCGAGGGGGTCCCGCTGCGGGTCGCGGACCGGGTCTTCACGCTGGCGCTCGACGGGAGCGGCGGCACGCGGCTCTGCTTCGTGCGGGACGAGTAGAGGGCGAGAACACCGTCCCCCTGCCCCTGAAATGGATTAGCACGCGGCCTGTCCCGCAAGGGCACACTCCGCACTGTTCTGCAATCTCGGCGGTGCTGTTCGCGCTGCTCGTGGGAGGGGTGGGGACCGTCCAGGCCCAAGTTCAGGCCGAATACTACGTCGATGGCGACAGCGGTAACGACGCGAACAACGGCCTGGGCCCGACGACGGCCGGTGCGAACAAGCCGTGGCTGACGATCCGAAAGGCTCGGGACGTCATCAACTTGATCGCCGGGGCGTTGACGGGAACCGTGTACGTCTATGTGAAGCCGTCGGCGGTCACGTACCGGGGGTTCCACCAGACCCCGCAGACGAAGGCCGGGAGCGCCTCCTTCCACATCATCTGGCGCGGAGACGGCAAGGACCGCCTTGGGGCGACGATCGTGTGGACGACGGGGACGACCGGGTTTCGGGGGCAGATCGACGCCGTCGGGAATGACCAGAGCGGGGTCTGGATCCAGGGGGCCTACACGGGGGTCCACAGCATCGAGGTCACCAACACGAAGAACGCGGGCGCCGCGCCCTACGGCGACATGATCGAGCTGGACGGCGCGAACAACTCGCTCGTAGACGACTGCTGGCTCCACAACGGCGGCGGGAACAACACGTCGGGGGTCGATTTCTTCAACGCGTCGAACAGCTCCGTGCAGAACTGCATGTTCGGGAACCCCGCGGACGCCACCGCCCAGGTTCCCGGGTGGGCGGCGATCGACGTGGGCTCGGTCGCGACGAGCACGAACGTGACGATCACAGGGTGCGCGTTCGTCCGCGTCAAGGCGAACAACACGAACTCGATCATCTTCGTGACGGACGGGAGCGACGACTGCGTGATCCGGAACAACCTCATGTACAACAACGGCGACGCGTGGGGAGTCCAGGTGACGAAGACGGGCGTCGCCGAGGTGTATCCCGTGCGGACGGTGATCACGGGGAACACCATCGTCGACACCGCGGGCGGGGCCGGCACGCGCGGCTGCGTCTCGCTGAGCTCGACGATTGCGACGGGCGCCGTCGTCCGCAACAACATCATGTACACCGGCAACAACAACCACTGGACGTTCTACGCGAACTCGACCGTCGCGGGCATGAACTACGACTGCTTCTGGCGGTCGGACACGACCATCTCGCTTCTCTACTACAACGGGGTTTCGTATTGGACCGCGGCGGCGCCGACCTTCGCGACCTTCCAGTCCACGATCGGACAGGAGAAGCAGGGGCTTGCGGCCGATCCGCTCCTCGTCTCGACGTCGAGCCCGCGCCTCCAGTCCACCTTCGGCTACTGGAACGGGACGGACTTCGCCACCAGGTCGGCCGCGGACTCGCCCTGCATCGACGGGGGCACGCCCTCCGCCATCGTCACGACGACCATCGCAGCGAGCGCGACGCCGGCGACAGTGTCGGTCTCCAGTACGCGAGGGTATCCCGCCGCAGGTCCCACGATCTACGTCCGCGAAGGGGCCAACCAGCGCTCGTTCACGTACACCGGCATGACCGCGAGCAGTCTCACGGGCGTCACGTGGACCGGGGGAGCCGCGGGCGTGCCCTACAACGCCGGGACTGCGCGGGTCTACGTCGACGACCCCAGCACCTCCGCGACGCCTCCCCTGATCGCGGACTACTCGAACGAGACGGCCGACAACGGCGGGCGGAAGGACATGGGGTGCGCAGGAGTCGCCTACGACACGACGACGACGTTTCAGGCGTCCCTCTCGGGCGTGCAGGGCGCCGAGGTGACCTGGATCGGCGGGAACGTGAAGACCTGGTCGTTCACCAACACGGGGGAGAGCTCGACCACGACGGGCTGGAACAACCCGGCGAACTGGTCGACCGCGGCGGTCCCGTTCGTGAACGCGGCCGTCCCTGGCTTCGACGACGCCAGCATCCCGCGGCGCGCGAACGACCCCGTCGTGGACGCGTCGAAGTCGTGCGGGAACCTCACAATCTCGAACGCCGTGAACAACTCCCCGGCCCAGTCGGGCGGGCTGCTGACGTTGAACAATGCGAGCTACACGATCGCCGCCGCCGGGACCGTCCAGGTCGATGCCGTGGGCGCGGACCGGACCCCTGCCATCAGCATGTCGAACGGCGAGCTCGACATTGCGGGAGGGTTCACGCTGAACAGCGTCTTCAGCGCGAGCGGCGGGACGGTCAAGCTGAACGGCGGATCCGCGCAGACGATCGGCGGGACGGTGACCACGGGACCGACGTTCCGGAACCTCACCTTCGCGAACACGGCGGGGGGGACGAACCTCACCTTCAACACGGGCGCGGCCGGGACGACGATGACCGTCAATGGCGCCTGGACGGTCTCCAGCAGCTCCACGGTGAGCGCGGCGAATCGGGTCATCGCCTTGTCCGGCGCGAGCGCCGCCGGGACCTGGAGCGCGCCGTTCACGCTGGTCTCGGGCACGCTCGACATGTACAACGGGACCCAGACCCTCGGCGCGACCGCCGTGCACACGATCCAGTCCGGCGCGACGCTGCGGATGGACGCAAGCGCGGCGCCGGACCCCACCCTGAGCTTCACGGCGTCACCGGCCGCGACGCTCAACGTCAACGGCTCCTTCATCGTGACGTCGTCCGGGGGCCGCAAGGCCGCGATCACAGGCGGAGCCGGCCTGGTAGACATGAACCTCCTGGGCGCGACGGTCGACGTCTCCGGCATGACCTACTCGAACGGGAACGGGAACGGGCTGGAGTTCGGACAGGCTGCCGGGCCATTCGCGACGGTCCTGCAGTTCCGAAACGTCGATTTCACAGTTGCCTTCGCGGGGGGTCGTCACATGACGTTCACCGGCCCCGGCGGGTCGAAGATGGCCGGGATCGACTGCACGTTCGACATGAGCTTCGGCGCCGGCGCGAACGTGCAGGTGAACAAGGACGGCGCGGGGGCCGGCGACGCTGTCGTGTCGATGATCCGCGGCCTCGGTGGCCCTGGTGGCGGCGGCGAGGGGCCCGGCCCGTTGTTCGACCGCGACGCGGACGCCGACGGGAACGGACCCGTGGCGACCGGCTACTGCGATTGGTTCGATGGAGGGGACCGGCTGACCGCCAATCCATGGACCGGGGCGGACCCGGAGGTGCGGACGAACCCCGACACCTTCACCGGCGTCCAGGGGTTCCTCACTCCGCAGTACAACTGGTTCCCCCCATACACGTTCGTGGGCAACTATGCGCTCGTGCGGTCCGACGAGGACAAGGATCTGAACGACGACGGCGATGTCGCGGATGGCGGCGAGCCGTCCTCGACCGGGAACGGAACCAAGGAAGACCTTGTGTACGCGCTAGACGCGACAGGGAAGATCAAGACGGGCGGGACGTACGCCACGACCAACCCGTTCCGCGTCCCCCGGACGCTCGGACGAGTCATCGGACCGCCCTGGACGGCGACGATCGGCACCGCTGGACCCGGCGTGGACGTCGTCATGTTCGTCACGACGACGGGGTACATCTTCGTCGTGAAGGACGACGGGTTCTCGCTGGCGACCTACGCCCCGTATCCCAGGCAGCCATGGAGCGGCGCGGGCTACCCCGCGGTTCCGCCCCGCGACGCGGATACGGCCTACTCCCCGCTCATGTTCTACGCGGGTAGCGACTATTCCGCGGAAACCACTGTGGGCTCGGATGACCGCTTCATCTTCTGCGGCGCAAGCGGCGGGACGAACAAAATCTTCGTGACGCGCTGCTTCGACCCCGGGCTGGAGGCGAAGAGCCTGACGGGGTGGCCCCTTGGGTATGCGAGCAGGGGGGGGCGCGCAGCGAGGAGTTGGCCCGCGGTGCAGTTCTACGGCGGTGACGTCTACCTGCATCTTGGGACCGACTGCGATGACGGAGACGGCCTCGGAAACGACAGCACCTCGGTCGCAGCAAATCGAGGGCATATCTTCCGGGTCAAGTGCTCCAACTTCGACGGGATCGGCGCCCCCGCGATCGACCTCGAATACAATGGCACGTTGCCAACTCCTCCGGGGCCACCCTACACGCCAGGTCGGCCGGGGAACCACCTGCGGGGTGGGATGCAGCTCCTCGACGATCCCGCCATCGCGAACGACGCGAGAATCTACGTCGGCTGCTTTGAAGACAAGTACGACGGGAGCGGCGGATTCAATGACGCGAGCCCGGCGAACTGGCGGAGCTTCTTCGCGATTCGCACGGATGGGCCGGTCTCTGCCGCCTACGACGAAGACCCCGGGTGGACGGGCGGCCCAGCGCTCCTCGGAACGGGCGACGTCGATTCCTACGCCACCTTCGACAGCGGACAGATCTACGTCGGGGACTCGAGTGGCGTGTTCTACGGCATCAATCGGACGACGGGGGCGACGGTCTGGTCGCCGACCCTGGAGGCAGGCCAGCCGATCCGAAGCTCGCCGGTCAGCTTCGTCGACCGCAGAGGCTCCGGGCGCCTGTTCGTCGGAAATGACAACGGGAAAGTCTTCCAGATCAACCCGGCGACCGGGAGTATCGTGCGCACCTGGCGGCTCGGAGACACCAGGAAGGTCCGCTCCCTGTCGATCGTCGGTGACGCATCCAACGACTACATCGTCGCCATCACGTCGGACGGCTACGTCTTCCTGATCAAGGTCTCGTAGCCAGCGACTTCCGGCGGACCGGTCGCCGGCGTCCTCGTCGCGGGAGCCGCCGACCTGCTCCTCGTGCGTGACCCGCGCGGCCCGCACCGTGTACAGTGAGGGAGACTCGCTTTCCCTCGGAGGTCCCCATGCGCCTCGTCCTGCTCCTCCTCGCCTGCCTCCCCCTCGTCGCCGAGGACTGGAAGGCCGAGCAGCGGGACGTCTCCATCCCGATGCGCGACGGGAAGGGGCTCGCCGCAGACGTCTGGCTGCCGAAGGCCGAGGGGAAGTACCCCGCCGTCCTCATCCAGACCCCCTACAACAAGAAGAACATGGGCGCGCCGATCAGCGGCGAGATCAAGGACGTCGGAGAGACCGGCCGAGGCGCCGTCTCCGACACCCTCGGCCTCCTCGACCGCGATCACTACGCCTACGTCGTCGTCGACTGGCGCGGGTTCTACGGCTCGAAGGACGCGCAGGAAGGGGTCGACCGGAAATCGTGGCGCCGCGGCATGGACGGCTTCGACACCGTCGAGTGGATCGCCTCCCAGCCCTGGTCCGACGGCCAGGTCGGCACGTGGGGCGGATCCGCGCTCGGAAAACAGCAGCTCGACACCGCCGCCGAGCAGCCCCCCCACCTCGTCTGCTGCGTCCCCCTCATCGCCGCGATGGGGCAGCGGTACGAGTTCTACTATGATGGCGGCTGCTACCTCGAGGCGCACGTCAAGACCCTCGACGTCCTCGGGTACGGCGTGTCCAAGATGGTCCTCGCGAACCCGCGCCCCGGGACGCTCATCTGGAAGGGGGCCGAGAGGCTCTCCTACCACCCCGAGAAGATCCAGGTCCCCTGCCTCATGATCAGCGGCTGGTGGGACCACTACCCCGACCAGGTGATCGAGACGTTCGAGGACATCGTCGCCGGCGGCGGCCCGAAGGCGAAGGAGGGCTCGAAGCTCCTCCTCGGCCCGTGGGACCATGTCGGCGTCGGCCTCGCGAAGCAGGGAGACCGCGAGTTCAAGGGGGCGGAGCTGGAGTCGGCCCACTCTGCGAAGGCGTACTTCGACTACTGGATGCTCGGCAAGAAGGACAACGGCTGGGACACGACGCCGCGCGTGCGCTGGTGGCGCATCAACGAAGACCAGCAAGCTGGCTCTGCCAGAGGGTGGGCCAGCGGAGAGTCGTGGAGTGCGCTCACCCGGAAGGCGACCTCCGTCTGGCTTGGAGCGGACGGGAAGATCGGCCTCGAGAAGCCGACCGACGCGGGGACGCGGGCCTACACCTGCGATCCGAAGGACCCGACGCCGACTCTCGGCGGGGCGAACCTCCCGCCCGTGCCGCACGGGCCGCACCTCGAGAACGACCTCGACAAGCGGAAGGACCTCCTCGTCTATTCGACGGGGAAGCTCGCCGCGCCGCTCTCGCTCAACGGGAAGGCGGAGCTGTCGTTCGAGGTCGAGGTCGACCGCCCGTGCTGCGATTTCATGGCGCGGCTCTGCGACGTCGACCCGGACGGCCACGTCTACCTCATCGCGGACGCGGCGCGGAGGCTCTGGGACGTGAAGGCGGGGGCGACGCAGAAGGTGACCCTCACGTTCCCGACGACCGCGGTGACGTGGCCCGCGGGGTGGGAGCTGCGGGTCTACCTTTCGTCGTCGAACTGGCCCCGCTACGAGCGGAACACGCACACGGGCGCGGACCACTGGGACGCGAAGGCGGCCGTCCCGCTCGCGGTCACCGTGCACCACCCCGCCGAGCTGAAGCTGCCTGCGGTCGAGGGCGGCAAGTAGCGGATGGGGATCTTCGACTTCCTCCGCCGCCGCACGCCCGGGGATCTCCTCCGCGAGCGTCTGTTCGACCTCGCGGCGAGGGGGGACGCAGCGGGGTTCGAGGCCGCCTGCCGCGAGAACGCGGAGGCGATCGAGGCGGCCTTCGCGGGGTGGAAGACGGTTCCCACGGCGGTTCGGAAGGACCCGGCGCGGGTCGGCGCATGGGCGAATGCCCTCCTCGCCATCGCGCGCTGCCTGGCGGAGCGACTCGCGCGCCGCGGGCCGATGGACGACCTCGTCGGGACGCCCGAGACGAACCCCGTCCTCCGCTGGCAGGAGACGCTCCGCACCGTCAAGGGGCTGAAGGACGACGCGAGCTACGCCGACGCGGCCGACCTCCTCGCGCCGGTGGTCGAGGAGATGCGCCGGATCACGGGGACAGGCGTGGCGTCGCTCCTGCCGATCGCGCTCGGTTGGATCGGCGAGTGCCGCTTCCAGGCGGGCGACGCCGCGGGGGCGGTCGCGCCGATGGAGGAGGCCCTGTCGCTCTGCGAGAAGGCGGGCGACGATCAGGGGACGCGCGCGTATCTCGGGAACCTCGCCGAGGTCCACCGGTATCTCGGTCGCGGCGCCGACGCGGCCGCCCTCCTCGAGCGCCTCGCCGATCGCGTCGGAGGGGACGAAGGGGCCGTGCTGCGCCGGCGCGCGGCGCGGACGCGGAGGCGGCCTGCCGCGCGGGGCTCGCGCTCGAGGCGGACGACGACACGCGGACGAGGCTCCTCGCGGAGCTGGCGGTGGCGGTCCCCTCGGAGGCGGACCGGCGCGACCTCTTCCGCCAGGCGGCGGAGCTGAACGGCCACCTGGTCGCGGGGGCGATGGCGCGCCTGGCGCTGAAGAGCGAGGCGGCGCCTCAGGCGTAGTAGTCGCGCATCAGCTCGGAGGACCACGCGGGCTGGCGGACCTCGCCTCGCGGGCCGAACTCTGCGACCCACGGTTTCACGTCGAGGACGGGGGTGCCGTCGATCGCGTCGAGTCCCTCTACGCGCAGCGAGAGGCCGTCGACGCCGAGGAGGCGGCACCGCGAGACGCCGATCCGGTTCGGGCGGGCCTTCGCGCGCCCGTGCGTCATGCCGCCGCAGGATACCATGCTCGACTGCGCTTGTCAGAGAGCCCTGCCAGGCCGCATGACCGGCCCGACGGAATCGTCGACCCGGGACGACGGATCCACGAAGAGCACCAAGATCGCACGGAGGCGACAGGGACGGAACTCCGGGATCGGACAACTCCGCGGCCGCGGCGGGCGAGGAGGAGGCCCCGCCGTGCGCCGCGGGGCGGGGGGACCGAGCGCGGGGGGAAAAGGAAGGGGTCCGGCCACGCCGGGGGGCCGGAATTGTCGGCGGCCGCTGAGGTGTCCCCCCGCCCGCGCCG
>Ga0082335_1002983_pt1 | contig 29336 bp, 24 predicted proteins | sample Subgrocontami58m_FD_72375 | JGI IMG/M metagenome (GOLD analysis project Ga0082335, IMG submission 72375) | Subsurface groundwater microbial communities from S. Glens Falls, New York, USA - GMW37 contaminated, 5.8 m (SPADES assembly) (version 2) ...
AAGTCCTTTTATTCCGGATGCACAATACATGCTTGCGGAATCGTATTTTCAGTTATCTCCGCCATACCAGCTTGATCAAGCATATACAAAAAAAGCAATTGAAGAAATGCAGGCGTTTATAGATTTCTTCCCGGCAAATAAAAAGGTTGAAGAAGCAGAACAAAAGATAAAAATACTCAACGAAAAATTAGCCCAGAAGGATTATCAAAGTGCATTGATTTATGAAAAAATGGAATATGAAAATGCTGCGATAAAATATTACGGCGCAGTTGCAGAAACATATCATGATACTAAGTACGCACCACTATCACTTTACCATAAGATAATGCTAGAAACAAAAAAGGGATTGAACAATGAAGCGCTTGCTGATATAAGTTTGTTTGTCAGCCGTTATCCTGATGACACTTACTTGAAAGAACTTAAAGAGACAGAAACATTGTTAATGAGCAAGAAATGAGTGAACCAAGAAGAAAAAAGAAAGTTAGTGAATCAATTATTACAATGACTGAATTAGTTCTGCCAAACTATACAAATCAACTTGGAAATTTATTGGGCGGACAATTAATGCATTGGATAGATATTTGTGCAGCACTCTCTTCCGCAAAACATTCTCAACGCGTTTGTGTTACTGCTTCTGTTGACAGGATTGATTTTCATCATCCCATTAAACTTGGCAATGTTGTAACTTTAATTGCATCTGTGAACCGTGCCTTTAAAACTTCTATGGAAGTTGGTGTAACGGTATTTGCAGAATCACACATTGATGGAATACGCATTCATACTAATACAGCATATTTAACTTTTGTCAGCGTAGATGAAAAAGGAAATCCCGTTGATACATTCGAAATTGTACCTGAAACAGATGACGAAAAAAGAAGATTTGATGAAGCACTTCAAAGAAGAAAAAATCGTCTCGGCGGTTAGACAAATAATATTAAATTCATTTCTTGTCACTCTCTTTTTTTTCTCCGACATCATTGCTCAAATTCCAATAAACGGTTTTTGCAGATACAGAGAATTTTCCGTAAAGAAAAATTTTACTAACATATTTTCTATTGATTACAACACTGATGGTTATAGAGATTTATTGATCTATAACTCATCTAATAATAAATATGTTTCTGCTTTATCTGATAATAAATCAGACCTAATTAATATATCAGAAAAATATTCCCCGGTTGCCATTTCTAATATTCATCCCTTTAGTAATAATTTAACTGAGAAAAAATTTATTTTTATATCGCGCAGTGCAAGACAAGTCGCGGTTTCTTCATTTTCAAGAAATGGCAGTATCTCTTCACTAACTAAAATTAAATTAAACGGCTATCCTTCGAACATTGATGTTGGTGATATAGATGGCGATGGAAAACCCGAAGGTTTAGTCTCGGGAACCTCGCTCAGTGGTCTTTCTATTATAAAAGAAAAAAACAATAATCTTCATGAAACAAAAATTAATCCAGAAAAAGTATTTTCAGCCTCAACATTTATTGATTTGGATTACGATTCGTATTCAGATATTGCGGCAGTTGATCTCTATTCCAACTCTATTTTGTTGTTTTATAATAACGGAGACGGAAATTTTACAGAATCACGTTCTATAGGATTGAACGGTGAAATAAACGAATTCAAAACTGTTGATTTTAATTCCGACGGGTTTAATGATTTGGTTTATATCAAGGATAATCATTTTGAAGTTTTACTTGGTGATTCTGTTTCATCGTTTCAAAAAAAGTTTATTTTAGAAACGCCGGTTAAGCCCGATAAATACGCAATTCTTGATTTTAACGGAGACGGTTTTAACGATATAGCTTTTATAAATACTCAAAGCGGAACATTATATATTTCATTTGCAAAAAGCACAAATGTGTTTTACCCGCCAATTATTTATTTACAAAAAAATGGACTTGCAGACCTAACAGCATACATTGATCGGACCGGGAAGAAATTAGCTCTTATTAACACCGAAGGGAAAATATATCTTATTAACAAACCGGGAATTAACGACGATTCTTTTTCGATTTCGCTTGGACTTAGGCCAACTGCCTTAAAAACTTTTGATTACCTGAATGATAAGTTCGAAGATTTTTGTTTTATTGATGAGTCAGAGAAAACATTAAAACTTTTATTAAGCGAAAGAAGAAATTTGTTCAGAACTTATTTTAGTATTCCGCTTCTATCTGATTTTACAGACATAGTCGTTGACGAAAACAGATCAAGAATCAAAACTTTTTATTGTTATTCAAATAGAGGCACGATAGAAATTATTCGAATGAATTTTGATGACCGTAATTACAAAAGGCAAACTTTATACGCAGGCGGATTACTTGAAGATTTTAAAATAATAAGTGATCGTGTGAATGACCGGCAGAATATTTATGCGTTGATTAAAAAAGATAATAAAACATATTTACAAGAATTTGAATATAGAGATTTTAGTCTTGCATCATCACAATCCAACTTAATTGAATCGAACGTTGAAAGATCATGGTTAACATTTGGAATATATAAAGATATCTACAGTATTGAGAAAAAAGAAAAGCAGCTTAATCTGGTTAAAACAATTTTTGATAAAAAAGTTATTGATCGTAAAATTCTATTCAGCATTAATGTTAATGATAAAGATAAAATTAATTATACCATGATTTGCTTAAAAGAGTTAATTGATAGGGCAAAACCAGTTACATTCTGGATTACCAACAACAACAATTCTTTTCTTTATTCATTCAGCAATACTAAAATGAACAAGTATCACCTAAAGATTGCATTAAGCAACAATGTACAAACAGGATATAATATAAGCGGCGGTGGCGATGAACTTTCTTTTTATTTTTATAATGAAAAGGGAAAACTTAGCGGTGTTTCATTTACAGGCGTAGAAAAATCACCGATTGAAAAGGATTTATTTGTTTCAAAAAATATCAATAATTATCTTGTTACCGTCTTAAACAACAGAAGAACATTTTTGATTTATTCAAACAGCTTACTCAATTCATTAACTTTTGAAAAAATTAAATGAAGAAATTTTTATTACTTCTTTACTCAATCCCGATTTTGATATCATCAGGGCAAAACATTGATTCACTATACAACGAATTTTTACGAGTTAGGGGAATCAATCAAAATGTAAAACCGCAAGTTACCGGTGAAACAAATCTCCCGATAAAATGCGGATTCGGAATTGTAAATCAAGTGAAGATGAATTACGATAAGTTTAACGATCAGCAAAAAATTCTTCTTAAAACAGTACTAGACAGACCAGCAACCGACACAAGTTTTATTTCACCCAGGGGCTGGTTTAGAATTCATTATTATAAAACAGGTTATAATGCACCAGTATATGATATTAACGAAATAGCTAAAGCTGCAGACTCATCATATAGTTATGAAGTTAATTTTTTAGGTTATAGGTCGCCACCCCCAGATAACGGTGCTGGAGGAGACGACAAGTATGATATATATATTATAAATGAAGGAGGTTATTATGGAGGTACCACACCTGATCAATTAATCACTGATTCGACATGGACATCATTCATGGACATTGATAATGCATTTGGTAATAACTTTTACACAAAAGGAATTGACGCCGCAAGAGTTACCATTGCCCATGAATTTCATCATGCAATACAAATTGGAAATTATATAAACAGATATAATGCCGACGGTTTTTATTATGAATTAACTTCTACTTCAATGGAAGAGTTTGTCTATCCAAGCATAGATGATTATATCCAATATATTGCCTCCTACTTAAGGAATCCGCAGCAGACATTTAACAATACTAGTAACGTTTATAACGGTTATAATCTCGCCATCTGGAATATTTTTCTAAGAGACAGATTCGGGCCAAACATTATTAAACTAACATGGGAACTAATGCCGGTAGAGCGTGCACTCAATGCAATTGACAAAGCAATCCAGCAACAGCAAACCGGTTCTGATTTTAAAACAGAGTTAAACAAATTTGGGCAGTGGACATATTTTACCGGTGTTAGAGACGACGGTAAACATTTTAAGGAAGCTGCTAACTATCCTCTTATTAGTCCGACTGAAATTACAAATTCTATTACTGTAGGTTCCGAAGCCATATCGAATAATTTTTTTAAAATGTATAATAATTCAAGCGGTGGAAAAGATTCTGTTATTACACTTATCACCAACAGCGATGTTGCCGGCGGAATTACTTCACCTGTTTCTATTTTGCAGTTTACTTATACTTTATCTATATCTCCAATATCGGGCGGGAAAAAGATTGCGGAAAATTTCTACTCAAAGCTGGAGCCACCAAGCAATAGTTTAACAGAAGCAAATGTATTGGGCGGCAATGTTATATTTGCCGAGACAGATTATCCTTTCCCGCAGCCGTTCAAATATTCTTTGTATAATGTAATAAACTTTCCGGTTGCCGCTAACGGTGAAAAAACAGCACAACTTTACATTTATTCTGTTGATATGAATTTGGTTTATTCAGGTCTAATTAATATTGTTGGCAATCAAATAATTTCGTGGAATTGCTTGGATAATAACGGCATGAAGTTGGGAACTGGCGTTTATATCTTTGTAACTAAAACGGGGGATACAATTAAAAAAGGGAAGTTCGTTATTCACAATGATTAATTACACAGTAGAGCTAAATAATCTTGTTAAGTATTTCGGAAGACGTTTGATCTTTGACGGAATTAATTTTTCTTTTTCATCGCAGCATATTTATGGAATATCAGGTCCGAATGGTTCCGGCAAATCAACATTAGTTAAAATTATTACAAATTTAATTTCACCAACGCGCGGAAAAGTAATTCATAAAAATAATTCCAATGAAATAGAATCGTTCAAACTTCACAATCAAATTGGTTTTGTTTCACCTTACCTTTTTCTATATGATGAATTTACTGCAGAAGAAAATCTTTTACACTTTTCAAACATTAGAGGAATTAGTTTTAATAAAGAACGTTCAGACTTTTTACTGAATGAGCTAAAACTTATTGACCGGAAAAACGATCTTGTCCGTGGATATTCATCCGGTATGAAACAACGGCTGAAATTTATTTTTGCTCTTTTGCACCAACCGCCTCTTATAATTTTAGATGAACCAACATCGAATTTAGATAACTCCGGTAAAGAAAAAGTTTATGAGTTAATCAAAGAAGAAGCTGAAAATAATCTGGTAATTATCGCTTCAAATGAAGATTCGGACATTGCATTATGCAGCCAGGTAATTGAATTGGAAAAATTTAAAAGAGCAAATTAACAGATGAAAGCATATTCGCTATTTAAAAAAGATTGGCAATCGGAACTACGCACGCGTTATGCAATTAATGCTCTTGCAATGTTTATCCTTGTTACAATCAGTGTAATAATGTTTTCAATTGGAAGCGAAAAGATCACGGAATATCTAACCGGCGGACTTTTATGGGTGGTAATATTTTTTTCAGCTATGTCGGGACTTTCACGTGCATTTGTATCGGAAGAAGAACGCGGTACAACCATGACACTTCATTTAATTGCCGCACCGTCAACTATTTTTTCAGGCAAACTTATTTTTAATCTTTTGCTCGTTTTCCTGATGAACTTTGTAATTACTTTTCTTTTTGCAATCTTATTTAATTCTTTCATTATAAAAAACTTTGCATTATTTGCAATTGCATTTCTGTTCGGTAATATCGGAATTGCAATTTCATCAACGATTATTGCCGCAATAATATCCAAAGCCAGTTCTAAAGGAACGCTTTACCCGGTTTTGTCATTCCCGATCTTACTTCCACTCATTCTAACTCTTTTGGAGCTAACCAAACATGCAATGGATGGCAATTCTATAAGCAGTTCATTTGTAGAAATTGCTGTTCTGGTTTGTTATGATGTGATCATGTTAACGGCTTCTTATTTATTGTTCGATTTTATATGGGAAGAATAATCATTTTATCCTTTTTTGAATTAAAAGAGCATTCCGCTTAGTTGCTTTATTAACTGTCTATTATGTAAATTTGCCATCACAGCCGAATACAAAATCATTTTTTTCCTTAGGCTGCTGCTTCAAATCAGATAAAGATCAAACCATTAAAGTAAGGTAAATGTGATAAACTGGAATGTAAGCCCTGATATTTTTTCAATCGGTCCAATCACAATTCGATGGTACGGACTTCTTTTTGCAATGTCATTTATTGTCGGCTACCAGATTATGGTAATCATTTTTAAGAGAGAAAATAAATCTGAACATGATTTAAACGATTTAGTTTGGTACATGATTCTTGGAACCGTTCTTGGTGCACGCCTTGGTCATTGTCTATTTTATAATCCCGATTATTATTTAAGTCATCCGTTAGAAATACTTCAGATTTGGAAAGGCGGTTTGGCAAGTCACGGTGCTGGCATTGGAATAATAACCGCACTAATTCTTTATACGCGGAAGAAAAAAGAAATATCATTTTTGTGGATTATGGATCGTGTGGTTATAACGGTTGCACTCTCCGGATTTTTTATCCGTTTAGGAAATCTATTCAATTCGGAAATAATTGGTAAACCGACTAATGGAAATTGGGGATTTGTATTTGTCTCTGTGGATAACATTCCTCGTCATCCGGCACAGCTTTACGAAGCAATAGCATATCTGTTAATCTTTATTTTCTTACTCTCGTTCTATTTTAGAGTTAAAGGGAAATTCAAGAATGGACTGCTATTCGGAATGTTTCTTGTCTCCATTTTCGGATTCAGATTTTTCGTTGAATTCCTTAAGGAAATCCAATCTCCCTTTGAGCAGAATTTATTTTTAAATTTGGGACAACTATTAAGTATTCCCTTTGTAATCCTTGGAATTTATTTTCTATTCCGAAAAGATAAAAAAGTCATAAAAATTCAATAACCTTTTAAGAAAAACAAACTTTGATGAAAAATAAAATTATTTCTTCTCGAACTTCTTTTTTACTAATTATTTTTACGATGCCGGTATTTTTTTCTTTTATAACTACTGAGCAAAAACAAAATTATAATCCATCGTTAGATTCTCTTCGCTTTTCCGGTGAAACTCATCTTCGAAATATAAAACAACTTACGTTCGGCGGGAATAATGCTGAAGCATATTGGAGTTTTGACAATAAGCAGTTAACATTTCAAAGTGATTGGAACGAAATTAATTCACAGCCGTGCGATCAAATTTTCAAAATGAATATTGACGGATCTCCGATTGAAAACGGAAAACAGTATCAACTACTTTCTACAGGAAAGGGAAGAACTACATGCAGTTATTTTCTTAAGGATGGAAGAATTATTTATGCTTCAACTCATGCTGCAGGAGATAAATGTCCAGAACATCAGATGTTCAGCGGCGGCAGGTATGTTTGGCCAATATACAGCAGTTATGATATTTATATTGCCAACAAAGACGGATCAAACCCCAAGGTATTAATCGGTGGGAATGGTTATGATGCCGAAGCTACTGTATCACCTGATGGTAAATATATAATTTTTACTTCAACGCGTTCGGGTGATTTGGAACTATGGCGGTATGAAATAAAAACCGGAAAATATTTACAACTTACAAACACTTTAGGATACGACGGCGGCGCTTTCTTTTCCCGTGATTCAAAACAAATTGTTTGGAGAGCAAGCGGACCACAGGGTGATGAAGCTGAAACATATAAAAAACTTTTGGCCGAAGGTTATGTTGAACCAAAAGAACTAAATGTTTTTACAGCAGATATTGACGGAAAGAATGCGAAACAAGTTACGCATCTCCCAGGCGCAAATTGGGCTCCCTTTTTTCATCCCGATGGAAAAAAGATTTTGTTCTGCTCCAATAATCACTCTGTTAATAAGGGTGGGAGAATATTCGATGTTTTTATTATTAACGTAGATGGTACAGGACTTGAAAAAATTACTAATTCAGAAACGTTCGATGCTTTTCCTATGTTTTCGTATGACGGAAAGAAAATAGTTTTTTGTTCTAACAGAAGAGCAGATAGAAAACCGTCGCACGATACAAATGTTTTTGTAGCTGATTGGATTGAAAAACCCGAAGCGGTTGATGTAAATTTTAAATGACCGATAAAACTAATATGACAGAAAAAGAATTCACACAAAACTGGGTTGAGAAAATCAAAGAGAAGTTAAAATCTTTCCCGGATGATTTTATCGGCTCTGCTGAATATGAAGAAATCTCCCTGCCGGGGAAGATTCTTTTTCTACCACCGCCATTTTTTGACAGCTACCAAATTACAAATGAATTTGGCGAAACAATTTTTACTACTGACGATCATTTTAAAGCAAAGTATGTTCTTTATGCAAATAGATTAAAACCATTACAGATAAAAATTCCAAAAGAAGCAATGCATGTATATGAAACTGTGCGCGATTACGAAAAGCATCTTGATTCATTCTTAAAAGAAATGGAAAAAGAGTTCAAACAGAACTTCCCAAACTCCAAAGGATTTAAAAGAAATTCTATACAAGTATTCAACTCACTCAACCTCACACGACAATAGTTTGATAGAACTAAGCAGTAACATAACAGATTATATCCGCACGCACTTTGGCGAAGAGTTTCTAATTAATTACAAACAATATCACGACAGCAGGTATAAACCGTATCTTAGAACTTCTTCACTTTGTAACATTGATTATTTAGAAGAGGAACTGAAACGTTACGGAATTTATCTGGCATCAATCCCAAATATTAAAAATGCATTTCGTATAATCTCCGGTGAAGATGTTGTAAGCAAAACGTTGGAATTTATTCTAGGCAAATATTACATACAAAGTTTGTCGTCAATGATACCTGCACTTGTTCTTAATCCAAGCAGTAACGATGCAGTTTTAGATCTATGTGCTGCGCCGGGTTCTAAAACAACTCAACTTGCAGAACTAATGAGCAACCGCGGAACGTTAATAGCAAATGAAATATCAGTTGACCGGTTGAAAAGTCTTGTCTTTAATGTTGATAAAATGAGTTTGGTGAATGTTGGTATTTTACACGGCAAGGGGGAATTACTAAGCATGCAGTTTGAAAACCGGTTTGATAAAATTTTAGTTGATGCACCGTGTAGTGCTTTGGGAATAGTTCAGAAAAAAGGTGAGGTTAGTAATTGGTGGGATCAGCGCAAAGCTGAGGCAATGTCGGACCTGCAATTACGGCTTTTAATTGCAGCAATAAAAATGTGTAAAGTTGGCGGTGAGATTGTTTATTCAACATGTACATTAACACTTGAAGAAAATGAAATGGTAATAAATAAAGTGTTAAAAAAATATCCTGTTGAACTTGAAGAGATTGAATTACCTGTTAAAAGCAATGAAGGTCGTACAAAGTATGGGAATGAAACTCTTAATAGTGAATTGAAGAAATGCCGAAGAATTTTTCCATGGGAAATTGAAAGCGAAGGTTTTTTTGTCGCAAAAATGAAAAAGATTGATAAGACCGAACCGTTAGAGCGAACAGTAAGACAAGAAAAAAAATATGATCTGATAAAATCATCCAGCGGCAAAGTAAATAATTATCTAAAAATTCTTTCCGATTATTACGGAATAGATCGAAAGAAATTTGAAGATTACAAATATTTAATTAAGAACAATGATGTTCATTTTGTTAATAATGATTGGAACAGCGATCATCTCGAGTCCTTCAACAGAATTGGAACAAGATTAGGTACGATTGATAAACGCGGAATCCTTCAGCTAAACCCCCTTGCCGCTCAAGTTTTTGGTCCGGCAATTACAAAAAATATCATAGAGCTTGAAAACACTTCAGAGCTTAATATTTATTTCAGCGGTGGAACTATTAAGAAACAATTACAAATCGGCGGGCAAAAAGTTATTAAATATAAAAACTATTTTCTGGGAACAGCAGTTGCTTCCAAAGAGGGGCTGAAAAGCCAATTCCCAAGGGCGTTTAGAACGCAAGAAATAATATTACCGCAATAATTTATTTTTATTACATATTCATTTTCTTTTACCATTTAACCAAAATCACTTGTTAAAATTTATTCTTGACACGAAATCTTATTTTAATTAGGTTCTTCCATGTTCAAATATCAATAAGAGGCAATTGAATGAAGAAGCAATTTATTTCTTTTTCTTTGCTGTTCATATTATCGGTTACATTTAACGTCCATTCACAAATCCGTAATTTAAAATCTATAGAAGGAACATGGACAGGGCAATGGCATAACAATTTTTATAACAGTTCTGGAAATATAAATGTTGTAATTACTGTTGATGAAGCAGGATTAAATGCCCATGGTGTTTGGAATGTTGGAGGTGCAATATTAGGTGTAGAAAATAGACCAGGTTTTTCAACAGATATAACACTAACTTCAACCGGATTTACTGCAAATTTTAATTCAATAATTTGGGGTGATATAAGCGGTACGGGTTTTTATACAGGATCTTATAGTGGTACAGCAATCAATATTCCCAATCCTAACGCAAGTAATATTGCAGTTACAGGAACATTCAACAATCTAAATATTAACGGTACATTTACATTCCGTTGGATTCCCGCAGGTACAGATCCGATAAACGGAACGGTACAAATAACAAAACAGAATCCCGTTGTTGATCCTTCTAATTTAATTCTATCTGAAAACCCGGCTATGACGATTAATCTACAATGGACAGACAATTCAAATAATGAAACCGGATTTAGAATTGATAGAAAGAAATCATCAACTGGTACTTGGACAGAAATTGCAACTGTCGGGGCTAATGTAACGACGTATAGAGATCAAAATTTAGATGTAGAAACAGAATACACTTATTGAGTTACAGCCTATAGTGCAACCACAGAATCAGAATATACTCAGGAAGTAAATCTTAAAACTCTAACGTCCGTAGATAATGTAAGTACAATACCTTCAGATTATTTACTCTTACAAAATTATCCGAACCCATTTAACCCAAGTACACTTATTCGTTATGATCTACCACGTCAAAGCCGTGTGAATATTTCCATCTATACAATTTTGGGAGAACGAATATCATCTCTTGTAAATGAAGTTCAGAATGAAGGGCATTATGAATTATCATTCGATGCATCAAGGCGCGCCAGTGGAATTTATTTAGTAAAAATGACTGCCCAATCAATTGAAAGCGGAAGAAAATTTGTGGAAGTGAAAAAGATGTTGTTGATTAAATGATTTGACTTTGCAATAAACTAAAAAGGCGGGGTACTCTCCGCCTTTTTTTTAATACACATTTTTTATTCTGTACTGCTTACACATCAAAGTACATTTCGAATTCAAAAGGATGGGGACGTAATGCCATCGGTTTGATTTCTTTAGCGATCTTATAATCTATCCATGTATTTATCACGTCTTCTGTAAATACATCACCTTTTAATAAGTATTCGTGATCATCCGACAAAGACTCAAGCGCTTTCCCTAAAGAATCAGGTGTTGAGGGAACATCTTTCAATTCTTCCGGGGATAGATCATATATATCTTTATCTAAAGGATCACCTGGATCAATTCGGTTTTTTATACCATCAAGACCAGCCATTAAGATTGCAGAAAAAGCTAGATAAGGATTACTTGATGCATCCGGGCAACGAAATTCAACTCGTTTCGTTTTAGGGTTGTTGGAGAACATTGGAATTCTAATTGAAGCGCTTCTGTTTCTTTGTGAGTAAGCTAAATTTACCGGAGCTTCAAATCCCGGAACTAATCTCTTATATGAATTAGTAGTTGGATTTGTAAATGCAAGTAATGATGGCGCATGTTTTAACAGTCCGCCAATAAAATAAAGAGCCATATCACTTAACCCTGCATAACCGCCGCCTGCAAAAAGTGGTTTACCTTTTGTCCAAAGACTTGTATGTACGTGCATACCGCTTCCGTTATCTCCAAAGATCGGTTTAGGCATGTAGGTAACAGTCTTTCCGTTTTTTCTAGCAGTATTTTTCACAACATATTTAAACATTAATAACTGATCAGCAGCTTTTAGTAAAGGTGCAAAGCGCAAATCAATTTCGCATTGTCCTCCGCTTGCAACTTCGTGGTGTTGTGTTTCAACATCAATTCCCATGTTCATTAGATTAACAACCATTTCATTTCTAATGTCATTTAGTTTATCTGTTGGAGGAACAGGGAAGTAAGCTTCTTTATAACGAGGTTTGTAACCAAGATTGGGATCTTCTTCACGTCCGCTATTCCATTTTCCTTCTATAGAATCAACAGAGTAATAAGAAAAGTTTGGTCCCGAATCAAAGCGTACGTCATCGAAAATAAAAAATTCGGCTTCGGGTCCGAAGTATGCTGTATCAGCAATACCGGTTGATTTTAAATATGCATCGGCTTTTTGTGCAATGTTACGCGGGCACCGTGAATATTTTTCTTTTGTAGCTGGTTCATATACATCGCATATCATAGATATTGTAGGCAATGCTATAAACGGATCGAGAAACATTGTAGTAGCATCCGGAATAATAAGCATATCACTTTCATGGATATGTTTCCATCCTCGGATTGATGAACCGTCAAATCCAAATCCGTCTTCAAAAGAATTTTCACTTAATTGATTAACCGGAACAGAGAAATGTTGCCATTGTCCTGGAAAATCCATGAACTTGAAATCAACAAATTGGATCTTGTTCGTTTTTATGTATGAGAGAACATTCAGTGCGGGAGAATTTACTTTTGCCATTTCTACTCCTTTTTAGATTGTAAATGTAAACTTGTTGTTTCCTTAGTTGATGATAAAACAAAACTTGTTATGGTTCGTGTAACTCCTGGCCAAGATTGAATCTTACTAAGGAGTAATTCAAGGTCCTTTGTACCTTTAGCAACAATTTTTAGTATATGAGATCCTTCTCCAAGAATTGAATGACATTCTAAAATCTCGGCGGTCTTTTTTACATGATCTGTAAATTTTTCATAGTTCTTTGATGAATCCATAATAACTGAGACAAAGGCCATAATATCAAAACCAAATGAATGACGGTTTACTTTTGTGTAGTAACCTTCAATCACGCCGTTGTCTTCCAATTTTTTTAATCGTTCACTAAGTGAAGGGATGGACAAACCAATGGCATCCGCCAGTTCATTTCTTTTGGTTCTTCCATTTTCCTGAAGTTTCTTTAGTATGGTTACGTCTAAGTCATCAAGCATATATTCTCTCATTTATTTAGGTTATTCTATAATTTTGACTGAAAATATAAGGTGAGTTTTCTAAATATGCAAGTAGTGTTGTGATATATAATTGCATTGTCTTAGGATCATTCTTTTTTAAGTTAGTAACTAACAATTAGGGTTTACCTTAATGAGGAAGATTACTTTCTATTTTATTTTAATATTCGTAATAGAAAATCAGATTATAACTGCTCAGATTGATCCAACAGTTACTGCAATAATAAATTCAGTTAGTATTGATTCACTCTATGAAAACCTGAATTATTTATCAGGTGAAAAATCAGTTACAATTCCAAGCGGAACCCAGTTTATCTTATCTCGTGCTTATACAAGTTCAGGTAATCTAGCAGCAGAAGAATATTTACAGTTACGCTTAAAGAAATATGGACTTAAAACTTCACTTCAAATTTTTGATGCAGGCGGGGGAAACGTTATAGGAATACAACCAGGAATAAGAAAACCTAATCAGAAAATAATAATTTGCGCTCACTTCGACAGCAAACCTTATACTGGATCTGCACCTGGTGCTGATGATAACGGAAGCGGTACTTCGGCAGTTCTAGAAGCGGCAAGAATTCTTTCCAAATTTCAAACTGATTATACAATTGTATATGCTTTATGGGATAATGAGGAACCCGGTTTAAATGGAAGTAGTTTTTATGCTCAGCAAGCAAGTTCGAATAATGATAGTATTGTTGCTGTAATTAATATGGATATGATTGCCTGGGATAGTAACAATGATAATTTAGCAGAAATACATACTCGCGATGTTCAAAATTCAAATCAGATTGCCGGCAAGATGGCAAATATAAATAGCAACTACGGGTTAGGTCTTAATCTGGCGATAATTAATCCCGGCATTAGTGCAAGCGACCATGCTTCGTTTTGGAATAAAAATTATTCTGCAGTATTGTTAATTGAAAATTACTCAAATGTAAATGGTATGCACGATTTTAATTCTTATTACCATTCTTCATTGGATAATATTCAACATATAAACAAAACTTTTTTTGAAAAATGTGCAAAACTTTCAATAGCAACACTTGCCAGCTATGCTGTTTTGCAAACCGCTAGCTCAGTAGAAAATATTATTCCTAATGAACTAACTTTATTTCAAAACTATCCGAACCCATTTAATCCAAGTACGGTTATTAATTATCAATTATCTACGGCTAGTTTTGTTACCTTAAAAGTTTATGATTCTCTCGGTAGGGAAGTCACAACTCTTGTTAGTGAATACCAGCAACCGGGTGATTATAGCACTACATTTGGCTCTACTCATTTAATGCTTTCATCCGGAGTTTATTTCTATACTCTTTATACCGGCGATAATTTAATAGTACGGAAAATGGTTTTGACTAAATAACATTAAAGCGGAGAGATTCTAATTTTCTTTTTGTTTCAAAATCTTCAAAATTTAATTTTATTGTGTAATTATTAAACTCGCGTCTTATAGGGTAGTTTTTTCTAAGATTATCAAAATGTTTAGCTTGCAATTGCAATTTCAAATTATTTCCTTCTCGTAATAATCTATCATCGTTTTCAATTATATAAATCTGGTTGATGGTATAGTTCAATAATTCTTCTAAAGGTAATTTCTTATCAATCGTTATTACTGAATTAGAGATTATAGGGTATTTAGCTTTCCAATTTTTGACTATGCCTAAGAAGTCACAAAGTTCATTATAAATTATTTCTGTTCCATTTACTTTTCCCTCAAGCGAATAACCTGCAATATGTGCAGAACCGAAATTTACTTTTTCTAGTAATTCAAAATCTATATTCGGTTCGTTTTCCCAAACATCTAAAACTGTAATTATATCATTTTTATTCTGTAATCTTTTTTTCAAAGCGTTGTTATCAACAACTTCACCGCGCGATGTATTGATTAATACTGTCCCACTTTTTATTTGATCAAGATTTTTTTCATTTAATAAATGATATGTTTTGTCAATTCCTGTATGAGTAAGCGGAACATGAAATGAAATGATATCGCATTTCAAAATTTCTTCGAATGGTACAAAATCTTCGGTGCCCAGTTTTCGTTCTAGGGGTGGATCGTTTTGCAGTACGTTAAAGCTAAGTGATTTTGCAAAACGAACTACCTTACTTCCGACATTACCAATTCCAATAACACCAAAACTTTTTTCATTAAAAGAGAAATTATTTTTTGAAGAAATATTAGACAAAGCAGCAATTAAATATTCAGCAACTGAAAAAGAATTGCAACCCGCAGCATCGGCAAATGTTATTTTATTTCTAATTAAATATTCTTTATCAATATGATCTGTGCCAGCTGTTGCTGTGGCCACAAACTTTATTTTTGTGCCGGTTAATAATTTTTCATCAACATTAGTGATTGAACGAACCAATAAGACATCAGCATCAGCTAAAAGATCATTAGAGATTTCGCGTCCATTTGAAAATATTAATTCTCCAATGTTGCCAAATGCATCATGAGCTTGAGGAATATTTTCATCGACTACAATCTTCATCTCTATATAATCAAAAATTAATTGTTGTAAATATAATTCAACACACTCAAAGAAACCGTGTCCACCCAATTATTTGAATACCCTTTCGTAAATGTTTATCTTTGTGCCCTAAAATTTTTATCGGAGTTATAAAGGGTTTATGAAATTCAAAAGAAGAACACATACATGCGGTGAACTTAGAGAGAGTAATATTGGTCAAAACGTTGTTTTGAACGGATGGGTAGCAATCAGGCGCGATTTAGGCGGTGTGACTTTTATAGAAATGCGAGATCGTCACGGAATGACGCAAATTGTTTTTGAACCTACTTATAATTCAAAAGAACACGAGCACGGTAAAAAACTAAGAAGTGAATATGTAATTTCTATAGAAGGAAAAGTTCGAAAACGTCCTGAGGGAACAGAGAATCCGTCTTTACCAACCGGGTATATAGATGTTATGGTAGATAAACTAATAATTCTGAATCATTCAGAAACCCCTCCATTTCCAATTGAAGATATGATTGATGTGCATGAGGATCTCAGATTGAAGTACCGCTTTTTGGATTTGCGTAGAAATGAAATGCAAAAAAATCTTTTACTTCGTCATAAGATGTATCAAATAACAAGAAAATATTTTGATGAGAACGGTTTTGTTGAGGTTGAAACACCAATATTAATGAAAAGCACTCCCGAAGGAGCGCGTGATTTTTTAGTTCCGAGTAGAATGCATAAAGGAAAATTTTATGCATTACCACAATCACCACAAACATATAAGCAAATATTAATGGTTGCGGGACTAGACCGATATTTTCAGATAGTAAAATGTTTTAGGGATGAAGATCTACGTGCAGATCGTCAATATGAATTTACACAGATAGATGTAGAAATGTCTTTTATCGATGTTGAAGATATTTTTGAAATTGTAGAAGGATTAATGAAAGAATTTTTTAAGAAAATTCTTAATTATGAAATAACTTTACCGCTCCTGCGTTTGAGTTATGATGATGCAATGGAAAAATACGGAAGTGATAAACCTGATCTGCGTTTTGATCTTGAAATGGTTACTCTAAATGATGTATTCCAAAACTCTGAATTTAGAGTTTTCAAAGATTCTGTTACCAACAATGGTATTGTTACCGGGCTTCTTGCAAAAAATTGCGGTGATTACACACGCAATCAACTTGATGTAATTACGGATTTTGTAAAAAAACTTGGTGCAGGCGGGTTGATTTGGATGAGAGTGAAAGAAAATGATCTTGAAGCTCCGATAGCCAAATTTTTAACCGAGGAAGAAAAACAAAATATAATCAAGAAAATGAATGCGATTTCTGGAGATCTACTTTTCATTTTAACCGGACAAAAAATAAAAACACTTTCAATCATGGGAGCTCTTCGACTAGAAATGGCCAAAAGGATGGAATTGATAAAACCAGATTCTAAACCATCGCTTCTCTGGGTTACAGAATTTCCATTATTTGAATGGGATGAAGAGACAAAAAGATTTTATGCAATGCATCATCCGTTCACTTCTCCCAGATTAGAGGATGTGCCTTTAATGAAAACCGATCCTGCTAAAGTAAAAGCCCGTGCTTATGATTTAGTTTTAAATGGAAATGAAATTGCTGGGGGAAGTATTAGAATTCATGATTCAGAATTACAGTCTAAAATGTTCGATACTTTAGGAATTGGGGAAGAAGAAGCGAATGAAAAATTTGGATTTTTAATGAATGCGTTTAAATTTGGAGCGCCACCACACGGAGGAATTGCATTTGGTTTTGATCGATTAGCAATGTTGTTCGCGGGTGTTTCATCAATAAGAGATGTTATTGCCTTTCCAAAAACATCCAGCGGTATTTCATTAATGGACGATTCACCTTCTCATGTTGAAGAGAAGCAACTGACTGAACTACATATAAAAATTAAGAATTAATTTTTTCTATCATTGTAGTATTGATAACTAATATTAGGACACTACCAAAATTTAAAACCAATTTATCTTATCCAGAATAAAACAGCGATTAATAGTAACAGTAAAATAAACAGACTGACCCCCGTATAAATTAATAATTTAATTCCTTCTTTTTTAAACCCCTCGAAATATAAGAGTAGCGGTTTCCCTAAAATCAGTCCGCCTGTTAATAAAGCGGAAAAAACAAAGAGCATTAAGAAAACCACCGGACCGATTACTTTGTTCATGGGTTCGACAATGCGGTTAGCATTGTTTAAGATTGACGCGACTATCAATACATAAATCAGGACACCAAGCGAATTAAGAATGGCTCGAGTTATTAATTTAGAATTTTCCATAGAATTATTTATTATTTTTTTTATGATATACAAAATAAGAATTACCCCTCCCAAATAGCTACTTATTGATTCTATTAGATGAGTGAAGAAGAGATTAGAAAATTAAGGTTGATAAAATAGTATTAATGTTAACTTCAAATTAGGACACTACCCTATTCATACCACAATTTACCAGTAAAAATTACCTTTCGAAAACTCTATGCAATTTCTTTGTAGAATTTATTTTGCATTATTCCTATCATTTTATATATTATTCTCAATAAAAGTGTAATTATTTAAAATTTAAATTTGGTTTGGTATTTGAGTACTAGTACAATCTTGAAAAAAAATGTGATTATTAAAATGGAAATTTTTACCGATCAGAATAAATTAAAAATTTATCTTTTAAATAATATAATAACTACTAATTAAGGGGTATTAATATGGGTCAACAACAATTATTACTAATAGTTCTGGGTGTAATTATTGTTGGTATCGCAGTTGTGGTTGGTATCAATTTATTTACAGCAAACAGTTCGGAATCAAACCGAAATGGTGTTATCTCAGATTTGACTAATTTAGCTTCACTTGCACATCAGCATTATAGAAAACCAACCGCTTTAGGCGGCGGTGCAAATACTTTTACAGGTTTTACAATTCCCGGAGAACTTGACACAACCGGCCATGGAACTTACGGAGTTACAGTTGCTGCACAATCAATAACTTTAGTAGGAACTGGTAACGAGAAAGGTAATAACGGAACTAGTGCTGTTAAAGTAACAATGGTGGTCGGGCCAAATTCAATTACGTCAACAACTATCAATAATTAAAAAGTTGTATTAAATAACAATCTATAACAAACTACAAGGAGTACTTCAATGGGTCAACAGCAATTATTACTAATCGTTCTTGGTGTAATTATAGTTGGTATCGCAGTAGTTGTAGGTATCAATGTATTCACCGCAAGCGCTTCACAGGCTAATCGTGATGGAGTTATTGCAGATTTAACAAACTTAGCGTCATTAGGACAACAATGGTACAGAAAACCAACAGCTCTTGGCGGCGGCGGTAATACTTTTACAGGTTGGACAGTTCCAGGTGCACTTGATACAACAGGTAACGGTACTTATGTAGCTACAGTTGCAGCACAAACAGTCACATTAGTTGGTACTGGTACTGAAAAAGGAAATAACGGTACTAGTGCTGTAAAAGTAACTATGGTTGTAGGGCCAAATTCAATCACATCAACTACGATTAACAATTAATTTTTAACAATAATTTTGTTAAATTAAAAGCCGATAGTCCTAACTAATTTGGATTATCGGCTTTCTTTTTTTAATAATTAAATTTACATATGATAGAAATTCGATTTACAGCTCAAAAGCCTAACGGACAAGTAATAAGCGGTTCATTAAGTGAACCCACTTATTCAGAGGCAAAAAAGAAAGTTCAAAAACTTGCTGAAAAAAATCAGCTTAAAGTTCAGTCAATTGAAAAGAAAAATACCTACCTTTATAAAATTAAAAAGGGAAGAGAAAAACCAATAAGAGGTGAGCAACGTTCGTTTAATAAAGAAGAAGTTGTTGCGGCTCTTAGAAAACTTGGTTATGAAGTAATATCCGTTAACAGAAAACTTTTAGAATTTAATCTTAAACCTCCGCAGCAGGACATAGTTTCATTTGTTAAAATTAGTGCTGAACTCCTTGATCAAAAACTTCCTTATAGTGAGATTCTTACTTTACTTGTTAATGACATCGAGAATAAAACACTGAGAGAGACACTAAAACAAATCAATAATGAAATGAAAAAAGGTGCTGATAGCGAAGCTACATTTTTACGTTATCAATCAGTCTTTGGAAAGTTTACTGCATACATGCTGGGATTAGCTTCTAAGAGCGGTAATATGGCAGAAATTTATAAAGCAACTGCAAAGTTTTTAGAAAGACAACAAGAATTTAAAAAGAATATTAAAAGCGCTTTAATAACCCCGATGGTTACACTTTTTGTTCTAGCTCTTGCTGTACTTTTTTATGTCGGATATATTTTTCCTGAGACAGCAAAACTATTTGTAAAATTTGATATTAAACTTCCACCTATGACTGCGGCTACTCTTAAACTGAGTGATTTTATAATGGGTAATGGTTTGTTGGTTGCATTGTTTTTTATAGTTCCACCGATTATCTTTTGGCAATTCGCAAAGACAAAAAAAGGTAAATTTTTTGTAGACCGCACGATGCTCAAAATTCCAATTATGGGTAACTTAATACATAAAACTCTAATTGAAGTATTTTGCAGAGTATTTTATACATTATACAGCGGATCAGCAGAAAGTATTGAACCAATAAGAATAGCAGCAGAAGCTGCGGGTAATACTTATTTTGAACATCAAATTAAGAATGTTGCAATACCCTTAATGATAAAAAAAGGTATTGGAATTACAGAAGCTTTTACTGCGAGTGGTGTTTTTACTGAAACTGCTCTTTCAAGATTTCATTCTGGCGAAGAAACCGGTACAATTAAAAATACTGCATTACAACTTGCTAATTATTACGAGAGCGAAACAGTATACAGACTTAAAAATGTAATTGAACTTATACAGGTGGGAATTGCAATGGTAATCATGATTGTAATGATTGGTCTTACTCTTGTATCTGCTGAAACGGCAACCATTAGTCCAAAATCGCCTGTAATGAAATAAAAAATAGGAAGCTAAAACGATGATTGAGGCTCAGCTTGAAATGACCGATAAGATCGGTTACCTCCTTCTAAAAAAAGGAATTATTGATCATAAAATTTTAGAGCAATCTCTAAGAATTAAAGATAACGATCAAACCAAACTGAAAAGAAATCTTGCTCAAATTTTAGTTGATGAGTTTGGTTACGATCATGATATAATATTTAGAGAAGTTGCGGTTCTTTATGCTTTTAAGGAATTAAATATTCATCCCGAAGAGTTGCCCGAAGAACGCATTACCGAAATGAAAAACCTAATGACTCGTCAGGGAAAAGAAGTTCAGAAAATGCTTCTTGATCACCGCGTTATTCCTTTTAAATTCGATGAAAAACAAAAAGACAAATTAATTCTTGCAGCGGTTGATCCTACTGATAGAAATATTGCAAAGGTTGCATATACATTAAACATTAAAAAGTATGAGATAAATTACCTCAGAAAAAAAGATTATGAAAAATTAATTACTCTTCTTGTCTCTTCGGAAAATGAATATCTGAAATTAGTTCAAGAAGCCGGTGAAGAAATTCAAGTAGTTCAAGATGAAACATCGGTTAACGAAGAAGAACTAGATGCCGAAATTAATAAAAGTGCGTTAATCAATTTAGTGGAAGCTGCACTTATTGAAGGAACTCGAAAAGGTGTAAGTGATATTCATATTATTCCAAAGTCAGGCAATAAAACAGAAATACATTTTCGCTTAGATGGTAAATTAATGCTTTGGCACACTCAAGAAAATACATTGCCCGAAGCTGTAATGGCAGTTGTAAAAGACCGTTCAAAAGGACTTGATAGATTTGAAAGAGAACGTGCTCAAGATGGTTTTATCCAAAGGGAAATTGATGGACATATAATTCGTTATAGAGTTTCCGTTCTTCCTACAGTTGGCACAGAATTAAAAAATAAATTTGAAAGCATAGTAATAAGAATTCTTGATGATAGAAAAGTAATCCGCGATTTAGGAAAATTAGGTCTCACCGGTTATGCAAACACAGCATTTGTAAAAGCAATAACTCAACCTCAGGGAATGATTATTTTAACGGGACCAACAGGAAGCGGTAAATCAACAACATTAGTTGCAGCTCTTTATCAGGTAATTAATCCTACCAAAAATGTTTTAACAGTTGAAGATCCTGTAGAATACGTTATTGAAGGAGCCCGTCAGCTTAAGATTGGTTACAAAATGAATTTTGAACAGGCGATAAGATCAATCTTGCGTCACGATCCTGATATTGTTCTCGTTGGTGAGATGCGTGATAAAGAAACAGCTGAAACAGCTATTAAACTTGCTAACACCGGCCACTTAACATTTTCTACATTGCACACAAATGATGCCCCAAGTGCGGTTGCACGTTTGTTTAAGATGGGTGTTGAACCATTTCTTATTGCTTATGCAATTAACATCATTGTTGCTCAAAGACTTATTAGAAAATTATGCGAAGTTTGTAAAAAGAAAATTGTGAATCTTGAAGAACATATACTTCCCACCGGATTAGAATTAAAAGATTGGGTAGGACATGAAATTTATGATGCCGTAGGTTGCGAGAAATGTAATCACAGTGGTTATAAAGGAAGAATGGCAATACATGAGGCTCTTTATTTTACAAAAGAAGTTAGAAGATTAATTGTACGTGCCGGTGAAGAAATTGATGAAGAAGCATTACGCGATCAAGCAAGAAAAGACGGAACAAAAAGTTTGCGCGATTCAGGTTTTGAGAAAGTACAACACGGATTAACTTCTATTCAAGAAGTTATTGGCGCAACTATGGAAGACTAATTCAGCTATCTTTTATTTATATTGTAATAAACACTTTACTATTTTTTCATTTAAGTGATGACTTTTAATGAATTCAGATGCTAAGCAGATCCTTACAACTTTTACAGCAAAAATACCTTCAACTGTTTTTGGCCCTGAGCGTGTTAATTATATAGCAGAACATATTCACGAGCTCCAGGTTGAGCAGCGGCTTCATATCTTACAATTGATCAATGGTATTTTAGGAACAATGATTGACCGGCAAGCATCCGATGTTGAGTTAGGCGGATATGGTACTCAAAATTATGTTTGGTTCAGAATTTTTGGAAAGAAAGAACGTGTTGCTGATATTCCTCAATTTACTGAAGATGAAGCTTCAACACTTATTTTGACTCTGCTCAGTAAAAGCCAAATAGAATTTTTATTACGGGAAAGAAATCTTGATTTCAGTTATTCATTCCATTTCGATAAAGCACAGTTAGTTGTTAGATTTAGAGCGGATGCATATTTTGATCTTGATAGCATCGCTTTAAATATGCGCTCAATACAGACAAGAATACGTCCTATTGAATCTTTAGAATTTCATCCTGTTGCAGTTAAAACAATGAGCCACGGTTACATTAAATTTGGTCTCTCATTGGTTACCGGAATTACAGGCTCCGGTAAATCTACAACACTTGATGCAATTATTGATTTTCACAATGATGCTGATCCATGCCACATTGTAATTATTGCATCCCCAATTGAATATGTCCATAAATCACGTAAAGCAATAATCAAACATCGTGAAGTAGGCAGAGATGTAAATTCATTTAAGGAAGGGGTTACTCAAGCGTTACGCCAAGATCCAGATATTATTGTAATTGGTGAAATGAGGGACGCTGATACTATCATGGCAGCATTAGAAGTAACAGATACTGGACATAAAGTATTCTCCACATTACATACATCATCTGCTGTAGAATCAATCGACCGTATAATCGCTGAGGTTAATCCAACTGAACAAGAAAGAGTTAGAAATCGTCTTGCAGATGTTTTAATTTCAGTTGCTTCGCAGAAACTTATACCCAGTTTAGATGGGAAAAGAGTGCTTGCTAAAGAGGTTTTGATTGTTACACCTTCAGTTAGAGCAGCAATAAAGAACAATAATACCAGTGAAATTTACATGATGATCAATCAAGGGGGTCCTCAGGGCATGGTTACGATGGAACAGGATTTGTTAAGGCTTTATGCCGAAAAGAAAATTTCTAAAGAAAATACGATTGCTTATGCTAATAATAAAACCAGAATCCTTCAATTGCTAAAGGGATAGATGAAACAAATTGTCTGTTTATATTGTGAAGGTACTGATGCTAAACTTGCTGTTTTATCTAAAGAAAAAGACGGCATTAAAATTCATAGTGTCGGTTCTCTTACTATCTCACGCAAACTTCAGTCATCATTAAAACAAGATGTAATGGCCGAGCTTGATGGAGGGGATTTAATTTCTGCAGATCAAGTTTCTTTTGATAATCTTGATGCCGATGGAGTACTTTCATCGTCCGCTTTGCAGGTTGACGAATCTGATGTTGGTCAGCTCAATTCCCTTTTATCCGATTTTAGACTTGGCAATTTACTTTTCATTCCAATTGTAACTGAACCAGTAATAAATTTTCATACCTATGAAGGACAGCGTGACGCCAATAAGAAAAAGTTGATTGAAAATGTTATTCGCGATTTACAAACATCAAAAGGAATAGAAGTAACTGAAGATTTGTTAGATGTTTTTGAGTTGAATGAAAAATCTATGCTCGGTTTATTTATTGAAGGAGAGATTCCCTGTGTTGGCTTGATAAATCAACTTGCCAACTATAATAAAAAACGATATTTAAAAATACCCACAATTAAAACAGCAGAATTATCGTTAGCATATTACGTTTCAAAGTCCACAAAGTTTTTTCCAGAAGATTACTCTCTAATAGTTTATATCGGTAAAGAATATAGTAAGCTAATCTTCATGGAAGGACAAAAACTTACTCATATAGGATCAACTTTAGATATAGGAACAAAAAATCTTCACACTTATGATGTTTATTTTTCCAAAATACTTTTGGAAATGGAAAATGGCGGCATCCCTAAGTTAGATAACATAATTATATGTGGTGAAGACAGATCTGAAAATCTAATTCTTTCCTTCTATGGAACATTTCCAGAAGCAAATGTTTCAGAACTTAAATTTGAAAATTTTAATATTTCATCAATTAGCGAAGAAGATCAAACAAATATAGCTTTGTATGCTATTCCGATTTCGGTTGCTGTAGAATATTTTGACGAACTTGAAAAGACTTATGTTGGTGTAAACTTTTTACCAAAGTATATTCAGGAGAATCAAAAATTCCTGCAGTTCGGATGGCACAGTTATGCTGTGATGCCCCTGCTTTTTGGAGCGGCATTTTATTTTACATTCTCTATACTTTCCAACATTAGAGAAATGAAAGATCTTGATTATGAAATTGCCCGTCTTAATCAACGGCAAATTGAAAATCAAGCTCTTGTAGATGAAATAACTCCAATTGTAGAAAGAATTAAAAACTTTGATGCTACTCAAAAAATTCTTGATCAAGCAGCTACTGGTTCTAGTATTTGGAATAAAACAATTTTTAAAATGTCTGACTTTATCGAAAGAAGAAGAAATTTTTGGGTAACTAAAATTGAAACAATAACCCCGGATGAAATCAAATTGAGTGGTTATTCATTAAATAGAAGTGTACTAACCGAGTTTGCAGATCTGAACCAGGCTTCCTTACTGAAAAGTATTAACTATGAACCATTAAGAGAAAAAAGTGCTTTTGCATACATTCTTAATCTGAAGTTAATGAAGGATACTCTTACTACAAAATGAGCAGTAAAATAAAAAATACAGTCATTATCTTAATAATTTTTATAGCTATTGTTGCTGGCGGTGGATTTTTCCATTTCGTTTTACAAAAGGGGAAAATTAGCGATAGACAGAAAAAAATACGGGATTTAAAACTTTACCAACTTGATACCGATGCCCTCAATATACAGTTGGGTCAGGACAAAAAACGAGTGGCGGAACTTGATTCAATATTAGTTAATAGAAAGTACAACATACCGAATCAGCTTACACAGGCATCGTTCTTTGATTTTGTAAATCAAGTAAGTTTTAATTTTTCTCAGAACTCATATGTGAATATAGAATTTACTGAAATTGAAACTTCTACCGATTACAATATTTATCATTACAGTTTAAATGGCATTGCTGAATTCAATGATTTTATTAAACTAATTTATGCTATTGAGGAAAGTAAACTACTTAAAAAAATTAGTGATATTGATTTAACTAACAATGTAAAAGTAGAGCAGGACGGAACACCACATTATCTTGTAACTTATAAGTTTAAGGCAAAAGTGTATTATTCGAATGACAATCGTTTCTTTGTTAAGAATTTTAAGGAAAATCAGATTATCCCAAATCCGATTTATGATTTTTTCTATCCGCTTATTAGAAATGAAATACCTCCTAATAAGGATAAACTATTAGATGTTCAATCGGCTCACTTACTAGCTCTAATTCCGGATGGCGCTTTCCTTTCTGACGCAAGCGGCAATACTTATTTATTATGGGAAGGTGATCAAGTATATCTTGGCTATCTTACCAACATTAATTATCAGAACAACGAAGTAAATTTTGTACTTAATAAAGGCGGAGTAATAGAGAATTACAATTTGAAACTTGAAAAAGAAAAAAAGCAGAGTAAATAAAATGAAAAAGCTAATTGTATTTTTAATTCTGTTCGGATTAATGTCAACCATTCATGGTCAAATTGATTTGAAGGATAAACTAAAAGGCTATGTTAGTCCGGACGAACTTGTTACATTATCAGAAAATATAAGTTTTGATCAGGCTTTACTAGTAATAAGCAAGATGAGCGAGAAAGCTACCGGCAAGAGAGTAGTCTCCCCGGCAAGTATCACAACACCAATCGGAATCGAAATTGATAAGATGCAATATAAAAAAGCTCTATTGATTATTGTACAGTATAATAATTTAGTTATTGAAGAGACTGAGTCTACAATCATAGTAAAGAAAAAAAGCGATGTAATAGGTAAAGGCGATTCTAGTCTTGTATCCATTGATCAAAGAGAAGTAAAAATTTCGGCACTAATGTTTGAAGCAAACATTGCCGAGATGCGAGAGCAGGGTGTTAATTGGGAATTTCTTTTGTCCCAAACGGGATTATCAGTTGGCGGTAAATTAGTTTCTATTCAAGATCAGGCAACTTCAACAGGCGGTACATCTACAGCAACCGGACAAACAACTCAGAATCCGCCTCAGTTTAATCTTAATAGTAAATCTACTTTCTCAATGGGTCCATTCGAAGGATCTGCTACAGCACTATTCAAATTTTTTGAAGATGAGAATCTCGGCAAAATTATTTCACGCCCGGTTATAACAGCAATTAATGGGAAGCAAGGAAGAACTCAAGTTGGTTCTGAGTTCTCAATTAAAGAGAGGGATTTTGCGGGAAACCTGATTGACAAATTCTATCAAAGTGGAACTATAATTGAAGCAACGCCGACTATTATGACTGAAGAAGGAATTGATTACGTAGCGTTAAAAGTTAGAATGGAAAGAAGTTCAGTTATAATCGGTTCATTATCAACAGAAAAACCTAAAACAGAAGTAACAACTAATCTTCTTCTTCTTAATGGTGAAGAAACAGCAATCGGTGGATTAATTACTAATGAAGAAACAACAGTGCGTAGAGGTATTCCATTTTTAAAAGATTTGCCTTGGTGGGTTTTTGGATTAAGATACATATTCGGTTACGATCAAGTTTCACTCTCACAGAAAGAAATCATTTTGCTTATCAAAGCAGAAATTCTTCCGACCTTGAAAGAAAGATTTGCTAAACCGAAAGAACAAACATTATTGAAACAAAGTGTAGAAGATCAAAGAAATGAATTAGAAAAATATAAAGAGCAGATAAAGAAAAAAGAAGAAGATGTAAAATAAAAACATGATTGATTAATATTTGTAATGATGGGATGATAAAAATTTTCTGACCGTCAACATGTTTAATTGTAATGCCATCGCAAAATTAATATAGCATTTCTTTCCGATTAAAATTTTATTAAACCGGAAGGTCCTTCGAACAATGAGACTTAACTATCGTTTCATATTAATCGCATTTGTTATTGTATTGATTATGTCTATAGCTTCGACATTAGTTTTCTATTCGCTAGCAGGCAGCATCTTATCTCAACAGCAATCCAAATCAATTCTTAATTCTGCAAATGATTTTGCTTTTGTTTTTCAAAATGAAAACCAAAATATAGAAGAGGAATTCCGTTTAATCTCGCCTCAAGTAGGTAATTTTAATAGAATTAATCTTGATTCTACTTCAATAGATTTTTGTTTTACACTAGTTAATGATTCGCTTATCAATACGCGTGAATTCAAAATTAGGTCGGAATCTTATTTAAATATTCGGTCATCATCATTTAGACAATTCTTCTCCGATAATCCGAATGTGATCCTGCGTTATGCACAATTTCCAGACGGGAAAACAGTTTATTATGGAAATCTAATTTCCTCCAAGTATCTAAATCGAATCTCTCAAAAAATACGTGCTGAAGTTGCTCTAGTAATTAATAATTTTCCTGTAGAACTTTCCAATCCTGAAACGAATCAAGTTTATCTGTTAAGTATAATAAATGCTGTACGGGAGTTAAAATACCGCAATAGTTTTGATTTGTATTCAACTGAATTAGAGAATGCTGATTTCATTTCAACGCTTTATATTCCAAAATCTATCCTTACGCCAGGTGCAAAAATTAACTTTATTGTTTTTAATGTTTTTAAGGAAGGAGTTGAATTCCGGGACACATTAAGATTAGTTATGCTGCTCGTAGTTCTATCCGGTAGTGCTATTACTTTTATAGTAATATGGGTTTTTACAGCAAAACTAAGAGAGCAAGTTTCTTTATTAAGTCAGGCAGCAGAGATCACTGGTAAAGGTAATCTTGATCACCGTGTCCCTATTCTTACAAACGATGAAGTAGGTAAATTCGGAGAAACGTTCAATCATATGCTTGATGAACTTGTACGAAACAAAAGAACCGAAAAAGAATATTCCGAATTTATAACTCTCATAAACCAGAACCCAACATTAATTGAAATATCAGATGCAGCACTATCAAAAATAATTAAGTCAACCGGATTAACTTTTGGTGTGCTTTATCTTGTTGAAAATAAATCATTAAGACTAATTTCATCATTTGGTATAAGCAAAAATTTTATTGAATTAAAACAAGATGTAAGTCTATACAGCAATGCTATTGAAAAGAAAGAGAAAGTTGAATTCCGGTTCACAGATAATTTCCCTGAAATAAAAACCGGCATAGCTTCAATCAAAATCAAATATTTAATAATCTACCCAATAGTTTATAATAAAGAAACAATTGGTGTACTGGAATTAGCAGCGGAATCTGATCCTCATACAGACGTTCGCAGTTATCTTGATGTTATTCATGAACAGCTTGCTGTAGGAATTATTAACGCTAAGTCTTTTGAACAGCTTGAAAATTTTATTGGTGAATTAAAAGAACTCAATGAAGAATATCAAAAACAGAATGAACAGATCATTAAGAAGAATGATGAATTAAAAGAACTTCACAAGCAATTAAAAGACAAAGCTGATGAACTTGAGAGACAAAGAATCAAAGCAGTTGAGTTGACAAAAGTAAAATCCGAATTTTTAGCAAGTATGTCTCACGAACTTAGAACACCTTTAATTTCTATCCTAGGATTAACAGAATTATTGATTAAAGACAGTTCGGTTGTTGTGAAAGCTAAAGACCGTTTAAATATTGTTCATCGAAACGGGAAAAGATTACTTTCTTTAATTACCAACATATTAGAGTTTTCAAAATTTGAGTCGGGTAAAATTGAAGTTAAAAAAGAGAGCTTTTTGCTG
>Ga0082335_1002984_pt1 | contig 29314 bp, 29 predicted proteins | sample Subgrocontami58m_FD_72375 | JGI IMG/M metagenome (GOLD analysis project Ga0082335, IMG submission 72375) | Subsurface groundwater microbial communities from S. Glens Falls, New York, USA - GMW37 contaminated, 5.8 m (SPADES assembly) (version 2) ...
TCACCAGCGATTGCAATTGCTTCAAATTCTCTTTCACCTTCTATGATCGCGTGAAACGCGGCAGTTCTCTCAGCACAAATTGTTAATCCATAAGATGAATTTTCAATGTTTGCGCCAAGAAATATTTTACCGCTTTTTGAAATTAATGCTGCACCAACGTGAAAATTTGAGTAAGTGGGCATAGCTTTATCTTTTGCTTCTATTGCTTTCCTTACTAATTCTTTTGCATCAAACATTTTTAATTCTTCTATTTCTTAATTGCAAGATAATTGATAGATAATTGAAATGAAACAATTTGTATTTGTCATTCTTCAAGTAACCATTGATCGGCAGTGTCTTCATTTATTCCTTCAATAAATCGTGAAGGTTTAGCAAACGTTATTCCTTTGGAACGATCGAAAATGTACATCGGGTAACATACATATAAATTTTGTTTCGCACGTGTTGAAGCAACATACATCAATCGTCTTTCTTCTTCGAGCGTTTCTAATTTATCAAATGATTGCGAAGATGGGAAGAATCCGTCAAGTGCATGAATGATAAATACAGAATGCCATTCTAAACCTTTAGCCGAGTGAATTGTTGAGAGAGTAAGAAATTCTTTTTCTTTATCTGTGGCTTCAACTTCTGCAACACTATCTTGTGGCGGATCTAATGCCATATCGGCGAGCAAGCTGTTAAGACTTCTATAATTCTGTGATATGTTCATAAAAATATCTAAATCTTTTTTTCGTTTATTGAAGTCATCATACTTTTCAACAAAGAGTGGCTCGTAATATTTATAGACAATCTCCGCTTTATCAGCCGGTAATTGATTCTTAGTTGATATATCATAAATCAATTTGAAGAGATTAAAAATCTTATCGTTATATTTTTTTGAAACAGACTTATCCGGTTCAGATTTGAGTGATATTTGAGATGATGATAATTCATCCATAATCTGCTGTGCTTTCCTGGGGCCGATACCTTCATGCAGCAGAAGAACACGGTACCAGCTTACAAAATCATTTGGATTCACAGCAATTCTTAGGAATGCTAACATATCTTTTACATGCGCCGTTTCGATGAATTTCATTCCGCCAAATTTTATATAAGGTACATTTGCTTTGTTCAATTCAATTTCAAGATCGAATGAGTGATATGATGAGCGGAATAGAATTGCAATATCATTTAAGGGAACACCTTCTTCTCGTAATTCTAAAACTCTTTCAACAATAAAACGCGATTGCATGTTTTCATTTGCAGAAGAAACAATGCCGGGTAATTCTCCGCCCACTTTGCGGGTGAATAAATGTTTCGGATATTTTTCTATTGCATGTTCAATAATGTGATTGGAAAAATTTAATATCTCTTGAGTGCTTCTGTAATTTTCTTCTAACGTAATAAGTTTTACATTCTTGAACAGTTTTGGGAATTCCATAATGTTTCTAAAATTGGCGCCACGGAAAGAATAGATGGATTGCGAATCATCGCCGACAACCATGATATTGTGATTTAACTGAGTAAGACCTTGGATTAATTCGGCTTGAATTTTATTTGTATCCTGGTATTCATCAACCATTACAAATTTAATTGTAGAAAGAAGAGATTTAGCTGCTGGACTAAGTTCAAATAAAAAATTGCGCAGATAAATCAACAAGTCGTCATAATCAAGAAGGGTATTTTTCTTTTTATAAGTTTGATATATTTTTTGAATATCCAAGAACTTATCAAGATAATCTGCAAAGTGGGGGTATTCTTCAACGATAATATCTTCAACCGTTCTTTCTGTATTGGCACTTAAACTAAGTACTTTAAATATTGTAACCTTATTTGGAAATCTTTTTTTATGCTGCGAGAGATTTAGTTGTCCACGAATTAAATTAATAACGTCTTCGCTATCACTTTGATCGAGTATAGTGAAGCCATTATCAAGTCCAACTGCTTTTGCATATTTACGAAGTGTAAGATTAGCAAAAGAATGAAACGTTCCGCCGTTAATTTTCGAACAGCGGTTATCAAGAAGAATAGCTGCACGGTCTAACATTTCTTTAGCGGCTTTACGTGTAAATGTAAGAAGTAGAATTGATGCCGGATCGTAACCAAGTTCTGTTAAACGAGCGACACGATAGACCAGCGTTCTTGTTTTCCCGCTGCCTGCACCGGCTATGACTAAATAAGCACCATCAACTGCACTTACTGCCTCGTACTGTGCGGCGTTAAGTTGTTCGCGATAGTCAATATGAAATTTTGATTCATCAATTATTGAAGTGCGGGCGGGGATTTCTCCAACTTTCTTAAGAACATATTTCTTGGTCATTATCTACGGAGTGCTTTGGGCTTGTTAATTATTTCAGAGATCAAATATAATTCTCGAAGTGATGCCGGATTTTTAATTTTTTGTTTTAACTCAATTGTTCTACGATTAAAACCTATTCCGATTTCATAAGCTATATGCGGTTCATCAGTAATAATTGTATTCTGTTGTAATTCAAGAGGAGGAAGTTTATCATAATTTACATCTTGAATATTTATTTTCTCAGGTTCAGTTCTATTCTCCATATCAGGAAGATCTGTTTCAAGATCACTTGGATATTTTCTCTGATGTAAATTGTCATACTCATCTCCGGATTTTGGGATTTTAAAACCGAAAAGGTCCTGAAGGATATCCGTTGAAGATGAATATTGAGGTTGGGGAGAAGTTTTAGTTTCAGCTTCTCCCGGTTCATTCCTCGGAAAATTATTTTGCGGCTTTTGCGGTTTCTTTTTGCCAAAGAGAGAATTAAAAATTGTATAAATGACAAAAAGAAAAATCAGTAACTGAAATATATTATCCATTTGTGTCTTTGTTCTTTTTGTCTTCCGGTTTAGCAATCGCATTTCTCATTTCGGTATCGGATTGAATATTCCTAAGATTGTAATAATCCATTACTCCAAGATTTCCTTTATGAAATGCATCAGCTATTGCTCTAGGTATTTCTGCTTCAGCTTCAACAACTTTTGCACGCATACGTGCAACTTCAGCGCTCATTTCCTGTTCTAAAGCAACTGCAGCGGCTCGTCTTTCTTCCGCCTTAGCACGTGCAACTTTTAGATCTGCTTCTGCTTGATTAGTTTGTAAAATAGCTCCGATGTTTGAACCAACATCAACGTCGGCAATATCAATCGAAAGAATTTCATAAGCGGTACCGGCATCCAATCCTTTTGCTAAAACAACTTTTGAAATTTTATCCGGGTTTTCCAAAACTTCTTTGTGAGAATTACTTGAACCGATTGTAGAAACAATTCCTTCACCAACACGAGCAAGGATTGTAGCTTCGCCAGCGCCTCCGACTAATCTTTCAAGATTTGTACGGACAGTAACTCTTGCCATTGCTTTTAATTGGATACCATCTTTAGCAACACCGGATACAAGCGGTGTCTCTATAACTTTTGGATTGACAGACATTTTCACCGCTTCTAAAACATCACGCCCGGCAAGATCAATTGCTGCAGCTTTAGCGAATTCCAAATCCAAGTTTGCTTTGTTGGCAGAGATCAAAGCATTTACAACTTTGGTTACATTTCCACCTGCAAGAAAGTGAGCTTCCAACAATGATGTGTTTAGCTGAATTCCGGCTTTAGTTGCGGCAATTAAATTACGAACGATAACTTGTGGTGACACTTTTCTTAACCGCATTCCAATAAGGTCCTTAAATATTTTTAGTTTTACTCCAGAAAAATATGCGGTTATAAACAATCCGATCGGTACAAAATATAAAATCATAATTAGTACAAATACGGCAACAATGATCACAAGTATTGATACACCTGTTAAAGCTTCCATTTTATCTCCTAATGTTCTTTCATTAACTGAATGCAAAATATCAATTCAATATGACTATTACAATTTATGCAGTTATTTGAGGCATTTAATATGATTTTTATGTTCCTTGATATGAGGACAATCAATCTATATATTTAAGAAACGATTTTGACAATTTTACTGTTTAGATAATAGAATAATAAAGGAAAAACGATGGATGGCAATTTTTCAGAACGAGTACAGGAAGTAATTAGACTTAGCCGCGAAGAAGCCCTTAGGTTAGGACATGATTATATTGGTACGGAACACCTACTTCTCGGAATCATCCGTGAAGGTCAGGGTGTAGCAGTTAAAATTTTACGTAATCTTGATGTTGATTTGGTAAAACTAAAAAAAGCAATTGAAGATACTGTAAGAACTTCAGGTGGAACTCTCACAATTGGAAATATACCTTTAACGAAACAAGCTGAGAAAGTTCTTAAGATTACACAGATAGAATCTAAAATTTATAAATCAGATGTTATTGGCACAGAACATATTCTCCTTTCACTTTTAAGAGATGAAGATAATATTGCCACACAAATTCTACATCAGTTTAATGTTACTTATGATAATTCCCGTGCAGAATTAAATAACATCCTTAGCAGTAAAGATCCAGCTAAAATGACATCTCAACAAGCTTTTACTGCAACTTCTAAAAAAGTAGAAAAAACTAAAACTCCTGTGCTTGATAATTTTGGTCGTGATCTTACTAAACTTGGAATGGAAGATAAACTAGACCCGGTTATTGGTCGCGAAAAAGAAATTGAAAGAGTGGCCCAAGTTCTCAGCCGTAGGAAGAAAAATAATCCCGTACTTATTGGTGAACCCGGTGTTGGTAAAACTGCTATTGCAGAAGGATTAGCCTTAAGAATAATCCAAAAGAAAGTGCCGAGGATACTTCAAGATAAGCGCGTTGTTACTTTAGATCTTGCCGGATTAGTTGCCGGTACAAAATACCGCGGACAATTTGAAGAAAGAATGAAAGCATTAATGAATGAACTTGAAAAAGCTGATGATGTAATTTTATTCATTGATGAACTACATACTATTGTAGGTGCGGGCGGCGCTTCCGGTTCTCTTGATGCTTCCAATATGTTCAAACCGGCATTAGCAAGGGGTGATATACAATGTATTGGAGCTACTACATTAGACGAGTACCGTAAATACATTGAAACAGATGGCGCATTAGACCGTAGATTTCAAAAAGTTATGATAGATCCGCCTTCAGTTGATGAAACTATTCAGATACTCGAGCATATCAAATTCAAATATGAAGAACATCATCATGTGCAATATTCAACTGAAGCGATTAATACTGCTGTGCGATTAAGTGAAAGGTATATAACTGACCGGCATTTACCGGATAAGGCCATTGATGTTCTAGATGAAGCCGGATCACGCGTTCATATGGGCAACTTTACAGTTTCGGAAGAAATTCTAAAGCTTGAAGAAGAAGTTGAGAAAATAAAACATCAAAAGATTCAAGTTGTTAAACAGCAAGATTATGAAGAAGCCGCTCGTTTAAGAGATAAAGAAAGAACTTTGCAATCTGATCTTGAAATTGCTAAACGTGAATGGGATACTAAAACAAAAGATATAATTTATGATGTAAGTGAAGATGATATAGCAACTGTAGTTTCCATGATGACTGGAATTCCGGTAACTCGTGTTGTTCAGGCTGAATCTGAAAAATTGATGAAAATGGAAACTGCTTTGAAAGGCAGGATTGTTGGTCAAGATGATGCAGTTTTGAAATTAACAAAAGCAATTAGAAGAACAAGAGCAGGTTTGAAAAGACCATCTAAACCGATTGGAACATTTATCTTTTTAGGACCAACTGGAGTTGGAAAGACAGAATTAGCAAAAGAACTAGCTAGATATTTATTCGATTCTGAAGATGCTCTTATTAGAATTGATATGAGTGAGTACATGGAAAAATTTGCTGTCTCTCGTCTTGTTGGAGCGCCTCCAGGATACGTTGGCTATGAAGAAGGTGGACAACTTACGGAACGTGTTAGAAGAAAACCTTATTCTGTTGTTCTGTTTGATGAAATTGAAAAAGCTCATCCGGATGTTTTCAATATTCTTTTACAAGTTCTCGATGATGGTGTTCTAACAGATAGTCTTGGTCGTAAAGTTGATTTTAAGAATACAATCATTATAATGACTTCAAATATTGGGACAAAAGAAATAAAATCTACAGGCGGTTATGGATTTAGCGGTGAATCGGAAGCCGATCAGTATTCTTACTTAAAAAATACTGTTGAAGATGCTATGAAGAAACTCTTTAATCCGGAATTTGTAAATAGAATTGACGAAACAATTGTATTTAGGAATTTGGATAAAGAGGATATTAAGAAAATCATCAGTATTGAAATGAAAGATCTCATAAAAAATATCAGCGATAATAAGATGACTATTGAACTTCATAAATCTGCTACTGAATTCTTGGCTGATAAGGGATTTGATCAAAAATTTGGAGCAAGACCGCTAAAACGTGCAATACAAAAATATGTTGAAGATCCATTAGCTGAAGAATTACTGCTATCTCATTTTAAGGAAGGGGATAAGATTATAATCAAACATAGAAAAGGCACAGAGGAACTTTATTTTGTTGCCGATAAAATAGTTGAGAAGGAAGAACAAGATAATCTAGGGCAGAAAACTATTTAGTAAATTATAGAAACAATTTGAATGCAACCACTTAAAGAGGAAGAAGTCAAAAATAGTTTGGATAATTTAGATGGCTGGTTTTATCTAAATAATTCAATTGAAAAGGAATTTACATTAAAAACATTTGCTGATGCTATTGCGCTTATTGTTAAGATTGGTATAGAAGCTGAGAAAATTGATCATCACCCGGACTTGCTCCTTCATTCATGGAATAAAGTAAAAGTAATTCTTTCGACTCATTCGGAAGGCGGTGTTACAACGAATGATTTCAAATTAGCTCAAACAATTGACGAAATTAGAAAATGAATAATCAAGACATTCTTCAAATTTTTCAAAAAAGTAATGCCCTTTTAAACGGGCATTTTTTATTAACCTCAGGACGGCACAGCAATCAATATTTTCAGTGTGCATTAGTTTTACAGTACGCTGAGTATAATGAAATCATCTGTGGTATGATTGCAAACTATTTTAAGGATACAGAGATTGATGTTGTCATTTCTCCGGCTATAGGCGGAATTGTTGTTGGTCAAGAAGTAGCTAGGCAATTAGGAAAGAAATCAATATTTGCAGAAAGAGAAGACAAAACTTTAACTCTTAGAAGAGGATTTCAAATAGAAGAAGGTAAAAAATATTTAGTTTGTGAAGATGTTGTAACAACCGGAGGTTCTGTATTTGAAGTAATTGATATTGTTAAAAATAATGGTGGAATTGTTGCGGGAGTTGGATTTATTGTAGATCGAAGTAATAACAAAGTTAAGTTTGATGTTTCTCAATTCAGTACTCTACAATTAGAGGTAGTCTCTTTTTCACCTGAAGATTGTCCTCTATGTAAGCAGAACATTCCGGTTATTAAACCTGGATCCCGAAAAGTAAAATCATAATCTGTTCGAGGATAAATAAAATGAAAAAAATATTAATTGTTTTTTTAGCACTATTTGTTACAACAAATGCTCAAGTAAAATATGATGACTACTTTGCAAGTAATACACTACGTCTCGATTTTTATCAAACGGGTAACAAAACCACAGAATCAATTTCATTTGAAAAGCTTGTGGAAGAGGGTGAATGGAGCGGACCAAAAAATAACCTGATTGACAAATTCGGGTACGGGAATTATTTTCTGAAGGTTTTAGATGCTTCGTCCAAAACGTTAATTTGTTCAAGAGGATTTTCAACTTTATACCAGGAATGGCAGACAACAGAAGAAGCTAAAAATACTCTGCGTTCTTTCTCGGGTTCTGTGTTAATGCCTTATCCTAAAGAAAAGATTATTGTAGAAATTTATAAACGGGACCGACGTAATAATTTTGAAAAGAAATTTGAAAAAGAAGTAGATCCGAAAGATTATTTCATTGTGACAGAAAAAATAAAACCGTTTAATAATTTCAAAGTTCACTATTCAGGTGATCCTTCAACAAAACTAGATAGTGTTTTTATACCTGAAGGATATACAAAAGATGAGATGGAAAAATTCCATAATGACTGCGAACGGTTTGCCGGATATTTATTTGATTATACTCCATATAAAGAGAACAAGGATAAAATTAATATTTGGGGAATAGAAGCTCCATCTACTGAATCAGGTACAGATGTCCCGGGTAAGAATGTATGGAAGAACTCTCTTCTCAATTCACATTTTTACACATTTGATAGTGAACGTTATTTAATGACTACAGATTATTTTACAGTTCGTGATGTTGCTGCAAACGCACCTTATGACCAAATATTCTTGATGGTAAATACTCCAACTTACGGAGGTGGAGGGGTGTACAATCTTTATTCGATGACATGTGTTGACCATGGACTTGCTAACAAAGTTTTTGTACATGAATTTGCACACGGATTAGCCGGACTAGCTGATGAATACGGGAATGATCCAACTTATCAAAGCATGTATCCGCCCGATGTGGAGCCGTGGGAACCAAATCTTACAACAATGGTAAATTTCGAAAGCAAATGGAAAAATTTAGTTGAAGCAGACACTCCAATTCCAACTCCTAATGAAGCAAAGTATAAAAACAAAGTTGGTGTATTTGAAGGAGGAGGTTATGTGGCTAAAGGAGTTTACCGACCGACTTTTAACAGTATAATGAATACATTTGAATCGAATGAATTCAATCAAGTTTGCAAAGATGTTCTTCAAAAAATTATAAACTATTATACAGAATAATTCCAATATGGATCAAAAAAAATTATATAGAACTATCGAAAGTGTTGCTTCAAAATATTTTTCTAAGGATAGCGATTTACTCGCGGATGTTGTCCAGCAAATAGTTAAGACTGAGGAAATCCAACTTACCGGAGGCAGAATTTGGAAACTAGATCCGAGAAGAAAAGCTTACCGCATTTTATATCAGACTGGAAACGTTAAAAAAATTCAAGAGGATTTTTTGCTGCATATTAAAGAATATCCGATATTCGATAAAATTACTATTGAACGTACTATCTTAGATGATGAAACAAATAAAATTTTACTCAGTAAAGGAATTTTCAAATACTCTGCAGCTGGAGTAGGCAGAAAAGTTAAACTAGGAGAAAAAAAATATTACGAATACTTGTTGGCTGTAAACAGTAATATGATTGGTGACGATCTCAGATATACTTTAAATGTTGTCGCTACGGTTTTAACTTCAAAATTAAATGAAAGATATTTAAGCCAATCTAGAAAAAATTTAATTGCCGATATTGACAAAGCGAAACAACTTCAACGAAGTATCTTACCTGCACATGAACATAAATTTCACTCTTATGATATCTTCGGTGTAACAATCCCTGCCGATACAGTTGCAGGTGATTTTTATGATTATCTAAAAATTGGCGATGACGAAGAAAGATTAGGAGTTGTTCTTGGAGATGCAGCTTCAAAAGGATTGGGTGCAGCTGCCGAAGCAATGTATATCTCTGGTGCGTTAAGAATGGCAAGTACGTTCCAAATAAAAATATCTCCAATGCTATTTAGATTAAACCAGCTTGTTAATAAAATATTTAGCGATGATAAATTTACCACGTTATTTTATGGTGAGCTTTCGAATGATAAAAAGGGTCTCTTCCTTTACGCAAATGCCGGTCATAATCCGCCGATGTTTTACGATAAAAAAAATAATAGCATAACTTATTTACAGCCAACGGGACCGTTACTTGGTCCGGCACCGAATTCAAAGTTTGAAACAGACAGTATAAATTTTCATAAAGGTGATATACTTGTAATTTACTCTGACGGAATAGTTGAATCTGCAAATGAGAAATACGATTTTTACGGTGAAGCGAATTTGCAAAAAATTATTTTATCAAACGTAAATAGAACACCAAAAGAAATTGCAACATTCATACTTGATGATGTTTTGAAATTCAGTACAACTGATAGTCAATATCAGGATGATAAAACTATTGTAGTTATAAAACATAATGGTTGAGATGGATCTTGTAAAGAAAATATTTGATGCCGGAGTAGTTGGGGCAGGCGGCGCCGGATTCCCAACTCATGTTAAAGCTAAATCAAAAGTTGAATTTGTTTTAGTAAACGGAGCTGAATGTGAACCGCTGATACATAAAGATTTTGAGTTGATGAAAAACTTTGCACCGGATATTGTTAACGGTGTTGACTTGATGATAAAACAAACTGCTGCTAAGAAATCTTATTTTGGCATTAAAGCAAAAAACACAGCAGCTATTGAAGTTGTTGAGAAGAATTATACAAATGGAAAAATTGAAACATGCCTGCTCGGTGATTTTTATCCGAGCGGTGATGAATATGAATTAGTTTATTCCGCAACAAAGAGATTGATTCCTCCTTATGGATTACCTCTTGATGTTGGCTGTGTTGTAAATAATGTTGAAACATTTTACAACATTTCACGTGCGATTGAAGACAAACCTGTAACACAAAAATTTGTTTGTATAGCCGGATGCGTTAAAAATCCCTCATCGTTTTTCGTGCCAATCGGCACAACGTTAAAAGAACTTATAGAACATGTTGGAGGAACAACTGTTCCGGAATACGGAGTTTTTGTAAGTGGAATTCTGATGGGTAAACTTACTTTCGATCTTTCAGAAGTTGTTACGAAGACAACGGCTGGTATAATTGTTCTACCTGCTGATCATTACCTGGTTGATCGAACAAAAAGATCTACAGAATCTAAAAATAGAATTGGAAAATCAGCATGCGATCAATGCAGCTATTGTACGGAATTTTGTCCACGCTATCTTCTTGGATATGATGTGCAGCCTCACAAAGTAATGCGCTCACTTGGTTTTTCTACTACAGGACAAGCTGTGTGGAATCAATATGCAGATCTTTGCTGTTCTTGTGGTTTATGTTCTTTATATGCATGCCCTGAAGATTTATATCCGCGTGAAGCTTGTGATCAAGGTAAAGTTGAAAATAAAAAAAACGGAACTAAATACGAACAGCAGAAACCGGTTAAAGTTCATCCTATTAAAGAGGGAAGACGAGTTCCGCTAAAACAATTAATGAAGAGAATTGATGTATTGAAATATGATGCACATACTCCATACACAAAAAAGTCACCTAATCCATCACAAGTAAAAGTATTATTGAAACAGCATACGGGAGTTTCAGCTAAACCTGTAGTTAGACTTGGTGATGTCGTTCATGAAGGAACATTGATTGGTGACATCGAAGAAGGTAAACTAGGTGCAAGAATTCATGCTTCGATTGCAGGAAGAGTGACTCATGTCTCGGATGAGTTTATAAAAATTATGAAATAAATTATTGCGTACTTTGCGGAAACCTTTGCGTCCTCTGCGTTTATATCTTTAACGCAAAGAACGTTAAGAATGCGCAAAAGTCGCAGAGGGAAAAAATAATGGAAATGAATTCACTTGGACTAATTGAAATGACAAGCATAGCTGCCGGAATGCAAGCCGCAGATATTATGCTTAAGACTTCACAAGTTGAATTGATATTATCGCGAACAATTTGTTCGGGTAAATATATTGTGCTTATAGGAGGAGATGTTGCTGCTGTTCAATCATCAGTTGATGCTGCTGCAAACCAAATAGATTTTGCTGTGATTGATACATTCGTTATTCCTAATGTTCATAAAGATATTTTTCCAGCTTTATCCGGACATTCAAATGTAAGTTTACTCGAAGCTTTAGGTATTATCGAATCATTTTCTGTAGCTTCACTTATAGAGGGTGCTGATGCAGCTGTAAAAGCTGCTAACGTAAGAATAATTGAAATCCGACTTGCAATGGCACTTGGTGGAAAAGCATTCTGCACATTAACAGGAGAAGTTGCCGCAGTTACTAGTGCTGTTGAAGCCGGGGCAAAAGTTATTGCTGATAAAGGATTACTTGTAAATAAGATTGTAATCCCAAAACCGCGGCCGGAATTATTAAGTGAGATGATTTAATTTAATCTCACTTCTGAATTTCAAAAAATAAAATTCCATGATCTGAATAACGTTTAATCCATTCATCTTTCTTTTCCACAGTTGTTTCTTTCGGCCATCCCAGAACAGTTACTTCAGCACCGGAGTACTTTTTAAATTTCAAATTATTTGAAACAACAACTTGATCTAAATTGGAAGGAGACATTTTTGATTTGCTTCCGTTCCACCAACTAGCAGGTTCATCTTTCTTCAGTATTCTCATCTTAACTTTTAGAGCTTCCTTTTCTGCAAGTTTTTTTATTTCGGTTTTAGCATTAATTGATTTTCCGTATGGATATTCCATACCCATCGTATTCAGATCGCCAAGAAAGAGATATTTAGTATCCCACTTTTTTGCTGTACCCTCTAAAACCTTTCTAAAAGTGCATGCTCTAATAAACATATCATCACGAATTCCGAGACCCAACGGATTTGTCCCGCTTTTAGTATGAAGGAATAGGAGAGAATAGATTTGATTATCAATAGTTATGGTTAATAACAAGCCAGGACGTAAGTATTGATTACCGGATTTGAATTCTAATTTTTGCGTGAAGAAAGACGAAAAATTATTTTTGGCACCGACCAATATTTCTTGAGTCTGCGGTCCTTCTGTTATATGAAAATTATAATCTGGCATTATTGAAGTAAATGAGCTGAATACTTCTTTACCTTCAACTTCATATAATGCAAAAACATCCGGATTAAGATTTTTAATCTGTGCTGTAACATCATCAACACGTTTTTTTACTTCACCTCTGAAATGTTCAACATTCCAAGATAAAACTGAAAATAATTTTGCCATTTTTCACCCCATGTAATTTTTGTTTATGAAATTAATTTATAGAACAAATAGGGAGCAATTCCAACCCAAATAGGAATTAGAATCCATACACGACCTTTAAAAAAATTATAGTCGTTAAATATTTTCTCCCATGAGTTTTTAAATATGTAATGACCGGCTAGAAATTCGAACGCTTCGGTTAGACAGAACCACATTAAACCAATAAGTAAAGCTTGATTTGACGATTCAATTTTCCAGCTATTAAAAATAATCCAGAAATAAATCGTAAAAATAATCAGACCTGTAGCTGTTGATATTTGATGCGCGAAAAGATCCCCTAAAGATTTTTTGTAAATACTTTCACGCACAGCACCATTGATAACTGCAATTATTACAAGCGGAAACCAGAGAAAGAAATAGGTTAGCATTTTATAATTCTCCTAAGATATGGCAGTATATTATTCTTCATTTAGTTATTTATTTTTGAAACCAACCAGTTTAATAATATTCTTTACATCACTTCGTTTTTTTACTTCAATCCTAAGTCCTCTTCCCTCAACATATTTCTTCGCACTTTTTAATTCTTCAATTATTTTATTTGGGAGATCACTTTCTGTAATAGCAGATACAGCCTTATTCCCAAATGTAAAACCGATTCGAAAATGTTTTTCGTAAACTGTGAAGAAAAATAAATTTCTCTTTTTGTAAAATAACTTTAATGACCAGCCATATTTTTGTCCGTAATATTTCCATTCTTCTACTAGTTGACCGTATTCATCGCTTAAAGAATTTTTAATTCCTTCCCAAAGCTTATAAGAAGAACCAAGTTTTTCTGAAAGATCTTGTTCAGTTGGTTTATGCGACTTATCATTAAAAATATTTGCTGACATTTTATATCCAGATTTATTTCTGATTTCTTCTCAGAGGTGCAATCTTTAGTTGTTTTTCCGAATCATTGATCAAAATATTTAGTCTTTTTAAACGGGTATCCTCCTGCTTAGCATTCATTACCCAATGGATAGCTGGTTTCTGATAAGAGGGAACTTGTCCAGAAAAAAATACCCATGCTTTTTTATTACGCTTTATTATTGTCTCATATTTCTTATCAAACTTAACTGATCTCTGTTCAAATGAATAGATCTTAGATTTATCAGGATCGAGTTTATTGTATGCGGCAATCCCGACGGGTTTCATTAATCCAAGCTTAGTTAGATTTTCTACCTTCTTAATATTTATTGCACTCCAAATACTCTTAGGGTTACGCGGGGTAAAGCGAATAGAATAACTTATAACGTCAATAGATCTTCTAATACTGTCAATCCATCCAAAACATAGCGCTTCATCTACAGATTGAGGCCATGTTATACTTTCTCTACCGGAATCTTTTTTATAAAAACCAATTAATAGTTCTTTCTCAGTTTCATGATTCTTTTCGAACCATTTCCTAAGATCGGTTTGTTTTGGAAAAAAAATCGGGTTCAGTTTCAATTTTTTGTAAATCCAATATTGTTAGTTAGACTTAGTTAAGAATAGTTTATGAATAAGTGAACCAACGTAAGATCCAATGAAAGCAAAGATCAAGGCTAGTATAGTTGTATAGTTCATATAAAATAAAATACTGCTTAGCGGTATCCAGATGCCAACGGACAATGCCCAAAGCCAAGGTCGATCTTTCATGAAAAAGCCGAAGAAGGCACTAACACAAAAAATCATTGCAGCGGTTATTCCGGAATCATCCCAATTCGGGCGGGAATCAATCCATGCAATTAGTAAACCGAGTAATGAAGAAATAATTAGAGCTGACCAATATTTATAATTCAATTTCATAAAAGTACTTTCGTGAGTTTATATTTATTTAAAAGTCATGATCATTAATATAGTTTTACTACTTTTTTGAGCAAATGTTATAACCGATCCTCCTACACCATACCAAGTATAAGCAGTGACACCAAAAAGACTTTTCTGAGAAACACTATTTCCAAACTTTTTAATAAGTGCTGCATTGAGGGTATCAAATAATTTCTTGGCTTCATCCTCAGATTCTTTAGCATTTGATATTGATTTACTCAACTGGTTACCATTCTTTCTAAACATAAGATTTATTTTAATCGAAACAGGCTCCAACCAATCGTAATAAGCTATCATATCAAATGTTCCGTCTAAATTAACATCATACTTCTTATCTGAAAGCTTTTCTTTCATTGAAGTTATTGTTTGATCAATCGGCTCATTTAAGAAAGTCTCAATAGAAAACTGAGCAGATATTCTCAAGCAGCAGAATAATAAAATGATTATTACAAGTTTTATAAAACTCATAAGGGCACTTTAATAATTAAATACAATTACCAATCTTTAATTGCTAATCTTAAAATAAAACAATAGAAATAAAACAATGCTAGAAGAATTAACTCAATAGCATATTTGTAAGATAAATCAATATTAAAAAACAATATTACTACAGCCGGAAGTATTACCATTAAAAAGAAAAGCAATATCCAACCGAATCTTCTTTCTTCAAACATTACTTTTAACATAAACGGCGTAAATATTACTGCGGCAATTATCATCAGAAGTAAGGCAATATGCACAAACCATGAAAGCAGCATTAAGATAAATGTTGATAGCTCATAATCCAGCCATTGCTGAAGTCTGCGAACGTTATAATTCTTGGAAATTTCTATTTGCATATATATCGAGCTCTTATAATTAATAGAATCTAACTACTCCAATTTAGTAGTAGTTCTTGTATGGCAAGATAAATATTTAAGTCATGATAATGCTTCTACCAACCAAGGATTAAATACAAATATATAAAACCAAATAATTAATAAACCAAAGACAAGGGGAAGAATAACAGATTTTACAACAACATGATTTTCTTCAGGTTCTGCATCTTTGGCTTTTTGCAAATTATCTCTGCGAACCAATCCAATAATTCCACCCAATGCCATACCGGGCAGACATCCGATAATTGCACCTACAAGTGCACCGGCTAAAGCCATAAAGAAAAAGTTAACCTTACTAAGTCTGGAAAGTATCAATGAAACAACAATCATTAAACCCATCCCAATACGGGGTATGAAACAAACACCAATTGCAATTAAAAATAAAAAAGCCATTCCTTCTTCTACTTGAAGTAACATTATAAAAGTATCAAACAATTTTATTGCTACACCAATTAAAGCACCCCATTTGAGTCCGGAAACAGCATGACTCCATACAGGACGATAAAGTACTCCTAACTTAAAATAACCTCTTGAGAATAGTGTTACAGTTGAATTTGCTTTTGTCCATTCACCTTTATCGTTTTTGGTGTAAGTGTCAATTGGGTTGTTGGCAGAATGAATTCCTTCGATAATATTCTTTTCCATTTCATTCTGGAAAGTTTCTAACTGATAAATGATCTTTTCCCCGCTGTTATTTAGTGCAATAGCAAACCATTTTTTAGTTTTCTTGAGAGTTTCAATTTGTTCTTCATCTGGATTTAATATTTTCTCTTCTACAGTGCCAACAGCAGGAATATTGTTTGCATCGGTTTTGGATTTGATCACATCCATCTTTGTCTTTACTCTTTGTCCTGAAACAGAATCAATAAAGTATACGTCTCCTTCCGGAGTAGATATTCTTTTTAATGACATTGTGTACCTCTTAATAATTTTGATAAAGCTAAAAATTATTTATCGGTAAAAAGAGTCTGCAAATGAAATCTATTCTAAACCCCTTTGAATTATATTATTTACATCCACTCAAGAGAGAATTAATCCACAAGTAAAATCAACAACTCAATAATTGATTATCATATATTTATTTTAGTGCAATGCTAAAATCTCCAAAATATAATTGAATCTTTCTTTTCGAAGATTTAGGAAGTTCAAAAAACAGAAAAGCTGTAGAAACCTTATTATGAAATTTTATTTCCATTGCTTCGCTTTCATTATCTCTTCCAATTGTATAAGAGCCGCCTTTTTCTATCTGCATAACCCTTCCTGATCTAAGCAATGAGATTAAAAATGATGAAGTATATTTCCCTAATGATATAGCTTTTAAATTGTATCGTTTATTATTTTGAATATCCTTAATAAAAATATCTTCAACAGTTACCGTAGAATCAGCATCTTTTTTATTCGTTATTTGTATTTCTACAATCAAGAATTCATTTTTTTCATCAGCTGTACGGGTTCCTTTGTTCATTCCTGCTTCATAAGTTATTTCATTTACCAGCTTTTGTTGTAATACTTTTAGCTCCCAGTTTTTAGATTGAGCATTACAAATAATAAATGCGGGAAGAATAATTAATAGTGACATTAACCATTTCATTCTATCCTCCAATCCATTTCAAAAAAATATTTAGACTGCTTTATTTACAGAAACTCCCTTTTGTTTTAAGAATAAATAAATACTGAAATAAAATATCGCTCCTTCGATCATTCCTTGGATAATACCGATCGGTAAAAATGAAAATGAGAAATGATTCCCAGAATATTGAAGGATATTTATTATTTCACCAATTAGTCCATCAACTATATTGCCAATCGGGACCCAAAGAATAAATGCCCACCATTTAAAACCGAATGTTAGTAAAGCAAGAGACATTGAAAGTAAGAGTATGCATGACCACTTAAAATTGAAAATTAAAATAATTGGTGAAAATGCTTCAGAGAAAGTTATGTTTCCAAATGAAGTACCGCTGAAAATTGATCTGAAGATCAATGAAATTATTACTGTCCCTAATCCCATAGCGACTGCAATTACCCAATCATTACGAAGATAATGCAATAAGAATATTAGAAAAACTGAGTAAAAAATTGCTTTTGGTATACTGTAAGCAAAGAAAATAGATGCTGACTGCAGTTGTATTGTTCCTCCATACCATATCGCATCATATACAGCATACAAAAACCATGAAATTACCAAGGTTATAAAAAGTCCGATACCTACATAATAATTAATACCAAGTTTCTGTTTGTTGAATAGGGAAGTAAGAGTTTTGCCGATTTCAAGTGAGGTGTCTACTTGAACCTCAGCTATTTTAGGATAAGTTGCTTGTACTCTTTTGGAACGGAAGAAATAAGTCTGCCAAATTGAATTGAGTAATATTGCAGAAAAAATTCCTCTGATTATTTCACCTTCTTCATTAATAACATAATATCCGCTTGGTGCTTCGAGGCCGGTTATTGCAATAATAATACTTCCGACAAAATATGCGATCATATAAATGCGAGCAGTCCAGACTGCATAAATGTTTCGGACAGCTATTAACATTATTCCCGTTACAAGCGCAAATAAACCGAGCATAGATGCAACGTATGGGTTAGATACCAATAAATTTCCACCACTCAAAAAAGAAGAAGAGCCGGTTTGTGCAGCTGTTACAAAATTTATTGCAGAGCTGACGAAAGTTCCGATAATGAATAGAAGAAGCCATCCTCCGATTCCCTTCAAAGGTTGAACTGGTGGAATTGGTGGAACGGGTGGGATTGTAGTTTTTTCGTTTTCTAAATTCTCGTTGATGTCGGTCATCTTTATTTCTCCTAAATAATTTGAAAATTAGTTATTCAAACTTTAAGACTGTGAAGATCCACACTTAGGAAAATTTATATTACTCTCATTAAAGAGTACTCTTTGACGACCGAACAGTAAGAGATGATAGACGAACAAAAACTACTACATTATAAATTTTGTAAACTATTTTTTCTTTTTCTTGAATTTGATTAGATCCTTAATTAGAATTTTCTGAATACCACTTTTATTTTCCATAATAATTGTTAAAGCCGTTCCCGAATGTTCCTTTTCTTCACCGAACTGACCAATAATCTCATCTTTAATTATTGTAGGTAATATTTTTGGAAAACCTAAAGAAACAAATGATCCATCTTTTAAAAAGTCAATCTGCATACCCCTACTTTTAGTATAAAGTTTTGACATAACATAAGGTATGAGTTCTCCTTCATCGGGTGATGTTTTATCTTTAAAAGCCATAAGGATAAGTGGACGGGGAGAAGCTAGTGTATCAATAAGTATTCCTTGTTCATCAATACTTTTTATAACCTTGCCAGAAATGAAATAGTAGGTAGCTGTATAATGAGCTGTGGAATCAACTTTCTTTTCAAGAGGGCATCTTATAATTAAATTACTTTTAATATTTCCTTCAACAATTTTTCCAGACTTTAATTTTACTTTTGAAATAAATTGAAGTGAATCCGGAAATGTGGTTGCATGAACATCATAAACGAATAATAGAAGAAGTGCTATGAGTAAAATAAATTTAGATGGGATTGCTTTAATAATGTTTGTTTTGCTTATGAATATTGAATAATCTCTAATGCTAAGATCATTTTTCATTTTATTACCTCATTAGAAATTAAAATAATAAACTTTACAACAACTCTTAACCTTTAGTTTCAGAATCAAAAAGTTTTTGAAATAATTTTTTCTTCAATAAGTTTTTTTTAGTCAATATTAGAATTGATAGAACTAGGGCGAATAGACTTAATGTTGCAAAAATCCATAATCCATCACCAGGTATATAGTCCGTCCTTTCACTTATGAAATAGTAATATAAAATATTATATGTTCCGACCGCAAAACCTATTAATGAACCAAGAAGCGCAAATATTTTCCATGTTAAATGTTTTTGGGATAGTAAAACACCCAGAATAAAAACTAAAGTTGAGACTATAGGTAAAAAGTCTAAATTAAATAATCGGTCAAATGACTTGGTATGAATTCCTAAAAAACGGCTAACTCTAAGTAGGAACATGTAATCTTGTCCAATGTAGGTTTCCCAAGGTAAAAAAACAGAGATGAGCATAATAATTCCGAATAGAATACCAATCGCTTTCATAACATCCTCCAGCTTTAGTAATTATTCTTTTTAACATCTATCTCAAAGATTATTCATTACCATCTTAATCATGTCGCATCGAACTTGTCTGCCGAAGGCAGAGAAGCGGTCGGGTAGATTTGCTTGTTATACACCAATATTATTTTTCTAAAATTTATATCCCAAGAACAAAAACAATATTGCATAAATTGAAGTACAAAATATTATATATATTTTTGTGTAAGTTTTTATTCGTTTTGTTACTTCGTTCTTTCTAAAATATAATATTATTTCTTTCCAATTTTTATATGCAAAAAAGTAAATTTGATTTATAACTAATAGTATTAAAAATATTATTCCAAATAATATAAATGTAGTACTTGTTGTAATACTCATTTCAAAATCATAAATGCTTAAATAGCTCAATATTCGTAAAATTAGATAAAATATTGATAATGGAAATATTGATAAAATTATTGTGGTTGTTATTTGTGGGGCAAATGGATCAATCATTTTACTTGTCCATTCATAAACTCTAAAGTAAATATAATCGTATAACATTTTCTTTACTTTTTTGGTGTATAACGATGTAGCCGATAAGCGGCGCCCAGAACAAGGATGCCGAATAACTGCAACTACTTTTATTTATAAAAATGTTTTTTAATACTATCTACTTCAAAGAGCAATTTGGTTTTGCAACCAAACATAAAAATCAAAACAATGCCGCACTGAAAAACGCTGTCCGTGTTGAGTGGCGGGTTAGCTTGCATTTTTTAAAAGGGTAAATCATCATCGTTCTCGTTTTGATTTTGAATAGGTCTTTCAATTTCCTTTTGCAAAACTAATTTCTCTTGATTTTTCATTAACCAATTAGTTCCAGACTCTACGGCGACATATCCAAAATATTCGTTACCATTATAATCTTGTGTTTTCATTGATTTTACAAATCCTTTTTGCACAAGAAGTTTTAAAGCCAAACTAACAGCTATATCTGTAAATCCAGCATTATTCATATCTGACTTGATGGTGTATGTCGATACTGCATCATCTTCCGCCAGATTATTTTGCATTATTGTAACAAGAGCAACCATTTCGTGCTGTGATAAACCTTCTGTATCTGCAACTGGCGATATTTTTTTTGTCTTTATTATTTCAGCATCCTTTTTGAGAAGAGCCAATATTCTTTCTTTAATTCTATTCTTTAAATCATCAAAATCTCTTGTTGACTCAGTTTTATAAGTAATTATAGAACGATGCTGAATATCAAAGGGAAACTTAGAGCCTCTTTCATCTGAGCAGACCATAACAACATTTTTAGGAATAGCTAGTGCGAATCCAAGTTCAAACCAAACATTTGGATTGTCTGTAGTAATTTCAGCGAAACAGATTTCAGAATTTTTTATACCCTTCTCAATATCTTCAATAGGAATACTTACTGTTGGGTCTCTATCAACACGATAAGGTTCTAAACCAGCAGATTCAATAGCAGGTTTAAATATGTCATCAAATCTTTTATCAAAAACACTACCGTCAAATGGTTGAATACAAAAGCATTTATTCACTTTAACCTCTCTATATTTTGCAAGCTAACTGCGTCCGCCTTGATTGGCTGGTTAGCTTTCTTCATTTTCATTCTATAAATTCAACAGAGCTTAATTTTGAAGGAGGAATTAAGACAGATAAATCGTTATCTATTAAATACCCTGCCCAAAATACTAAGTCTCCACCCAATGAAATTTTCCCTTGTTTTATTTGTCCCGATGACATCAAAATTTTTGCAAAACCATTTGGCAGGATCTCAATTTTTTTAGTTCCGTCGAATTTTAGGTTATAATTTATATCACCGATATTAATAATAATATCAGCGTCGTGTCCCCAATAAGGTTTCGGAGGTATCCAATCATTATTATATTGAATATTTATTCTATGGAACCACTTAATTCTGATCGAATATCCATTTGTTAACTTGATTATTGCCTTCTCTGATATTTTCCGCAGATTGAAGTATACGCGTGCAGGTGGATTAAGAAAAAATATCTTTTTGATTTTACCTGGTGAAATCTTAAAATCTCCAAGTTCTGTCTTGCCCATAAACTCTAAAGGTTCAATTTTTGCAAGTGGATTATGTTTAGGGTAATATTGAGCAATTGAAATTAATTTACCTTTTACTATTCCAGTTGAATCACTTTCTTTAAATTCAATTTCAAAATTGTCTTTGCTATTTTGTATCTGATTTATGCTATTCAAACTTTGGCTAAATTCAAAATAAAGTCCATTTTTATCTTCCACCAGAATTGCATCATTAGAGGTAAGTTCAGCAACAACATGCTCGGTATTTTTTGAATCAATTACCTTAGCAATTCTATTCATCACTAATATATTTTTAGGATTGATTATAAAACCATTTTTTGTATCCGGGTACTTTGGGTACACATCGCCAGACCTTACTAACTGATCATGACCAATGATATCTAATATTTGACAGCCTATATCTTTCATGCTGGTTATAGATATTCGATCGCTTAAAATTGTATTTACATTCCAGTATTCAACCTTAATTATTTTTGATTCTGGTTTGATGTATAAGCTGTCAATGCTTATTTTTTTAATTGCAGATGATTCTAGTCCCCACAGATTGCCATAAATATCTGATATTACCATCTTTCTACCAAAAATATTCATTTCTTGGATAAGCTGTTTTTCAAGAGTAATATCTTGGCAAAAAGAATTGAAATTAATGCAGATAAAAAGTAGAATAGACAATATTAAAAACGATTTTTTTTTCTTCTTCATAATTCCTATCCTTATTGATTTTGGTAACTAAACATTTATACTTATTATAATCTTATTTTCTAGATAAAATATCTATAAAGCTAACTATTAATTATACTGCCATAAATCTGTCTATCCCACCGGAGGCGGGCAAGCACTCAGGCAGTATGTGTGATAGACCATACCTAACGGCAGGCAAGTTCTATTAAAAATCTTTTTTCGTTTCATTTTCTCATATTCTTGCGGGCTATTACTCACACAATTAAAGAATGTTAACCCACCAAGTTTTTCTACCAATCACTTAACAGCAATGCACTCAATTTCAATAAGCACATCTTTAGGCAGACGGGCAACTTGCACGGTAGAGCGTGCAGGTTTGTTAGTTCCAAACTCCTCTGCATATAGAGTGTTCATTTTTGCAAAGTCGTTAAGGTCTTTCATAAAAACAGTACACTTAACAACGTTGCTAAGAGTTAGGTTTTCAGCTTTCAACACAGCGCGTATATTGTTAAAAACTTGTTTTGTCTGTGTTTCTATATCTTCACCAACTAATTGCATTGTAACGGGATCGAGAGCAATTTGTCCCGAACAGAAAACTAAGTTGCCGACAGATATTGCTTGTGAGTAAGGTCCAATAGCGGCGGGTGCATCCGGAGTTGTAACGACTTTTATTTTTGTCTCCGGTTTTGTTTGAGAGGAGGTTGATGATAAAGGGAAGAAGAATAAAAGGAATAAAGGAATGATGTAAAGATGAGGTAAGGAAGCTTTTTTCATAACCTTTCTAAAATTTCTAATTCAATATGCCGAGGATTTGTTAATTTATCAATTGTTATTTTGTTAGGGCTTACATTAAATTATCTTAAACCGTTAAAACGGTTATATTGTTGTGTTTTGTTTCTAACCCCGCGATTAACCTGCCCGACAAGTGGTCAAGGCGGGTCGCGGGGTTAATCAAAGTCATAGTGTTTCATCTAACTGTTTCAACAGTTTATCAAACTAAAAGAGGAATTCCATGACACTTAAAGAAAAATACGGAAGCTGGGCATTAGTTACAGGCGCTTCATCCGGAATAGGGGAGGAATTTGCAAGACGACTCGCATCGGAAGATCTAAATTTAATTTTAGCCGCGCGTAGAGTAGAAAGATTGGAAAAACTTGCCGGTGAACTGAAAGAAAAACATAATATCAAGGTTGTAATTGCTCCGGTTGATCTATCAAAAAAGAAATTTATGGATGAACTAAAAGAGTACGTAGGTAAAAGGGAAGTTGGGATTCTTGTAAACAATGCCGGATTCGGTTACAACGGAGAGTTCGTTGAAGCCGATCCGCAAATATTTAGAAAGATGATAAAAGTAAACTGTATTGCATCAACAGAGATAGCGCATTATTTCGGAGCGCAAATGGCAAAAAGAAATAAAGGAGCTATAATATTTCTCGGTAGTCTCGTCGGTTATAATCCCGTACCGTTAACTTCAGTCTACTCTGCTACTAAAGCATTCAATCTTTTTATGGGTGAAGCACTTTGGTATGAATTGAGAAAAAATAATGTTGATGTACTTGCTCTTAATCCGGGTGGAACTGCTACCGAGTTTCAAAAAGTTGCCGGTACTTCATCCGGTCCTGTTGCAAGAAGTGTTACAGAAGTTGTGAATACAGCTATTAAGAAACTTGGCAAACGGCCGAGCGTTGTGGACGGATTAGCCAATAAAGTTCTTTCAGTACTGCCAAGATTTATTACAAGAAGATCAGCATTGATGATTGCAGGTTACATGCGAAAGAAATTATATACAGCAAAATCTACTTCTGCAAAACAGTAAACTATCATTGCGAGTGAGTTCTGAGCTGTCGAAGAACGAGCGAAGTAATCTTATAAATTTTAGATTGCTTCATCACTACTTCGTAGTGACTCGCAATGACAAACTTTTAAGTTAGAAATCTTTTTGAAGTGAGCGGTAAGCAATCTTGAGATAAGTATAAATGATAATTACTGAAACTATAATGATTGGAAATAATGCTTGAAGGAAAACAGTAAGATCAAAATATTTTTTGATCATTATTGAAAGGAATAATTCGCTAACCGGTTTGAAAAGCATAACTATAAGAAAAAGCATGTAAACAATATTTGATAAGAATGAAAGTGTAGCACCCTGAGAAGAAGAAAGCCGGATTGCATTCTTTTCTTTATAGTTTGAAAATATTCCACCCATTCCAAAGTTAATCGAAATTATTGCCACAGCAGCAAACAAGGTTACAGTTAATGAAAAGATTGTAAGAAGGAATCCAAACTTGTAGTTTGAAAAAAAACTTAATCCCGCGCTAATAATTAAAATAATCGAGCTAATAACAATCAGTTTATGTTTGATAAAACTATTAACCTTTACGGGAGCTGATTTTAATTTCCAGAATGCCAGTCCTTCTAAACTTATCAGCGGGAAAATAAACCTTAATGATAAAGTAGAAATGAAAAATAGATTAAAAAGAAAAACTGATAGATAAATAATCGTCTGCAGATAAAAATTACCAAATCCAACGAACTTCATTCCGGAAACACTTAGGATAAAAACCACAATTAAGAATAAAAGTACAAGTGAATGGATAACCTGGCTCGATTCACGTAAGAAAAGTAGAAGATCGCGTTTGATAATTGCTTCTGTTTGACTTTTTAGCATCGAAATCTTTTCAAATGAGAAAAACGGTTTTGTCCTTTTACGGTTTGCATTTTGATCAGATGTCATTTTTGAATTAAGGAGCCAAGTCTTAAAATACCATCTATGCCCAAGATAGAGAGCAATCGAGAAAAGCAAAACCGAAAGAGCAATCTGCATGTATGTAAATCCTATTAGTCCGGAGATATCATTTTTAACTATCCGATATGCAGATTGAGAAAGCCAATTATTCGGCAGCCATTTTACAATTGGAGGCAGAAATTCTCCAAGATATGTATCGCGATCGTAGTGAGGAAACTGTTTCAATATAGAATTAACTAACGAGAGAGGAGAATTAATTTTAAAAAAGAGAAGAATTATAAAAAAGTAAGAAACGCCTAGTGCAGTAAAAACCTTTCTCATTCCAAATCTATTAGCAAAGCGAATTATGATTAGCAGAATAATAACACCCAATGAACCGGCACTAAACATAAAAGGGAAGAAATTTAATAAGAGCAGTAAAAAACCAATTAGATTTATCTTAAAATAAAAGGCATACCCGGCTAGCATGGAAAGTAAAACCATTATCATCGTTGATGAGCTGTAGAAATAGTTATCTAAAAACTTTAAGAAAAATATCTTAGAAGGTGAGAGCGGTTTTGTTAAAAGAAAATTAACTTCCTCTGATTTATAAAGTGTAGAATAAGAAACTATAATGTTGCCAAGATTCACTGACATAAAAAAGATAAAAAATATCATAGAAATGAATTCGTGAAGGAGAAATAGGCCGATATTAATATCAACAAGAAGAAATCGAATTAGATTTTGTGAAAAGAAAAACGCACCGACCGCAAAAGCAAAATAGATTAGACCACTTCCTATATTCTTAACGAAATAACCGAAAGTAAATTGCGATTCAAGACGGATATAAGAAATGAGTTTGAATTTAAGTATGTGAATGATCTGTTTCATCCTTCATTTGTTAGCTGTATAAAAAGTTCTTCCAGATTATTATTCTTTTCTTTTTTTAGATCATGCAGTCTATCAATTGTATCGCTGAAGATGATATTCCCTTTATTGATAATACTTACATTGGTACAAATCTCTTCAACAACATTTAAGCTGTGTGTGGACATAAAAATTGTAATACCGTTTCTAGATTTCTCTTCAAATATTCTCTTAACAAGAAATGCACTTTGAGGATCCAGCCCGATCATTGGTTCATCAACAATTATAAAATCCGGATTATGTAAGAAAGCAGAAGCTATAACTATTCTTTGCCTCATTCCTTGCGAGTATTCTTCCGTTCTCTTATCAATCCAACTACCAATCTTAAGTGATTCTATTTGTTCATCAATATTAACTTTTAAAATATCTTTAGTCATGTTATATAAACCACCGCAGAAGTAAAGGTACTCGCGCCCGGTAAGTTTATCATAAACAAATGGTTGATCAGGTATATAACCGATTTTCATTTTTGTTTCGAGTGGTTTTTGCCAGACATCTGTATTATCTAAGAAAATTGTTCCGGCAGTAGGGGAGAGTAATCCCACGATCATTTTTATTGTAGTTGTTTTGCCTGCGCCGTTCGGTCCTAGAAAACCGAACAATTCGCATTTGTTTATTTTAAGGTTGATCTTATTAACAGCTACAAAATTGCCGAATTTCTTTTCAAGATTTTTTAACTCAAGCATAAATCCTTTGAGAAGTAATTGAGGAATTAAATTTTAATTTTCTGTACGTCTTCCAATGTGATCGTAATGAGATCAACATCTTTCTGATCGTAAATGTTGAATATTCTTTCTTCTTGATTTGTAATTGCCGAGTAAAGAATATTTCTTGCAGTTATACCGTTTTGGAATCCGTTATCTGCTATCTCAGTAAGTATTGAAAAGATATCAAGTAATTCTTGCAAAGCACCTTCATCTAGAATGTAACCGTTTTTCTCTGCTAATGAAGAACAGATAGCAAGAAGCTGGCGCGGTGAGTAATTATCAAAATAAAATATGTTAGGGAATAGCTTGGCTAAATCTTTATTAGTTTTCAGCAATAAATTTATTTTGTTTTTTATTCCGGAAAGAATAACAACAAGTTTACCTTTGTATTCATCAGCACGCTTAAGAATTGTTTCAATCGCTTCAAGTCCATAGGAATCATCATCCGTGAAAAAGGTTTGAACATCTTTAATGTAAAGGATTCCGCCATTAGCTTGTGAGATTATTTTTTCTGTGTTGACAGTCGTTTGTCCTTGATAACTGGCAACTAAATCAGAACGATCAATTTCAATTATGTGACCTTTGGTAAGTATTCCAAGTTCTTTGTAAATCTTACTTAATATTTTAACTACGGAAGATTTTCCTGTACCCGGATTACCGGCAAATATTGAATGCAGATTCCGGTCAACAGATTGAAGTCCGCGTTCTTTTTTTAATTGAGATAACTTCGAAAAGCTGATCAGTTTATAAATATCTTGTTTAACATTCTCCAATCCGATAAGTTGATTAAGTTCATCAATATATTCTTGAAGTCTAAGAGGATCGCCTTTAACTTCGAATTGCTTTGCTTCTATATCTCTGTTAAGAACTTCATTGATATCGCTCAGTTCGCATGTATTAATAATTTCATCGGTTCTTTTATCAGTAGGAAGTCCGGAAATACGTAAAAGCATTTTTTGTTTTACAGATTCTAAAATGTTTCTAACTATTCTTGCGTTACCGAATTTTTTATCCCGGTTCTTATATATCTCTTCAAAATATTTTTGAAGCTTTTCTTCTGCTTCTTTAGTTATTTTTTTCTTGTCCCGATCTAAACTTCTACGGACAATTTCCATTAATTCGGTAGGGGAGTAATCTTCGAAAGTAAATGATTTGCTAAAACGTGATTTAATTCCGGGATTACTTGCGATGAAAGAATTCATCTCATCTGTATAACCGGCTGCAATTACAGCAAACTTACCACGGTCGTCTTCCATTCGTTTAAGTAAAATATCAATAGCTTCTTTCCCAAAATCATTTCCGCTATCATTCTTTTTAGCAAGAGCATAAGCTTCATCTATAAACAACATTCCGCCAAGCGCTTTATCAATTAGGTTTGTAGTTTTATCTGCGGTTTGTCCGACATAACCGGCTACTAATCCTTGACGATCGGTTTCAACCAGATGCCCTTTTGATAAAATTCCAAGCGCAGAATAAATCCAGCCGAAAATTCTTGCAACAGTTGTTTTACCGGTACCTGGATTTCCTAAGAATAATAAATGTTCATTCAAAGTTTTACGAATATCTTCCCCTTGCTCGCTGAAATAACGGGCAAGTTTTACCATATCCTCAACTTCTTTTTTAAGTGAGGTTAAACCAACTAAATTTTCCAATTCTTTTAATGCTTCACTTAGTGCTTCTTCGTTGATTGGAATTTTAACTTCTTTTGACGGAGATTTTTTTAATGTAGCATTAATTATTTCGCCGGTTATTGTAGTTAGTATTTCTTTAGTTCGTTTTTCTTCGGGCAGCTGTAAATAAAATTTACTTAAGTTGAGTTTAGACTCATCAAATAATTTTTTTACTAGTCTTACATTGCCGAAAGTTTTATCCCTCTTGCGGTAGAGTGCAATAAATTCTTTCTTAAGAAGTTCTTCAGCTTCTGCATTTATTATATAATCTTCTTTATGAAGAAGTTGTTTTAATATTGTAATAAGTTCGTCGGGTGAGTAATCTTCAAAAACAAAAGTCTGCGAGAAACGCGACTTGAGTCCCGGGTTTGAATTCAAAAAAGATTCCATCTCATCGGGGTAACCGGCAACGATAACTACGAATTCACCTTTTCGATCTTCCATACGTTTAAGAAGAATATCAATAGCTTCCTGACCAAAATCCTGAGCACCACCTTTTTTAACAAGAGTATATGCTTCATCAATAAATAACACACCACCCATTGCATCATTAATAATTTTCTCAGTCTTCTGCGCGGTCTCACCGATGTACTGTCCAACAAGGGCAGAACGGTCAACTTCAATTATATGTCCGCTGGGCAAAATGCCCATTGCATAAAAAATATCACCTAGTAGTCGTGCTATAGTAGTTTTACCTGTTCCCGGGTTACCTAAGAAGACTGCATTAATCGCTATTTTTTCTTCGGCTTTAAGTCCTAATCGTTTTCGTTCTTTCAAGAATTCGAGATAAGAGATAAAACTTTTAACGGACTCTTTTATTGATGAAAGTCCGGTGAATGAATCGAGATTTGAGATCAGTTCATTTAGAGGCTTAACAGAACGCTGTTCTCTAATCGGATGAATATGTTCCTCGTCTTTTTTCTTTTCTTGTTTTGAAGTTTGTGTGATTGCCTTTTCTTCTTCTACTACCGTTTCACCTGATATGTAAAAATTCTTAACACAGACTTTAAAATT
>Ga0082335_1002985_pt1 | contig 29312 bp, 23 predicted proteins | sample Subgrocontami58m_FD_72375 | JGI IMG/M metagenome (GOLD analysis project Ga0082335, IMG submission 72375) | Subsurface groundwater microbial communities from S. Glens Falls, New York, USA - GMW37 contaminated, 5.8 m (SPADES assembly) (version 2) ...
TGGGCGACGCCAACCGGAAGATGGCCGAGTCCTACAAGCTGGCGGTGGAGGAGATTTCGCGCCTGCGTGCCGGCGAAGTGGTCACCCTGTCGCTCGCGTTCAACTCGCCGGCCGAGGAATATGCCTACGAGCAGAAGCGCTTCCAGTCCAACGAAATCCTGGTCAATATGATGATCGCCGAAGGCCGCGCCGAAGGCGAGAAGCGACGCCTGGTGGATGGCTTCGTCCAGGAAGCCGGCCGGCTCAAGGCCGATGCCATCAACCAGACCATCAACAACAACTTCAAGGAAGCTGTGACCCTGATGGAAAAAGCTTTCATCCAGCTCAATCGGGCCCTGCAGGCCATGGGCGTGCCGGCGTTCTAGGAGGGGCGATGTTGCGATCGATGATCTGGGGTTTCGCTTTGTTGCTTCTCGGCTTCGGCTTCGCGCTGGCGCAGGGAAGCGAGGCCGAGGGCGTCAATCTCGCGGGGCAGCAGCGCATGCTGTCGCAACGCATCGTCAAGTCCTGGGTGCAGATCGGGCTCAACGTGCAGCCGGCCTTGTCCAAGCGCCAGCTCGACGAATCCATCCGGCGCTTCGAGGCCAATCTCATGGCGCTGGAGGCAGCGACGCTCAGCGCCGAGGCGCGCGGTGCCCTGGGCGGCCTGCGCGCCGCCTGGGCGCCGCTGCGCACCACCGCGCTGGGCGTGATCCGCCAGTCCGACGCGGCGCTGCTCGATGCGCGGGCCGAGGACGTGCTGATGGCCGGCGAGCGGCTGACACGGGTGCTGCAGGACCAGAGCGGCGCGCCGGTAAATCGCTGGGTCAATCTTTCCGGGCGCCAGCGCATGCTCTCGCAGCGCCTGGTCAAGTCCTACATGCTGCGCCAGTGGGGCGTGGACAATGCGCGCCTGCGCGACGAGATGGAATCGGTGCAGAACGAATTCTCCGGGGCGCTGGCCGGCATGCAGCAGCGCGCCGACAACAGCGCCGCGCTGCGCGAGGAAATCGACAGGCTGGCGCTGCAATGGGAGTGGCTGCGCACCGCGCTGGCCACCGAAGGCGCCGAATCCTTCCGCCTGATCCTGGCCGAGGGCGGCGACGCCGTGCTGGAACTGGCCGACCAGGTCACCCTCATGTACCAGCAGTCCGCACCTTGAACCAGGGAGACTCCGCGATGCCCGCCCGCCGCCAATTCCTGCAGACTGCCGCCGCGCTGGGCGCTTCGCTGGCGCTGCCCGCGGTCGCCGCGCCGGCGGTGCGCCGGGAGGGGCGCATCGAGCAGTTGATTCCCTCCGAGTACCGCGCCGCGCTCGATCCGGCCAGCCCGGTGCGCACCGGCGTCTGGAGCTTCAACCAGCAGTTTCCCGGCCCGCTGCTGCGCTACCGCCGCGGCGACACCGCACGCCTCGCGGTGAGCAACCAGTTGCCGCAGGAGACCACGGTGCATTGGCATGGCCTGCGCGTGCCCAACGGCATGGACGGCGTGCCCGGCGTGACCCAGGTGGCGATCGCGCCCGGCGGCCGCTTCGACTATCGCTTCGAGCTGCGCGACTCGGGCACCTACTGGTACCACCCGCACCAGGCCAGCTTCGAGCAGGTGCCGCGCGGCCTTTATGGTGCGCTGATCGTCGAGGAAGACAAGCCGCCGCAGGTCGACCAGGACGTGGTCTGGCTGCTGTCCGACATCAAGCTCGACGAGCAGCGCCAGCAGGTCGAGGACTTCGGTCGCATCCTCGACATCGCCAACGATGGCCGGCGCGGCAACCAACTGCTGGTGAACGGCCAGGTCGCCGGCCCCGAACGCAGGATCGACGTGCGCTCCGGCGAACGCCTGCGCCTGCGCCTGATCAACGCCGCGTCGGCGCGCTTCTTCCGCCTGTCGATCGCGGGCCATGCCGCGCGCATCGTCGCCTGGGACGGCCAGGGCGTGACGCCGCATGCCGTGCCCGAGGCCGGCCTGACGCTGGGCCCGGGCATGCGCGTCGACCTGATCATCGATTGCATGCTGAAGCCCGGCCAGCGTTTCGAGCTGCGCGATGCCGGCCGGCCCAAGACGGCGTCGATGGTGCTCGGCGTGATTGCCTATTCCGCCCAGCCGCCGCTGCGCCGTGCGCCGCTGACGAGTTCCATCGCGGTGCCGCCCAATCCGCTGCCGGAGCCGAACCTGGACAAGACCAGCGACCACTACATCATCTTCCAGGGCGGCATGCGCGGCACGCCGGTGATCGGCAGCATCGACGGCAAGGCTTCGCGCATCCAGGACATCATGGCCCGCGAGGGGCTGGCCTGGACCATGAACTACAACGCCCAGCACGAACACGCGCTGATGCACGAACCGCTGCTGCATTTGAGCAAGGGCGAGCACGTGGTCCTGCACATGATGAACGAGACCGACTTCGTGCACCCGATGCACCTGCACGGCCATTTCTTCCGCGTGCTGGCGGTGAATGGCGTCGCCAACCCGCTGCGCGAATGGCGCGACACCGTGATCATGGCGCCGCGCCAGAGCATGGACGTCGCCTTCGTCGCCGACAACGTCGGCGAATGGATGTACCACTGCCACATCCTCGACCATGCCGCCGGCGGCATGATGGGAACCATCATCGTCGAGTGACCAGTGCGACGGTCAGGCCCCGGGAGTGATAGCCTGAACCCCGATCGATTATCAAAGGAGGAGTCAAAATGAAACTGCGTACCTTGTTTGTCGGCCTCGCCGCCGCCACGTTCTCGGCCATCGCGCTGGCGCAGGCCCCGATCGTCATCAAGTTCAGCCACGTCGTCGCGGCCGACACGCCCAAGGGCAAGGCCTCGGAGTTCTTCGCCAAGAAGGCCGCCGAACTGACCAAGGGCAAGGCCAAGGTCGAGGTTTACGCCAATTCCGCGCTCTACAAGGACAAGGAAGAACTGGAAGCCTTGCAGCTCGGCGCGGTGCATATGCTGGCGCCCTCGCTGTCCAAGTTCGGCCCGCTCGGCGTCAAGGAATTCGAAGTGTTCGATTTCCCCTATATCTTCGACGACTACAACGACCTGCACAAGATCACCCAGGGATCGATCGGCGCCGCGCTGCTGGCCAAGCTGGAGCCCAAGGGCATCAAGGGCCTGGCCTTCTGGGACAACGGCTTCAAGTCGATGTCGGCCAACACGCCGATCAAGGCACCTGGCGACCTCAAGGGCAAGAAGATGCGCATCCAGTCGTCCAAGGTGCTTGAAGAGCAGTTCCGCACCCTCGGCGCGCTGCCGCAGGTGATGGCCTTCTCCGAGGTCTACCAGGCGCTGCAGACTGGCGTGGTGGACGGCACCGACAATCCGCACTCCAATCTGTACACTCAGAAGATGCACGAAGTGCAGAAGCACATGACCATCACCGACCACAACTACCTCGGCTACGCGGTGATCGTGAACAAGAAGTTCTGGGAGGGACTGCCGCCCGAACTGCGTGCCCAACTGGAACTGGCCATGAAGGAAGCCACGGTCTACGCCAACAAGATCGCGCTGGAAGAAAACGAGCACGCGCTGGAAGGCGTCAGGAAGAGCGGCAAGACGGCAATCTACGTGCCGACCAAGGACGAGAAGCTGGCGTTCAAGAAGGCTATGCTGCCGGTCCATACCAAGATGGCCGACCGCGTCGGCAAGGACCTGCTGCAGTCGATCTACAAGGAAACCGGCTTCGACCCGGCCAAGCTGTAATTCGGCAAGCGCGATGGCGCCGCAAACGCGGCGCCATCGCCTTAGCCGTTCGCCTCCAGCGCCTCGAAAATCGGCGTCAGCTCGGCTGCCGTGCGGCGACCGTAAATCCGCTCGATCTGCGCCAGGCTGAGACGGGGGCGAATACGCCTGGCCTCGGCGAGCGCGGCGTGGGCTTCCTCGCTACGATTGAGGCGGGCCAATATGAGCGCGGCGACAATGCGGGCCCCGAACAGCTTGCCGTCGCGCCGGCATGCAATCCGCGCCGTATCCAGCGCTTCGTCGAGGCGACCGATGTTCGCCAGCGCAAACGCAAGGACGGTGCCCCAGAAGCCCAGCCGCAGATCGCGCGGACTCAGGCGCATGCCAAGGCACAAGTTCTCGATGCCGAGGTCGAGCTGTCGGTCTTTGATTTGCGCCGCACCGAGGGCCACCCGGGCCTGCGCGTTGCTCGGGTCGGTCTCGATTGCGCGTTCCAGCATTTCGATTCCGCGCGTCTTCTCGCCGAGATCGCAGAGTGTGCATCCGGCATAGCCGAGCACCTCGGAACTGGCGTCGTCGAGCTGCGCCGCCCGCTCGGCGGCTGCCCTGGCGCTGGCACGCGCTTGGTCGTCGTTCTCCACCAGGCCAAAACTCAGGCCCAGCGCGGTGAGCAAGCCCAGCATGCCATGGGCAAGCGCGAATTCGGGATCCAGCTCGGTTGCCCTGCGCAGGTGGCGAACGCCTTCCGCAACGGTTTCCTCGCTCCAACCCTTGAGCGCTATCGCACCGAAAGCCTGACGGTAGCTGCTCCAGGCGCCCAGGCTGCCGGGCCGCTGACGCTTGATCGCGGCCAGTTCCGCGCGGTTCAGTTCTGGCTCCAGTTCGACCATGATGCCGCGCGCGATGTCGTCCTGCAGTTCCAGCGTTTCCGCGCGGGCGACGTCGAAGCGGCCGGCCCAGATCTGCTTGCCGGTTTCGGCTTCGATCAGTTGCGTCGTCACGCGCAGCAGGTCGCCGGCGGCACGCACGCTGCCGTCGACCACATAGCGCACGCCCAGTTCGCGGCCCACCGCACGCACATCCGCGGAACCTGCCTTGTAGCCGAACGAGGAAGAGCGTGCGATGACGAAGAAACCGGGCACCCGGGCCAGCAGCGTAATCACGTCTTCCGCCAGGCAGTCGATCACCAGGTCGAGGTTCCTGTCGCCGGACAGGTTGGAGAACGGCAGGATCGCGATCGACGGACGATCCATCACGATGGGTGGTGTTTCCGTTGTCGATGTTGCCGCGGAGCGAAGATCGGAAACGCGGTAAAGCTGCACGGGCAGCGCGATGTTTTTCAGTTGCCGCTCACCCAGATCGTCAAAACTCAGCTCCACCTTGCCCTTGACCTGGTCGTAGGCGGCGCGGGAAATGCAGACACCCCCCGGGTCGGCCTGTCCCTCGATGCGTGCCGCCAGATTTACGCCGTCGCCGAACACGTCATCGCCGTCGATGATGATGTCGCCGAGGTTGATTCCGATGCGAAACACCATCCGCTGTTCCGGCACCTCGGTGGCGGCACGCGCAGCCATTTCCGTCTGTATCCTGGTGGCGCACTGCACCGCCGCGACCACGCTGGCAAACTCCGCCAGCAGCCCGTCACCCGTCGTCTTGAAGATGCGGCCCTGGTACGCGGCAAGCGCCGGGTCCACCACCTCCGCCCGCAGCAGCTTGAGGCGCGACAGGGTAGCTTCTTCCTGCGCGCCCATCAGCCGGCTGAAGCCCACGACATCGGCGGCGAAAATTGCGGCTAGCCTGCGTTGGACGGGTTCCGGAGACATGATTTCGGCGCGGGATACCTTTGGGTTGCGCTAATGCATCGCCTGGTTCGACGGTGCCCGATTCGCTTTCGGTCTAAACATTCTAGCCCTAGTGCCGCCTCGGCTTGCGACACCCATCAATTTTGATCATGCCCTGATAACGGAAGTCATGGCCCCGCTGCGGTTCCGCCCTGTACCCTCCTGCGGATTCATATAAACATTCAGGAGGAGACATCATGGCCCATATCGTAATTCTCGGCGCCGGCATCGGCGGCCTGCCTGCAGCGTATGAAATGTCCGGGATGCTGCGTCCCGGCGACACGCTGACGGTGATTTCCAACAATCCGAAGCATCATTTCACCCCGTCCAATCCCTGGGTCGCGGTCGACTGGCGCAAGCGCGGCGAGATCGAAGTCGACATCGCGCCGCTGCTGGCGAAGAAGAAAATCGACTTCATTCCGGTCGGCGCCAAGCGGGTGCATCCGGACAAGAACCAGATCGAACTCGACGACGGTCGCAACATCGACTACGACTTCCTGGTCATTGCCACCGGTCCCAAGCTGGCCTTCGAGGAAGTCGAAGGCCTGGGGCCGCAGGGCCACACCCATTCGATTTGCCACGTCGACCACGCCGTCGAGGCCGAACAGGCCTGGCAGGAATTCGTCAAGGACCCCGGCCACATCGTGGTCGGCGCGGTGCAGATGGCCTCCTGCTACGGTCCGGCCTACGAGTTCGCCATGATCATGGACACCGACCTGCGCCGGCGCAAGATCCGCGACAAGGTGCCGATGACCTTCGTCACCGCCGAGCCCTACATCGGCCACCTGGGACTGGGCGGCGTCGGCGATTCCAAGGGCCTCATGGAATCGGTCATGCGCGAGCGCCACATCAAGTGGATCTGCAACGCCAAGACCACCAAGGTCGAAGCCGGCAAGATGTACGTCACCGAACACAACGACGACGGCACGCCGAAAAAGGAACACGTGCTCGAGTTCAAATACTCGATGATGCTGCCGGCCTTCAAGGGCATCGACGCCGTGATCGGCATCGAGGGCCTGACCAATCCGCGCGGCTTCATCCTGATCGATGCCTTCCAGCGCAACCCGAAATTCAAGAACGTTTACTCGGTGGGCGTCTGCGTCGCGATCCCGCCGGTGGAGGCGACCCCGGTGCCGACCGGCGCGCCCAAGACCGGCTACATGATCGAGTCGATGGTCAGCGCCACGGTGCACAATATCCGCGAAGCGCTGGACGGCAAAGAGCCGACGCACAAGGCAACCTGGAACGCGGTGTGCCTGGCCGACTTCGGCGACAACGGCGCGGCCTTCGTCGCCCTGCCGCAGATTCCGCCGCGCAACGTGAGCTGGTTCTCGCAGGGCAAATGGGTGCATCTGGCCAAGGTCGCCTTCGAGAAGTACTACATGCGCAAGATCAAGAAGGGCACCAGCGAGCACGTGTTCGAGAAAATGGTGCTCAATTCCCTGGGCATCATGAAGCTGAAGGACAAGTAGTCACTATCCCGGCGCGCCTTTCGACCGGGCCGTCAGCGCTCAGCGCGGGGCTATGCGCAGCCACAAGGGCGCGGCGTGGCTGCCGGCGCGGCCCAGACTGGTCCGCGCCTTGAACTTGCCGGCCGCGTCGCGCAGCGGATCGCCTTCCACTTCCAGCCAGAGCGGAAACGCCACGCCCGGTGCGATGCCGGATTCATCGCGATCCAGTGCCAGTTCGAAGCGGCGGTGGCCGCTCAGCGCACTGGCGCCGCGCGCTCGCTCGTAGATGCGCCAGTCGGTGCGTGGTCGCGGCGCATAGTCGCCCCAGGGAAAGCGCGTCTGGCGCAGCGCACTCACCGCACCGCCGCGGTCGACGAAGGCGCGCTCATTGTCCAGCCAGGGCGACAGGCCGATGTGGAACCAGACGCGGAACTGGTCGAAGCCCTCGCGCGTCGTGTCGGCCGGCACGTCGGCGGCGAAATAGAGGTAGCGCTCGTCGGCGGCGACCTGCACCACCGTGCCCAGCGTCTGCGGCGCCAGTTCGATGCGCCGCGCGCCGCGCCATTCGTCGGCGCCGATGCTGCCGTCAAGCTGCGGCGGCGTCGCGATGAAGGGGATGTCCAGCACCTCCTGCCCGGCCGGCGCCGTGCGCGAGGCTGCCAGGCGGCTGCGCGCGGCCTTGGTCCAGTCCTCGAAATTGCGCCAGGGCGGGAAGTACCAGCGTCGCGCTTCCCCGCCGGCGATGCGCGCCCAGCCCTCGTCCTCGACCAGCAGCGCATAGCGCGCCAAGCGCTGGTGATCGTCGGCCACATCGGGCCAGCGCGGCTCCGCCGGCATCGTCACGAACAGCAGTTGCGCCGCCAGTGCCAGCGCGATGACGAACCAGCCGCGCCCGGTCCACGACAGCTTGCGCAGCCAGGCGATCCACACCGCGAGCGCGATCAGGCCCATCAGCAGTGCGCTGCCGCCGAACACCAGGCGCCCGAAGTCGGCGAAGTCGAAACCCGCTGTCAGCCAGAAGCCGCCAAGGCTGCCGGAAGCGGAAAAACCGCGCCGGCTGCCGCCCCAGGCGATCCAGGCCGGGATCACGGCGAACAGGGTCAGGATGCAGTTGCCGATCACGGCCTGCACCCAGGGCGGCGTGCGGCCGTGGCTCGCCAGGCTGGCGCCGGCCAGGGCGAACACGCCGCCCGCCGCCAGCAGCACCCAGATCGGCGCGTTGAGCCCGCGCAGGGCATCAGGCCAGAGGCCGGAACCCAGGGCCATGATGCCGGCGCCGACCGCCAGCGCGATCAGGCCGAAGGCATCGCGCTGGCCGCGACTGGCGCTCACGCCCCGGCCTCAGTCACGGCTGCGCCTTTCGTTGCCCGGCTCCAGCGTGGCATCGCCGCCCATCAGGCGCAGGCTGCGCATGGGATAGATCTCGACATAGCTGAGCGCCAGCGCCAGCGGAATGATCACGTAGCGGCCGAAGAAGAAACTGGCCAGCAGGATGACGCCGATGCGCGCCAGGTGCATGCTGAAATCCCAGTTGAATTCGAGCCGCGTCTGCGCCGCGCTCATCTTCTCGTAACCGCGGCGGAACTCCTCGGCGATGTTGCTCGCCAGCACGTAGAGCAGTGCCAGGACGAGCCAGGGATCGCCGGGCAGGGCGGCCCAGAAGCCGGGCCGGAACAGGCCGGCATTGAAGAAGGCCAGCGCGAACCAGTAGGGAATTGCCAGCAGGCCCAGCAGCAACAGCCAGACCACGACCAGCACGGACACCTGCACGCGCAGGCCGAATTCCGCGGGAATCCCGTCGGGAATTTTCGCCACGGGATCGGTGCGGGCGAAGGCGCGCAGGTGCAGCGCGATCATCGCCGCCAGCGCCGTGACGCCGTCGAACCAGATCTCGAACACCGCCACCGCCGGCGACCAGCCCAGCGCATGCACGCCGATCACCGGAATGGCATTGCGCGCCAGCACCAGCCAGGCGCGCGATCCTTCGCGAAACGGCGCCAGGTGGCTGCGTGGAGCCGGCGGATGGGTGGCGGGCGCGGACATGGGCGGATTGTCCTGCAAAAGTCAGTGCTGATGAGACCCCTGCGCAGCAGGGCGGTCGAGCAAGTTACTCTCTCCTCGCCGCTGCGGATGGCGGGACGGCGATGCGGTGAAGGGGCGATGTTATGGCAGATACGAGGCCGAACAATTGCTGGAGAAAGTCTCTTCCGGCTTTTGGTTGTAGGCCTATTCCGGCCGTTTGCTTACCAACTCCTGTCAGTCGGCAATGTGTCGGTTATCTGCCGATCGGTCGGGAATCTTGGTGAATGGCCGCTTCCCTATCTGACGAACTAACACTTTGTGCCCATAGCGGACGGTCAGGTTCCTCTAAAGCGGATGTTCAATCAATCTCCTTGCAGTTAGGGCGGCAGCTGTCTACCTTAGGCTGCACACCTTAGCTTGGCTCGCTGCGTCGATGAATCGGCCTTTTCCTGCTTCCTCTTCTCCAATTTTGCGCCATTTGCAAGAAGCAAACTTTCCACTACTTGTAGTTGGTCAACGACTGCACTATTTGTTCGATCTTTGATCGCCTCCCGAACATAGAATAAAGGCATGCACCCCTCACGGTCATCGAGGTTGACGTCCGCACCGTGGTTAAGTAACGCTCTGATCACGTTCATGCTTCCACCGTGGGCTACAACAATCGGATCGCCCAACGGCCCACTCATTAAGCCACGAGCCTGTAGATTACTAATATAAGTTTGAATGACGCGCAGTAATGGTGTTTGTCCGATCCCATTTCTTGTATTTAGAATAGCGCCATGCGATAGGAGCAGATCGACAACCGATGGCTCGTTCGCCATATATAGAGGACTGTTACCTTCTCTATCGGTTGCTCCCGCATTTGCTCCATTAGCTAGAAGTAATGTAACAATCTCTGCTCCCTGCGCATAATGCAAAGGCGTTATCCCATCCTTTGTTTTGGTATTGGCGTCTGCACGATGCGCTAGTAAGCTTTCAACTACACCCTTTCGTCCATAGACAGCCGCGAGATGCAATGGAGTTGCGCCGTCTGATCGCTGACTATTTGGATTCGCTCCCCGCGTCAATAGTAGGTCTGCAATCTCCGCAGTAGGTGCCACGTGTAAGAGCGACTGACCTTGGTTGTCAGTCGCTTTAAGATTGGCACCTTTTCCAAGTAATACTCTGACGGTAGCCATGCTATTGGATGTATCAAGACCTTGTGGAACGTGGCAATTCAGATCATCGTTTGCCGTTATTGCAGGTGAAACAATGTGTGCTGACTTCATTGACTGGGATTGTCCCATGGGAATTCCCATGGGTTGGGGTGCTCTGTGACAAGAATCCGTAGATCTTGCAAAAGATCTCACCGCAAGGAAAAGCGGAGTCTGCCTCTGGTCGTCCTTCGCGTTTACGTCTGCTCCATGACGAAGCAACCACTTTGCAACATTATCACGCGCAAATCTGGCTGCCAGATGCAATACGGTTCGCCCTTGGCTATTGCTGATATTGATATCTGCGCCATGCCTAAGTAATACTTCGACAATCTTTTCGTCATAGCATACGTACCACAGGTAAGAATTTCCGTAAGCGTCTTTGTCCTCCAGCGTCGCCCCGTTATCCAGCAGAAGTTTCAGCATCTCCATGTTGCGGATACCGTGTATCAGTGGGGCGCTGCTATTCAGCGTGCGTACATTCACGTCTGCGCCTCGCTTGAGCAGTAGCTTAGTAGTAGCTATGTTGCCCGAATTGACGGCAGCCAGAAACACAGACTGTCCATTTCTATCTATTTTGTTTATCGGCACCCCTATGTCTAGTAGAAGATCAATCATCTGTGTATCGGAGCGGCCAATAGCCCTATATAGAGCTGACCGGACACGGTCGCTTTCGGCATTGGCGTTAGCGCCACAAGACTGTAACAACGATGCGATTTTGAAACTGTCACCGCTAACGGCTACATCCAAAAGGCTTGCGCCATCTCGATATCTAGCACCAGCAACGTCAGCGCAAGAGACTGCTTGAGAAGTTAAGAAAAGCTGAACGACTTCTCCCCTGCCTGCCTCAACTGCCGTCATTAGCGGTGTGTGGCCCCTCACATCGATATGCTTTATGTTCGCCCCTTTATTGAGAAGCAATTTCGCCAACTCTGTGTTTCCTGCCTGATAAATAGGGGTCGCGCCGATCCGGTCCTTGGAATTCACATCCGCACCATTGGCAATAAGTAGCTCGACTATCTTGAGTTTGGCTTGCACTAGGATCTGGTCCATTGGACGCAGATCGCCGTTCGCAGAACGGGCATCACCCCCCAAAGATGAAACCGCCAAGTGCAATGGCGCATATCCATTATCCATATCTCTAAAGTTTATATTAGCGCCATTGGAGACTAATAGCTTTGCTATTTCGTACTTGCCAAATCTAGCAGCCGCAGCCAATGCAATGCCGCCTGAATCACCCTTAACGGCTGCTCTCTGAGCAATCAAGGATTCCACTTTCTGTTTGTTGCCCGCGTAAACTGCGTTCAACAGATCGTCTTCTGCCCAAGCAAGACTCGAAACAAGTAGGACGCATAGGCTGGCGAGTATGTGGTTCTTCATTTATCGATCCATATTGCTAACTTAGGCCACAGTCATATTTGCCAAATTTCATCCTGCCAATCAGCGAATGGAATGGCACCTCTATCGGCCGGTATTGCCCACTCGCCGGAAATTGCTTCATCCATCAACGACCTGATAAACCAACCCAGATAACCGCAGCACACGCAACGATGGCTACATCGCCGACGACACGGCTAATCCAACCAGTAACAATCGCATAACGTGGGGTACTGCTTCCATCTGGCTTGCTAAACCCGGCCGGTAGGTCATCTTCCAACGCTGCAACCCAACCATTTGTCAGCATTGCGACAACGAGCATCCAAGCCACTTCCCAAAGAATGGGCTTCTTGACTTTGCTGAGTAGAAATGAAGCTTTACTCATAAATGCATCGTGCCATTATGCAAATTGAAAGGCAATCCCGACCTTCCGCTTTTGGCCGCAATTGTGCTTGGCACTCGCCGGGAAACGCATCGCGCTCGCGGTACCGCAGTAATTGTCAGGCGAACTCCCGGGCACGGCCGCGGCCGATCACTAAAATGGCAGCCATGTTTGCCCACGCCCTGCCGCTCCCTGCCCCATGAGTTCCGTATCGATGATGACGGAACTCATCAATCCACGCACCTTCCTGCTCGTTGCCAACCTGTTGGGGTTCTTCTGCGCACTGGTGCTGTGGGTGCAGCAGCGCAGCTTCCCCGACGACATCAAGGGACTGGGTGAATGGGCTGCCGCCGTGGTTCTGATCGGCGTGGCCTCGGGCCTGTCCTCGATGCGCGGCCTGCTCTCCGATTTCCTGGCGATCGTGATCGCCAGCACTGCGCTCCTCCTTGGACAGTTCCTCCTGATCGTGGGCCTGCAGCGCTATTCCGGGCAGCAACCGAAGTGGCGTCCCGCACTGGACGGGATCGCCGTGGTGGTGGTCCTGATCAGCTTCCTCACCTACGTTACCCACCACTACCAGGGCCGGATCTTCCTCATGGCGCTGGCCCATATCGTGCTGTTTTCCGCGGGTGCCGTGCTGGCGTGGCAGGCCAAGCCCAGCGGACTCGGAAGCCGCTTCCTGCTCCTGTTCTTCCTGCTTGGCGCCGGGGTGGCCGTTTGGCGCATCACCACGCTCAGCGGCGGCATCACGGAGAATGAGGACAGCTTCGACCGCAACCTGATCCAGCAGGCCTTCCTCGCGATGTTTTCGCTGGGGGTACTGGGATTGTCCATCGGCTTTCTTCTCATCACCAACGAACGCCTGCGCACCGAACTAGAATTCATGGCAACTCGGGATCCCATGACCGGCGCACTGAACCGGCGCGCTTTTTTCTCCCAGGCGGCCGTGGAATGGGCGCGCTGCACCCGCTCCCACCGGCCCCTGTCCGTGCTGACCTCGGATATCGACTTCTTCAAGAAGGTCAACGATACCCACGGCCATCATGTCGGCGACCTCGTGATCAAGGACTTCGCTACCCGAGCGCAGCAGATGCTGCGCATGCCGGATGTCCTGGCCCGCTTCGGCGGCGAGGAATTCACCATCCTCCTGCCGGACACCGGCATCACCGAGGCGAGAAACGTCGCCGAGCGTATCCGGCGCGAGATCGAGACCCCTCGCAACAAGGCGCTACCCCGCTATACGGTGAGTATCGGCCTGGCCGTCACGCACGGCAAAGCGGGAGACGCCGCCGACATCGACGCCCTGATCGCCGAAGCCGATGCCGGTCTCTATCGGGCGAAACACGGAGGCCGAAACCGCGTGGAAGGCTGACACCGCACGCTTTTGCAGAAACACTGGCCTCATTCATCGTTCAGGCTGATCTCCGTCAGAAGCGTGAACAAGGGGCGGTTGATATAAAAATTCGTGCGCCCGATTTTTTTCTTTTCCAGATAAGCCGCTGCCACCAGCGCATCCAGGTGCTTGGCCGCCGTAATCCGCGAAACGCCAAGATCCTGCTCGATGAACTCGATTTTCGTATAAGGATAGCGGAACAGGTTGTTCAGCAACTCCTGGCTGTACAGCTTCGGCAATTCCTTGCGCAGCCGCTGCTTGGTGGCCTGCATCAGTTCGCGCAACTGCTTGATCAGCCGGATTTCGCTCCTGGCGGTGAGCGCCACGCCCTTCAGGACATAAACACACCAGTCCGCCCAGCCATGCGTCTCGCGGGTCGATTGCAGCAACTGGTAATACTGCGCCTTGGTCGAAGTGATATACCGGCTCAGATACAACACCGGCAATTCCATCAGCCCTTCGCGTTGCAGCATCAGTAGATTCAGGATGCGCCCGGTGCGGCCATTGCCATCGTAAAACGGGTGGATGCTTTCGAACTGATGATGCGCAATCGCCATGCGCAACAAGGGGTCCAGATCGTCATCGGCATGGATGAAGTCCACCAGTTGCGTCATCAGCTTTTCGATCAGCACGGCATCCTGCGGCGGCACATGGACCACCGCTCCGGTAACCTGATTCTTCAGCACCGTCCCCGGCAGCTTTCTGAATCCGGCATTGTTCTGCTCGACCTGCTCCTGCACGCGCAGGATCGTGCTCATGCGGATCAGGCCGGAATTCACCACATCGGTAAAACCCACCTTCAAGGCCGCGACGTAGTTTTGCACCTCCTTTGCCGCCGGCGATGCCGAGCCGCCCTGGTCGTAGGCATAGAGCTCGTCATGCGTGGTGATGATGTTCTCGATTTCGGAACTGTCCTTCGCCTCCTGTATGGCCAGCGTATCGAGCAGGATGGCGCGGTTGGGCAGCGATTCGCACAAGCCCTTCAGTTCCGCCAGATGGCGGTGCGCTGCGGCCAGGTTTTGCCATACCGCCTTGGTTTCAAGGCTGGCTGGGCTGGGAATATCCAGTTCGGTCATGCTTTCCCCTTGCCGTTACGTGATAAGAAATCGCGAATAGCTTATCACGTCGCCTGCGATATGTATAAGAATTGCAGTTTTCTTATCGCGTCGCAAGGCGCGTGTGCAAGAAAGGCCGATTTTTCGACACGTTTCCGGCCATGCCGCCAGCCAGGACAGATCGCCCGGGAAAAGTCGATGCTTGCTGCCGTTACTGCTGCGCCTGCTCCTGCTCCGTGGCGATCGATGGCGCGCCTTCCATCCAGGCTTCGGGCGCGCGGCGCAGGTCCAGGGTCAGCGGGTAGTCCGGGTTGCGGCCTTCGCGCCGCACGTGCATTGCTCCCGGCGTGTGGCCGTGGTTCCAGAAGCGCGCGACGCGGCGCGACTCGGCCGCGTTGGCATTGATGGGGAAGTTGTCTTCGCTGCGCCCGCCGGGATGGGCGACGTGGTAGGTGCAGCCGCCGATCGAACGTCCGCTCCAGGCATCCACCAGGTCGAACACCAGCGGCGCCTGCACGCCGATGGTCGGGTGCAGGCCGGAAGGCGGGCTCCAGGCGCGGTAGCGCACGCCGGCGACATACTCGCCGCGCGTGCCGGTGCCGGTCAGCGGCAGCGGGCGGCCGTTGCAGGTCAGGATGTGGCGGTTGTCGAGCATGTGGCGCACCTTCACCTGCATGCGTTCGACGGAGGAATCGACGTAGCGCGCCGTGCCGCCGGCGGCGACTTCCTCGCCCAGTACGTGCCAGGGCTCGATGGCCTGGCGCAGTTCGATTTCGATGCCGTGATAGACCACGGTGCCGAAGCGCGGGAAGCGGAATTCGAGGAAGGGCGCGAACCAGTCGAACTCGAAGGCATAGCCGGCGCGCTGCAAATCCAGCACCACGTCCTTCATGTCCTGGGCGACGAAGTGCGGCAGCATGTAGCGGTCGTGCAGCCCCGTGCCCCAGCGCACCAGGCCTTTGCCGGCGCCGACATAGGGCGTCTGCCAGAAGCGCGCCACCAGCGCGCGCAAGAGCAGCATCTGCAACAGCGACATCTGCGCGTGCGGCGGCATTTCGAAGCCGCGGAATTCGACCAGGCCAAGGCGCCCGGTGGCGCTGTCGGGCGAGTAGAGCTTGTCGATGCAGAACTCGGCGCGATGGGTGTTGCCCGAGAGGTCGACCAGCAGGTTGCGCAGCAGGCGGTCGACCAGCCAGGGCTGCAGGCTTTCCTCGCCGGGCTTGAGGCGGGCGGCCATCTGCTGGAAGGCGATTTCGAGTTCGTAGAGGCTTTCGTGGCGCGCCTCGTCGACGCGCGGCGCCTGGCTGGTGGGGCCGATGAACATGCCGGAGAACAGGTAGGACAGAGCCGGGTGATGCTGCCAGTAGGCGATCAGGCTCATCAGCAGATCGGGCCGGCGCAGGCATGGCGAATCGGCCGGGCTGGCGGCGCCGAGCGTGATGTGGTTGCCGCCGCCGGTGCCGGTGTGGCGGCCGTCGAGCATGAACTTCTCGGTGCCCAGGCGCGTCAGGCGGGCTTCCTCGTAGAGGATCTGGGTATTCGCCACCAGCTGGGTCCAGCTTGTCGCCGGATGAATGTTGACTTCGATCACGCCGGGGTCGGGCGTGATGCGGAATTCCTTGAGGCGCGGGTCGGAAGGTGGCGTATAGCCTTCGAGGCGCACCGGCAGCTTGAGGTCGGCGGCGGTGGCTTCGATCGCGGTTAGCAGCGTGATGAAGTCTTCGAGCAAAGGCACGGGGGGCAGGAAGATGCAGAGCACGCCCTCGCGCACTTCGGCGCACAGCGCGGTGTGCACGATCTCGCGCGGGTCGTAGCCGGATTTGGGCGTGGCCGGCGGCGAGTCGATCTTGTGTTGTGACGCTTCCGCTGGTGCTTCTGCGGGATCGCTCAGCGGCTCCTGCTCGGCAAACGGGTCGCGCGTGAATTCTTCTTCCTTCTCGCCGGGGGCGACCCAGGGCAGGGACGCCAGCGGCAGGCGCAGGCCCAGCGGCGAATCGCCGGGGATCAGGTAAAGGTGTTCGCGGCGCAGCGGCCAGGGGCTGGAGCGGAAGCGCGACGCTGCATGAGAGTCTGCGCTGGCGGCACGGCGTTTCTGAACCGGCGGCAGGGCCTTCAAGGGCAACACATAACCGGCTGCCTCGCCGAGGCCGCGTTCCAGCAGCTTCGCCACGCGCAGCCGCTCGTCGGGCTTCTTCAGGTCGGCCTTGAGCGGATCGAAGTTCTCCGGCCAGCGTTGTTCCTCGTCGATGATGCGCGTCACGTCTTCGTAGGCCGCGATCACCCAGCCCGGATCAAGGCCGAGTTCGCGCGTCAGGCGGCGGATGAAATGCAACGCGTCCTGGGCCTTGCGCGTGCCCGGGCCGTCGCTGGTGACCAGTAGTTTCGGCTCCCGCCACAGCGGCTTGCCGTCGGTGCGCCAGTAACAGCCCAGCGCCCAGCGCGGCAGGGGTTCGCCGGGATACCACTTGCCCTGGCCGAAATGCAGCATCGCGCCCGGCGCGAAATGGCCCTGCAGGCGGGTCAGCAGGTCGCCGGCGAGTTCGCGTTTCTTGTCCGAAAGCGCGGTGTAGTTCCATTCGGCGCCGTCCATGTCGTCGATCGAGACGAAGGTCGGCTCGCCGCCCATGGTCAGGCGCACGTCGTGTTTTTCGAGTTCCGCATCGACCTGGTGGCCGAGGTCGAGCACGGCCTGCCATTGCGCTTCGGTATAGGGTTGCGTGACGCGCGGGTCTTCGTGGATGCGCGTGACATGCATGGCGAAATCGAAATGCGCCTCGCATTTATCGGTGCCACCGATCACCGGTGCCGCCGAGGAGGGCATCGCGGTGCAGGCCAGCGGGATGTGTCCTTCGCCGGCCAGCAGGCCCGAGGTCGGGTCGAGCCCGATCCAGCCGGCGCCGGGGATGTAGACCTCCGTCCAGGCATGCAGGTCGGTAAAGTCGTAGGCGGTGCCGGAGGGCCCGTCGAGCGCCTTGACGTCGGCCTTCAACTGGATCAGGTAGCCCGAGGCGAAGCGCGCGGCCAGCCCCAGGTGGCGCAGCGCCTGCACCAGCAGCCAGGCAGAATCGCGACAGGAGCCGCGTTTGAGTTCCAGGGTTTCTTCCGCTGTCTGCACCCCCGCTTCGAGGCGCACGATGTAGCCGACGTCACCCTGCACGCGCTGGTTGATGCCGACCAGCATGTCGATGGTGCGCATCTTCTTTGCCAGCAGTTCCTTGCGCGTGCGCGTGAGCCAGTCGGCCAGCAGCGGGCCGGCCGGATCGGCTTCGAGATAGGGGCCGAGTTCGCGCTTGAGTCCTTCCGGATACTCGAAGGGAAAGTTCTCGGCGAACTCGTCCATGAAGAAGTCGAAGGGATTGATCACCGTCATGTCGGCCACCAGGTCGACGGTGATCGCGAGTGACTCGGCCTTCTCGGGGAACACCAGGCGCGCCACCCAGTTGCCGAAGGGGTCCTGCTGCCAATTGAGGAAATGGCCGGCGGGCTCGACCTTCAGCGAATAGCCGAGGATGGGGGTGCGCGCATGCGCGGCGGGGCGCAGGCGCACCTCGTGCGGAAACAGCGTGACGGCGCGGTCGAAGTTGTAGCGGGTCTGGTGGTTGAGCGCGACGCGGATGGTCATCGGGTGCCGTTCATGTCTGGAATGCGGTGAGGGAGCGGCGACCGCGCCGGGCGCGTGCTACCACTCGGGATTGGGCAACTGGGCGAACGCTCTGCGCACGCCTTCGCCCCAGCTCTGGCGCAGCTTAAGCATGTAGGGATCGTGCTCGTCGTAGCGATGCATGTTGCCCAGGTGCAGGGATTCGCGGCTGTAGCAGGCCAGGTCGATCGGCATGCCGACCGAGAGGTTGGAGCGCATGGTCGAATCGAAGGACACCAGCACGCACTTGATGGCGTCGTCCATCGAGGTTTCGGCCGTGATCACGCGGTCGATGATCGGTTTGCCGTACTTGACCTCGCCGATCTGGAAGTAGGGTGTTTCCGGCGTGGCCTCGATGAAATTACCTTCGGCATAGACCATGAACAGGCGCTGGTGCTCGCCGGCGATCTGGCCGCCGATGAGGAAGTTGGCGCCGCCGTCGACGTTGTTTTCCATCAGGTAGGGACCGTCGCGGTGGCGCACTTCGCGCAGCGCCGTGCCGACCAGCTCGGCGACGTCGTACATCGAAAACACGCTCATCAGGTTGGGTTCGGTGTTGTGCCGGATCGCCTGTTCGAGGTGGTTGATGGTGGCCTGGGTGATGGCCAGGTTGCCGGAATTGACCATCACCAGCGCCCGGTCGCCGGGGCGCTCGAAGGTCTTCATCTTGCGGAAGGTGGAGATGTTGTCCACCCCGGCGTTGGTGCGCGAATCCGACGCGAAGACGATGCCGGCATCGATCATGGTGGCGACGCAATAAGTCATGGTTTCCTTCCCTCGGGTGTCATCAGGCCATCAATTGGCTGGAGGGAGCGATATTGAAGGATGGGGCCGCCGCAGGCAAGGCGTTTGGCCATTCGTCGGTGGTCCAGAAGTAGGTGGTGTTGATCAGGTCGCCGAGGTCGTAGATGCGTTCGAGGAACTCGGACAGGTATTCGTGCAGGCCGCGGGCGAAGATGTCGTCGATGGTGCCGAAGCGCAGCTCGCCGTGCAACTGGCCGCAACGGCGCAGCAACTCGCCGGCGCGCGGGCCGTTGATTTCCTGCAGCAGGCGGTTGACTTCGTTCATCGCAGCCATCAGCGAGCGCGGCATGTCGGGCCGCAGGATCAGCAGCTCGGCGACGCGCGTGGGCGTGATCAGGTCGCGATACACCTTGCGATAGGACTCGAAGGCCGAGACCGAGCGCAGCAGCGCGCCCCAGTGGTAGTAGTCGGCGGCGCCGCCGATGTCGGCCACGCTGGGCAGCAGGATGTGGTACTTGACGTCGAGGATGCGCGCGGTATTGTCGGCGCGCTCGAAGAAGGTGCCCAGGCGCAGGAAGCGGAAGATGTCGTCGCGCAGCAAGGTGCCGTGGGCGATGCCGCGCGACAGGTGGGAGCGTTCCTTGACCCATTCGAAGAAGGACGAGACGCCGTCCTCGGCGATGCCCTCGGCCTGGATGCGGCGCATTTCCAGCCAGGTGGAGTTGAGCGCCTCCCACATCTCGGAAGTTATCGCGCCGCGAATGGCGCGCGCGTTTTCACGCGCGGTGTAGATGCTGTTGTAGATGCTGCCGGGATTCTTTTCGTCGAGCGCCATGAAGTGCATCACGTTGGCGGCGCTGGGTTCGTCGTAGCGCGCCTCGAAATCCTCGTGCAGGCCGCTGATCGACAGCATGGCGCGCCATTCGTGGTGCGGTTCGGCGACGGCCTGCTTGAGCAGCGACATGCGGTAGGTGACGTCGAGCATGCGTGCGGTGTTCTCGGCCCGCTCGGTGCCGCGGCCCAGCCAGTAGAGGTGATCTGCGGTTGAGGAAAGCATGTCAGTTCTCCAGTACCCAGGTGTCCTTGGTGCCGCCGCCCTGCGAGGAATTGACCACCAGCGAGCCTTGCTTGAGCGCAACGCGGGTGAGCCCGCCCGGCACCATGCTGATGTCGCGGCCGGACAGCACATAGGGCCGCAGGTCGAGGTGGCGCGGTGCGACGCCGCTGTCGACATAGGTCGGGCAGGTCGACAACGCCAGCGTCGGCTGCGCGATGTAGCCTTCGGGCGCGGTGAGGATCTTCAGGCGGAAGGCCTCGATCTCGGCCTTGCTCGACGTCGGCCCGACCAGCATGCCGTAGCCGCCCGAGCCGTGCACCTCCTTGACCACCAGTTCTGCCAGGTGTTCGAGGACATACTTCCGGTCGTCCGGCTTGGCCAGTTCCCAGGTCGGCACGTTGGACAGGATCGGTTCCTCGCCGCAATAGAAGCGGATCATTTCCGGCACATGGATGTACATCGCCTTGTCGTCGGCGATGCCGGTACCGATGGCATTGGCCAGGGTCACCCGGCCGGCGCGGTAGGCGTTGAACAGGCCCGGCACGCCGAGCACCGAATCCTTGCGGAAGGCCAGCGGGTCGAGGAAGTCGTCGTCGATGCGGCGGTAGATCACGTCCACCCGCTGCGGGCCCTGGGTGGTGCGCATGAACACCGTGTTGTCGCGCACGAAGAGGTCGTTGCCCTCGACCAGCTCGATGCCCATCTGCTGGGCGAGGAAGGCGTGCTCGAAATAGGCGCTGTTGAACTGGCCCGGCGTCAGCAGCACGACATTGGGATTGTGTATGCCCTCGGGCGCCACCGAGCGCAGGTTTTCCAGCAGCAGGTCGGGGTAGTGCTCGACCGGGGCGATCGCCATGCGCGCGAACAGTTCCGGAAACAGCCGCATCATCATCTTGCGGTCTTCGAGCATGTAGGACACGCCCGAGGGCGTGCGCAGATTGTCTTCCAGCACGTAGTACTCACCCTCGCCGGCGCGCACCAGGTCGACCCCGGCGATGTGCGCGTAGGTGCCGCCCGGCACCGCGACGCCGGCCATCTCGGCGCGGTACTGCGAGTTGCCCAGCACCTGCTGCGCCGGGATGCGTCCGGCCTTGAGGATTTCCTGGTCGTGGTAGACATCGTTGAGGAAGGCGTTGAGCGCCTTGACGCGCTGGCGCAGGCCGGCCTCGATGCGCTTCCATTCGGTGGCGGGAATGATGCGCGGAATGATGTCGAAGGGGATCAGGCGTTCCTTGCCGGCTTCCTCGCCATAGACCGCGAAGGTGATGCCGACGCGATGGAAGGTCAGGTCGGCTTCCTCGCGCTTGCGCGCGATGACGTCGGGCGGCGTCGAGTCGAGCCAGGCGGCGAAACTGCCATAGCTGGGACGCACCCCGCCCGAGGCGTCGAACATTTCATCGTAGGCAGGCTTCATGGTGGTGCAGGCACGGAAATGAATCTGCATTAAACACAGCAGAAACCATGCCCACGAGAATACCCATGCAAATCAGGTGGATGGCGGCATGCGCCTAACGGCCTTGCACCAGATGAGGGCGCCATGCCGCGCCATGGTGCGTGCGCGTGCCGGCCGCTCAGGCGTTGCCGAAGACGAAGCTGTCCAGCGCCAGCGCGCCGAGCTGGTAGTCGCGGTAGGTGTTGCGCAGCGTAGCCTCGGCGCCGGCGGCACCGAGCGCGACGAACAGCGGCAGCAGATGTTCGGGCGTCGGATGGGCGCGTGCGGCGTGCGGCGCCCGTGCCTGCCAGTCCAGCAAGGCCGGCAGGTCGTGGTGGTCGAGTGTCGCCGCAAACCAGTCACGAAATTCGGCGACGTGGGGCAGGGCCTCGCCATCGGGTGCGTCCGGCACAATGTCGCGCAGGTTGTGCGTCAGCCCGCCCGAGGCGAGGATCAGCACGCCGCGCTGCGCCAGCGGCCGCAGCATTTCGCCGAGCCGGTAGTGCGACTCCGCCGATGTGTTCGGCATCACGGCAAACTGGATCACCGGGATGTCGGCCGCGGGATACATGGCGCGCAGCGGCGACCATGCGCCGTGATCGAGCCCGCGCCGGTGGTCGATGCGGATGCCGGGGACCAGTGCGGCCACCTCGGCGGCGAGGTCGGGCGCGCCGGGCGCCGGGTAGTCGAGTTCGTAGAGCGCCGGCGGAAAGCCGTAATAATCGTGAATGCTTGGCGGCCGCGGCGCGGCGCTGACGGCCGGTGCCGCCGTGTTCCAGTGCGCCGAGACGGCGAGGATCGCCCGCGGCCGAGGCAGCTCGCGCGCCAGCGCCTGCCACGCCGCACCGGCGCGGCCCGGTTCCAGCATCAGCATCGGTGAGCCGTGGGAAATGAAAATGGGAGGAAGGAAGTCCATGCCGGAAGTCTATTTGCGGGGGTTTGTCGCGGGAAGCGGCGGCCGCGGAACACTCTGTTCCGCGCCGGGCAACAGCAACGGCGCCGGCAAGTACCTCAAGCCACGCCTGGCGCCATTGCGGCAGGTTCGGTAATAGGCTATATGAGTTATTGCTGATAGCTGACTCGTTCCGTCCATGCCCCCAATTCCGAAGTATCGGCTGATTTCGTCGCTCACCTGGCTGGCGGTTGCGGTCTGGACGCTGGTGCTGGGCGGGTCGCTGGTCTGGACGCTGAGAAACAGCATGCAGGAGACCATGGACATGGCCTATGCGGAAGCCAGGGCCAACCTCAACAAGGACATCACCCTGCGCCGCTGGACCTCGGATCACGGTGGTGTGTATGTGCCGCTTACCGATACTCAGCAATCGGTACCCTGGCTGGGCCACGTCCCGGGGCGCGACGTCATCACCACCGATGGCCGCCGGCTGACGCTGCTCAATCCGGCGACCGTGGTACGGCAGATGATGGACCGCTATGCCCTGGATTACGGCGTACGCGGGCGCATCACCGGGCTGAAGTACCTCAATCCCGCCAACGCGCCGGACGCGTGGGAAAAGCGGCAACTGGAAGCCTTCACGCGCGGGCAGCAAAAGGAAATCTGGGAAATCAACGACCTCGACGGCCAACCGCACCTGCGCTATCTGCGTGCCATGTACATGGAGCCGGGCTGCGAGAAATGCCACGCCATCTTCGGCTACAAGCTGGGCGACATGCGCGGTGCCACCGGGCTCAATCTGCCCCTTGCCGCGTACTACGAGAAAATCGAACTCGCCCGTCGCAATCTTGGCCTGACCCATGGCGCCATCTGGTTGCTTGGACTCACCGGCATCGGGTGGTCCTCGGGAATGGCGCGGCGACGCGACCATGAGTTGCGCCAATCCAAGGCCATCATAGATTCCACGGACGATGCGATCGTCAGCAAGACCCTGGACGGCGTCATCATGAGCTGGAATCACGGCGCCGAACGGATTTTCGGTTACACGGCGGAGGAAACCATCGGCAACTCGATACGGGTACTGATTCCACCGGATCATCTGGGCGAAGAGCCGGAAATCCTGTCGCGCATCTCGCGCGGCGAAAGAATCGACCACTATGAGACTGTGCGCCGACGCAAGGATGGCCAGTTGATCGAGGTATCCGCCACCATTTCCCCCATCCTCGACCGGAGTGGCAAGGTCATCGGCGCCTCCAAGATTGCCCGGGACATCACCGCGCAAAAGAAGATCGAGGCGGAGATCAAGAGACTCAATGCCGATCTGGAGGAGCGGGTTCGCCTGCGCACGACCGATCTGGAAATCGTCAACCGGTCGCTGGATCAGGCAAAGCGCGCGGCCGAGGCCGCCAGCGTGGCCAAGAGCGCCTTCCTCGCCAACATGAGCCACGAGATCCGCACGCCGATGAACGGCATTCTCGGCATGGCCAATATCCTGCGGCGGGGAGGCGTGACGCCACTGCAGGCGGAACGCCTCGACAAGATCGACACGGCGGCGAAACACCTGCTGTCCATCATCAACGACATCCTCGACATTTCCAAGATCGAGGCCGGCAAGCTGGTGCTGGAGGAGGTCCCGGTCGTCATCGGCAGCTTGCTGACCAATGTCGTCTCGATCCTGTCGGAACGCGCCCGCGCCAGGAATGTCCGCTTGCTGATCGAGACCGGCTCCTTCCCGTATAACTTGCTGGGTGACCCGACGCGGTTGCAGCAGGCCTTGCTCAATTACGCCACCAATGCCGTCAAATTCACCGAAGGCGGCAGCGCGACGCTGCGCACCGTCGCCCAGGAGGAAACCGCCGGGCATGTGGTGGTGCGCTTCGAGGTCCAGGATACCGGCATCGGCATCGCTCCCGGCGCCATGCCCCGGTTGTTCACTGCCTTCGAGCAGGCCGACAATTCGATGACGCGCAAGTATGGCGGCACCGGCCTCGGCCTGGCGATCACGCGGCGGCTGGCCGAGCTGATGGGGGGAGAAGTCGGCGCCGATAGCACGCCGGGCGTGGGTAGCACCTTCTGGTTTACCGTAAGGCTGAAGAAGAGCGCCAAGGCCGCCGCCAATCCGCTTGCCACGGAAGCCGATGCCGAAAGGCGGCTCCGGCAGCGTTTTGCCGGCAGCCGCATCCTGGTGGTGGACGACGAGCCGATCAACCGCGAGGTGGCCCGCGTACCGCTGATGTCGGTCGGTCTTCTCGTAGACACGGCGGACGATGGCGCCGAGGCCGTCGCCATGGCGCGCGAGGCGGTCTATGCGGCGATCTTCATGGACATGCAGATGCCGAACCTCAACGGCCTGGAGGCGGCGATGCAGATACGGGAATTACCCGGCTACCGGCATGCGCCGATCATCGCCATGACGGCCAATGCGTTTGCCGAAGACAAGGAGCGCTGCCTGGAGGCCGGGATGAACGACGTCCTGATCAAGCCCTTCGACCCCGACGACCTGTTTGCCGTCCTGCTGCGCGGGCTCAGTCGACAAAGCCCCTGATCGGGCCGTGCTCCCTCAATCGGCGAAGTTGTACTCCGCCGCCTTGACCAGTCCGGCCGCCATCGTCACCTTGCAGGTGTGGCGGCCGTAGCTGCGCGGTTCGCTGAGGAAGCTCACGCCGGCATCCTTGCCGGAGCCCTTGAGTTTCTTGTCCAGCGCGAACTGGTCCAGTTGCGCCCGCGTCATGCCGGGCGTGACCTGGCTGCAGACGGCCCGCATCCGGTCTTCGCCGGTGGCATTGAAATAGGTGAAGAAGACGACGGCGAGGACGATCGGGAATCCGAACAGCAATCCCAGGCCTTTGGTTAATGGACTCATGGAGTTTCCGGGAACGATGAAATCAGACGCGCAGGATCTGCAGCATCGGCGAGTTGCGGCCGGCATCGTCGCTGAAGCCGGCGACCAGCAGGACGTTGTGGCCGGTGCGGGTAAGTTCGCAGCGGCGGGCGATGCGCTGGCAGAGCTTTTCCCAGTTGCCGTATTCCGACTCGGTCGCGGTCATCGGCACGATGCCCCAGTTCAGCGACAGACGCCGGCAGACGCCGGCATCGGTGGATACCGCCACCAGGGGCGCGGTCGGACGGCAGGAGCAAATCACCCGTGCCGTGGTGCCGCTCAGCGTCGGGATGATGATGCCCTGGAGCTTGAGGTCGTGCGCCAGTGACGTAGCGGCGACGGCGACGCCGTCGCGCAGATTCATGTCATTTCCGCCGAGGTTCTCGCCGGCGAGGAAGCTGCCCTGCTGCCATTGGTAGCCTTCCGCCTCGCGCAGCACGCGGTCCATGATCTCGACCGCGCGTATCGGATACTTGCCGCTCGCCGTCTCGGCCGACAGCATCACCGCGTCGGCGCCGGTCAGCGCCGCGTTGGCGACGTCGCCGACTTCGGCCCGGGTCGGCCGCGAGTGGTCGACCATCGACTCCAGCATCTGCGTCGCCACGATCACGGCGCGGTTGTGCCGCCGGCCGAGGCGGATCAGTTCGCGCTGGATCAACGGCACCTGCTCTGCCGGCATTTCGATGCCGAGGTCGCCGCGCGCCACCATGATCGCGTCCGAGGCTTCGACGATCGCCTCGATGTTCTCCATCGCTTCCGGCGTTTCGATCTTGGCGATGATCGGCGTGGTCGCGCCGGCGCGGGCGATCAGGCGCCGCAGGCCGGCGACATCTTTCGCGGTGCGCACGAAGGACAGCGCCAGGTAATCGACGCCGAGGCCGATGGCGAACTTCGCATCGGCGATGTCCTTGGGCGGCAGCGAGGGGGCTGAGACCTTCGAGTCCGGCAGGTTGATGCCCTTGTGGTCCTTCAGCAGGCCGCCGAAGACCACCTTGCAGCGCACGCGCTCGCCTTCGATCGCCAATGCCTTGAGCTCCAGGTTGCCGTCGTCGAGCAGGATGCGGTGCCCCGGCCGGACGTCGCGCGCGATGGCGCGGTACTGCGAGGCGATCAGCCCCGGGCCGCCCTTGTCGATCCGCGGATCGATCATCACCTCCTCGCCGGGGGTGAGCTTGAGCGGTCCGTCGGGAAACTTGCCGCAGCGGATCTTGGGGCCGCACAGGTCGGCGAAGATCGCTACATGCCGGTCGAGCTTCTTTGCCGCCGCGCGCACATGGTGGTAGACCTCGCGGTGGGCATCATGCGTGCCGTGGGACATGTTGAGGCGTACGACATCGACTCCGGCGCGCAGCAGCTCCGCGATCATCTTCGGGTCGGAACTGGCGGGACCCAGGGTAGCCACGATCTTGGTACGGCGCCAGCGCAGGGCAACACGTTTTGCGGACAGGTTCATCGCCATTCCCTTTCCCGTAAGGACGCCATCACGCCGCCATTATCACACCGGGCGCGGCCGTGCTGCGCTACGCGATATCTAGGGCTTTTCGGGCGCCGCCTGGGCGGTGGTCGGATCGGCGGTGGGCGCGAGCGCAACGGAGTCCTGTCGTTGCACCAACTGGCCATGCACGACCGCGCCGGGATGGATCTCGGCGAGCGAATAGACGAGGTCGCAGGCAATCCTGGCCTTCGACTGAAGCCGGACGAACTCGCTTGCATCGACCCGTCCCGCGACCAGGCCGTTGACGATCAGGCGCGCCACGTCGATGTCGCCCTCGATGCGGCCCAATTCGCCTATCACCAGTGTCCCCGTCTGGCCGTCGCGGGCGCGCACGTTGCCCTTCACCTCGCCGTCGATGCGCAGGCCGCCGGAAAACACGATGTCGCCGGACAGCACGGTGCCAGCGCCGATCAGGGTTTCGGTAGTAGCCACGCGGGGGCGCTTTTTGTCGGCTGCGGCGAACAATTCATGTACTCCCCGTCGGCGGGTGCGAGATGCTGGATGGTGGAAATCTGGTACATGCGCCGGATCTTGTCGCGTGCCTCGGATTCGCTGCGCGCCCAGACTTTCAGCCTGAGGACGGACTGGAAAAACCGGACTTCGCATTTCCACCACATGGTCGGGGGATCTCGCCTGGGAAAGGGTCGAAACGCGTCGACCGCAAAACACCGCACTATAACTATGGTTATAGATACGGGTCAAGCGAAACTCGCCGCGCGCGGCCTCAACCGATCAGCGCCACGGCCTTGATCTGCACCCAGACCTCGCGGCCGGGAGCGAGGTCGAGGCGCTGCGCCGAGCGCCGCGTCAGCCGCGCCAGCAAGGGCGTGGCGCCGACGCGCAGTTGTACCAGGACGGCCGAGGGGTGGTCTTCGCCGGCGTGCGCGATGACCGTGGCCGGCAGCAGGTTCATGATGCTGACGTCGTCGTGGCGGCTGTTGGCGATCGACACGTCGCGCGCCAGGATGCGCACCTGCACGTGGCGGCCGACCGGCACGCCGCTGTCGCGCACCCAGAGTTCGCCGCCGTCGAATTCGACGCGCGCCAGGTGCCACTCGGCATCGCGCTCGGCGACCGTGGCCGAAAAAACCGCGCCGGCGTCCTCGCCGAGGCGGATCGGCAGGTCGAGCCGCGCTAGGGTCTCGGCCAGCGGCCCCTGCGCCACGGCGCGCCCGGCTTCCATGACGACGAGGTGGTCAGCCAGGCGCGCCACTTCCTCTGCGGCGTGGCTGACGTAGATCAGCGGGATGTCCAGTTCGTCGCGCAGGCGTTCGAGGTAGGGCAGGATTTCCTGCTTGCGCGCATGGTCGAGTGCGGCCAGCGGTTCGTCCATCAGCAACAGGCTCGGCGCGGTGAGCAGGGCGCGGGCGATCGCCACGCGCTGCCGCTCGCCACCGGAAAGCCGATCGGGCAGGCGCACGAGCAGGGGGCCGAGGCCCAGCAGATCGATGACGGCCGCGCGCCGTGAAGCAGCGTCGGCGCCGGAGACGCGGCGCATGCCGTAGTCGAGATTGCGGCCGACGTCGAGATGGGCGAACAGGCGGGCATCCTGGAATACATAGCCGAGCGGGCGCCGGTGGGTCGGCACGAAACGGGTCTCGTCCTGCCACGTCTCGCCATTCACGTCGAGCCGGCCGGCGCCGCGTTCCAGTCCGGCGATGCAGCGCAGCAGGGTGGTCTTGCCGCAGCCGGACGTGCCGAATACGGCGGTGACGCCGCGGCCCGGCAAGTCGAGGTCGGCGTCGAGCGCGAAGCCCGGATAGTCCAGCCGGAATCGTGCACGAATGCTCACGCCCGGCGCTTCCCGGTGAGCGTGTAGAGCGCCAGCAGCACGAGGAAGGAGAAGGCCAGCATGCCCCCGGCCAGCCAGTGTGCCTGGGCATACTCGAGCGCCTCGACGTGGTCGTAGATCAGCACCGAAACGACGCGGGTCTTGTCGGGGATGTTGCCGCCTATCATCAGCACTACGCCGAATTCGCCGACGGTGTGGGCGAAGCCGAGGATGGATGCGGTGATGAAGCCCGGCTTCGCCAGCGGCACGGCGACGCTGAAGAAGGCATCGAGCGGCGAGGCGCGCAAGGTGGCGGCGGCTTCCAGCGGCTGTTCGCCGATGGCCTCGAAGGCATTCTGGATCGGTTGCACGACGAAGGGCATGGAATAGAACACCGAGGCCACCACCAGGCCCCAGAAGGTGAAGGGCAGCAGACCGATGCCGGCCCATTGGGTGAATTGCCCGACGATGCCTTCGGGGCCCATCAGCAGCAGCAGGTAGAAGCCCAGCACGGTCGGCGGCAGCACGATGGGCAGTGCCACCACGGCGCCCACCGGGCCCTTCCACCAGGAGCGGGTGCGCGCCAGCCACCAGGCGATCGGCGTGCCGATCAGCAGCAGGATCAGCGTGGTGACGGCGGCCAGCTTGACGGTGAGCCAGATTGCGGCGAGATCGGACGGGGACGGCATGGACGGAATGCTACCGCGAGAACACCGCCATCGACGTGGTCATGTCTCGTAACCGTAGCCGCGAATGATCGCCGTCGTCGGCTTACGGTTACGCGCGCTCGATCAGCTCGATCTTGTAGCCGTCGGGGTCCTCGACGAAGGCGATCACGCTGCTGCCGCCCTTCATCGGCCCGGCCTCGCGCGTGACCTTGCCGCCGCGCGCCTTGATCTGCGCGCAGGCCGCGTAGACGTCCTCCACGGCGAGCGCGACGTGGCCGTAGCCGGTGCCGATCTCGTAGCGGGCTACGCCCCAGTTGTGGGTCAGCTCGATCACGGCGCCGTCGGCCTCGTCCTCGTAGCCGATGAAG
>Ga0082335_1002986_pt1 | contig 29305 bp, 25 predicted proteins | sample Subgrocontami58m_FD_72375 | JGI IMG/M metagenome (GOLD analysis project Ga0082335, IMG submission 72375) | Subsurface groundwater microbial communities from S. Glens Falls, New York, USA - GMW37 contaminated, 5.8 m (SPADES assembly) (version 2) ...
CATAAGGGTAAGAAGTTAGCTGAAGATGTTGAGGTAGGTCCCTATTCAATTATTGACGAGAGTGTTACTATAGGGCAAGGCACAGTGATAGGCCCTCATTGTGTCATAGAAGGCAGGACGACCATTGGAGAAAACTGCAGGATATTTACAGGTGCTGTTGTAGGCAGTATCCCCCAGGACCTGAAATATAGAGGCGAGAAAAGTTTTCTAAAAGTAGGCAATAACAATATCATCAGAGAATATGTTACAATCAACCCTGGCACAGGAGAAGGTGGGGAGACATCTATTGGGGATGGTAACCTGCTCATGGCATATGCCCACGTTGCCCATGATTGCAAGATTGGAAACGGGGTTATTATAGCCAATGTAGGGACATTAGCTGGCCATGTAACTATCGGGGATAAGGCTATTGTAGGAGGTCTGGCAGCGATTCACCAATTCGTTCGTGTGGGTATCATATCCATCATAGGCGGATGTTCAAAGGTCGTGCAGGATGTCCCGCCTTATTCTACTGTAGACGGACATCCCACCCGTGTTTATGGGTTGAACAGTATTGGTTTAAAGCGGGCAGGCATACCAAAAGAATCTATCTCTTCCCTGAAACGCGCCTTCCGTATACTGTTTCATTCAGGGCTTTCTTTAAACACTGCATTGGAAAGAATAGACCGAGAGGCAGAGAAGTGTCCTGAGCTCTCTGTACTCATAGACTTCATGAAGACTTCAGAGAGAGGGGTATCAAGATAAATATAGAATTATTGCCTGGGTTAGTAACAGAGTCAGAAACTAAAATAGTATTCCTGATAGCAGATGGCTTGGGTGGGTTGCCCCAAAATGGGAAGTCAGGTAAGACAGAACTTGAATCTGCCCGGACGCCAAACCTTGATGCATTAGTTAAAGGCTCTATATGTGGACTTATTGAGCCAGTTGGCCCTGGCATAACGCCAGGTAGCGGCCCTGCCCACCTGGCACTATTTGGCTATGACCCTATAAGATACCAGATAGGACGTGGGGCATTATCAGCGGCAGGAGTTGGTTTTTACCAGGGTCGCGGTGATATTGCGGCCAGAATCAATTTTGCTACTATTGATAATGATGGAAAAGTCATTGACAGGAGGGCAGGCAGGTTACCTACTGAGAAGACGAAAGAACTATGTTCCATATTAGAAAGGATTAAATTGCCTGGTGTGGAAGTCTTATTGCGTGCTGAGAAGGAACACAGGGCAGTGGTGATATTCAGGGGGGATGGGTTGTCAGATAAGATTACTGATAGTGACCCTCAAAAAGAAGGGTTGCCCATCTTAGAAGTGAAGGCAATACAGCCTGAATCTATCAAGACAGCCTCTCTTGTAAATAAGTTTATACAGGAATCCTTATTGTTACTCAAGTCTCAAACTCCAGCAAATGCTCTTTTACTCAGAGGGTTTGCTAATTATCCAGACTTGCCTAAGATTGATAAACTATATAAACTAAAAGCAGCTGCTATAGCAAGTTACCCAATGTATAAAGGCATAGCACGCCTCATAGGGATGAAGGCATTGGATGGATGTGAAAATATTGAGGATGAATTTAAAATTTTAAAGGAGAATTTCAAGGACTATGATTTCTTTTTTGTCCATTTTAAAAAGACAGATTCAGCAGGTGAGGATGGTGATTTTGACAGGAAGGTCCGAGCGATAGAGGAATTAGATGGCTACATACCTCAATTGATGGATTTAAAGCCAGACGTAGTAGTGGTTACAGGTGACCATTCTACACCTTCAGTATTGAAGTCACATAGCTGGCATCCTGTCCCGTTTCTTTTATACTCAAGATACTGCAGGCCTGATGATATATCTACATTTTCAGAGTCAGCCTGCCGTAAAGGGTCACTCGGCACATTCCCTGCTGTCAATATCATGCCATTGGCATTGGCAAATGGACTCAGGTTAAAGAAGTTCGGGGCATAGAGGAGTGATGAGATTCTTCAGTCGCTTTGCTTCTTCAGAATGACAAAGTAATAATGTCATTCTGACCCTGAGTGTAACGAAGGGGAAGAATCTAATTTAAGGGGGTATGATGAGAAGTATTTTAATAGTGATATGGCTCTTAGCCATGATGGTTTCTTATACAGGTATAGCAGAGGGTTACTGGGAATGGACACCAAAGACGCGCAAGTGGATAAATCCTAAAAACGCTATCAAGGATACACCTGAAGAGCAATTTAGTTATGGAATGGAATTATATAATTCCAAAGATTATGACAAGGCGATAACGGAATTTAAGAAATTGCTCAAACATTATCCTTCTTCAAAAGAGGCCCCTGAGGCACAGTGGACAATAGGACTCGCCTATGAGGTAAAGGACGAGCATTACAAGGCATTTGAGTCGTATCAGAAGGTAGTAGAAGAATATCCATCTACTGAAAGGATTAATGAGATTATAGGAAGGGAATTCAAGATTGCCAACCTCTTTTATGAAGGAAAAAAGAAGAGGGTAATGGGGGTAATATTCTTCCCGTCAATTGACAAGGCAATAGAGATATTCAAAAAGGTTATAGAGAATGCGCCATATGGGGAATATGCAGACATATCCCAGTATAAGATAGGATTATGCCACATGAAGCAACTTAATTATGAGGAGGGAAAGGTAGAATTTGAGAAACTTATCAATGAATATCCGAAGAGTTCATTGGCAGATGATGCCAAATATCAGATAGCCTTCGCCTCTTCTCTTATGTCTCTTAAAGCACCATATGACCAGGAGGCTTTAGAGGAAGGGATAAAGGTATCTGAAGAATTCTCTCTTGAGTATCCTGAGAGTGGGATGGTAGAGGATGTTAAGGACATAAAGGCGCAACTGAGAAGCAAAGAAGCGGAGAAGGCGTTTCAGATAGCAAGGTTCTATGAGAAACAGAAGAAATTAGGGAGTGCGAGGATATATTATGAGTCTATTGTCAAAGATTATCCTGAAAGTCACTGGGCAGTTGAGGCAAAGAAGCGCCTGGAGATACTTGGTGGGACAAATGGGAAATAAATTACTAACCATTGCATTGGCTTTTATGCTCTCTGGCTGTGGATATACGGTCAAGTCAAATTTCCCTCCAGATATAAAGACTATACACATAGATACATTTGCAAACAAGGTTTCCATCACACAAGAGACAACTGATAGGTATAGTTACAGGACATACAGGCCTTTATTGGAAGTGGATATAACCAATGCAGTCATTAACCGCTTTATATATTATGGTGACCTTAGAGTCGTTAAAGAAAAGAATGCAGACCTTATAATGACAGGGGAATTGAAGGATTTTATAAGGCAGCCACTGAGGACCTCAAGTTCTGGCGATGTAGAGGAATTCAGACTGAATATAGTTGTAGACATAACTCTTAAGAATACAAGGAGAAATGAGGTAATGTGGATTGAAGAGAATCTTATCGGGGATACAACATATTTTGTTACAGGGTCTTTGGCAAAAAGCGAGGCGCAGGCGATGGATGAGGCTATCAAGGATTTAGCAAGACGTATAGTAGATAGGGTAGTTGAAGGATGGTAAGTAAATATATTTGATTACACAGATTGAAAAGCAGGATTACACAGATGGAGAATAAAAAAGGGATCCCTAAAATACCAAAGGTTATACTCATTGGGGGTGAAGAAGAGTTTCTAAAAGAGGATGCATTACAGAAGATCAAGAAGGATTTGATAGAGCATGAGTTTGAGGAGTTTAACTACAACCTGTTTTTTGGAAAAGACGCTAATATTTCAACTATTTTAGATGCTGCTAATACACTTCCCTTCATGGCAGATAAGAGGATGGTGGTTGTAAAAAATGCAGACCAGATGAAATCCCAGGACAGAGAAACATTATTCAAATTCTGCTTTTCCCTGAAGGAGACTACATGTATGGTTTTAACAGGGGGAAAAGCATTCCTTAAAGATAAATCTTTCACATTAATAAAAGATGCAAAGGTAATAAATTGTAGACCGCTCTATGAAAGTAAACTTAATTCCTGGATAATCGGGAGGCTGAAGATGGCAGGGAAGAGTATGTCCCCTACTGCCATAGAGAGATTAAAGGAGATTGCCCCTAAGGATTTAGAGTCTCTCTCCTTAGAGATAGAGAAATTGGCCTGTTATGCCGGGAAAAGGGATGAAATTAGTATAGAAGATGTAGAAAGAGTTGCGGGAGAAGGCGGCATAGATAATATATTTGACCTGACAGATGCTATCGGGAGGAAAGATGCAGGGGGCGCATTGAAAATTTCCTTATTACTTAGAAGGGAAGGAAGAAAGCCTCATGAAACAATAGGTTTAATAGCCTGGCATATAAGAAAGATGTATGGCCAGGCAAAGGGTTTTCATAAGGAGGAGGCAGAAAAGGGATTAGAACTTCTATTAAGGACAGACTCATATCTTAAGACAGGCCGTATCCCTGAGAATGGCGCAATAGAATTCTTGATAATCAACCTCTGTAAGTCTGATTTCAGGCAGCGAGTTTATTGAGTTTTTTCATTATGCGGGATATCTTGCGTGATGCAGTCCCTTTGTGAAGGACACCTTTTGACTTTGCTCTATCTAATTTTGATGTAAGTTCTCGTGCCTGGAGTTTTGCTGCCTGTGTATCACCGCCTGCGAGCAAGGCATTAATTTTTTTTGTCCTTGTCTTTAATTCGGATTTTATCGCCTGATTCCTCAAGTGTCTTTTTTTGGTTTGTCTTAAACTCTTAAATGCTGCTTTTTTGATTGGCATTTAATTACCTCCTTATCTAACGATGTTGATAGCATATCATATAAAGCATAAAATGTCAAATTAAAAATTTATGTCTACCAATAAATCTATCGCCAAATCAGCAGGGGTAATAGGTATTGCCACTGGGGCAAGCCGCATACTCGGTTATGTCAGGGATATGATAATTGCCAGGCTCTTTGGAACCGACTCTCCTGCACAGGCATTTTTCCAGGCATTTAGAATACCTAACCTGTTAAGGGACGTTGCAGGTGAGGGTGCTGTCAATGCTGCATTTATCCCTGTCTTCACAGAGTATCTCACAAAAAAAGATAAAAAGGAATTCTGGGAACTTGTCAATATCCTTATGAACCTTATGCTCATTATATTGACAGGTATAAGTATAGTAGGTATACTCCTTTCTCCTCTAATAGTCCGACTGATAGCCCCTGGCTTTATCAGTGACCCTGAGAAATTCCATCTGACAGTGAGACTCACACGGTTGATGTTCCCTTACATCCTTTTGATAGGTTTGACTGCATATGGTATCGGGATATTGAATTCTATGAAACATTTTTCTATCCCTGCCATTGGACCCTGCCTCTTCAACATAGCTTTGATAGTCTCTGCCTTATTTCTCTGCCCTAAATATAATATAGGGGTAACAGGACTTGCAATCGGAGTCCTTCTCGGGGGAGTTCTCCAACTCCTTGTCCAGATTCCTGTTCTCCTTAAAAAGGGCATGGTTTTAAAGCCAAATATGAAACTATATCACCCGGAAGCCAAAAGGATAGGACTCTTATTAATACCGAGAGGAATTGGCTCATGTGTCTATCAACTTAATGTATTTATAAGTTCTGCTTTAGCCTCCTTTAGTTCCATAGCAGGAGAGGGTGGAGTTGCTGCCTTATACTATGCAAACAGAATCTACCAGTTGCCCCTCGCTATATTTGGTATATCAATTGCTACAGCGGCATTTCCTGAGATGTCTATCCATGCGGCGAGGAGAGACTGGGAAAAACTTAAAGGCACCCTACTATTTTCATTAAGGGCAGTCTTATTCATTACCATACCTGCGAGTGTAGGGCTTATGGTATTGGGAGTTGAGATTACACGGGTCTTATTTGAAAGGGGGGCATTTACCAGTTATTCAACAGATATAACCTATTCTGCCTTGTTGTATTATTCTATAGGAATCTTTGCATTTGCAGGGGTAAAATTACTCGTCTCTGTCTTTTACTCTCTTCAGGATACGATGACCCCTGTTAAAGTGGCAGCATTTGCATTGGTTATCAACGTAGTATTAAGCCTGATATTGATGTCCCCTCTTAAGATAGGAGGTCTGGCATTGGCTGGCAGTATCTCAAGCATAATCAATTTTTCAATACTCTACCTGACATTGAGAAAAAGGATTGGCAATCTCGGTGGAATGATATTAATTGACTCATTCATTCGCATACTCCTTTCCAGTCTAATAATGGGTGTAGTGTGTTACGTTTTGTCACGAAATAAAATTACTGGCCTGGCAGTATCAATACCTATAGGAATTATGGTATTTTTATTTGCATCTTTTCTCTTCAGGGTAAAAGAGATTAAGGAACTATTACTATGGCTCTTAAAGAGACGATAAAAGATTTACCTGACTCACCAGGCGTATACATAATGAAGGATAAGAAGGGTGAGATAATATATATAGGGAAGGCATCCTCTTTGAAGAAGAGGGTTTCATCCTACTTTTATGCATCACGGAAACCCTCTCCAAAATCAGATGTACTCATATCTCACGTCAATGACATTGAAACTATCACAACAGGCTCTGAGGCTGAGGCATTGCTGTTTGAGGCAAGCCTCATCAAAGAACACAAGCCCAGATACAATGCCGCCTTGAAGGATGATAAGAGTTACCCTCTGATTAAGATTACAACCAATGAACGATTCCCGAGGATATTTGTAACGAGAGGCAAGAAGGATGACGGGGCTAAATACTATGGGCCATATACAGATGTAAAACTCCTAAAGATAGCAGTCAAAATACTCAGAAGGATATTTCCTATAAGGGCATGTAAGAGCATATGTAAAACAGCGTGTTTAGATTATCATATAAGGTTATGTGCAGGGCCATGCGTTGGCAAGATAAGTGAGGAGGATTATAATGAGATTGTCCGGCAGGCTTGCCTATTCTTAGAAGGGAAGAAAGAAGAACTTTTGAAATGCTTGTTTGAGAAGATGAAGAAATTTGCATCACAATTGGAGTATGAGAAGGCTGCCAGAATAAGAGACCAGATAAAGGCATTGACCACGGTTGTTACCAAGCCTCAAAGATACAGGGCGATAGATGAGATAGAAGAGATTAAAAGGGTGTTAAATCTACCTAAAGTGCCGAGGAGGATTGAGGCATTTGATATATCTGATATATATGGGAAAGAGGCAGTCGGGTCAATGGTGAGATTCATTGATGGAAAACCTGACAGAGACAATTACAGAAAATTCAGAATAAAATGGGTAGAAGGGATAGACGATTATGCAATGATGAAAGAGGTGGTCTACAGGAGGTATAAGAGGGTAATAGAAGAGGGCATTGAGTTACCTGACCTGATAGTCATTGACGGAGGCAAGGGGCATCTTTCATCTGCCTGTGAAGAGTTGAAGAGGTTAGATATAGAGACTGTCCCTGTGATTGGCATAGCAAAAGGGCATGAGACGATATTTGTTCACCCCGTTAGAAAGAAACTTTCTAACGGGGTAGAGAATAAGACATCCCCTATAATTCTACCCCCTGCTTCCAAGATATTACACCTTATCCAGAGGATAAGGGATGAAGCACATAGATTTGCTATTAAATACCACAGGGGCTTGAGGCGAAAGATACCAAGTGAATCAGAGTTAGATAATATACCAGGAATTGGAGAGAAGAGAAAGGCAAATCTAATAAGATATTTTGGCTCTATTGAGAATATAAAGAAGGCTGATATAAAGGACATGTTGAAGGTTGCAGGTATGAATAAAAAGTCCACCCAAAGTATTGTAGATTATTTTGAAAAATAGGAAGATAACACTAAACTGGAATAAACTTGATAAGATTACCCCTTTTGAGCGGGATGTCTATATGGCTGCATTGAGGATACCATTTGGCAAGACACGCTCATATAAATGGCTTGCAGAGAGAATAGGCAGACCAAATGCAGCAAGGGCAGTTGGCCAGGCACTGAAGAAGAATCCCTTCCCCTTTATCATTCCATGCCACAGGGTAGTATCATCAAAGCCAGGTTCCTTGGGCGGATTCAGTTTAGGATTAGAACTTAAAAAGGAACTTCTGGACATAGAAAGTAAGTTAATTAAAAATTATTGACTTATCGTTACAGATTTGGTATAGTTAAATCAAAAGAGGAGGAAAGATGAGACTTGCGAAAAGGGTTATAGACATAGCACCGTCTGCTACATTGGGTATTACTTCCAAGGCTAAGAAAATGAGGGAATCAGGCATTGATGTAGTCAGTTTTGGTGCAGGCGAGCCGGATTTTGATACGCCTGCCCATATCAAAGAGGCTGCTATTGAGGCGATAAAGAGAGGCAATACCAAATACACACCAAGCACAGGTATACCGGAATTGAAAAAAGCCATATCAGAAAAATTTCTAAAGGATAATAATCTGAATTATGAGCCTTCACAGGTTGTCGTATCCTGCGGTGCGAAGCATTCCATATATAATGTCATTCAGGTATTATGTGAAGAGGGTGATGAGGTGATTATACCATCACCTTATTGGGTGAGTTATCCTGAGATGGTGAAATTAGCAGGTGCTACACCTGTAATAGTAGATACGCTCCAGGAGAATAATTTCAAACTTACAGAAAAAATGCTTCTTGCAGCCATATCAGAAAATACGCGGGTGATTATATTGAATAGTCCTTCTAATCCTACAGGGTGTGTCTATTCTTTGGATGAATTCAAGATGGTTAGTGAAGTAGCGAAGAGCGAGGGTATATATGTAATAAGCGATGAGATATATGAGAAACTTGTTTACGAAGATAATAAACATTATTCCATAGGAACGCTCGGAAAGGCAATCTATGACCTGACGATTACTGTAAATGGCGTCTCTAAAAGTTATGCCATGACAGGATGGCGGATAGGCTATATTGGCGCACCTAAGGAGATAGCAGGGGCGATTAGCAATCTCCAGGACCATTCTACATCCAATCCTGCCTCTATCAGCCAGATGGCAGCCCTGGCAGCCCTGACCCAGGACCAAGATTGTGTAGAGATGATGAGAAAAGAGTTTGACAAAAGAAGAGGTTATATGGTAAGAAGGCTCAACAGTATACCTGGATTATTCTGCACCAACCCTGGTGGCGCATTCTATGCATTCTGTGACATATCCAACACCGGAATGGATTCCGTCACTTTCTCCAATGAATTATTAGAGAAGAAGAACGTCGCAGTAGTTCCTGGAGAAGGATTTGGCTGGGACAGCCATATTAGACTGAGTTTTGCCACGAGTGAGGATAATATAAAAAAGGGATTAGACAGGATAGAGGAATTTGTAAAGGCAGCAACTGGAAGGATTGTATAAAGTGCATAAGATTACCCTGATACCAGGCGATGGAATAGGTCCAGAGGTTACACAGGCTGCAGTTAGGTGCATAGAGGCGACAGGCGTAGATATAGTGTGGGATGAGGTTATTGCTGGTGAAGGTGCCATAGATAAATACGGCACACCTTTGCCTGATAGTATTATAGAATCCATAAAGAAGAATAAGGTGGCGATAAAAGGCCCTATAATAACACCTGTAGGTAGTGGATTCAGGTCTGTAAACGTAGGTTTGAGAACGGCGTTAGACCTCTATGCGTGTCTTAGACCATGTAAATATTATGAAGGGGTTCAGTCCAAATATCCAGGGGTTGACATAGTTATAGTGAGGGAGAATACGGAAGACCTATATGCCGGGATAGAATTTGACGTTGATACAGACGAGGCAAATAAGGCAAAGGCACTTATAGAAACACTCAGTGCCAAGAAGATAAGGGACGGCTCTGCGATAAGTATAAAACCTATATCTAAATTTGGTTCAGAGCGTATTGTTAGATTTGCATTTGAATATGCTGTCAAGAATAACAGAAAAAAGGTAACGGCTGTCCATAAAGCAAATATCATGAAATATACGGATGGTCTATTCCTGAAAGTAGCAGGTGAGATTGCGCGTGAATATAGTGGTAGAATAGAATTTGAAGACAGGATTGTTGATAATCTCTGTATGCAGTTGGTGCAAAGGCCGCAGGATTATGATGTGTTGGTTCTACCGAACCTTTACGGAGACATAGTCTCTGACCTCTGTGCAGGTTTGATAGGTGGACTGGGAGTTGCACCCGGGGCTAATATAGGGAATGGGATAGCATTATTTGAACCTACTCATGGGGCAGCACCAAAATACAAAGGCAGAAATAAGGTAAATCCTACTGCCATGATATTGTCAGGTGTCTTGATGTTGAAGTACATAGGAGAAGAAAAGGCAGCACAAAGATTAGAAGATGCTGTGCGTTCGGTAATGCGAGAAGGTAGATTCGTTACGTATGATTTAAAGGGGAATAAGAACGATACTACCAGTGTAGGAACGATAGAGATGGCAGATGAGATAGTGAGAAAGTTAAAGATAAATTAGATTCTTCGCTACGCTCAGAATGACAATAGTGTCATTCTGAAGGAGCAAAGCGACTGAAGAATCTCAATATTATGGAATTATGTTTAATACCATCAAGATATATAAGGATAAAGTGATAAATTTAGAAAGCCTACTGGCTGAATTGGTAGACTTTGATTATGAACATTGTGAGAAGATTTCAGAAAAGGGGAATTTTAGCACAAGAGGAGGAATTATTGATATATTCCCTACAAACTTTGACAATCCTGTGAAGATAGACCTCTTTGGAGATACGGTAGAGTCTATACAAAGTTTTGACATTATTACTGGCAAACTCCTATATAGCCATGATAGCCTCACGCTTCTACCTAAGGGTAAAAAGATTAGAACCTCATATTCTTTTGACTTTGGCGATGAGATACCAATACATAACTTTATAGATTTAGAAAAAGGTGATTTTGTAGTCCATGTCAACCACGGCATAGGGAGGTTCATAGGCATTCGGAAATTAAAGGAAAGGGATGGGAAGTTCAGAGACTATATCGCTGTAGAGTATGCAGATGGCGACAAACTCTATGTGCCTTGTAATGAGATGCACGTTGTCCAGAAATATATCGGATTTGAAGGAAGGGCTCCAAAACTCTATAAATTAGGGGGTGGCGAGTGGGATGCAGTGAAAGATAGGGTAAATAAAGGTATATCTAATTTGGCTATGGAATTACTACAGTTACAAGCGATGAGGAAGGCTATGCAGGGTTTTAGATTTTCACCAGATACAGACTGGCAGAAGGAATTTGAATCTGAATTCCCTTACGAAGAAACCCCTGGTCAGATGCAGGCGGCATTGGAAGTAAAGATGGATATGGAATCCCCCATGCCTATGGATAGGTTGCTCTGTGGGGATGTGGGTTATGGCAAGACAGAGGTGGCTTTAAGGGCAGCCTTTAAGGCAGTGATGGACCATAAACAGTGCGTTATCCTTGTGCCTACTACGATACTTGCAGAGCAGCATTATAATATGTTCTCAAAGAGGTTAAGGAATTATCCTGTAAATATCCAGATGTTGAGCCGATTTAAGACCGGAACCGAGCAGAAGGCTATATTGGATGGTATGGCAGACGGAAGGGTGGATATAGTAATAGGGACGCATAGGTTACTCTCAGACGATGTCAAATTTAAGGACCTGGGACTTGTCATAATAGATGAGGAGCAGAGGTTCGGCGTCAGGCACAAAGAGAAGTTGAAGAAGATGAGGGCATTGGTGGATATACTTACACTTACTGCTACGCCTGTCCCAAGGACACTCCATATGTCTTTAATGGGTGTGAAGGAGATGTCCATTATCAATACGCCGCCAGGTGGCAGACTCCCTGTAGAGACATATGTTACTGAATATGATGAGGAATTGCTCAGAGATGCCATACTGCATGAGAAGAGGAGGGGAGGACAGGTATACTTTGTCCATAATCGTGTCTATGATATTGACAACGTCCAGGAGAAATTAAAGATATTAGTCCCGGAATTAAAGGTAACAATTGCCCATGGCCAGATGCATGAAGAGAGGTTAGAAGAGGTGATGCTTGAGTTTATCAATGGAAACATAGACGTCCTGGTTACAACGACTATCATAGAATCAGGCATAGATATACCTAATGTAAATACCTTAATCGTTGACAGGGCAGATACATTTGGCTTATCAGACCTTTATCAATTGAGAGGCAGGGTAGGTAGATTTACTAATAAGGCATACGCCTATTTCTTAATCCCCAAAGATATGGTGGTTAGTGAAGAGTCAGAGAAGCGGCTCAGGGCTATAGAGAGGTTTACAGATTTAGGCTCAGGGTTTAAGGTTGCAATGGAGGACCTTGAGATAAGAGGTGCAGGGAATATACTTGGGCAAGAACAACATGGCTACATCTACGCAATTGGATTTGACCTGTATTGCAAACTCCTGAATCAGGTTATTATTACTCATCAGCAATGAAGACCTCAAAAAAAATCAAAATAAAAAACGTTAACTGTAATTTTGAAAGAGAAAGATTTATAAGGCCTTTTGGGTTCAAGGGAGGCTATCTTACTGAATCGTGGCAGACAGTCTCCTCTCTTGAAAGTCCATCAGCTAATACAGGCATTGGTCTATCCACACAGAGTGTCCTATGGTCTGATGCCGGTGTATTTGCTTCACATTCAGAATCTGGTGGCAATGCCCTCATGTTTGCCCTTCAGGAACATGCCTTACAATTATTAAAGAATACTACCTTTACCAATCCTATTAACATGCTTGATAGCATTCTTAATGATGTCCATGAATATGGAAAGAGAATAACAAGCAGGACTGACTTGAGGTTGACCTTTGCCTTAAATTCCCTTGTTGGTGTTGATAATGCCGCCTGGATGCTTTATGCCAAAGAGAATGGTTTAGCCTCTTTTGATGAGATGATTCCAGAAGAGTATCATCCTGCACTATCCTACAGGCACGAACTACTTGCGAGTATTCCCTTAATGGCATATGGGATACCCCTAAATGAAATTGTATCAGCAGTCCAAGACGGATATTTCTTCCTAAAAATCAAGATAGGGGCTGACCCTGACAAAGATGGCGACTTTAATAAGATGTTGGAATGGGACAAGAAAAGGGTAGAAGAGATACATAAGGCGATTGGCAATGTCAACATAAAATATACCCAAAATGGTAAAATCCCGTATTATTTTGATGCCAATGGCAGATATGACAGTAAAGAGCGGCTCGGGAAGTTCCTGGACCATACAAAAAAGATTGGGGCTTTTGAGCAGATAATGATAGTTGAAGAGCCATTTCCTGAAGATTATGAGGAAGATGTGAGTGATATTGGTGTAAGGATTGCTGCTGATGAGAGTGCCCATTCTGATAAAGATGCCATCAAAAGAATCCAGATGGGATATGGCGCTATAGCCTTAAAGCCCATTGCCAAGACACTGAGTATGAGCCTAAAAGTAGCAAAGGTTGCTTATGAAGCGAATATCCCATGTTTCTGTGCTGACCTTACAGTGAATCCAATACTCGTAGATTGGAATAAAAACGTAGCTGCCCGCCTTGCACCGCTTCCCGGAATGAATATCGGAGTTCTTGAAACCAATGGACATCAGAATTACAAGCGGTGGGAAGAAATGTCCATCTTTCACCCATGTGCAGGTGCAGAGTGGACAAAGACTATCAAGGGTCTTTTCCATCTAACTAACGACTTCTATGCAAGAAGCGGCGGCATATTAGAAGTATCCGAGCATTATAAAAACCTCCTCGCATCCAGCGTATAAACCCTCACCTTTTTCAATCCTTAATGTTTTAAATTCCCATTTCACATCCCAAAATAATTAATATAGATTTAACCTCAATGTAATTTGTTTGTAATATGAATATGTATAATGGTGTAATAAAGATGAGAGGGGTGATGAGTAATGTAGCAATAGTAGTAGTTTGGATTACAGGGGAATTGGCAAGAAAATCGCTTCGCGATAACTCTTGCGCGATTTTCAGTGGTTGGAATTTCTTTTTGAAATTCCATACCATAAATTATAAAAGGAGGTTGGGGAAGATGAAAAAGATAGTTTTAGGTTTATTGGTAAGTTGTTTAGCGTTTTATGGGTATTTGGTCTCAAGTGCATGGGCTACTCCATCTACTACCTACTGGACACCATCCACGTCTGATATTCAACCATATGGTGTATGGCACATTACGTATGATACTTACACTACGATTGGCAAGAATAGTCCTGCAAATGGTGGCGGGGATTTTCCTACAACCTATGGACTCACTGTAGGGGTGCTGCCTTTTGAAAAACTGAAGATGGAGGTTGGGTTTGATATAATGGAGCCTACTGATGAGCCTTTAATGTTTAATGCCAAACTCGGTACTCCAGAAGGTGCGCTCTTTGAAGGTTCTCCAGCATTGAATTTAGGTATATTTAATGTTGGGACCAAGAAAGATGTAACAGACTACAATATAGTGGATGTCATTGTTGGCAAGACCCTCCCATCTAATTTGGGCAGACTCCATTTAGGTTACTATGTAGGTAACAGTAAAATCCTGAATGATTCAAAGGGTGAGAATGAAGATAAAGGGTTTATGATTGGCTATGACAAGTATATCTATAAAGATAAGGTTATGTTCGCAGCAGATTACGCAAGTGGAGACAATGCAATTGGAGCCGGTGGACTTGGCTTATACTACTTTTTTACACCCCAGATAAGCCTATTGGCAGGTCCTGTATGGTTTAATGACAGGACTATTAATGGCGATACGAAATGGACACTTCAATTAGATATAAACTTTTAGAAGATTTAACATAGATTTAACATGTTTGTAATATAAATGTAATGTAAATGTTATAGAGTAGTAAAAAGAAAGGTGGTGTTTTATGGATACTAAGGTGGTACTTGATACAATATGGGTATTGGTTACAGCAATGCTCGTCTTCTTCATGAACTTGGGTTTTGCCATGGTTGAGTCTGGCTTTGCCAGGGTCAAGAACTGTGTCAACATCCTATCCAAGAATTTTATCGTATTTGCTATATCGTCTATCGCATTCTGGGTGATAGGATGGGGATTCATGTTTGGGGATGGTAATCCTTTTATCGGGATTAAGGGACTATTCTTCTTGAGTGGTCAAGATAACAGCCCTGCGACAGGTGAAGCCTACCAGGGTGTGTACAACTCTATAAGTTGGGCTACAGTGCCGTTCTTAGCCAAGTTCTTCTTCCAGTTAGTATTTGCAGGGACAGCTGCAACGATAGTATCAGGTGCAGTTGCAGAAAGGATTAAGTATATCTCCTTTATCGTATTCTCTTTTATAATGGTAGGGATTATGTATCCTATCACAGGCCATTGGATATGGGGTGGAGGGTGGCTTCAGAAATTAGGTATGTTTGACTTTGCAGGTTCTAGCGTGGTTCATAGTGTAGGTGGATGGGCTGCACTTGCAGGTGTGTTATTACTTGGTCCAAGGTTTGGGAAATATGGTGATAATGGCAAAATAAATCCTATACCAGGACACAACTTAGCTATAGCTACCATAGGAACTTTTGTCCTGTGGTTAGGATGGTTTGGATTTAATCCAGGAAGCACAATGGCTGCAGTGCCTAATGACATTGCACGTATTGCAATTACCACTAATAGTGCTGCTGCTGCTGCTGTATTGAGCGCAACGCTTCTTTCATGGCTTATGCTTGGGAAACCTGATTTAGGGATGACATTGAATGGGTGTCTGGCGGGTCTGGTCGCTGTTACTGCATCATGTGCCTATGTCAGTGTAGGTAGTTCTGTAATTATAGGGCTTATAGCAGGGATTCTGGTAGTATTATCTGTAATAGGATTTGATAAACTTAAGATAGATGACCCTGTAGGTGCCTTGTCTGTTCATTTAGTAAATGGTGTGTTTGGAACTATCGCAGTAGGGCTATTTGCACAGGATTCTATCATGCCAAATACTACAGGGAATGGATTATTCTTTGGAGGCGGAGTAAAATTACTCGGTGCCCAGTTGACAGGTGTTTTAGCAGTAGGTATATTCACATTTGTAGTAGCACTTATTGCATGGTCTATTATCAAATCTACTATAGGATTAAGGGTAAGTCTACAAGAAGAGATGATAGGATTGGATATAAGTGAGCATGGTAATACTGCATATCCAGAATTCTTAACTCGTAAACCCACTTATACATATATAGGAAGTGGAGGTTAATATGAAAAAGATAGAGGCTATAATTCGCCCAGAGAAGTTGGATGTGGTCCGAAAGTCGTTAGATAGTTCAGGTTATCCTGGTATAATGATTACAGAGATTGAAGGACATGGGAAACAAAAGGGTATAGTTCAGCAGTGGAGAGGGGAAAAATATAGGGTGGAACTGCTGCCCAAGGTAAAGATAGAACTCATCACGTCAGATAAGGATGTGGACAGGATTATCAAGATTATAATTGAAGGTGCACGGACAGGTTCAGTCGGTGATGGAAAGATATTCGTATCTGATATTAAAGATGTGATAAGGATAAGGACAGGTGAGAAGGGTGAAGAGGCGATATAAAACAGTTTACAGTTTACAGTGGACAGTTTAGAAGGAGAAGTGTATGGCTAAGGTGAGAGAGAAGGTTGGTAAAGAAGTTGGGATGGTAGTGAATGGCAAGTCAATAGACAGGATTCCCAAAATCATCAAGGAACATAAGATTGAGATTGTAGACCTCAAGTTTAATGACTTACCAGGGTTGTGGCAGCATTTCTCTATCCCGGTGAGTGAGTTATACGAGATTGATGACCCTGTCAAGAGTATATGGACTGACGGGATTGGGTTTGATGGCTCAAGCATACGCGGATTCCAGAAGATACAGGAGAGTGACATGATACTGATGCTTGACCCAAAGACAGCGATTGTTGACCCTGCCTGTGAAATCCCTACAATGAGCATAATATGCGATATATATGACCCGCTTAGTAAAGAACCTTATACGCGTGACCCCAGGTACGTTGCCAGGAAGGCTGAAGGATACTTAAAGTCAACTGGCATAGCAGATACAAGTTACTGGGGTCCAGAGATGGAATTCTTCATCTTTGATGATATAAGGTTTGACCAGACAGAAAACTCCGGATACTATTTCCTGGATTCTGTTGAAGGTGAGTGGAATACAGGAAGGGCTGAGAATCCCAATTTGGGATATAAGCCGAGATATAAAGAGGGTTATTTCCCTGTGCCACCCCATGATTCGCAGCAGGACCTGCGCAGCCGGATGATATTGACTATGATTAAATCCGGCATTCCAATAGAGGTCCATCACCATGAGGTTGCGACTGCCGGGCAGGCAGAGATAGACATGAAGTTTGATAGCCTTGTCACGATGGGAGATAGATGTATGCTTTATAAGTACATCGTCAAGAATGTTGCAAGGAAGAATAATAAAGTTGCCACATTTATGCCAAAGCCAATATTTGGTGACAATGGCTCAGGTATGCATACCCACCAGAGTTTATGGAAGGGTGGAAAGAACCTGTTCTTTGACACGAAAGGCTATGCCCTGATAAGCCAGACAGCCAAATATTATATTGGTGGCTTACTCAAACACGCTCACTCATTAATGGCATTCTGTGCCCCGACGACCAATTCTTATAAGAGGCTGGTGCCTGGGTATGAGGCACCTGTGAACCTCGTCTATTCACAACGTAACAGGAGTGCCTGCGTCCGTATACCGGTATATACTGAAAACCCAAAGACGAAGAGGATTGAATTCCGCTCACCTGACAATTCATGTAACCCATATCTCGCCTTTGCAGCAATGCTTATGGCAGGGATAGACGGTATCCAGAATAAGATTGACCCGGGTGAACCTATGGACAAGAACACCTATGAACTGAGCGAAGAGGAACAAAAGAATATAAAGACCGTCCCGTCTTCTCTGGACGAGTCCTTAAATGCGCTTGAAAATGACCATGAGTACCTGTTGAAAGGCAAGGTATTTACCGAGGATGTAATAGATGTGTGGTTAGAATACAAGAGGACACGGGAGATAGATGCAGTGAGACTGCGTCCACATCCTTACGAGTTCTATCTCTATTTTGACATATAATTCCTGAGCATATCAAGGGCAGATTGGGTGGCTTTGAACCTGATTGTGTCCCTTGCGCCATGGAAATTGAACCGTTTGCATACCACAGGTAGGACAGGTGAGACACCTGTCCTACCTGTGGTTTTTTTTGATATGGCGATATAGACCAGGCCGACAGGTTTTGTCTTCGTAGCACCTGTCGGTCCTGCGATTCCTGTGATAGATATCCCTATATCAGTCCGGGCAGATTTCCTTACGGCATCTGCCATTTTAATAGCGACCTGGCTACTTACTGCACCATAGCGCCTGAGCATTTCTTGCGGGACTTTTAATCTCTCTATCTTTGCCTCGTTAGAATAAGCTATTATACCCATCTTGAAATATGCAGAGCTTCCGGGTATGTCTGTAAGTCTTTTGGCAAGTAATCCACCTGTGCAGGATTCTGCTACTGAAATTGTAAGGTTATTTTCTCTCAAGAGTTTTGCTACTACAGATTCAAGCGTATCAGTGTCAGTGCCAAATATATAATTGCCTAACCTCTTTCTTATCTCTTCTTCCACAGGGTTTATTAAATAGACTGCTTTATATTCGTCAGATGCCCTGGCTGTTATCTTAAGGTCTACCTGTGCTGGGTGTGCATATATGCCTACTGTTACGTTACCTGACATCTTTAAGAGGTCAAGGACTTCTTCATTGACTTTAGATTCACCCAATCCGACTATCCTCAATGTTCTTGATTTTATTATACCCCCTGAATAGAACCTATTTTTAAGATATGGTATGACAGTATCCTCCATCATGGGCATGAGTTCCAGAGGGACACCAGGCAAGGCTATCAGAACCTTCCGCCTCGGCGAACGTTCCGTTCTCCCAGATTCAATTATTAGTCCGGGAGCAGTTCCCATTTTGTTACTTATGGCAATAGCACCTTTGGGGATGTAAGCTTGACGGATATTGGATTTTGGCATTGGGACGCCAATGGCAGAAAAGCGGCTTTTGATTCTTTTCAATTCTTTCCTGTTAAGAATGAGTGGACGGTGAGTTATTTTTGAGATAGTCTCAAGTGTAATATCGTCTACAGTAGGGCCAAGCCCGCCGGTTGCGATTACTATATCTGAGCGTTTCAGACTATTTTTGATGGTAGAACTTAATCTTTCTGGATTGTCCCCGACGACTGTATGGTAATAGAGGTTTATTCCAATTTCTGCTAATTTCTGGGAGATATAGGTTGCATTTGTGTTTACAATATGCCCCAATAAAATCTCAGTGCCTACACAGATTATCTCTGATTGCATGGCTACCGTGAACGCTGGTAGGTTCCTATCAACTCTGCCTGTTCCAGAATATTTCCCTTCATCGCTTTTTCAATCTCTGCCTTGGTCGGCTTGCCAAGGTCTGGCAATACCACCTTTAAAGCATAGAGCTTATGGAAATAACGATGGCGGCCTATCGGCGGACATGGCCCTCCGTAACCCGTTCGCTTCCAATCGTTTATTCCTTCCTTCGTTCCTTCAGGAAGGTCTTTGGCTCTTACGCCTTCAGGTAGACCTGCGGCACCGGGAGGGATATTATAGAGCACCCAGTGTACCCATGTCATCTTTGGCGCTTTTGGGTCAGGGGCATCAGGGTCATCCACAATGAGGACGAGGCTCTTGGTTCCTTCAGGAATACCAGACCATTCAAGAGGCGGGGATATGTCCTTACCATCACAGGTGTATTGCCTGGGGATGTCGCCGTTATGTGAGAACACTTGAGATGCAATTTTAAGATTCATAGGCAATCCTCCTCCTTCTATATTTTTTTGTGGTGGTTCAGCACATGAAACACCTAACCACACCAGCAGTATAATAGTGGCAATAATGGGTCTCATCTTTTCTGCTCTAATACTATCACCAAATTCCCAAAAAATCAAGAAAAATTTTCAGAAAAATTTATTTCTTGCAAAGGCTGTGAGGCAATGCTATACTAAAGATAGATGCTAAAATATATGCCGCCATTCAGTCTAATTCTTAAGATACTAATAGCACTACCTTTAGGTCTATTCCTCTTTGTATTTATTCTGCTTCTCCGGAATACCTATCTACCCAGATATTCCCTTTCAACTACGCCCAGGGATTACAATATCCCTTATCAGGATATAAGTTTTAAGACAAGGGACGGTTTTTTAATTAAAGGCTGGCTGATTATCAAGGATAAAGAGAAACCTGTGATTATCCTTTTGCATGGACTTGGAGCAAATAAATCTGACGTCCTGGATTTTGCCCAGTTCCTGTATAGCGCTTCTTTCAATATTCTTATGTTTGATTTCAGGGCACATGGGGAAAGCAGAGGCATGGTTACAAGTTTTGGTCTTTTAGAAGAAAGGGATTTAGAGGGAGCGATTGAGTATTTAGAATCAAATCCACTCCTGAAAGATAAAACGATAGGGCTCTTTGGGATTTCTATGGGAGGTGCTATTGCAATTGTGGCAGGGGCATCTCACCCTGAGATTAAAGCTATAGTAGTTGACAGCCCTTATGTTGATTTAGATGAGTCTATCATCACCCATACTAAGATGATATTGCCTTTATCATGGAATTTTTTGGGAAGATTGGCAGTAATGGCATATCGTTTAAGGTTCTTGAAAGATAGTTCCAAATTCTCACCCCTTAAAACGATATCCAGGATAAGCCCGCGGCATGTGTTCATCATCAACGGAGCACGTGATGATAGGATGAGACCTGAGGATGCAAAGAGGTTATATGATGCTGCAGGTGAGCCAAAGGAACTGTGGTTAGTTGAAGGTGCAGGTCATTTGGAAGGCTATAGCTATGACCCAGGGGAATATGAAAAGAGGGTAGTAGACTTTTTTAGAAAATACCTGAAATAATCGTAAAAATTGAGATTCTTCGTCCCGAAGGTTCGGGACTCAGAATGACAAAAAATGACAAAAATTTTAGGTTGCAAAATGTGGCAGGGTATATTATAATGAGGCTATGAAATATTATCCTATATCTCTGGATTTGAAGGACAAGAGGTGTGTCGTCGTAGGCGGGGGGGGCGTTGCAGAGCGGAAGGTCCGGGACCTCATTGCCTGTGGTGCAATTGTTACAGTAATTTCACCGCATATTACTAATGGGCTTAATAAACTGAAGAATGAGAAGAATCTCGTTCATCTGAAACGCGAATACAAAAAGGGTGATCTTAAAGGTGCATTCCTTGGGTTTGGTGCTACATCAAGTGAGGATATAAATTCCCGTGTATCTACTGATGCAAAGAAGGATAGGATATTAATTAACATAGTTGATTCTCCTTCAGAATGTGACTTTATAGTTCCTGCTTCTATAAACCGTGGGAATCTTACCATAAGTATATCTACCTCAGGTGCAAGCCCTGCCCTTGCGAGGCTTATAAGGTGTCGGTTAGAAAAAGACTATGGCAGTGAGTATGGGAAATTCCTCATGATAATGGAGAACTTGAGACATGAGGTTCTGAAAAAGGTGCAAGATAGGGCCAATCGCAAGAGGATATTTGAAGAAATGGTAAAGTCCGATGCGGTCAGATTGATTAAGATGGGGGATAAGAAAGGGGCCGTAAGGAGATTAAAAGATTTGATTAAGGAAAAGGTGGATTGATGGAGGCAAGTACCTTACTATTTATCATTGCAGTTATATTTTACATAATCGCTATATTCTTCTTCTGCCCGTTTCTATTCAAGAATACCAGCCTATTTTCCAGGGTTAGTATCCTGATGACAGGCTCTGGCTTTGTCTTGCATTCCATATCTCTATGTTTGAGATTCTTTGAAAAAGGTTATCTCCCTTTGCTAACGCTATTTGAAGTGCTCTCTTTCTTTGGATGGGCAATAGTTCTGCTTTATATCATTATGAATATAAGGTACAAGATTGGCGTATCAGGATTATTTGTTACACCTGTAGTTATACTGCTCCTGCTCTATGCATTATTTTCACCAAAGGGCGGAAAAGAACTTGACCCGATACTCAGGAGTTACTGGTTAGGTATCCATATCCCTATTACCTTCCTTGGATATGCTGCATTTACTGTAGCATTTGCCAGCGGGTTGATGTATCTGGTACAGGAGAGACGCTTGAAATCAAAAAAGGTAACCATGCTCTATAAGTTGCCATCATTAGAGATTCTTGATGATGTAAATTATAAATCCATAACAGCAGGATTCCTGTTCCTTACCATAGGCATAGCAGCAGGTGCAATCTGGCTTAAGAATAGCAAAGGGGTATATCTAAACTCTGACCCAAAGGTGGTATGGTCACTGATTACATGGGTATTATATTCTATACTGCTCCATGTAAGGTATATGTCAAAGATGCGTGGCAAGAAGGTAGCGATTCTATCTATAATAGGATTTTGCCTTGTGATATTCACGTTCTTAGGGGTGAATTTTCTATTGCCAGGGTTACACTCGTTTTTTTAAGATATGAGAATAATAGTTACAGGTTTGAGTCATAATACGGCGCCGGTTGAGTTGAGGGAGAAATTGGCATTCTCTAACGAGTCTTACAGCAGCGCATTTGAAGTCCTCAAGTCCAATCCTTATATCCGTGAAAGCGTAATAGTCTCTACGTGTAACAGGGTGGAGATATATGCGGTAGCGGATGAGGAAACCGAATCTGTGGCAGAGTTAAAGAAATTCCTGAGTGGATTCCGCAAGATTGACTTGAAAGATTTTGAAAATAATCTATACACATATCTTGACTCTGAAAGCGTTACGCACCTGTTTAATGTAGTCTCTGGCATAGATTCTATGGTAGTAGGGGAGTCTGAGATACTGGGCCAGAGCAAAGATGCATATACAATTGCCAATGATAACAAGGCGGTTGGTAAGGTATTGCACGTCCTTTTTCACAATGCATTTGCCTGCGCCAAAGAAGCACGTGCCAATACTAGCGTTACATTAGGACCTGTATCAGTAAGTTCCATTGCAGTGGAACTCGCAGAGAAGATATTTGGCAGTCTTTCCAAAAGGACGGTATTGATTCTCGGGGCAGGTGAGACGAGTGAGGGGACTGCAAAGCACTTAATGGACCATGGGGTCCGTTCTATCATCGTCTCTAATCGTTCATTTGACCGTGCAATAGAACTGGCAAAAAGGTTTGGCGGTAATGCAGTTAGATTTGATGAATTTCTTAATCATCTCACTTCAGCCGATATAGTTATAAGTTCCACCTCTGCACCACATTTTATTATAAAAAGGGATGATATAGTCTCTATTATGCACAGGAGAAAGCAAAAGCCATTATTCTTTATAGATATAGCGGTCCCACGCGATATTGAGCCTGCGGTGAATAAGATAGATAATGTCTATCTCTATAATATTGATGACCTGAAGGTGATAGTAGACAGGAATCTGAAAGAGCGCCAAAAAGAGATAGGCAAGTGTAATCACATCGTCGCATCCTGGACAAATAAATTCATGCATTGGTTTCAATCATTAGAGGTAGTGCCTGCTATAAGGCATTTAAATGCCTATGTAGAGGAGATACGGTTGAAAGAATTGGGTGAGACCATCTCTAAATTGAGGTCACTCAGCCAGGAAGAGAAGGAGGAGATAGAGTATCTGACAAAGCGTATTACGAATCAATTCCTACACGTGCCTCTGACTAAATTGAAAGAGATTGCTAAACATAAAAAAGACGGTTACTTATACGTAGAAACTATACAAGAGCTCTTTGACACCAGAGGCGAGGAAAGTGATAAGGAATAAGGAGATAGTAATAGCGTCACGGGGGAGTGAACTCGCTTTAGTCCAGGCAGAATGGGTGCGGGTGAGGTTAGAGAAGTTTTATCCTGATTTTAAATTTATTGTAAAGAAGGTAAAAACAACAGGGGACATGATAACAGGTGTCCCGCTGCCAAAGATAGGGGATAAGGGGCTATTTACCAAAGAGATAGAAGAATCCCTCCTTTCAAAAGAATCCCGCATAGCAGTCCACAGCATGAAGGATATTCCTACAGAAATACCTTCAGGGCTTATCATTGGAGCAATTACAAAAAGGGAAGACCCGCATGATGTCCTTATATCTAAGGAAGGATTGAAACTTGATGAACTGCCGCAAGGTGCAATCCTGGGGACGAGCAGTCTGAGAAGGTCTGCCCAGCTATTTGCCTATAGACCTGACCTTAACATTAAAAGTATAAGAGGAAATCTCACTACCAGGGTGGCTAAATTGGACAAAGAGGATTTGAATGGCATCATAGTGGCAATGGCAGGTATCAGGAGGTTAGGATTAGAAGACAAAATAACAGAGATTATACCATTTGAAATACTCCTGCCTGCAGTGGGACAAGGGGCGTTAGGGGTTGAGGTTAGAGAAGATGACAGAGAGGTTGTAGAAATGGTCCGGAATTTAGATGATGAGACATCCCGTCTAACGATTGAGGCTGAAAGGGTATTCTTAAAAGGATTGGGCGGCGGATGCCAGGTACCTATAGGTGCAATGGGTGAGATAATTGAAGGAAGATTGAGATTAGAAGGCATCGTTTTATCTTTAAATGGCAAGAAGGTGCTTAAGTCAAGTATAACAGGAGATAAGAAGGATTATAAGAAGATTGGCCAGACGCTTGCTTCAGAATTATTATCAAAAGGTGCGGATAAAATATTGAATGGAGTATAAAGGCATGGTTTATTTAGTAGGTGCCGGACCTGGTGACCCAGGGCTTATTACATTTAAAGGGATTGAGTGCATAAAAAAGGCAGATGTAGTCATTTATGACTATTTAGTCAATAGAAGGCTGTTAAACTATGCGCCGCCTGATGCTAAAAAAATATATGTTGGCAAAAGAGGCGCTCAGCATACATTAGAACAGGATGAGATAAATCACCTGCTTATAAAAAAGGCAGGGCAGGGTAAGGTCGTTGTGCGGCTCAAAGGTGGAGACCCTTATCTTTTTGGAAGAGGCGGTGAGGAGGCAGAGGCATTGGCTCATGAAGGTATTGATTTTGAGATAGTCCCTGGTGTTACGGCAGGTATAGCAGCCCCTGCCTATGCAGGAATTCCTGTCACACACAGGGATTTTACCTCTACACTTGCATTTGTTACAGGCCATGAGGCTGAAGGGAAAGGGTTGAGCAAGATAGACTGGCAAAACCTTGCTTCTATCGGGACACTCGTCTTCTACATGGGGATAAAGAACCTTGCATCCATAGTCAGGAATCTGGTAAATCATGGAAGAGGTGAAGATACTCCTATAGCGATTATCCGGTGGGGAACTACACATGAGCAGGAGACGGTTGTGGGTACGTTAGGGGATATAATCAAAAAAGTAGAAGAGAAGAAACTTACACCTCCTGCTATAGCGATAGTTGGCAAGGTCGTGAATTTAAGAAAAGACCTGAACTGGTTTGAAACCAAACCACTCTTTGGGAAGAGAATAATAGTTACCCGTGCCAGAGAACAGGCAAGCAGATTGAGTGCGCGCCTTGAAGAATTTGGAGCTAATGTTATAGAGTTACCTACTATAAAGATTACTGCGATTCGTGATTGCAAAAGGCTTGACAAAGCAATTGGTAAGATAGAAGAGTTTGACTGGCTAATATTTACAAGTGTGAATGGGGTGATGAGTTTCTTTAACAGGCTATTTAAATCAGGGATGGATGCACGTGACTTGAAAGGGATTGAGATATGCACTATAGGGCCTGCTACGACTGAGAAACTATTATCTTTCGGTATTAAGAGTGACTGCCAGCCGGCCAAATACGTTGCAGAATCTGTAGTTGAGAAGTTGAAGAAGATAGGACTTAAAGGCAAGAGAGTCCTTATGCCGCGCTCAGAGATTGCGAGAGAACTCCTATCAGACGAACTTGCCAGGATAGGTGCAGAAGTGGTAGACATTGCAGCCTATAGGACGGTGCCTGATAGTTCTTCCAGGAGTGAATTAAACAGGGTTCTAAAAGAAGAGAAGATAGATATAATTACCTTTACCAGTTCTTCCACTGTTAGAAATTTCGTTGAACTCGTTGGCAAAAGAACCCTTCACCGCATTGCTAAAGTTCTTAAATTTGCAAGTATAGGACCTATCACTTCTGAGACTATCAGGGGTTATGGGCTTAACGTCAGTATAGAAGCAAAAGAATATACTATACCGGGCATTGTCAATGCTATTGTGGAAGCTGAAAGTCCGCCTATGGCGGGAGGTGTCCCATAGTTCGTAAAGGCAGCATGGAAAAAGGGTATATATTTATTAAAGGGGCAAAGGAGCACAATCTAAAGAATATTGACCTGCGCATACCAAGGAATGCTCTGGTAGTCATAACAGGACTGAGCGGTTCTGGAAAATCATCACTTGCCTTTGATACCATATATGCAGAAGGGCAGAGAAGGTATGTGGAAAGCCTATCAGCATATGCGAGGCAATTCTTAGAGCAGCTTCAGAAGCCGGATGTGGAATATATTGAAGGGCTTTCTCCTGCCATATCTATAGAACAGAGGACTGCCGGCTCAAATCCACGTTCTACAGTTGCCACCCAGACAGAGATGTACGATTACCTGAGGCTCTTATACGCAAGAATCGGTATACCACATTGTTACAAATGTGGCAAGAAAATTTCAAGGCAGAGTTCACAGGAGATAGTTGAGAGAATCCTTACATTGCCTGTGGATACGAGGATTCTTGTGCTTGGTCCTTTAGTAAGGGGCAGGAAGGGTGCCCATAGGGATATATTTGATGAGGTGAGAAAGTCAGGCTTTGTGAGGGTGAGGGTGGATAAAGAGGTCTATAACCTGACAGAAGAGATTAAATTAGACAAGAAGAAGAAACACATTATTGAGATAGTAGTTGACAGGCTTGTGGTCCGGCAGGATATAAAGAAGAGATTGGCAGACTCTGTAGAGGCAGGGTTAAAGGTCGGAAAAGGGACGATTATCATCAATGCCGTGGTGAATGGGAGGGGCGAGGACATTATCTTTAGTGAGTTGTATGCCTGTGCAGAATGCGGGATAAGTTATGAGGTGCTTGAGCCAAGGGCATTCTCATTTAACAGCCCTTATGGGGCATGTCCTGCCTGCAGTGGGTTAGGGACAAAGGTAGAGATAGACCCTGACTTAGTGGTCAAGGACAGGGATAAGTCTATAAGGGAAGGGGCTATTGAGCCATGGAGAAAGACAGGCAGGGGTGCACAACTATATTACAGGGGCCTGTTGCGGGAATTGTCAGATGAGTTAGGGTTTAGCTTAGACGTTTCGTTTAAGGATTTGGGGAAAGATATTCAAAAGAAGGTCATGTACGGGTGTGACGAAGTGATATGGGGTAGGGAATACGAAGGGGTTATACCAAATCTGGAGCGAAGGTTCCGTAAGACTGACAGTGATTTTGTAAAAGAAGAGATAGGCAGATACATGAGTGATCAACCCTGCCCTGCATGTAAAGGAAAGAGACTCAAGAATGAGAGTCTAGCTGTGACTATCGCTGATAAGACAATAGCTGATGTAACGAGTATGTCAATATCACGGGCTCGGGGTTTCTTCTCCATACTTAAATTGTCTGCAAAAGAGATGCTCATTGCCCACCAGATATTTAAAGAGATAAGGCAAAGGCTTGAATTTATGGCTAATGTGGGATTAGACTACCTTACACTTGACAGGGCAAGTGGAAGTTTGTCTGGCGGAGAGGCACAGAGGATAAGGCTTGCCACACAGATAGGTGCAGGGCTCGTAGGGGTATTATATATATTAGATGAGCCGAGTATTGGATTACACCAAAGGGATAATACCAAATTACTATCTACACTAAAGGCATTAAGGGACCTTGGCAATACGCTGATTGTGGTGGAACATGATGAGGCTACTATAAGGAGTGCAGATTACATCGTAGACCTTGGACCTGGGGCAGGAAAACATGGCGGAGAGATAGTAGCCTGTGGCTCTCTGGAAGATGTAATAAATAATAATGGCTCTCTCACAAGTAAATATCTTAGAGGCGAATTGAAAATAATTGTGCCGAGACAGAGGAGGAGTTACCAGTCCCGAAGATACCTTGAGATAAAAGGTGCAGCAGAACATAATCTAAAGCATATAGACGTGAAGATACCTTTAGGACTATTCGTTTGTATAACAGGTGTCTCCGGGTCTGGCAAGAGTACATTAGTGGATGAGATATTATACAGGGCACTATCTCAGAAATTATACGGTTCAAAGGAAAAACCAGGCAAGCACAAAGGTCTGGTAGGGATTGAACATATAGACAAGGTTATAGTCATAGACCAATCCCCTATCGGCAGGACGCCGCGTTCAAACTCAGCCACTTATACAGGTCTATTCACGCATATAAGAGAACTATTTAGCAGGCTGCCTGACTCCAAAGTGCGTGGATATAAGCCGGGCAGGTTTAGTTTTAATGTCAAGGGTGGAAGGTGTGACGCATGTATGGGGGATGGGATAGTGAAGATTGAGATGCATTTCCTGCCAGACGTATATGTCCCATGTGAGGTGTGTAAAGGTGCAAGATACAACCAGCAGACACTTGAGATAGTCTATAAAGGCAAATCCATAGCAGATGTCTTAAAAATGACAGTAGAGGAGGGATTGGATTTCTTCAAGAATATACCAAATATCAAGGATAAACTCAAGACATTATTTGATGTCGGAGTGGGCTATATAGAGTTAGGCCAGTCTGCTACTACTCTTTCAGGTGGCGAGGCACAGAGGGTCAAATTATCTACAGAACTCTCAAGGCGCAGCACAGGTAATACATTTTATATATTAGATGAACCCACTACAGGCCTACATTTTGCAGATATAGAAAAACTCCTTTCAGTGCTCCATGCATTGGTAGATGCGGGTAATACTGTCCTTGTAATAGAACACAACTTAGACGTGGTAAAGACAGCAGATTATATTATAGATTTAGGCCCGGAAGGTGGGGATAAAGGTGGCAGGATAGTGGCAGAAGGTGCACCTGAAGAGGTAGCGGCTGTCCATGGCTCATACACAGGACAATATTTAAAAATGATGTTGGGTAATTAAGATTTATAGGGATTTCGATATAGAGATTCTTCAGTCCCCTTCGCTTCGCTCAAGGGTCCTTCAGACGCCGTCCTGAACGAAGTGAAGGAATGACATTGTTGTCATTCTGAGCGTAGCGAAGAATCTAATTGAAATTATACGAGGAGGAAAAAGTGATGTTTAAAAATGTATTAGTAATAATAGGATTATTGTTTGTGGTTATCGGGAAAAATGCCTTTGCAGAAAAGAAAGATTCTATACAGGTTAAGGGTTCGGATACCATGGTAAACCTGGGACAGGCATGGGTAGAGGAGTTTTCTAAAAAGAATCCGCAGGTCAATGTCGCAGTTACAGGCGGCGGCTCCGGGACAGGTATTGCCAGTCTTATAAATGGCACATGTGATATAGCAGAGTCTTCACGCTCAATTAAA
>Ga0082335_1002990_pt1 | contig 29298 bp, 23 predicted proteins | sample Subgrocontami58m_FD_72375 | JGI IMG/M metagenome (GOLD analysis project Ga0082335, IMG submission 72375) | Subsurface groundwater microbial communities from S. Glens Falls, New York, USA - GMW37 contaminated, 5.8 m (SPADES assembly) (version 2) ...
CATCACGCCGCGCAGCAGGCGATGCTCTTCCCTGATGATGGCGAGCGCCGAAGCGCGCGGTGTCGATTTGTCTGAATCGCTATCTGTCATGGTCAGTTATCCGTTGCCGGAGCGATCGTCATCCATCAGGATGCGGTGCGCCGGACCTTCGAGGTCGTCGAACTGCCGGCGCCGGATCGCCCACCAGAACGCGCCTGCGATCAGGAAAGCGAGTACCAGGCTCAGCGGCACCAGCAGATAGACGATTTCCATCGCTTACCTCGCATCGATCGCCGGCACCGCCAGCGTCGCGTCCGCGCGCACCGGCGCGGGGCGCAACAGCCGCAGCGCATTGGCAACCACCAGCAATGAACTCGCGGCCATGCCGGCGCCGGCGATCAATGGCGTCACGTAGCCGCAGGCGGCCAGCGGCACCGCGACCACGTTATAGGCAAATGCCCACGCCAGGTTCTGGTGAATGACGCGCAATGTCCCCTGTGCCGTGCGCACCGCCGTCAGCAACGCGTCGAGACGGCCCGCCAGCAGGATCACATCGCTCGCGCCGCACGCGATGTCCGTGCCGCATCCCATGGCAATCGATACTTGCGCCACGGCAAGTCCCGCCACATCATTGATGCCGTCGCCCACCATCGCGACCACGGCGCCGTTGCGCTGCAGGCGCTGCACGTAATCGAGCTTGTCGCGCGGCGTGGCACCGCCCTGCACGGCCGGGATCCCGAGCGCCTGCGCCACGTGGCGTGCGATTTGCGGACGGTCGCCCGACAGCAAGTGCACCTCTTTTCCCATCCGGACAAGTTCGCGTATCACCCGGCGCGCCTGCGGCCGCACGGGATCATCCAGCGTGAACAATGCAATCCAGCCGCGTTCGTCGCCGAGCGCCACGGTCGTCACGTCATCCGCAACGAACGTCAACTCGCGCGGCAGCGGCTGGCCATGCAGTGCCGCGACGAACTGCGGCGCGCCGAGCCGCACGTGCTTCGCCTCGACCATCGCTGCGACGCCGTTGCCCGCGCTACTGTTGAGGTCGCTGCAACGATAGCGCGGAGACTCCGGCGCGGCGGCAGCAAGCGCACGCGCAATCGGATGCCCGGAGCCGGATTCGAGCGCGGCGGCGAGCGCGAGACATTGCTCGCGCGTGCCACCGCCGAGCGGTATCACGCCGACCAGCCGCATGATTCCGGTCGTCAGCGTGCCGGTCTTGTCGAACACGAAATGCGTGGCGCGCGCGAGGCTTTCGAGCGCGTTGCCGCGCGTGATCAGCACACCGTGCGCGTGCAATGCGCCGTTCGCAGCTGCCAGCGCCGCCGGCGTGGCGAGCGACAACGCGCATGGGCAGCTCACCACCAGCACCGCGACCGTCACCCACAATGCGCGCCCGGCATCGAGCTGGTACCACACCATCGCAACGATGGCGGCAATCACCAGCAATGCCAGCACGAACCATTGGGCCACCGCGTCGGCAACGCGTGCGATGCGCGGCTTTTCTGCCGCTGCGCGGTCGAGCAGGCGCAGCACACCCGCCAGCACAGTATCGGCCCCTACGCGCGCTACGCGTATCACGAGCGGGTTGCCGACATTGAGTGAGCCGCCGGTCACCGCGTCGCCCGCACGCTTCGGCTGTGGCCGCGACTCGCCGGTCAGGAGCCGCTCGTCAACCTCGCTCGCGCCGTCGGCCACCACCCCGTCGACAGGTATCAGCGCTCCCGCCCGAACCCGCAAATAATCGCCCACGCGCAGACTGACTGCTGCCACCACCTCCGCCAGATCGGAGCCGGGCCACGCGGCGTAACGTTCGGCCACTGCAGGCGCCTGCTGCGCGAGCTGCTCCTGGGTCATCGCCGCGCGCGCGCGCGCGGTCATTTCAAGGTAGCGCGCGGCAAGCAGCAGGAACACGAACATGGTGACCGAGTCGTAGTAGACCGGGCCGCCGCCGCCGAGGGTGGCGGCGACGCTCGCCGCAAACGCCGCGCCGATGCCGAGCGCGACCGGCACGTCCATGCCGAGGTGGCGCGCGCGAACGTCCCGCCACGCGCCTGCGAAAAACGGCGTCGCGGCAAACAGCACCACCGGCAGCGTCAGCGTCAGGCTGGCGATCCGCATCAACTGTTCGATATCGGCCGTCATTTCACCGTTGGTCAGATACACCGGCACCAGGTACATCATGACCTGCATCATGCCGAATCCGGCCACGAACAACCGCGCGAGCGCGCCGTCGCGCTCGCTCGCGCGTGCCTGCTCGGCGCGCACGCAGTCGTAGGGGTCAGCGCGATAGCCGAGCGCCGCGATCGCCTCCAGTATCGCGGCAAGCCGCGTGCGGCGCGTGTCCCAGCGCACCTGGGCGCGGTGGGTCGCGAAATTGATGTCGATACCGAGCACGCCGGGCAGGCGCGCGATGCGCTGCTCGATCAGCCAGACGCACGCGGCACAGGTGATGCCCGAGAGCATCAGTGCCACCGTGCGACCGTGGTTGCCGGCATCGCGAGTCAACGCGCGCTCGACCGCGGGAACGTCGTAGGCTCCGAGCCCGCGTACTGCCGGCGGTACCGTGCCCTCGCGCACCGGCAACGCACTGCGATGCCGGTAGTACGAAGTGAGGCCGTGGTCGACGATGATTTGCGCTACCGCTTTGCAGCCCGCGCAGCACAACGCGCGCTCGATGCCATCGATCTCGATGGTGTAGTGGACATCGCGCGGCTGCGGCAAGCCGCAGTGATAGCACTCGGTCTGGGCGCCTGTAGCCGCGAGCGCGCCGGTTGCCGGTATTCCCGAATCCATGGCTCATGTTAGGGGCGGCCACGGCAAGCCCCCTTGACCTAAATCAAACGTAGAATACGGCTCATGATCCACTGGCTGCGCCCCGATGAGCCGTTTCCGCCGGTAACCGCAGCGTTCACGGAACCCAACGGGCTGCTCGCCGCGGGCGGCGAGTTGTCGGCCGCGCGCCTGATCGACGCCTACCGGCACGGCATCTTTCCGTGGTTCAACCCCGGACAACCGGTGTTGTGGTGGAGCCCCGACCCGCGCATGGTTTTGTTTCCGGCTGAGTTGAAAGTATCGCGTTCGCTCAGGAAAACGCTGCACAACCGCGCCTATGAAGTGCGCGCCGACACGAACTTTCGCGCAGTCATGCAGGCGTGCGCCGCACCGCGGCCGCAGCAGGACGGCACCTGGATCGGCGCCGGGATGATCGCCGCCTATTGCGCGCTGCACGAGCAGGGGCTCGCGCACTCGATTGAAACCTGGATCGACGGCGAACTCGCAGGCGGGCTCTACGGCGTGGCGCTCGGACGCGTGTTCTACGGTGAATCGATGTTCACGCACGCCGCCGATGCGTCAAAAATCGCGCTCGTGCATCTGGTGCGCCAACTCGCGCGCTGGGATTTCGGCATGATCGACTGCCAGGTGCACACCGGGCATCTGGCATCGGTCGGCGCACGCGCGATCCCGCGCGCCGACTTTATGCGAAAACTGCGGGAATTGGTAAACTGCGCGGGTGATTCGGATACCGAGGGCCGCTGGCGATTAGACGATGACCTTGCTCAATGATTTTCCCCTGTCGGTGCTGCAGTTCTATGCGACCGCGCCCTATCCGTGCAGCTACCTGCCCGAGCGGATGGCGCGCTCGCAGGTCGCGACCCCCAGCCACCTGATCGACGCCCCGGTCTACAGCGAGCTGGTCAAAACCGGCTTCCGCCGCAGCGGCGCTTTCACCTATCGCCCCTACTGCGACCATTGCCGCGCGTGCGTTCCGGTGCGCATCCTGACCGCGGAATTCCAGGCCAACCGCACCCAGCGCCGGGCGTGGAAAAAACACGCCGGGCTCGCGGCCGAGGTGCTCGATCTCAAATACAGCCCTGAGCATTACGCGCTGTATCTGCGCTATCAGTCGCTGCGGCACGCGGGCGGCGGCATGGACCAGGACAGCCGCGAGCAATACCGCCATTTCCTGCTGCAAAGCAACGTCGACACGCGGCTCGTCGAGTTCCGCGAACACGGCGTGCTGCGCATGGTCAGCATCCTCGACGAACTGCAGGACGGGATGTCGTCGGTCTACACCTTCTTCGATCCGGCAATCAAAGCCGCGAGCTTCGGCACCTACAACATCCTGTGGCAAATCGAGCGCTGCGTGAAACTCGACCTGCCGTATCTGTATCTCGGCTACTGGATCGCGCAAAGCCGCAAGATGGCCTACAAGATCAACTTCCGGCCGATGCAGGGACTGCTCGACGGCCGCTGGCAGCCGCTCGACCCGCAATAACCGCGCCGCGGCTCAGGCCTCGGGCAGCGTGGAAGCCTCGGCCGGACGCGTCCAGCGCTGCGCGAGCGCGAGACCGACCGCCAGCAGCGTCGGGCCGAGGAAAATGCCGACGAAACCGAATGCGATCACGCCGCCGAACACGCCGAGCAGCACCAGCACGAACGGCAGGCTGCTGCCGCGGCTGATCAGCAGCGGTTTGACCACGTTGTCGATACCGCTGATCGCGACAATTCCGTAGACCACCATGAATACCGCCCAGCCGAGCTGGTCCTGAGAGACAAGCCACGCGGCCGCGCCGCCCCAGATCAGCGGCGGTCCGATCGGCAACAACGACAGGAAAAACGTCGCGGTACCCAGGAGCACCGCGGCGGGCACGCCTGCGATCATGAAACCGATCGCCGCCACCAGGCCTTGTGCGATCGCAGTGCCGAGCAACCCGTAGACCACGCCCCTGATGGTTCCGCCCACCGTCTGGAACAACTCGGGCATCAACCCGCCGACGATGTGCCCGGTCGCTACCCGCGCCGCCGCCACCAGCGCCTCGCCGTCGCGATAGAAGAAATAGCCGATGAAAGTGGCGAGGCTCAACTGCAACACGCCTTCGCCGAGTATCAACCCGAATTGCAGCAATCCCCGCTGTGCCGGCAGCGCGAGCTTTTCCAGCGCCTCGGTAAGCTTGGTCTTGCTTGCCGCAAGCTCGCGCCACCCGCTGTCGAGATAATCCCCAACCAGCGGAACACTGACGAGCCAATCCGGCGGGCCCGGCAATCCCGCGGCGAAAAACTTCCGCAACCCGTCCACCGCCGGCGCGACCGAGTCGGCGATGGTCAGCGCGAGCAGCGCGATCGGCAGCACCACGATCACGATCAGCGACAGCGTCATGATCAGTGCCGCCAGCCAGCGCCGGCCGCCCAGCTTGCGCTCCAGCCACTTATACGCCGGCCACGTCGAGAAGCACACGATCGCCGCCGACAAAAGTGCCGTCACGAATGGCTGCAACACCAGCAGGCAGCCGATGACCAGCACCGCGATCGCGGCGAGCTGCGCAACCTGCTCGACTCGTTTGTCCAAAGGACTGTGCTCTCGATCCATCAGTTCGGTGTGGTGAAGTTCTATCACGCGCGCCCACCCGGGTCAAACCGGGCGCGGGACGCGCTAGAATGACGCCATGCGCATCGGCGTGCCGAAGGAAATCAAGAACCACGAGTATCGGGTCGGGCTCAGCCCGGCGGGCGCGCACGTGCTCGCCGCCGCGGGCCACGAAGTGCGGGTTGAAACACAGGCAGGAACCGCCGTGGGCCTCGACGATGCCGCGTACCGCGCCGCCGGCGCGCAGATCGTCGCCACCGCGGCGGAAGCCTACGCGGCCGATCTCGTCATCAAAGTGAAAGAGCTGCAGCCGGCCGAATTCGCGCTCACCCACCCCGGCCAGATCCTGTTCTGCTACCAGCATCTCGCGCCCGCCCCGGCGCTGCTGGCGGCGATGCTCGAGCGCAACGTGAGCTGTGTGGCCTACGAGACGGTGACCGCGGCCGACGGCAGCCTGCCGCTGCTCGTGCCGATGTCGGAAATCGCGGGGCGGCTCGCGCCCCAGGTCGGCGCCTGGGCGCTGCAAATGGCGAACGGCGGCAGCGGCATTCTGCTCGCGGGCGTGCCGGGCGTTGCGCCCGGCAAGGTTGCGATCATCGGCGGCGGCACCGTCGGCGCGAATGCCGCGCGAATCGCGATCGGCATGGGCGCCGAGGTCACATTGATCGATCGCAGCGCTGAGCGGCTGCGCCAACTCGAAAGCCTGTTCGGCGCGCGGCTCAAGACCTGCATCTCCAACCCGCACTTGCTCGAGGCGCTGGTGCGCGACGCCGATCTCGTGATCGGCGCGGTATTGCTGCCGGGCAAACTCTCCCCCAAGCTCATCCACCGGGCCGATCTGGAGCAGATGCGCCCCGGCTCGGTGATCGTGGATGTCGGCATCGATCAGGGCGGCATTGCTGAAACATCGCGCCCGACTTCGCATTCGAATCCGCTCTACGTCGAGTCAGGCATCGTGCATTACTGCGTGCCGAACATGCCCTCGGCGGTCGCGCGCACCGCGACGCTTGCGCTCACTCAGGCAACGCTGCCCTACGCGGTCGAACTCGCCGCGCAAGGCTTGCGCGCGGCACTGGCCGCGGACGCAGGGTTGCGCAACGGACTGCAGGTGCACGCCGGGCGCGTCACCCATCGTGATCTCGCGGCCGATGTCGGCCGGACTTACATGCCAGTCACGGAGGCGCTGGCATGACCAAGCCGCAGGCCGTGGCGCTGATCGACGAGGAGCGTTGCATCGGCTGCACGCTGTGCATCGAGGCGTGTCCGTTCGATGCCATCGTCGGCGCGGCGCAACTGATGCACACCGTGATCGCGCGCGAGTGCACCGGCTGCGCGCTGTGCCTGCCGCCGTGCCCGGTCGACTGCATCCGCATGGTGGAAACCGGCGCGCAACCCACGCGCACCGAGCGCCGGAATGCCGCCAAGCGCGCGCGGCGGCGTTACGAATTGCGCACGCTGCGACTGGAACGCGAACGGCACGCCGTGCATGCCGAAAACCGCGGCACCGTCGCGGCCAACGCGAGCGCCAAGCAGCAAACCGTCGAGCGCGCGATCGAGCGCGCCCGGCAAAGACTCGCGCAGCGCAAATGAGAGCCCCGCGATGAATCCCGCCCGGCGCCACGCGATCTTCAGCCGGCTGCGCGCCGCCAATCCGCAGCCCGCGAGCGAACTCGAATACCGTTCGCCGTTCGAACTGCTGGTAGCGGTCGTGCTGTCGGCGCAGGCCACCGATAAAAGCGTCAATCTCGCCACCCGCGAGCTGTTCAAAGCCGCCCATACGCCGCCGGCCTTCCTCGCGCTCGGCGCCGCGGGGCTGGAGCGCTATATCAAGAGCATCGGACTGTTTCGCACCAAGGCGAAAAACATCATCGCGGCCTGCCGGCTGCTGCTCGAGCGCCACGGCGGCGAAGTGCCGCGAACCCGCGAAGCGCTCGAACAGCTGCCGGGAGTCGGCCGCAAAACCGCCAACGTGATCCTCAACGTCGCATTCGGCGAGCCGACGATTGCGGTCGATACCCACATCTTCCGCGTCGCCAACCGCACCGGCATTGCGCCAGGCAAGGACGTGCTCGTGGTCGAGCAGAAGCTGCTCAAATTCGTTGCCGACGAATTCAAACAGCACGCGCACCACTGGCTGATCCTGCACGGGCGCTACGTGTGCAAAGCGCGCCGGCCGGAGTGCGCAACGTGCCCGATCAACGATTTGTGCGAATTCAAGACGAAAATAAAAGCGTGAATTCCGATTTTCACCGGAATGACGGAGCGGTGTCATTGCGTGCCTGCTGTTGCAGCGCAAAACTGCACACGGACCCTGAACCTGGGAGTAGGGTGCGCTTGCGCACCGATTTCCGGATGTTGCGCAAGCGCACGGCTACGTTCTGGGGGTTCATGGAAAAGCCCGCAGGGCCGCGGCAATCCCGCGCTAGAAAAAGCTGGCATTCACCAGTATCGGATGCCTTGGCCACTAACGAGTCCGCACGCTAGGCGACCAACCTGCCGCGCGCCGGTCGCGAGACGAGATATTGCGTAACGCGTTGAGCCGTATCAAAAGCCTGCTGGATACAGGCGGCGGTGGACACTCCGGAAAAATAATTTCCGGTCAGGAACAAGCCGGCGTGTTCGCTCTCACCCGTCGCAATTCTGCCGAGCCGCTGCGCGTGGTCCAGACCGGGTTGTGGCAGCCCGTAGCGCCAGCAATGCGTGCGCGCCATGAGCGGCGGCTCGCGGCCGCCGAGCAACTGCTGCACTTCGCGGTGTACGAGGTCCTGCAGTTCATCCGGCTTCAGCAGCGCGAGTTGCGGCTGCCGTGCACCGCCGACGAAGGCGGTGAGCGCGACGTGCCCCGGCGGCGCCCGTTCCGAAAACAGTGTGGATGAGAACAGCATTCCCAGCGCGCCGCGCTTTTCAACCGCAGGCGCAAGCACGCCCACGCCGTCCAATCGATGCGCGATCGACTGTGCGCGGTATCCAAAAAACACCACCGCCAGAGGTGGATGACGAATTTCCGCGAGCGCTCCCGCGATGCGCTGGTCAAGGCCGCACAGGACCGCGGCAGCCGCATGCGCGGGCAACGCAACGATAATGCTGTCCGCAGCGGTCCACTGCGCGACGCTGCCGTGCCGCACCTTCACGCGATATCCGCCGCCCGCTTTGTGATGCACCGCTTCGACACGATGGCCGAGAAAAATTCGTCCCGTCAACCGCTGCGCGATAGCGCGCGGCAGAGTTCCCAACCCCTGGCGAAAGGAACTCAGTACGCGTCGTCCCGGGTCGCCGGCGGCGGCTTTTGCGCTGTGCCGAAATCGCGACTTGATGATGCCGCCGATCACTGAGCCAGCGCAGCGCTCGAGCTGCTTGAGTCGCGGGAATGCCGCACCCACGCTCAGTTGCTCGGGGTCTCCCGCGAGCAGCCCCGCCACCAGCGGATCGGCGACGTAGTCGAGCACTTCGCCGCCGAAACGCCGGCGCACGAAAGCGGCGACGGTTTCATCATCGTGTTGCGCTGGAACGAAAGGTTCCATGAGCATGCGCAGGCGGCCCGGAAGCGAAAAGAAATCGCACAGCAGAAAACGGCAAGGCTGCAACGGCAAACCGCGCATGCGCCCGCCGCGCACCAGGTAGCGATAACGGGCGGCAGCGCTGCGGGTCACCTTTTCGGGATCGAGCCCCAGTTGCGCGACCAGCGCTTCCGCAGCCGGCGCCGGAGTCATTATGGTGTTGGCTCCGTATTCCATGAGGAAACCATCGATCCGCTCCGAGCACATCCGACCGCCCGGCACATCGCCCTGATCGAACACCACGACGTCGTGCCCGCTGGCGCGCAGCAGGTACGCCGCGGTCAGGCCGGAGATGCCGGCGCCAATGACGATTACTTCGGCCACTGCGCACCGGTGGTGTTGCCGGATCGGGAATCGGGAAAGCGGAAGGGCGGACGATGCGCGCGCATGAAGTCAATGGTAATCGCCCCTTGCGCCTCGTGGGCCGCGCATTCCTCGAGACGCGCTCTCACCCTGCCGCGAATGAAGGCCGGCATACGCTCCAACAGCGCCTGGGCGGCAGGCTCCCACGTTAATTCCTTCCGCCGCGCGGGAATGGCGGGCGCCGCTTCGGGCAGCGCGTCAGCGGGCCTGACGTAGGGGCAATTCGAATCTTCCGCCATCAGGTCGCCATGCCGCGCCAGCGCCCGTGCGCGGCAGCCGCCGCAACTGTAGCGAAAATCGCACGTGCCGCATTTGCCTGCCGGCAACTCCGTGCGCAAACGCGCGAGCAACGAATGCCGTTCCCAGATTTCGCGCAGCGGCGTGGCCGTCACATCGCCGACGACCTCCGGAATATAGGGACAGGGCGTCACCAGCCCCTGCGGCGTGATGCGGAGATAACTGCGGCCCGCCAGGCAGGCGCTCGACCATTGGGCGTAGGACTTCACGGTTTCGCCTCCGTGCAATCCGAGCATCCGCCGCAGGTAAGGCGCGCAACGGGCGCGGATCATCAGACGCGGGCGTTCGCGTTGCAGCCGGACGATGCAGCTCAATGTCTGCTCATATTGCGCCGGTGCGAGATCCGTCTGCGTCACGCCACGCCCGACACAAACCAGAAAGAAAAAGTTGAGCGCCAACGCACCGGCCGACTCGGCGATGTCGGCGATGGCCGCGAGCTCGTGCCGGTTTTCCTCGAAGAGAGTGGTTTGCACCAGAAGCGCCAGGCCCGCCTCGCGGGCGGCCTGCATGCCCCGGCGCGCGCCCTCCCACGCCCCGGGCAGCCCGCGCAGGCGGTCGTGAAATCCGGCCGTGGCGGCGTCGAGACTGATGCCCATGCCGGCCGCACCGAGCGCGCGCAACTTGGCTGCGCGCTTGCGGTCCAGCATGATGCCGTTGCTGCCGATTACCGGCATCAGGCCCAGTTGCGCCGAGCGTCGGACCAGTTCCGGCAGATCCTTGCGCAGGAGCGGCTCGCCGCCGGTCAAGACCAGCATCGCCCCCGGCGCCAGCTCCGCGATCTGCCCCATCGCGTCGAGTGCTTCCCCGGTGCTGAGTTCGTCGGTGGCCTCACTCCTGCGCTGCACGGCATCCAGATAGCAGTGGCCGCAGCCCAGGTTGCACAACCGGGTGAGATTCCACGAAACGATGAACGGCTCGGTGCGGCTTTTCGCTGAACCTATACGCTCGGCTTCGTCGGTTACGATTGCCACTGCGTACGCCGTCAGGACCCGTGCGTCGCGGCCTCGCGCGCGGCGGCGACCATCGCCCGCGTGACGACGCGCTCACCGCTGCGCCGCGCCAGCTTCTCGATACGCAGACGCTCGTGTGCGCGAACGGTGAGATCGGAGATCTGGTTGAGAGCCAGCAGGGCGTCGTGCTCCCAGAGCGTTTCCGCCCCGGCGGCCCGAGGCTGCGCGCCGTGACCGAACGGGCACTTGCCGTGCCCACCGCTCGCCACCACGGCTGCCATCGCCTCACGCGCGCCGGGCGGCATCAGTTTCGCCAGGCAGGCGTCGATAATATCCGAGGTAATAACGGTATGCCCGCGCTCCACCGCGTACTGGATCACCGCTTTCTTTGCCATGCCGCGCGCATGCAGCGGCACCCTCGCCATGCGCGCTGCGGATTCCTTGGTCCAGGCGATGGTCGTATCGGCGATCGCCTCCAGCGGCGGCTCGAAAACGCCGGCCGCCAGCAGCACGTTGCAAGGCGACATCCTGAGCACGTTCTCGGTATTGCTGCCGAGATCCATGCCCGGTTCGGAATGGATACCAACGCGGCCCATGACGAGCAGCCAGGGCCTGGTCTCGCGCACGTACTTGAGGATCTGCTGGAAGGGCTTGCCGGCGAGCAGCGTCGTCTTCAGTGCGACGCCCTCAGCGGACGCGACCCTGCGCGCCAGTTCGAGATTGGCCTGGTAGATCTTCGCCAGGCCGGAGTCGATGATCTCTTCGTGAAGTTTCTCCTGTTCCTGAAAGCGAAACACCCGCGCCGCTTCCGCCGAGAGCACCTTGGCAATACTGTTGAATGCCACGTAATGGAAAAAGGGATCGAAGGCCGAGATAGCCTCGACCGGCTTGTCCAACGTCCTGCCCAAGGCAAGCGCCGCCTTGAGCGCACCGTAGGAGTGCGCACTGCCATCCAGCGCCACCACGATGCCTCCCGACTCGTTCGGTTCGAGCGACTTCACCACCAGCAGATCGCGATGAATGCGGCGCGCCACCCGCTCGCACACGCTGCCGAGCGCCGAGCCTTCCACCGCACCCAGCCCCAAAGCGCCCATGATTACCAGATTGTGACTCGACGCCTCGATGTCGTTCACCAACTGCTGCCAGTTCTTGCCCTCGAGCAATACCCGCGCGCCGGCGACGCCCGCGGCCTGGCATTGCTCGCCGAAAACATCCAGGTAGGAGTCGGAGATGATCGAGAGGCCCCGCGTGATCAGGTCGTCGTGGATTTCACGCTGCTCGACCAGCTTGTCCTCCTTGAGGTACTGGTCCGGCAGGCCACTTTCCATCTGGCGGAAGCGCCGGTCGTGCAGGCCCGCGGCGTAGACATGGCTGCCCGTGACGCGGGCGTCGGATTGCCGGGCGATGGCGATGCCGAGGTCCACAGCGCGCAGCGCGTGGGCCGAATTATCGAACGGAATATAGATCGAGGTGTAGGCCACGCTTGCCGCGGCGGGCCATGCCGCATCCCTGGACCGGACTGCAACCGCGCCCGCACCGGCTGCGGCGCTACATTCGCATGCTGGATTTGACTTCATCCATCACCTCGCACGTCACTTCGCGGCAGCCCCGCGCGCGCGCGTGGCGCTCGACGCTGTCGCGCACCATCGGCCGCACGAACTCGGGAACGCGCGCGAGCCGCTGCTCCGCATCGTTGGTCCAGCACAGCTTAACCGCCGCCGGCGTGCCCTGCACCAATTCAGACGGCCGTGCGGGCGCCGTCCGCCCCCCGATCGTCAGCCCCAGGTTGCGCACTAGCTGGGTCTCCTGAGAATTGATCAACAGCGCCATGCGTCGTTCGCAGCGGGGGCAGCGAAAGATCACGGTGAGCGATTCCCCGCCTGCAGTGTCCGCAGTCTCGACCAGCTTCATCGCCTCATCGCATGCCACGCACAGAAATCTCATCGGCCGCCCCTTACGTGCTCCGCGGCCGTGCCAGGACCCCGCCCACGATCGCGCCGAGCGTGCCCGCCGCGAGTTGCGCCAGCGGCCACACAAAAAAGAACGTCGAATCGCCGCGTGGCAGTCCGGGCAGCGGATCCGGCATGACCTTGAGAAACTCGGCGCTGAAAATCACCAGCGCCACGGCGCCGAAGTAAAACACCGCGATAAAGGCGCCGTTCAGCGGCTCCGCCGTGCGGGCGCGGTAGCCGGTCACGGCCGCGCCGCAAAACAGGCACAGAGTACCGATATTGGCGGCCCACCACGTTCCCTTCCCCGCGAACGCAAAGGCCCAGGTTCCCGCGGCAAGCGTGCCGAGAAGCGCGATGGCGAAACCGATCCACACCGCTGCCCAGGCAATGTCGCCGCGCGCGATGTGCCGCGCGCCATTACGGTCAATTGCGTTTGGCATCGCGCTCGCCTGCGCCGCGTAAACTTTTCATGAAAGCGATCAGGTCGCCCAGTTCCTGCGCGCTCATGCGCTCCTTGGCTCCCGGCGGCATCATTTGAGGGTAAGTCTTCGCCGCATCCGCCGCCGCCTGGCACTCGACGAGCCCGCTCGCGGGCAGCGGCGTGAAACACGCCCACGGATCGACGATAGCCTCGCGCAGATAGTCCTCCGCCGATACGCCCTGCTTGCGCACCTCGGCCTGCCTGCCCGCGGAGGACAGATCCGGCCCGCGCTGGCCGCCGCGGATGCCGAGCGCCTCGATCGTGTGGCAGGCAAAACAGCCGAACTGCGGGCTCAGGAACACCGCTTTGCCGCGCTTCTCCACGGCGCTCTCGCCGCTGGGGCTGCGGGCTGCGGCTTTGGGTGTTTCGAACTGGGGGTAGTACCAGGTGCCGAAGGCCATCATGCCTCCCACCGTCGCAACGTAAACGAACAGAATGCTGGCAAACGTGGTGAGCGCCGAACGCGGCGGCCGGATCGGGCCCCAGTTGAGCAGCATGAAAAAGCCCGCCGCCCCCGCCACGGCCAGGCTGAAGAACGTGAGGTAAGGCGTGCCGAAGCGCACTCCCCACGCCGCGGGCAGCAACGGCAGCAGCATCCAGATGACCATCAGCGCCACGGCGGCGAACAGCGCCGCGCCTTGCACGCGTTGCCAGCGCTGCCTCCATGTCGGCGCGGCGGCGGCGCTTCCGAAGTTCTGATCCGCTGCGGAAATGGTGTTCACCGGATCAGTCATCGGCTTTGCCCACGACGAAACCGACCCAGAAGACGAACGCCACCAGCATGAAAAACAGCAGCGCGGTGACAGCGGCCATGATAGCCGAATGGCCCAGCGTCGCCGTGTACCAGTACGGCGTGACATCCTTGACCACGCCGTAGATGTGGTAGTCCATGCGCGTGAACGAGCGGATCGCCCCCATCAGCCCCATCAGGTAAATCGCGACGGCGGGAATGAAGATGAGCACGTATTGCGCCATCGGATCGATGCGGCCCCACCGGATTTCCCCGGTTGCGCGCGCCCGACGGTACAGCAGGTAGGTCACGAAAGTCATGATGATGATCGCGGTCACCGCGAGCGCCTTGGCCACCATCAGGCCGAGGAACGTGAAGCGCTCGGGAAGGATCAGCGCCTGTTCGCTCACCCCCGCGGGAGCCTTCGCCAGCAGATCGGGGAAGAAATTCTGTGGCACCACCCAGACGATGCCGCCCGCGAGCAGCACCCCGAAGATCACCTTCATATGCGGCGCGAAGCGCGCGCCACCCTCGATGCGCTGCATCGAAAGCCACATGTAGAAGTTGGCGCCGAGAAAGAGCAATACCACCAGCAGTCCCTGCATCACGAAATAACCGGAGAGCTTGTCCGCCATCATGAAGGTGGCGAGCTGCGCGTCATAGACGAAAAACTCCCGGGAGAGGATGTAACCCGCAAGCGGCATCGTGATCAGCGCGCCCACGCCGATCAGGTTGCCGATGTAGCCCATCCAGTCGTAGAACGCTCGGTCCTCGTCCTTCCTGGAAGTCAGAAACATGAACGCGGCGAACAGCGCGACCACGAAGCCGCCGAACGTGACGTTGCCGAGGAAGCGGTGCAGGTTGAACGGCCACCATGTGGCGTTATCGATCATCGCCCACAGAGTAGCGTTCTCTATCCCCTTGGGCGGTGTGTTCATGAATCCGGTCACCGCGTTCATCAGCAGCATGAGGACGGTGCCGAGCACGTTGAGCAGCACCCCGATGCCGATATGCGTCCACTTTCCAGCCGCGGTGCGGCTGAGCGGCTGCCAGGTGTACCAGTAGAGGTACATGCACATTGTCTCGATCAGGATGATCGCCCCGTACGCGACCCACACCGGGTAGAGCGCCTTGAACAGGTAATTCGTGATCGGCTGGTACGGCCCCATCAGCACGAACGCGAACATCACCCCGAAAATCGCGGTGAGAGAATAAGCAATCGCCACCACCTTCATCGTCTCCTGCGCCAGGCGTTCGTACCTTGGGTCCCCGGTGCGTAGCCCGAGCCATTCGGCTACGACGATGAATATCGGGGCGCCCAGGACAAAGGCGGCAAAAAAAAGATGGAGTTGCGCCACCAGCCATATCGCGGTGCGCGCGCCGATCAGCGGGAAATCGAGCGGCATGTCACTTTCCGGTGAGCTTCGAAGTCGCGACCAGCGTGCCATGCATGCCGCGCTGGTCGTGATTGGAAAGCGGGCAACTGATCTTGTACTCGCCCTCCGGCAGCGCAACTTCGAGGCGGACCGTGCGGCCGGGGCTGAACTTTGCGGCATACGCTTCAACGCCAGGGCCTTCGACGTGAAAGTCGTGCGCAAAACGCCCTTCGTTGCGCAGCACGAACGTGACGGTGCCGGGTTTGACGCGGATTTTGTTGGGCTTCATTTCATATTCGAGGAACGCGATTTCGATCTGCCCGCCCGCGTACTCAGCGTAATCCCCCTCCGCCGCGCCGGCTTTCTCTACCGCCGGCACTCCAGGTTTGATCGCGGCGGCCGCAACGCCAGCCTCGTGCCCGTGCGCGGCAGCGGCTGGAGCGGGAACACCCTCTCGCGCGCCGCGCGCGGCTGGCTCGCCGGCAAACCAGCGAGGCAGCTCGCCCGCCTCGCGCGGCACCCCGGGATGCTCGGCCACCCGTGCGAGCATCCAGCCCATCAGCACCAAGGTAAGCGACAGGACGGCTACAGCTGAAGCGACCGCCGCGATTCGCCTCAACTGCGCCGGGTCCTGTTCTCCCCGAGCACCGAGCGCGCTAGTCACCTCCTTGCGCCCGCGGTCGCGCTGTACCGATCAGGGCAGCACGGTGATGTAGGCGACCATCGGGCCCTGCACCGGCTTGCCCTTGTCATCGTAACCCATGAGTTCGCCTTTCGGCCCGATGAAGGTATGTACCTCACAGATCATGCGGTAGGTGCCCGCTTGATTCGCCTGGAATCTGAGTGTCACCTGCTCGCCGCGTGCAAACTCGCCCGATTTGAGTTTTTCTGGCCCTTCGTATGCATTGGGATTCGCGCGCGCGACGGCCTTGGTCCCGGTGGGCTTGTAGGAAACATCGATGACCGCAGCGCCCTCGCTGCCGATCTCGGTGCCCTCGATGTTCACGTTGTGGCGGTCGCCCTTGACGTCATGGATGTTTAGCACCACGCAGTCCCCCTTCTTGACGATGATCATCGAGGGATCGAACGTGTAGCGCTCGAGCTTGGAGTTGGCGTCTCGTGCCTTCCCGCGGTCGTTATACGCCGCAGGCTTCCCGTCTTTGCCCTTGGGTACGGTGTCCCATTCGCCAGTGGCGATGAGGAACTCCCTGACCGGCGCTTTGGCCGCGCAGGTCGGCGACAGTCCGGCGGTTTTCGCTTTCGCCGCAGGCTGGGCCGCGGCCACGCCGGACGTTACTGCGAGAGTGACGCTGGCAAATGCCAGGAATAAGGTCTTGTTCAACATGGGCACCTCCTTGTTGGTCGGTTTGGACGATTACCGCGAAGCGATACGAAAATCGCTTCTTCCGGGTTTTAAGAAACGACCCGGATTATTCTCCAACCAAGGAGAACGAAAAGAAATCGGGGAGTCCCCGTAGAAAGGATAGGGGAATTCCCCTACCCGATTTCGAGAACCGCAGCCATTTTGACGAGTTCGGCAAGCGATTTTGCCTGCATTTTCTCCATGACCTTGGCGCGGTGGATCTCGACGGTCTTTTCGCTGATGCCGAGATGGCGGGCGACCCCCTTGTTGGTCTCTCCAGCAGCCACCAGGCCCAGCACCTGGCGTTCGCGAGTCGTCAGCGTCGCCACCCGCTGCAGGATTTCGTGCCGCCTGACGCGAGTGCCGGTGGAATGGAGATTGTCGGCGATCGCCTTCTGGATCCCGTGCAATAGAAGCTCGTTGTTGAACGGCTTTTCGATGAAGTCGACGGCACCCGCCTTCATGGCGTGGACGGCAACCTTTACGTCGCCGTGACCGGTAAGGATGATGACCGGTATGTCGATCTCCCGCCTCCTGAGCTCAGCCTGAAGCTCGAGGCCGCTCATGTCCGGCATACGGATGTCCAGGAGCAGGCATCCGGGTGAACCTGCTTCATAGTCGTCGAGGAATTCCTGTGCCGAGGCGTAGGTTTTCACTCCCAGGCCGATGGACCCTATCAGTCCCCGGAGGAAACGCCGGACGGCCTCGTCGTCGTCGACTACATAAACGGTCTTCTCAGTCCTCATAGGTACGCGGTTCCTCGCTGCCAGGTAGCGCGAATCGGAACACAGCGCCCATCCCTTCATTCGAAGCGGCCCAGAGCCTTCCACCGTGGGCCTCGACGATCGAGCGGCTGATGGCGAGGCCCATGCCGAGACCGCTGGGCTTGGTGGTAAAGAAGGGATCAAAGACCCGGGCCAGATTTTCGCTGGGGATTCCGTGTCCTGTGTCGCGCACGGCCACCTCGACCGAGCCACCATCGACCGCCAACGTCTGGATCGTCAGGTGCCGTTGGTTAGAATCGCTCCCGGCCATCGCTTCCATTCCGTTGTGGGCAAGATTCAGCACGACCTGTTGAATCTGGATGAAATCGGCCGATACCGTAGGCAGCCCGCCTGCGAGGTCCAGATCGATGGTGGCGCCCTGCTCGCGGGCGTCGACGCGAAGCAGATCCTCGACACCACGGATCGTGTCGTTCAGGTCGATGGGCCGTCGTTCATCCTCTTCCTTGCGCAGGAAGTTCCGGGTGCGGCGTACGATTTCGCTGGCGCGCTGCGCCTGCTCGGCGACCTGCTCCACGGAGTCCAACATCTGCTCCGCAGTTCCGCCTCCCGAGCGCAGCTTGTCCAGACAGACCTGGGCGCATCCCGAGATGACGGTGAGGGGCTGGTTGAGCTCGTGCGCCAGGCTCGTGGCCATCTCCCCCATGACGACGACTCGGCCGGTGTGGGCGAGTTCGTTGCGGTGCCGCCGCGCATCCTCTTCCACCCGTTTGCGTTGAGTAATGTCTTCGGCAATGCCCAGAAAATGGGTCACCGCGCCGTGCGGGTCCATGATCGGCGAAATGGATGTCAGGGCCCAGTAAAGTTCGCCGTTCTTTTTTCGGTTGTGGATCTCGCCGCGCCATTCCTTGCCTGCGGTAATGGTCTTCCAGAGCCGTTCATACTCTTCGGGCGGCATCTCGCCCGACTTCAGGATGCTGGGGGTCTTTCCGGCAATTTCTTCGAGGGCATATCCCGTAACCCGTGTGAACCGGGGATTCACGTACTCGATCCTGCCCTCGAGGTCGGTGATAATCGTCATGGCCGGGCTCTGCTCCACAGCGCGCGACTGCTTGCGCAGGTTGTCTTCGGCCCGCCGGCGCTCGGCGATCTCCTCGGTGAGCTTGCGAGTTCGGTCCGCGACGCGCTGCTCAAGCTTTTCGTGGGCCTCGGTGAGCGCCACTTCCGCACGCTTGCGCTCGGCAACCTCGCTTTCGAGCGTCGAGTTCTTGTTCGTGATGTCGGCGTACTGCCGTTTGATGGTGCCGTCGGCCCGCCGGACGACGACCAACAGCATCCCGTACAGGAGACCGTTGAGCACGAAAAACCCGACCGCCATCTTGACCGTGGAAGCCTCGATCCTGAGCACCAAAGGCGTCACGTCAGAATAGAGCTCGAAGACCCCTTCGATCGGGCCGTCGCGTTGGCGGATGGGAAGGTAGGATTCCACGAGGTCCCGGTTCTGGGCCGTTCCTTCGAAGGAACTGATCCGGTTGCGGAATGTCAGCCTGCTCGCCGGCTTGCCTTCCCGTGCCGCGCTTACGAATCCCGGATTGCCGGTCGCGTACCGGCCGATCTCACCCGGCTCGGAAGAATAAACCGTAAGCCCTGCAAGGTCGTAGATCTTTACTTTCAAGACCGGCAATCCGGCCGTCAGCGACGTCAGGACTTCATGGATAGCGCGCGTTTCCGGCCGCGCGGGCAACGCACCCTTCGGCGAATCCAAGGCGGACGTTACGTAGGAAGAGAAGCGAGGCCAGATCGTGTTGGCGAATGCCTGCGCCTGGGCCACGTTCTGGCTCTCGGCGAATGCGATCAGGAGGTCCACCTCGCTCTGCCGGTAAAAAACGACGGCAGCGATCACTGTGGCGAAAGCGATCGCGCTCGTAACTACGAACAGACGAACAAGCCTGAACATCGTTATCCGCCTCCGGATGAAAAACAGATGCTGGTTAGCTGGACGGCGTCAGGCCGTGCTCGATGGCGAATTTTACGAGGTCCGGGACACCCTTCACGCCGAGTTTCTTCATCACCCGGCCCCGGTAGGTCTCGATCGTCTTGGCCGAAAGGCGGGTGGTTACGGCGATCTCCGCGCTGGTGCGCCCCTCGACCACCAGTTGCAGCACGTCGCGCTCGCGCGCGCTCAGGCTGTCCAGCGGGCTTGCGCGTGCGCGCAGCGACAGGGCCGACTCCAGCGGGCTCGCGCGTGCGCGCAGCGACAGGGCCGACTCAAGCGCGGCGATGGCGGGGGAAAAATAACGCTGCCCGGCGTGTGCCGCGCGCACCGCTTCCACCACTTCCTCGCCCGCCGATTCCTTGAGGACATACCCCGCGGCGCCCGCCTCGAGGGCACGAAACACGTGCTCGGCGTTGGAATGCATGGAGAGCATGACGACGCGGGTTGCAGGGCACGTTTCGCGCAGCAGGCGCGCCGCCTCGATGCCGTTCATTTCGCGCATCGTAATGTCCATGATCACGACGTCCGGCGCGAGTTGCTGCGCCAGTTGCACGGCCTCGCGGCCGTCGGCCGCCTCGCCCACGACCCTGATATCCGCTGACTGCTGCAGCAATACCTTGAGGCCGTCACGCACTACCGCGTGATCGTCAGCGAGCAATACCGTGATTGGCATGGCGTTATCCCGGACGGTCGAGTTCGATGCGAACGCACGTGCCTTTGCCGCGCGCCGATTCCACCTTGAACCGCGCGCCGACCCCCTCGGCCCGCTCGCGCATGATGGTAAGTCCCCAACTCGGGCGGGCCGGATCGACACGCACGGGGTCGAAGCCGACTCCATCGTCGGTGATCGTGAGCGTCACCCGTTGCGGGGTCGCGGCAAGCGCCACCTCGATGTGCTTCGCGCGCGCGTGCTGAACGGCATTGGCAATCGCTCCCTGCACGATGCGGAACAAGGCCATCTCGGCAGTCGGCGTCAGGCGCGGCGCGAGATCCGCACCGCGCACGGTGACCGGCACGGTGGGGTGCGCGCTGGCGGACTCCACGAAGGTGCGCAGGGCCGCGAGCAAGCCGCAATCGTCGAGCGCCGGCGGGTGCAGGTCGGCCATCACGTTGCGCGCGTGCCCCGCCGTCTCTTCGAGCAGCGCCTGTGTCTTCTGGAATTGGGCGCGTGCCGCGCGCAATGACTCCGGCGTAAGCTGGGAGCGGATGATGTTGAAGTGAATGCTGAGCGCGGCGAGATTCTGGCCGATGCGGTCGTGCAACTCGCGATTGATTTTGCGCCGCTCGGTTTCCTCCAGGGCGACCAGGCGCCGCGACAGGCCCTGCAGGCGCGCGGCATAGTCCTGCAGCGCCCGCTCGGCGCGTTTGCGCTCGGCGATGTCGCGCATGATGGACGCGGTGCCGATGATGTTGCCGTCGCGGTCCCGGATCGGAGATACACTGAGCGTGACATCGATGCGGCGCCCATTCTTCGCGACGCACACTACTTCGGCATTTCTTACGGGCCGGCCTGCCAGAACCAACTGGCGCCGCTCAGCGGCCTCCTGGCGCAGCTCGGGCGGCTGGATTTCCGCCAACTTGCGGCCGATGGCTTCTTCCGCCGTATAGCCCAGGATGCGCTCGGCCGCGGCATTCCAGGAGATTACCGTGCGGTCAAGCGCGCGGCCGATGATGGCATCGCTGGAATTTTCCACAATCGCCGCAAGCCGCGCCCGTGCCTCATCGGCAGAGCTGCGTTCGATCATCCGCGCAAACTGGCTGGCAAGGCCGCTGATTCCTTCAATGAGCAGAGCGTCCGGCGCGCGCGTTTCGGTCGCGAAGAATTCAAGCACCGCGACGACTTCTCCGCCGACGATGACCGGGAACGCGAACGCCGACTTGAGGCCGGCTTCGGCTGCCTTTACGAAACGGCCGGATTGCGGATTATCAAGCACCGCCAACTCCGGCAGCCATACCGGAATCCGGTCGCGCAAAACCACGGGGATAAACTGGCCCGTGCTGGAATCGTGCGCGAAGCCGTCGGAGAAGCGCATGAAGTTGCCGAAGCGCGCGGGCTCGGTGCAGAACCATTGCGAGCGCTGCGGCCTGACGTGCGATTGCTCCGGCCGAAACACGGCGACGCGCCCCAGCGCCCACGGGCCATGTTCGCAGATGCGTGCCAGGCAGGTTTCCATGGCCGCTTCCGGCGACACGGCCTCGTTAGCCGCACGCGCCAGTTGTTCCAGCAACTGTGCCAGTTCAGTCTTATGCCGCAGTTCGCGCTCGGCGAGTTTGCGTTCGGTAAGGTCAATAACATTTCCAAAAATCCGGATGACCTTGCCTTCCCGGCACTCGGCCTGTGCGACCGTGCGGATCCAAACCTCGCGCCCGTTCGCGGTGACGAACTTCAGCTCGAGGTCATACGGTTCGCCCTGCCCGACCGCGCGTTGAAACGCCTCTGCAAGACGGACGCGCTCCGGGGCCGGAAATAACTCGATGTCCCGCCGCACGTCGCTCGGATCATAGTCGCGGGAAATCCCGTAAATGTGGAACACTTCGTTGGTCCATTGCATACGTCCTGACGCCACGTCGTATTCCCAGCCGCCGACCTTGGCGAGCGCCTGCGTTTCGTTGAGCAGCGCTTCGCTCCAGCGCAGCCGCTGTTCGGTCTGTAGCTGTTCCTCGAGCACGCTCAGCAACGCGCGCCGCGAGTTCGCCCCGGCCTGCGGCCGCCGCTGACCTTGCGTGGCGCGGCGCGTCCGCTGCTCGCGCGGCTGCGGTTCGTCGGGACGGTCAGACATGGGGTTTCAACAATTTTTGGTCAGTTTGCCGGTGGATGCGCGCATGACTACATCCAGCCTCAACGGAATTGGGCCATGCTAACAATACCTTTGGTCTTCGGCAACGACAACGACACGGCGGCAATTCCGTCGCTTCGCAATGAACGGGGTGTCATTGCGAAACCCGCGGGGGTCGCGGCAAACCCGTGTTCTTTGAAAAGCTCCCCGCGCTAGGCGGGAACGGTATAGCCCTTCTCACGGAACAGCCGCAGGCACGCATCGGCAACGTTCGCATCGTATACAGTGCCGCGCCCGCGCTCGATTTCGGCAAGCGACTTGTCGATTCCCAGCCCCGGGCGGTACGGCCGGTGCGAGGACATCGCTTCGACCGTGTCGGCCACCGCGAGTATCCGCGCTTCGAGCAGGATCGCGTCACCCTTCAGGCCCTGCGGATAGCCGCTGCCATCGATCCGCTCGTGATGCTGCAGGGCGATCTCCGCTACCGGCCACGGAAACTCTACTTTCTTCAGCACGTCGTAGCTGGCCTGCGGATGTTCCTTGATCAACTGAAATTCGAGCGGTGTGAGCTTCGTGGGTTTGGCAAGAATCTCCGCTGGAACGGTGATCTTGCCGACATCGTGCAAATAGCCGGCCACCCGCAGCCCCTCCTGCCGGCGCGCATCGAATCCCAACTCGGCGCCGATCGCAACCGCGATCTCGGCCACCCGCCGCTCGTGGCCGGCGGTGTAGGGGTCACGCATCTCGCTCAGCGTCGTGGCGACCTCGACGGACTGCATGAACGCATTTTCGAGCTGGGCGATGTAGTGTTCGATTTGTTCCTCGGCGCGTTTTTTCTCCGAGATGTCCTGCATCAGACCGATGATCGCGGGCCGGCCGCGGTAGGTTGCAAGAGTACTGTGCACGCCGACCTCGACACTCGAACCGTCTTTGCGCAGCGCCACGAAGCTGTAGTCGATGCTCGGTATTTCGCCTGCGAGCAGCCGGCGAATATTCTCCGCGACGTGGCCGCGATCCTGCTTGGCGATCATTGGCAGGGGATCGAGGCCGATCATCTCGTTCGCGGAGTGGTAGCCGCGTATCTCGGCGAAGCGCGGATTCACGTAGGCAAAGGCGCCGTCCTGGATGATGTAGATGCCGGCGATCGATTGCTCGACCAGGCCGCGGAACTGAGCTTCCGCTTCGCGCAGCGCTTCCGCCGCCTGCTGTTGGCTGGTGAGATCGATGTCAATGCAGAACAACTCAGGCGCGCGCCCCGGTATCCGCACGATGGCATGGCTCGAATAGACTGCCACGCGCGATTTGTCCTTGCGCATGAGCGACAGTTCCGACGCGGGAATGGGTTGCCCCGTTTCCGCCATCTGCTTTATCGCATGCTCGACATCTACTCGCATTTCCGGCGGGATAATGAGGTCCAGCAGGCTGTGTCCGATCGCCTCCTGTGCGGAGTATCCGTAGAGCTGCTCGGAGGCCTGGTTCCAGTATTGGGTGGTGCCATCTGCACCATAGCCCTGAACCGCGATCGATGGCACATTTTGCAGCAGATTGCGAAACCGCTCTTCGCTCTCCCGCAACTTTTCGTCCATCGCCTTGCGCTCGGTGACGTCCTCCACGAGCGACGCAACACCCATCATGTTGCCATCGGTCCCTGAGAGCCGCGTGTTGTGCCACTCACAAATGATAGTTTGGCCGGCTTTCGTGATATTTTCGTTGATGCTTCGATCGCCCCCTCGTCCGGACAAAAGCCCGCTCCATATCTGGTCGACCTGCTCCCTGGCGACGAGCGGCAGAATAAAACTGGCGTGGCGCCCCAGGGATTCAGCGGCCGTGTAGCCAAAAATCCGCTCCGCGGACGGGTTCCAGCTCACTACCCGAAAATCGGCGTCCCACTCGATAACCCCCGATGGAGTTAGCTCAACGTGAAGCCGCAGTCTTTCCGCCGCTGCGCGCAGCTCTTCCTGGGCGCGCTTGCGCTCGGTGATGTCGCGTATCGACACAATGCGGGCGTGCCGTCCGCCGAAACCGATGCTGTGGGAACTGACCTCGACGTCGATGGGCATGCCGTCTTTTTTACGGTGCTTCCAGCTATCGTTGCTGCGGAGCTTCTTCCCGCCTTCGGCGGAGAGGTAATCGAGCAGGGCCGGCATTTCCTCTGCGGGACGAATGTCCGCGATGGTCATCGCCAGAAACTCCTCGCGCGACCATCCGTAGTGCGCCACCGCCGCATCGTTCACCGCGAGAAAGGCCAGCGTTTCCACGTCGTAAACCCACATCGGGTGAGGATTCGCCACGAATAACTGCCGGTAGCGTTCTTCGCCTTCGCGCAATGCCGCCTCCGCCTTTCTGCGCGCAGCCTCGCGCGTATAGTTGTCGAGCGCAAAGGAAACGTCCTTCGATATTTCATCGAGCGTGGCGAGCAGACCGGCGGTGAAAAGTCCGGGCTCGCCGGCGTAGAGATTGATCGCGCCGACCAGTTCGCCGCCTTCGTGAATCGGAAATGCTGCGGACGCCAGCACGCCGGCGCGCCGCGCCGCTTCATGCCAGGGCGCGGTCGCCGGGTCGTTGAGGAAATCGTTGCTGACCGCGTGCCGGCCGAAACGCAGCGCCAGACCGGTCGGACCGTTGGCCCTCGGGTCGGACTGGTCGGTCGTAACCAGCACCTGATCGACGTAGCCGGCATCGTCGCCGTGCCGGGCCACCACCTTGACCCGCCGATCTGCCTTGCCGGAGAGCCCGATCCAGGCAAAGCGGAAGCGGCCGTAATCGACCGCGACGCGGCATACGGTTGCGAACAACTCGTCGCGGTCGACAATGCGAACGATCGCCCGGTTGACGTGCGACAGCATCTCGTAGAGGTCCTTCTGCCGCGCCAGCGCGAGCCCGGCCTGCTTGCGCTCGACGTCCTGTTTGACGATGATGCGCTGCGCGTTGCGCACGATCAGGAACAGCGCGCCGTAGAGCAGCGCGAGCATCCCGAGGACCAGCGCGAGCATCAGGTTCTCGCCCGCGTCCACCTTTTCCTGGTTCGCGACGGCGCGCTGTTTCATCTGTGCCTGGCTCGCGGCGGTCAACTTCCGGATATCGGACGAAGTGCTCTTGATCTGCTCGAGAAAAGGCGTGATGTCGGAATACACTTCGAAGACTGCCACGACCCTTGTTCCGCCGTGAACCCGCACGGGGACGTAGCTCTCGATCAGGTCGCGGTTTTCGACCGTGCCCTCGAACGCGCTGAACGTGCCGCGGTGGGTCATGGTGCTCGCGGGCTTGCCGGCCGCGGCGCTCTGCCAGCCGGCGTTGCGCAGCTTGTCCTCGCCGATCTGGCTGTGCTCGGACGAGTAGACCGTGATGCCGCGCAGGTCGTACACCTTGATCTTGAACACGGTGCTGTTCTGCATCGCATCGAATACTTTCGCGTCGAGCGCCTTGAAGTCGGGCAGCGCCACGAGCTTCTTGCCGACCTCTGCGAAACAGGCCTGCTTCTCGCTGGGTGGCACGGTCTTGCCGTCGGCATCCGTGGTGTCGGCAATGGCGTGGCATTGATCGACGGGGATGTACTGTGCCTTCGCGACAAACGCCGCGAAGTCCTTTTCCCACAACGCGTTCGCAAGCATTCGCGTCAGGTTGACGGTGCCCGCTTCGTGCACCCGCACCAGGTAGTCGGGAGCGGCTGCGTCGTGCCGCTGCACGAAGCTCTCCTGCATCTGCGCGAAGAATGCATCCTGCTGCCGATGCACCTGCTTGAAGAGATTGTCTTTCTGGTCATCGAAGTACAGCAGCGTGGCCGCGACCGGCAGAAACACGGCAAGGCTCGCCACGGCAAAATAACGCACGAGGCGGAAACTGGGTGCCGGCGGCCGCGGTGGGGCAATCATGGATGCCTGAGATCGTGGGAACGGAGGCATTTGACCTTCGATCAGACTTGATCGTCTTGATCTAGGTCAACCCGCATGAATCGCCGCGTGGGCGGTGCGCATCCTACCCCGGAATGACGTAGCCCTTTTCGCGGAACAATTTGAGACAGGCATCGGCAACCTCCGCATCGTACACGGTGCCGCGCCCGCGCTCGATCTCGGCGAGCGCTTTCTCTATTCCGAGTCCCGGGCGGTACGGCCGGTGCGAGGACATCGCCTCGACCACGTCCGCCACCGCCACGACGCGCGACTCGAGCAGGATCGCATCGCCCTTGAGGCCTTGCGGATAGCCGCTGCCGTCCATTCGCTCGTGATGCTGCAGGGCGACGTCCGCCACCGGCCATGGAAACTCCACGCTCTTCAGCACGTCGTAGCTCGCCTGCGCATGTCCCTTGATCAGCAAGTACTCCGTCGTGCTGAGTTTTCCGGGCTTGGCGAGTATTTCCGTCGGCACGGCGATCTTGCCGACATCGTGCAGGTAGCCGGCCACCCGCAGCCCCTCCTGCCGGCGCGCGTCGAACCCGAGCTCGGCGCCGATCGCAACCGCGATCTCGGCCACCCGCCGCTCGTGGCCGGCGGTGTACGGGTCGCGCATCTCGCTCAGCGTCGTGGCGATCTGAACGGATTGCATGAACGCATTTTCGAGCTGGGCGACGTAGTGCTGGATCTGTTCCTCGGCGCGTTTCTTCTCGGAAATGTCCTGCATCAGCCCGATGATTGCAGGACGGCCGCGGTGGCTAGCCCGGGCGGCGTGCACGTCGACCTCGACGCTTGAGCCATCTTTCCGCAACGCGCTGGTGCTGTAGCTGATGCTGCGCGCGTCTCCTTTAAGCCACACGCGAATTTTCTCGCTCACCGCCGTGCGTTCGCTTTCGGCAACCACCAACAACACATCGCTGCCTGTCAGTTCGGCGGCGGAGTCGTAGCCCAGGATCTCGGTGAAACGCGGATTCACATAGGCGAGTCTGCCGTCCTGGATGATGTAGATGCCGGCGATCGGCTGTTCGACCAGACCGCGAAACTGCTCTTCCGCCTCGCGCAGCACCCGCTCCGTCCCCTTGCGCTCGGTGACGTCGTGTGCGGACACAATGCGGGCGCGCCGCCCGCCGAAATCGATGAGGTGGGAAGTGATTTCGACGTCGATCAACGTACCGTCTTTCATGCGGTGCCTGACGCTTTCGTTCTTGAGTAACGTAATCCCGCTATCAACGGAAACATACTCAAGGAGAGCCGGCGTATCGTCCGGGGGACGCAGGTCCGCGACGGTCATCGCCAGAAACTCCTCGCGCGACCATCCATAGTGCGCCACCGCCGAATCGTTCACGGCAAGGAAGGCAAGCGTCCCCACGTCATATACCCACATCGGCTCCGGATTCGTCTCGAACATCCGCCGGTAGCGGTCCTCGCCTTCCCGCAACTGCTCCTCCATGTTCCTGCGCCAGGCGTCGCGCGCGTAATTGTCGAGCGCGAAGGAAACATCGAGCGCCATCTCGTCGAGCGTTGCCAGCACATCCTGCGTGAAGAACCCGGGCTCGCCGGCGTAAACGCTGAATGCGCCGATTACGGCAGATCCTTCGCGAATCGGAAACTTGGCCGAGGCTCGCACGCCGGCGCGCCGCGCCGCCTCGTGCCACGGCGCCATTGCCGGGTCGTTGAGGAAATCATTGCTTATTACGGAGGTGCCGGAAAAGAGCGTCTGCCCGGTCAGGCCTTGCTGAATGTTCGCGCTATCCCCGGCAAGGTTCAGTTGGTCGATATAGCGGGCGTCCTCGCCGTACCTGGCAACCGGCTTCAGTCGTTTGTCGTCCTTGTCGTTCAATCCGATCCAGGCGAAGCGGAAGCGGCCGTGCTCCACCGCGACGCGGCAAATGACGGAGAACAACTCCTCGCGGCTCGAGATGCGCACGATCGCCTGGTTGGTCTGGGACAGCATGTGGTAGAGATCTTTCTGCCGTGCCAGCGCCAACGCTGCCCGTTTGCGCTCGGTGATATCTTGTATGACGCCGGCGAAATACCTCCCCTCCGGCGCCTCCCACTCCGATAATGAAAGCTCGAGCGGGAATTCACGTCCGGCTTTGGTCAGTCCGTGCAGTTCAACGGACTTGCCGCTCACGTGCCGCTCACCGCCGGCTTGTGTTCTCTTGATGCCGTTGAGATGGCCGTCCCGGTACCGTGGCGGTATCACGAGCGTCAGCGGTTGCCCGACGGCCTCGGTCTCGGTGTAGCCGAACATCCGCTGGGCAGCCGGGTTCCACCCCACGATCGTTCCTGCACTGTCGGCGGTGATAATGGCGTCGTTGGCAGCTTCGGCCAATGCCCGGTAGCGCGATGCGCTCGCGCTCACCGCTGCCGACTCACGAACCAGCGCGGCAGCCACGCGCCGCAGCGCGCGCAACGGCAGCACGAGCACCGTGGCATACACCAGGACGCCGAGCAGCAGGCCCACCAGCGCCGCGATCAGCGTACCGAACACTACCTCGCGATACGAATGTGTAATCCTGACCTCGCCGACGACCCGTCCCGAATCGTAAATCGGAGACGAGCGGGCGATCACCGGCGCGGGCGGCCGGGCGCCCAGGGCCACGAGAAGATTGCCCGCGCCATCGCGTATGGTCGCGCGATCGTCGACCAGCTGCGGAGGATTCCGCAGCAGCAGTTCTTCCAGGCGCTGTAACTGGTAGACCCAAAACTCCGGGTTGACGGCGACCAGGGCACTGAGGCTTTGAGCTTTGAGCCGGGCCGTAAGTTCGACGTGCTTGATATGGTTCGAGTATTGCAGGCCGAAATATCCGGCCGGCAGGCCGAGCCCCACCAACAGGGCGAACATGAGCGCCAAACGCTTTACGATCCGGGAGATTCTGTCGTCGGCTGGCACAGTCATCGCGGCGGGTTTCAGGGAATCGACTGCCCGTTAGCGGCGAGAATCTTCCGCCCGGCAGGCGACTGCACGAAAGCGACGAAGCGCTCAACGGCCGGAGTACGCTTGGTGCCGGTCACCAGGAACAGGCGCTTGTAATACGGGTACGCCCCGGAGGCCACGTTCATCGGCGTGGGTTCCCTGCCGTCGAGCTTCAGCGCCCTGAGCGTGCGCTTCTCCGACACGATCAGCGCGAGCGAACCCGGTCCGATCGCACCGGGGATTTTTTCCAGATCGCCGGCGGCATCCTGATCGTTCACCGCAAACCGTACACCGGGACGCGCCTCCGCCGCCGCGAGCCCCTGCCGGATTGCCGGGGAGATGGCCTTGACCATCTCGGTATCGATGTCGCTGACCGGCCGCAGCACGATGCGCACCGGGCTGCCGTCGGCCCAGGTCACCTTCTTGCCCGCGTAGATGTCGGCCAGGTCCCCGGCGGTAATCGCGGTAACTTTGGACTTGGTGGAAACCGCGAACACGAACGGCGTGCGCGCATATTCCATTTCCGTGGCGCCGAGCTTGCGCTCGCTCTCATTCATCGGGCGCGAAGTCACCGCGA